>Ga0335074_10007603_pt1 | contig 15025 bp, 12 predicted proteins | sample Lox_Sample_23_FD_206715 | JGI IMG/M metagenome (GOLD analysis project Ga0335074, IMG submission 206715) | Soil microbial communities from Loxahatchee National Wildlife Refuge, Florida, United States - Lox_Sample_2.3 | ecosystem: Environmental > Terrestrial > Soil > Wetlands | place: USA...
ATGAACTGGGACTACTCCGGCACACTCCAGAAAGCCCAGATGGACACCACCGAACTCACCCCGGACGAGTCGTTCCGGTTGCCTGACTGATGGCACCCGCGCGAGATCATCATGAATGGATGTGCGCTTTCTGTTGCTATAGCAACAGAAAGCGCACATTCACCTGCAGCGAACAAGTGCTGTTTGAGGTGTTATGGGCAGTTCCGTTCCTGGGTGAAGCACTTGATGTCGTTCTCCGCCTGAGGGGTCCAGGAAGTGTGCCGGTCGTGAGCCTGGAATGACCACGCCAGGGCGAGATCGTAGCCCTGGCTCTCGGCAAGCCTGAGGCGCTCAAGGATGCGCTGGCTTCGCTGGCGCAGTTCAGGCCAGGTGTCCTCGGCGGTCGACGTGGCGAACTCGCCGACGATGGCGCGCTGGCGCGGATCAAAAGGGTTCCGTTCGAGGAAACGGCTGCCGTCGGTGTAGTGATGAAACTGGTTGATGTCGGCATAGAGATGGGTCTGCCGGATGGTCTCGATCAAGCCGAAGCCGATGGTCGAACTAAACCCGGCATCGCGGATGGCAGACGCGGCGTCCTCAAGAAACGCCCGCATCTCGCTTTCGTTCACTGGATGGTCGGTCCCGCGGTCCGGATGCCAGCCGTTGGTGACCCACTCCGGCTCGTTGAAGATATCCCAGGCGTAGATAGTGTCCGGGTAACCGCGGGACAGCCGAAGCAGCGGCTCCAGCACCTGTCCGATGAATCGCTGGCGGTTGGCGGTGATGGCCTCCGCCCGGCCGCCCTTCACCCAGCCCTCGTCCCGACCGCCCTGCCGGAGGGCGGCGTCGTCGCTGCTCACCGGCCATACGCCCGGCTCGCAGAACTTGTAGTCAGCAAGGACAGGCAGCAGGCGGACAGGTCGCGGGGCAGTCTGCGCTGCGAAGCTCTGGAGGACTGCCGCAAAGTGTTGCCGGAACTCCCCGGTCAGAGCGGGGGGATCAAATCTCCAGCCAGTGCTGTCGCCCGTCGCGGAGCGATCGGGCGCCGGCGCGGTCGGGCCCGTGCCATAGCTGAGACCGTCACCGAGGATGAACCAGCGGAGCACGCTGATCCCGATCGCGGCTAGGTGCTCCAGGTGCGTGCCGATGTGCGCGAGCCAGGCGGGGTCGTTGCCATCGCGCCAGCCGGGCGGGGCAGCGCCGAAGTCCCAGCCGTAGCTGAACCAGGGATAGTTCACTCCAGCGTCCATGGCACCTGCCGGCAACCGTTCGTGAGTTGCGACGATCCACGATGGCGACTAGCGCCTTTGCCCGCGACTGCTCCGGGTCGACTTACGTGCTCCGTTTCCCTGCCGGGCCTTGGCCGGCGAAGCTGCCATGTCTTCCATGTCTCCCATGGCCAAGCCTGCCTCGTGATCAACCATCGACCATCTGAACTCCACCTCGATCTCAACCTCGTCACCCTCAACCTCAACCTCGACCTCGGCACGCACGCGGTCGGGGATGTGCACGCTCACCACGCTCGGCCCGAACGGGAGCTCAGCGTGATCGTCGGCCGCGAAGGCTTTGGACAGAAGAGAGAGCAATTGGGCTGCCTCGTCCCGGCTGATTGATTCCTTGCGCTCAACCTTTACGTCGGACATGACCAGCTCCTCCCTGAATCAAGGATCGTCACAGTGCGGCCGGGGCCGGCGCAAAGCCCTAGCCATAGTCCTGTTCAGCGGGCGCCGACACATCACCTCGGCTGGGTGATGCTCCTTGGCCCGGCACTGAAGCTGACCGGGCGGCAGCTCAGGGGCGGAACGTCCTGCGGTAGGTCTCGGGTGGCACGCCAAGCTGATGGCTGAAGTGGCGCCGCAGCGTCGTCGCGGTGCCCATGCCTGTCCGCGACGCAATCTGCTCGACGCTCAGGTCCGATGTCTCCAGCAGTTCCCGGGCCCGCTGTACCCGCTGAGTCAGCAGCCAGCGCAGCGGGCTCGTCCCGGCTACCGCGTTGAAGTGCCGGGCGAGGTTGCGCGGGCTCATCCCGGCCTCGCGGGCGAGGTCGGGCACTGTCAGCGGCTGCTCGAGGCGTTGCAGCGCCCACTCCATCAGGTCGGCGAGTATGTGGTTCCGGCCGTGCGCGACCGCGGCCGGGATGAACTGAGCCTGTCCGCCTTGGCGGTGCGGGGGCACCACCAGGCTGCGCGCCAGCGCATTGGCCACCGCCGTGCCGTAGTCGGTGCGCACGAGATGCAGGCAGAGGTCCAGGCTGGCCGCCTTGCCGGCTGACGTGAGGACGTCGCCCTCGTCGATATAGAGCACATTGGCGTCGACGCGCACCGCGGGATACCGATCATGCAGGACCGTTGTGTGCGCCCAGTGTGTGGTCGCACGCCGGCCGTCGAGCAGGCCGGCCTCGGCGAGCACGAAAGCACCCGTGCACAGCGAGGCCACCCGTGCGCCGCGCCGATGCGCCGCGCGGACGGCGTCGACCAGCCCTGGCTGCGGCGGTCCGGCAACGTCGCGACACGAGGGAACGACCACTGTGTCCGCATCGGCCAGCGCCTCGAGACCGCGGGCCGGGCCGGCCTTCAGCCAGTCGCCGACCGCCGCGCCGTCCGGTCCGCAGATAGTGAAGTCATACCAGGTGCGGGCCAGGCCCCGGTCGACACCGAAGACCTCGCACGCCAGCGCGAGCTCGAACAGCGGCGTGCCGTCCGCGACAGCCAGGGCAACTGAGCGCATGTCCGAAACTGTACGGGATACGTCGTAACGGACACTGGCCGTGGCCGGTCATCAAGGCGAAGCTGAACGTCATGAAACAGCGAGTCGCAGTCACTGGCGCCGGGGGCCACACTGGCAGCTTCGTCGTCACCGAGCTAGAGCGCCGGGGCATCACGTCAATCCCGTGCGATCGCGCCACCAACCTGGATCTGGCGCTCCGGCGCGCGAACGCAGTGATCAACTGTGCGGGGCCGTTCGCCGGTACGGCCGCGCGGGTGATCGAGACCGCGATCGCCGCCGGCGTGCCCTATCTCGACGTCACCGCGGAAGTCGAGGTCGTCACGGACACCTTCGCCAGGTATGCCGGGGCGAGCATCCCGATCGTGCCGGCCGCTGCGTTCTACGGCGGGCTCGGGGACCTGCTCGCCACAGCCGCGATGGGAGACTGGCTGGCAGCCGACCGGCTAACCATTGCCTACGCCCTCAGCAGCTGGCATCCGACCCGTGGCACTCTGGCGACCGGTCGTGTCTCCGCCCAGCGACGGAATGGACGGCGCATCGCCTACACCGGCCGCCAGCTGCAGTTCCGTGACGGAGAGCAGCCCCGCGCCCAGTGGGCGTTCCCGGCACCTATCGGCTCCCGGCCGGTGATCGGCGAGGTAACGATGGCCGACAGCGCCACTATCCCGACGCATCTGGACGTCCCGGAGATCTCTACGTACATGTCGAGTAACGCACTCGACGACCTGGCCGCTCCTGACGCGCGAGGCCCGGTCGCGGTCGACGAGCGCGGCCGCTCGGCACAGACGTTCCTGGTGGAGGTCGTCGCACGCTCGGGTGACGGGGAACGCCGCGCGGTGGCAAGCGGCCAGGACATCTACGCGGTCACTGCGCCCCTGGTCGTCGAGGCAACCTGCCGGGTACTAGCCGGAGCAGGCGGCACCCCCGGCGTCGCTTCCGTCGGCGCGCGCTTCGACGCAGCGGACTTCCTGAACTCGCTCAGCCCGGAACACCTGAGCCTCGGGTAAGACCCCGGCCGGACTTTGACAGCCGGGCGCCTCGCCAGGGTCAGCCTTGCTGGCCGGACTCCGCGAGCAGCTCTGGCGGGATCTCGATGCCGACCAGGCCAGCCCGTCGATTCCGCTCGCCGATCTGCCAGAACACCAGTCCCAGGAGCACCATCACCACGAGCGAGCCCAGCGTGGTCCACTCGAAGAACGCCCGTGAGACACCCCAGCTCGACTCGACCGAGTAGGACTGCCCGAACATCGCGTTGATGGCCCCCGGCCACACCAGCGTGATCACCGTGACGACGACGAAGAGCTCGGTGATCACCACGGCGGCCCACGCCCCCGCTGGTCCGCCCGGTACCCGGTAGGGCCGGTCGGCATCCGGGTACCGGCGGCGCAGGATGGTCAGCGCCGGGAAGATGAATATGTAGCTCGCTGTCGTCGTCGAGACCGTCAGCGCGAGCATGACCGCGAAGAAGCTCTCCAGGCTGCCGTGAGTGGCGGCAAATATCACGATGCACATCGCCGAGGCGACGACGCCGGAGGACAGATTGACCGCGATCGGCGTGCCGAAGCTGGTGAACCTGCCCATCCACGCGGGCGCGGCCCCGTCCAGGGCGGCGATCGCCTGGGTTCGGTCCGCGCCCTCCAGCCACACCGAGCCGCTGCCGATCAGCGTGATGATCACCAGGACGGCAAACACCACGTCGAGCGAGTGCGAGTGCAGCACGCCAGCAACTGAGGAGTAGGCGTCCACGAAGCCGGAGACGTTGGACAGGCCCGCGCTGGGGATCACCAGGACGATGCCGAGAATCACCAGACCATAGATCACCGCCGCGATCACGCCGGCGCTGACGATCATCCTGGGAACGTCACGTTTGGGGTTGCGCATTTCCTCCGAGGCGCCGTTGGACAGTTCAAAGCCGACCCACAGGAAGACCAGGATTCCGATCGCAGTCAGGAACCCGTCAAGCGATGGCTTCAGGTCCGCGGCGGTGGAAGCCCCAGCCGGCCTGCCGTGCTTGATGAGGTAGGCGATGAACAGCACGGTAAAGATCGCGACAACGGCCATCTTCACGAACGTGCCGATGTTCGGGCCCCACTTGCCGATCCGGAACGCGATGATCGCGATGGCAACTGTCACCCAGGTGAACGCCAGGCCTACGACAATTTCCCAGGCGGTGCTCATCGGCTTGCTGAGAACGAACGAGTTGAGCGTTGCGATGGTCGCCGCGGTCAGCGAGCCGCCAACCCACAAAGGGTTGGACAGCCAGTACAGGATCGCGGTGACCGCGCCCGCCGCCCGGCCGAAGGCCATCCTGGCCCACTCGTATGGCCCGCCCTCGACCGGGAACGCCGCGCCTAGCTCCGCAGTGAGCATGCCGTACGGAATGAGGAACAGCACAAGCGAGATCACCAGCCAGGTAATCGCCTGCGCTCCTGCCTCGGCGGCCTGTGCCACGCTGTCCAGGCCAATGATCGCGCACGCGGTAAACAAGACCAGGTCGACACGGCCAAGGACGCGGCGGAGCTTCGCCTTTTGCTGAACTACGAGAGATCCATCTTGCAGGGCATCAGCAGCGGACACGCCATCTCCCTCCGGACACTCCTGAGACTGTAGATCGGCGCGGGGCACAATGGCCAGACCTGAATTCTGCGCGATTGGTGTCCCCGAAGCGGATCCGGATGCCCTGGACGCTCTGCTGCCTCGCTCAACTGCGGCTGCCCGCTCCCTAGTTGCCGGGTGACTTTCTACCGAGGTATTTGCCGGTTATGTGGTCACCCAAAGACTAGGGAGTTCTTTCCAGATGCTGATGAACCCTTCCCGGCAGAATGGGCTGCCGGAAACGGACCTATCACCCGCGGCGGCGCGCGTGCTGGCGGCCGTCGGTGACTCGTTGCGCCTTGATACCGGAACTCGGCAAGCGCCCCTTACCTCGACGTCCGCGCTGAGACCGCCCCGACCTCCTCCTCCTTCGTCGCGGCAGCCAGCGCGTCGTACTCGATAACGAGGTGGCTCGGGCCGCGGAGCTCCGGGCTGGGCCGGTACGGGGGCGGGTCGGCGACAAGCCGGGGATTGATCAGCCTCCGGACTAGCTGAGGCAGCGCCACCTGAGTCTCTGTCCGGGCCAGCGGAGCACCGTAGCAGTAGTGGATGCCGCCGAAGAAGCTGAGATGCGCGTTGTTGGTTCGGTCCGGTACGAAGCGGTCCGGGTCGGCGAAACGGCTGGGGTCCCGGTTGCCGGCGGCGAGTACGAGCGCTAGCGGCGAGCCTCGCGGGATCGTGGTGCCGCCGATCTCGATGTCGGCCACAGTGGCGCGGTTGGTCCGCATCTGCACGGGCGGTTCGTAGCGCAATAGCTCCTCGACCAGGGTGATGATCAGGCCGGGCTCGCGGTTCAGGCGGTCGAGCACGCTCGGGTGGCGAAGCAGGGTCAGCATGCCGTTAGTGATCAGGTTGACGGTGGTCTCGTGTCCGGCGACGAGCAGCAGGTTGGCGCTGGCCAGTATGTCTTCGCGCGACATCGGCCCGTGCGGCCCGTGGTCGGTGAGCAGCCCGGAAATCAGGTCATCGCCTGGCTGGCCGGCGCGGGCATCGACAAGGTGGCTGAAGTACTGGCCGAGTTCAGCTCCGACCTCGTTCTTCTTGCGCATCCGCTGTTCGAACGTTCCGGTGGTGGGGTCAATCGTCTCGATGATCGCGTCGGCCCATTGGCGGAAACGCGGCTGGTCCTCGAGGGGAACTCCGAGGAGATTGCAGATCGCGGTCACCGGCAGCGGATAGGCAAAGTCTTCGACAATGTCGACGCGGTTCTTGTCCGCGAACTTGTCGATCAGGCTCGTCGTGATCTTGGCCAGCCAAGGCCGCATGCCGTCGATCCGCCCCGGCGTGCAGGGCGGTCCGAACGGACGCATCGCCATTTCCCTGAGCCGGTCATGATCGGGCGGGTCGCGGTTAATGAAGGACAGCGGTAGCTCAGGCTGCCCCTGATCTGGCGCGACCGCGGCATTAACTCCGGGATGGTTGCGGGGATCGGAGCTGACGCGCGGGTCGTGCATTAGCCCGAAGATCTCGTTGTAGGTGCTGACAACATAGGTGCCGTCGTCCTCCCGGGTTACGGGGGTATTGCGCAGTTCGGCGTAGAGGGGGTACGGGTTGGCACGGTTGGCGGGATCGAGCACTTGCTGATAGATGCTGGGCTGTGCCATGACGCCTTCCTCCTGCCGGTTTGCCGTCCGCGGCAGCGCCCTCAGCGGTCAGTTGCGCAGCGATCGCCCAGGTCAGCCGACGTGGATAATCTCCGCCTGCCGCTCGCTGGGATCGTGCCCGGTCACCGCGACGGTGGCATGGAACCGTTCTTTCTGGTCGATCTGGGCGGGCAGGGGCTGCTGATAGGACGGCTCGTCGACGACGGGAAACGGGGGCGGGAACGGCTCAGCCGCCTCGATTTTTTTCTGGTAGAAGTCCAGCCAGATGCCGTGATCGAACGAGACGGCGGCGGTCATGCGGCCGCGGTAGCCATAGGCGGCCACGAACCGGCGCTCAGGCACCGAGCCCTGGGCGACGACCACCTGGTCGGCGAAGGTCGGCACACCGACCGACTTGATGTTCGTGCCGAATTGCTGCGACCAGAACACCGGGGTGGCCAGGTGCGGCCAGAAGTCTCCCGGGACGCTGACCATGTTGTGGGCAGCGACCTCGGCCTGGGTGACCGCGTTGCCCCAATGCTCAAGCGCGACAAACTGGTACCCGTACAGCGGGTGCGGGAAGCGCGCGACGTCCCCCGCGACGAAGATGTCCTCGGTGGTCACGGCGTTGACGTCGACCGCGCGACAGCCGGCATCGCAGGCGACCCCCCAGATCCCGACGGCCAGCCCCGAGCCGGCCAGCCATTCGGTATTGCGGATCGCGCCAAGGGCGACCACGGCCACGTCGGCATCGATGGTGGTGCCGTCGGATAGCTGTGCCTGGCGCAACCGGCCGTTGCCGTCACCCTCCAGGGAGGTGACGGTAACACCGCAGTGCAGGTCAACGCCGTGGTCGCGGTGCAGCCCGGCCGCCACCCCGGCAACCACCCCGCCAAGCGCACCGACCAGGGGCGCCGATCCTCGCTCGACCACCGTGACGGCCAGATCCTGGTCCCGGCACGCCGAGGCGATCTCCGAACCGGTGAATCCCGCGCCGATCACCAGCACCCGTTCCGGTCGGCCAGTTAGGCGCTGCCGCAGCGCCGCGGCCTCCTTGCGGGTACGCAGCGTGAACACGCCGTCGAGCGCGGCCTCGGCCTCGTTGTGCCACGGGCGGGCGCGAGTCCCGGTCGCGATCAGCAGCCGGTCATACTCGACCGAGCTCCCGTCGGCAAGGAGCACCCGCTTGCCTAGGGCGTCCAGCCCCGCCGCAGCGACGCCCAGCCGCCACTGCGCGTCGACCTCGTCGTAGAGCGGCAAACCAGCGTGGTCAGGCGGTATCCACCCGTCGAGAACCTGCTTGGACAGCGGCGGGCGGTCGTAAGGCTGATCCGGCTCCGCCCCGATGAGAGTCAGCGGCCCGGCGAAGCCTTCCCGGCGCAGGAACGCCGCGGCGGCCAGGCCGGCCAGCGAGGCGCCAACAATTACGACACGGCCGCTGCGGCGGAAGGCCTCTATGGTGGCAGCACGCCAGGTGTCCCTGGCAGGTTCGCCTGCCCGCTGCGGAGGCACAGCCCGCGGCGGGGTCGGCTTCGACCGTGCCGCGGCCGCCGCGGCGCCCGACACCATAGCCGTGGCGGTGTCGGTGGCGTCGATCCGGTCAACCCGGATTGCCTGGACCGGGCAGGCCGCCGCCGCCCGCAGGACGCGTTCCCGCTGTGCGTCGTCGGGTTCCGGGTTATCCCAGAGCGCTTCAGCACCGCGCATGCGGAAGACATCAGGAGCAAGGAAGGCACACTGCCCGAAGCCCTGGCACCGGGTGAGATCCACGACAAGCCGCATCGGCCAGCCCCCGTCCTGGCGTTCAGGTGAGTCTCGCTTCCCCTGCGGTTGCGAAATTTCCATGCCCGACGCGAGTCGGCGGCAAACTTTAGCGAGCGTGCGCGCGCTTTCGGAGGATTCGCACGAAAATAGCGGGAACGACCGGTTGGGGGTCGGGCCAGCTGCGCATCAGCCCGGAGCCAGGGCGATGGCGTGCAGGGCAAGGCCCACAGCCGCTCCCACCACTGTGCCGTTGATGCGGATGTACTGCAGATCCCGCCCGAGGAGCAACTCGAGCTGACTAGACGTCTCAGTGGCATCCCAGTGCTGGATGGTCCCGGTGACCAGGCCAGCAAGCTCGTCGTGGAGCTGGTCGGCGAGTGCTCTGGCTCCTGATTCGACCAGTCGTTCAATGCCGTCCTGGAGGCGGCGATCTGATCCGATGCGCCCGCCGGCGGTCACCAGCACCTCGGCCAGCCGGCGCCGCAACTCCGACTGCGGGTCGGCTGCCTGCGCGCGCAAGGTGTTCTTGGCCTGCTGCCACAGCGCGGAGGACCAGTCCCGCAGCGCTGGGCTGCCGAGGACGTCGTGTTTGAGGCGCTCGCCGCGCTCGCGCAGCTCCGGTGATGTTTCGAGGCGGTCAGGTAGCCCGGCGATCCAGTCCTCGAGCTGCTGGCGGGTCTCGTCGTCGGGATCGGCGGCCGTCGCGGCCAGACGCTGGCGCAGGCGGGCGTGCAGGCGATCGAACACCAGCCGGTAGGCCGCGGCGGGCACCCAGCGCGGTGATTCGCCCTCGAATCGCTCGCGCAGCTCTGCGTAATGATCGGCCAGGTAGCGGTCAGCGGCGGACGCGATCGCGTTGATCAGCTCGTCCTTGTGGTCTCTCGTGAGGATCACCCGCAGGGCCCGGCCGGCCAGCGGCGCCACGTCGACCGCGTCCAGCGCACGAGTCAGCTCGGCCGTGAAAATGCGCTGGACATCGTCGTCGCGGGCAGCCTCGGCCATTATGACCACGACATCGGCGCAATGGCCCGCGAGGCGGGCGGCATTGGCCCCGTCGGCCAGCCAGGTCGCCAGACGGGGCACCAGACGAGCGGCGCGGATCCGTTCGGCCAGAACGTCAGCGTTGAGGAAGTTCTCCTGCACGAACTGTCCGAGCGTGGCGGCGAACTGGTCCTTGCGCTCCACGATCAGCGCAGTGTGCGGTATCGGCAGGCCTAGCGGACGGCGGAACAGGGCCGTCACCGCGAACCAGTCCGCGATGCCTCCGACCATTGCTGCCTCGGCGCCGGCCTGAACGTAGCCAAGGAAGGTTCCGTGAACGCCAACCACCGTTACGGCCACGAAAAGCGCCGTCACCGCTGCTAGGAGAGCACTAGCCCGTCGGCGAGCAGCGGCCAGGCGGCGCGTCCGCGATGCCACCGACTCCCGCCGCAGCCCGACCGTCGGCGCAGCGGACACTGTCCCGCTAGGTTCCATCTGGCCCGCTAGGTTCCATCTGGCGCTACCTGCTGGGGTGACAAAGCGACATACTCCGCATCACAGACCACAACGGCAGGCTAACGCGGCGGCCCTGCCATCAAAAGCTCGGGCTATACGACGCCGTCGTGCCCAGCTGCCGGGAAGAAGTCCGGCTTGGACTGCGCCGCCCGGTACCTTGCACGTCATGACCAATCAGGACGCAGCGTGACCGATTCCGCGACAGTACCGGGCAGGCTCGCTCGGCAGGTCGCCCTTGTCACTGGCGGCGGCACCGGAATCGGAGCGGCAACGGCTCGGCGCCTGGCAGCCGAGGGCGCCTGCGTCGCGGTGACCGGCCGGCGACCGGAGCCACTGGAGGAGGTCGCCGCCGCGATCGGCGACCGTGCCTTCCCGGTTGCGGCAGACGCTGCGTCGACAGACGACATGGCAATGGTCATCGAGCAGATCTGTGCTCGCTTCGGGCCCGTCAGCATCCTGGTGGCCAACGCGGGCGGCGAGGGCGGCGGCACCGCGGCTGACGTAACCGACGCGGCCTGGCGGCGCAGTATGCGGGCCAACCTGGATACCTGCCTGGTCACCGCCCGCGCCTGCCTGCCGGGCCTGATCACGACCGGCGGCTCCGCGGTCGTGGTGTCATCGCTGGCCGGGCTCGCAGCCTCACCTGAGTCGGTTGGCTACGTCACAGCCAAGCACGCGCTCATCGGCCTGACCCGGTCCATGGCGCGCGACTTCGGTCCGCGCGGCGTCCGGGCGAACGCGGTGTGCCCTGGCTGGATACGCACTCCGATGGCGGACGCCGAAATGGATCAGCTGGCAACTCTGCGCGGCCTCCCGGACCGCGAGGCGGCGTACCAGCTAGCGACGTCACAGGTTCCCCTCCGGCGGCCCTGCACGGCCGACGAGGTGGCGTCGGTGATCGCGTTCCTGGTGAGTGACGATGCGTCCGCCGTCACTGGCACGGTGCTGCCCGTCGACGCGGGCGCGACCGCGGTGGACCTGCCCACAACCGCCTATGACCTGGCCTGACGAGAAGGCCAGCCGGAGACGTACGATCATGGCATGCCCAGTCGCCTAGCCACCGGCAGCGCCCGTGACCTCGTCCAGGCCGAGCGGGACATCCGCCAGCGGATCGGCGATCAGCACCTTGACTTTGCGGCCATGGCGGCGGTGTCGAACATCTACCGCGCAGCGAACGTCGTGCGCAACCACATGGAGCGCACAGTCCTGGCGGACGAGGACCTGTCCTGGGCGGCGTTCACCGTGCTGTTCGTGCTCTGGATCTGGGGTGAGCAGCAGACCCGGCACCTGGCTGTCGAGGCAGGCGTGACTAAGGGCACCCTGACCGGCGTGCTGAAGACGCTGGAGAAGCGCGGCCTGACCAAGCGGCAAGCGCACGACGAGGATGGCCGGCTGGTGCTGGTCAGTCTGGAGCCGAAAGGCGAGGCTGTCATCGAGCGGCTCTTCCCCGCTTTCAACGCCGGCGAGACTCAGGTGAGCGCCGGGCTGTCAGAGCGGGAGAAGGGCCAGCTTGCGGGGCTGCTTCGCAAGATTATCCGGGTCGTCGAAACCGACTGACCGATGCTCTCGCGCGGCAGCGGCGGGGATTGCCGCCAATGTCGTTTGGTGCCAAACTAAACCGCATGACGGCTGCGCCTCGCGTCGACCTGACCGATCTCGACATGTGGGCGCGCGGTGTGCCGTACCGCGAGTTCGCCCGCCTTCGCGCCGAAGAGCCCGTCGCGTGGTTCGACGAAGCGCCGCCGAACTCCGGCTTCTGGTCAGTGCACCGCTACGCCGACATCATCACGGCCAGCCACGACACGGCCGTGTTCTCCTCCAGCCGCGGCGTGTCGTTCGAAGAGCCGACCGACGAGGACATGGCCGCCCGGCGGACCATCATTGACATGGATCCACCCGAGCACACCAAGCTGCGCAAGATCATGTCCGGCAGCTTTTCCCAGCGCGCCGTCGCCGTCTACCAGCACTTCGTCGAGCAGCTCACCGAGCGGGTGCTCGATGACGGTTTGGCCCCCGAGCCGTTCGACTTCGTGGCGAATGTGGCGAAGGAGATTCCCATCCGCGTCCTGGCCCGCATCATGGGCCTGCCCGGAACCAACCTGGACCAGTTCATCGACCTCGGCGACCGGCTGATCGCCAACACCGACCCCGATCTCACCGACATCGTCTGGGGCCGGGACGACACCGACGCCTACCGGCTCTTCCCGTTCCGCAGCCCGTACGGCAAGCAGTTGTGGGACCTTGGCCGCGAGATAGTGCGTGACAAGCTCACCGAGCCGGGCGACGACCTGCTGTCCAAAGTGCTGCAGGCCAGGGTGGACGGCGAGGCGCTGAGCGAGACCGATCTGGACAACCTGTTCTCCATCATGGTCATCGCCGGGAACGAGACGACCCGGATCGCCATGGCGCACGCGGTCCTGGCTTTCTGCGAGCATCCTGATCAGTGGGACCGGTTCCGCGGCGACCCCGCGCTGCTCGACACCGCAACGGACGAGGTGATGCGGTGGAGCTGTCCCACGCATTTCATGCGCCGGACGGCGATGACAGACGCCGATCTCGGCGGTGCGCACATTCGCGCGGGCGACAAGGTGATCCTGTGGTACGTCTCCGGAAACCGGGACGACACCGAGTTCGCTGACCCGGATGTTTTCGACATCGGGCGAACGCCGAACCGGCACCTCAGCTTCGGCCGCAGCGGTCCGCACCTATGCCTCGGCGTGCATGTCGCCCGACTCGAAGTGCGCATCATGCTCGCCGCGCTGGCGCGCCGGGTAGCGCGTTTCGAGCTGGCCGGTCCGCCGCGCCGCATCCGCTCGAACTTCACCAACGGCCTCAAGGAACTGCCGGTCCGAGCTATCCCCGCCTGACGGCACCGGTGCTTGGCCAAACCTTGACACACGATCGTTTGCTTCCATACGATCCCGGCATCGACTGGCGGTAGCCGCTGGCACCTGGAGGACAGATGAGTTCCGAGCCGGCTTACGAGCGCCTGGGCGCCAAGGTCCTGTCGCTGCCCGATGTGATCGCTCAGTCTGTCGGGTTCATGGGCCCGATCTTCTCCTCGGCTTTCGTCATCCCTCTCGTCATCGGCGTCATCAGCGCGTCGGGAAAGGGCGGCGGAGTCGCCGCCCCGCTGTCGGTCATCATCGCGGGAATCGGCGTGTTCGCGCTGGGCTGGATCGTGTCGAACTATGCACGGGAGATCCACTCAGCAGGCTCGCTCTATGACTACGTCACTCGCGGGCTCGGCAGCCGGGTTGGCACGGCAGCAGGCTGGCTCTACTACGGCGGCGTGATCGTGCTGGCCGCCGGCCTGCTACTGCTGATCGGCGGCTACCTGCAGAGCACCCTGCAGTCGGAATTCAAGATCGACCCGCTGCCGTCGTGGGCGTGGACGCTCATCGTCATCGCGATCATCGCGATCATCCTCTACTTCGGCGTGCGGCTGTCCACCCGGACGCAGCTTGCGCTGGCGCTCGTCTCGATCATCGTGGTGACCATCTTCTTCATCTCGGTGATCGTCAAGCTGGGATCGGCCAACAGCGCCCGGCCATTCGAGCCATCATCGGCCGCCGACGGCTGGTCCGGGATCTTCTTCGGCGTGCTGTACGGCGTGCTGCTGTTCGTCGGCTTCGAGACCGCGGCCAACCTGGCCGAGGAAACGCCGAACCCGCGGCGCGAGATCCCGATCGCGGTCATGACGACGGCCGCCATCGCGCTGGTCATCTACACTCTCGCCACCTATGTCACAGTGGCCGGGTTCCACTACAGCCTCAAGACCGTCGCTGCGGCGGCCGCTGCGCCGCTGTTCGCGCTCGGCGCCGCGCACAGCGCCGGCGGCTACGGCGGGACGTGGATCGACCGGCTGCTAGAACTCGTCGTGCTGTTTGACATGCTGGCCGTCGCCATCGGCTGCTGCGTGTCGGCCACGCGCGGCACTTTCGCGATGGCCCGCGACCGGCGCATCCCGGCCGCCCTCGCAGTGACCTCAAGAAAGCACGGCTCGCCGCTCGGCGCTGCTACGTTCGTCGTCGCTATCTGCATCGTGGCGCTGCTGGCCAACCAGTTCTGGACCAGCCTGTTCGCCCTGCCGGCGACGCCGCACTACTTCTCGCTGTTCGCGTGGGGCTCGACCTTCGGCGGGTTCGCGCTCGTGGTCGTCTACTTCCTGATGTGCATCGGCTCGCTGCGCCATCTCGCGGCCGACTCCAGCCGCCCGTCGGTTATCGTCGCGGCCATCGTCGGCCTCGTGATCACGGGCGGAGCCATCTTCGGGTCCTTCTACAAGGTCACAAGCCCGACGATCGAGGCGCCCTATTACGCGATCGCGTTGCTGGTGATCGGTTTCGCGTCCACGTTCGTGGTGCGAGCGCGCCAATCCGCCAGCAGCGCGCTGGCTGACCTCAGCGCCAGCGCCACGCGCTGACCGTGAGGCGGCGCGGCGCACCGTTTTGTGGCTGTTTGTACGGGTGTTCGCCGCAGGTGAAAGTACGTCTTCTGTTGCTCTAGCGACAAAAGGCTTACATCCATGACGTCCAATCAGAGCAGGACGTCGAGATTGCGCGGTGCCCGGAACTCCCAGCCGCGGAATTCCGGCGGCCGCGCCGGGTCGAGCGAGATCCGCGGGTAGCGCCGCAACAGGACGTCGATCGCGATCCGGATCTGCGCGCGTGAGAACGCGTGGCCCGCGCAGAAGTGCCGGCCGCCGCCGAAGGCCAGGTTGACCTGCCGCGGCCGGAAGATGTCGAAGCGGTCCGGATCGGTAAATCTGCTCTCGTCCCGGTTGGCGGCCGACACCAGCGCGCCGACCGGCGCGCCGTCGGGGATCACTGCACCGCCGAGCTCGACATCGCCGACGGTCTGCCGGGTCTGCGTGCCGA
>Ga0335074_10007604_pt1 | contig 15025 bp, 12 predicted proteins | sample Lox_Sample_23_FD_206715 | JGI IMG/M metagenome (GOLD analysis project Ga0335074, IMG submission 206715) | Soil microbial communities from Loxahatchee National Wildlife Refuge, Florida, United States - Lox_Sample_2.3 | ecosystem: Environmental > Terrestrial > Soil > Wetlands | place: USA...
ACCAATGCCTCCGCGCAGCAGATAGCGACTTCACTGGCGCAGAACCTGGCGTCCGCGAACGGTGCCGGCAGCAGCAGCGCCGCCATGGTTTCGGGGATCAGAAATCCAGCGGATACCACCGTCCAGGTCAGCGCGCAGCAAACCGTGCCACTGACGATCTCGCGAATCTTCGATTCATCTCCGTCTGTGACAGTGGGCGCGACTTCCATCGCCGAGATTATTCCTCAGACCAGCGGATCCCCCGGCACCGGCGGCCAGCCGTGCATGCTGGCGCTGAATCAAATGCCGCAGAACGCCACCGGTACCAGTATCAACACTGGCAATACCGGCTTCATCGCCAACGGATCGATCAGCGTCGATGCGCCAGGGTGCACACTGGTATCGAACAGCAACTTCAATGATTCGGGTGGCAGCAGCTTTACCGTAGTCGGCATCTACGCGGCCGGCGCACTTCCTACGGGCCTGAATCCGGTCCCCGCCCAGTCCCAAGGCCCGATGATCCTGATCCCGTGCTGGGCCACGATCAACGGCACCAGCAGCAACAACGGCTGCAGCCCCTGGCCGTCCAACGGATACCTCGTGTCGAACAGCGCGGTGTATCAGAAACAGGGGGTGGTGCCTGATCCGTATGCGACCGGGACATCGGCGACGGCGCTTGCCATGCAGTCGGCCGTCGCGAATGCCGGCAACACGACGGGGCCGAGTCTCGCGTGCAGCAACCAGCACTGTTATTACAGTCTGACGTTCACCGGCAGCATCTCCGGTACGACGCTGACCGTGACCGCGGTTTCGTCCGCCAACCTCGCTGTCGGCGCGACGATCAGCGGGACCGGCATCACCAACACCCCCACCATCACCGCTTTGGGCACCGGGACTGGAGGGACGGGGACCTACACGATCAGTGGTTCGTCGCAACACATTGCCAGCGAGACCATCACCGCAACCAACCAGGTGCCCGGCAGTACCAGCAATCTGATCAACGGCACCTACTGCACCGGCCAGGGCGGCGGTTCCGTCAACTGCTATCTGTATCCGGGCAATTACGGCAGCTTCAACATCAGCTCCGGCGGGCCATGGTATCTGTACTGGGAGTCGGGCGGCTTCGTGTTCAACGGCAACGTCAGCCTGACCAATAACACCACGTCCGACAACGCAGTCTCCACCGGCGGTGAGACGATCTTCGTCACCGGCCAGTTCAACGGCGAGAACACGTTCAACTTCAACCTGACGGCGCCGAGCACGACGTCGAACCCTGGCGCGGGCGGCCCATGGCAGGTCGCGGGCGTGGTGCTGGCCGGATCGGGCAGCGATAGCGGGTATTACGGGAGCAGCGGCTTCACGCCGGTCGTCACGCTGTCCGGCAATCCGCAATTCCTGGTCACCGGCGTGGTGTACTTCCCGAACGGAACGTTCGAATCGGAGGGATCGAACGGGCTGGGCGCTTCCAGCTCGTCCTGCTTCGAGCTGATCGCGGGCAACATTGTGGTTTCGGGGAGCACCTATCTCAACAGCTCCTGCGGTTCGCTGAACGCCATCAGCTTCGAAAGTACGCCTGGGACGACGTCCACGACTTACAGTACAGCATTGGTGCAATAGCACCCGGCAGGCCGGCGCATGGCGCGCCGGCCCTTGTCGTTGTGCCTCCGCTTTCTCATTTGTCAGACGGAGCGTAAGCTTGGGGCCTGAGCTTGGGGGGCCTAAGCTTGCACCCCGTTGGACATGGGAGAGACCGGTCATGGACGAGATTGTCATCGTCGCCGCCGCCCGCACGCCAGTCGGCAGTTTCAACGGCGCGCTTGGCGCCGTGCCCGCCCACACGCTGGGCAGCATCGCGCTACAGGGTGTACTGGAACGCGCCGGGGTGGCTGCCGCGGACGTCGATGAGGTGATCCTGGGCCAGGTGCTCTCGGCCGGCGAAGGCCAGAATCCCGCGCGCCAGGCCGCCCGCGCTGCGGGGGTGCCGGACAGCGCCACCGCCTTCGGCATAAATCAGGTCTGCGGCTCCGGCCTGCGGGCCGTGGCGCTGGCCGCGCAGCAGATCCGCACCGGCGAAAGCAGGATCGTGGTCGCCGGCGGCATTGAAAGCATGAGCATGTCGCAGCACGCCGCGCATCTGCGCAACGGGCAGAAGATGGGCGGGCTGGAGTTTATCGATACCATGCTGAAGGACGGGCTGTGGGACGCGTTCCACGGCTACCACATGGGCAATACGGCGGAGAACGTCGCCACCAAGTACCAGATCACCCGCGAGCAACAGGATGCGTTCGCGCTGGCGTCGCAGCAGAAGGCGAGCGCGGCGCAGAAGGCCGGGCGGTTCAAGGATGAGATCGTGCCGGTGACGGTGAAGGGGCGCCGCGGCGACACGGTGGTCAGCGACGACGAATACATCCGCCATGACGCCAGCCTGGAGACCATGGCCAAGCTGCGGCCCGCCTTCACCAAGGACGGCACGGTGACCGCGGGCAATGCGTCGGGCATCAACGACGGCGCGGCGGCGCTGGTGGTGATGAGCGGTGCCGAGGCGGCGAAGCGCGGGCTGACTCCGCTGGCGCGAATCGCGGCGTTCGCCACCGCCGGCGTCGATCCGGCTGTGATGGGGACCGGGCCGATCCCATCGACGCGCAAGGTGCTGGGACGCGTCGGCTGGAAGACGGACGATCTGGACCTGGTCGAGGCGAACGAGGCCTTCGCGGCGCAGGCGCTGGCGGTGAACAAGGATTTGGGCTGGGACACGTCCAAGGTGAACGTGAACGGCGGGGCGATCGCGATCGGCCATCCGATCGGTGCGTCCGGCGCACGCGTGCTGGTGACGCTGCTGCACGAAATGCAGAAGCGCGACGCCAAAAAGGGCCTGGCGACGCTGTGCATCGGCGGCGGCATGGGCGTGGCGATGTGCGTGGAGAGGTAGTGCCACGCTGGCGACTTTGCTGACGCAGCGGCCGGGGCAGGTACAGCGCGATCCCTTGGGCGATCCCTTGGGCGACCCCTTGGGCGACCCGTCGGGGGATGGCTCCCTCGGGGTATAACCGGTCGCTGCGATGGGCGGCAGAAGGCGATCTCGCAGCGGAGCTTGCAATGGCTGGAGTGCTCGTCCCGCCCGAATTGCTTGACCCGGTCGTGGCGTATTTCTCGCCACGCCGGGTGATCCTGTTCGGGTCTTGTGCTCGCGGTGAGGCCGGGCCGGACAGCGACATCGACCTGCTGGTGATCGTGGGCGATGACACGCCGGCGGAAAAAGTGACGCTGAAGGCAGGGTCCGAGGCGCGGCGCGACTATCACCGGCCGGCCGACGTGATCCCGATACGGGAAGACATGTTTCGGCGCATGAGTGCGATCCCCGGAACGCTCTCCCGCGAAGCGCTTATCGATGGGATTACCGTCTATGGGGAGGAACTCGCCGGAACGAGCAATCCTGATCCTGCCGATATGCGCAACGCCGGGCTGGGATGGGTGAAGATCGCATACTCCGACCTGCAAGTCGCGCGGGCGTGCCTGGGACTGGAACCGCCGCAGGCGGGTGTCGCGGCCTATCACTGCCAGCAGGCAGGCGAGAAGCTGCTGAAGGGCTTCCTGGTGCTGGCGGGCATCAACGTCCGTAGGACTCACGAGATGGCAGCGCTTGGCGCCGCGGTGTTGGCACAGTTTCCGGAACTTGCATCGCTGGTAACGCCGATGGTCTCGTGGACCGATTGGGGTGTCGCTTATCGGTATCCGGACGGCGCGGAGATGATGGATGCGCCGTCGTCCGAGGAACTGGGCCAGGCGCTGGGTCTGGTGAGTCGCCTTGTGAGCGCCTTGGAGGCGCGCATTCCGCCCGCGATCGGATGATGATCACCGGCGAGAGCAGCGGGCAGGCAGCCGGGCTGAACTTGTCAGCAGATCTCGTTTGCAGCATTCGCGGCTGAGTGTTTTGTGTCTCTCCTGATCTTTGATTGCGACGGCGTGCTGATCGACAGCGAGGTCATCGGCTGTCGCGCCGAGGCCGCATGCCTCGCGGATATCGGCATCGTCCTGTCGGCTGACGAACTCATTGACCGCTATATCGGCATCAGCCTGCCGGCGATGCTGGCCGACCTGCAAGCCCGCCTGGGCGAGGCATTGCCCGCGTTGCCGCCGGACTTTGCCGACACCATGCGCCGGGCGGTGGCCGCCGCGTTCGAAGCCGAACTGCGGCCGATGCCGGGCATCGTGGATCTGCTGGATGAACTGCCGCAGCGCCGCTGTGTTGCGTCCGGCAGTGCGCCGGAACGGCTTCAGCACACGCTGTCTCTGACCGGCCTGCTGCGCCATTTCGAACCGCACATTTTCAGTGCCACCCAGGTCGCACGAGGCAAGCCCGCACCCGATCTCTTTCTGTTCTCGGCACAGCAGATGCGCGTCACGGCAGCGGATTGCATCGTGATCGAGGACAGCATCCCCGGTGTGCAAGCGGCGGTTGCTGCCGGCATGCGCGTGATCGGCTTCAGCGGGGGCAGCCATTGCCGGCCCGGCCATGCGGAGCGGCTGCGCGCGGCGGGCGCCTCCGGCGTGTGCAACGATCTGCGGCACCTGCCCGCGCTGTTGTAAGCGAGCCCGTGTCGCGTGCGAAACTGCCGCCGGCAACCCTGTGCATGTCTCTGCGCTATGATAAAATCCGACCGGGGCCACACCAGAACAGGAGGGCACGCCCATGGCACGCGTCGCACTGGTCACGGGGGGAACGAGGGGTATCGGTGCCGAGATCAGCCGCGCCCTGAAAGCGCAAGGCCGCACGGTTGTCGCCGTCTATGCGGGCAATGACGAAGCCGCCCGCCACTTCCAGGAAGAGACCGGCATCCGGGTCTGGAGATGCGACGTCAGCGACTTCGATGCCTGCAAGCAGGCGGTCGAGCAAATCACCGCGGAAATCGGGCCGATCGAGGTGCTGGTGAACAATGCGGGCATCACCCGCGACGCCACGCTGCAGCGCATGTCGCGCGACATGTGGGATGCGGTGATCGACACCAACCTCGGCTCCTGCTTCAACCTGTGCAAGCTGATCTTTCCCGGCATGCGCGAGAAGAAGTTCGGGCGCATCGTCAATGTCGGCAGCATCAACGGCCAGGCGGGACAGTACGGCCAGGTGAACTACGCCGCGGCGAAGTCGGGCATCCACGGCTTCACCAAGGCCCTGGCGCAGGAAGGCGCGCGCTACGGTGTGACGGTGAATGCCATCGCGCCGGGTTATGTGGATACCGACATGGTGCGCGCCGTGCCGGGTGAGGTGCTGCAAAAGATCGTGGCGAAGATTCCAGTGGGGCGCCTGGGGCGGGCCGGGGACATTGCCCGCGGCGTCGCGTTCTTCACGGCCGACGATGCGGATTTCGTCACCGGATCGACGCTGTCGATCAACGGCGGGCAGCATATGTACTGACGGCGGAGCGGCGGTGGCCGCGCGCCTGGTAGCCGGAATTAGAGAAGCGCGGCACGCCCCGTAACATGTCGTTGGAGGGCGAAGCGGCGAAGCAACCTGGTTCGGGGGAAGCGCCCATTGCTTTCGTGCGGGGGGAGTGTGCGTAGCGCCCGTGCGCTCATTCGACCGGGGTTGCTTCGTCGCTGCGCTCCTCGCAATGACATGTGGAGGTGCGCTGCTCGCAATGACATGTGGAGCTGCGCTGCTCGCAATGACATGTGGAGCTGCGCTGCTCGCAATGACATGTGGATTCGTGCCGGGACGTCCCGGTCCGTTCATCCCGACCCTTTGCAAGATGACAGGGGTGGCGGCATCATTCTCCCCAAACAGGAGAGGATCGCCGCATGAACGCCCCATCCAACGCGACGTATCGCACCATATCCACCCAACGCTTCGCCGGCGCGCTCGGCGCCGAGGTGGTGGGCGTCGATCTGTCGCAGCCGCTGTCCGACGACGTGCTGGCGGAAATCCGCGCCGCCTTGCTCGACAACCAGGTAATTGTGTTCCGCAACCAGACTTTGACGCCGGAGCAACAACTCGCCTTCGCCCGGCGCTGGGGCGAGATCCACCTGCATCCGTTCATGCAGGGCATGCCCGACTACCCGGAGATTCTGGAAGTCATCAAGACGCCCGAGGACAAGAAGAATTTCGGCGGGTCATGGCACACCGACCAGATGTTCTCGCCGCAGCCGGCGTTGGGCACTATGCTGTATGCGCTGGAAGTGCCGTCGGCCGGCGGCGATACCTTGTTCACCAACCAGTACCTTGCTTACGAAACCCTGTCGGACGGCATGAAGGCGATGATCGCCGGCCTGCGGACCGTCTGCGTTGGCGACAATTTCAAGCAGCATGGCGGCATGTCGCGCGCCCAGCGCTACGACCGCGAGATGACGCATATGAAGGTCAAGGATCCGGGGAATGTGCAGACAACGTCTGTGCATCCGCTGGTGCGCACGCATCCCGAGACCGGACGCAAGGTGCTGTATATCGGCGGTCACGTGCAGCATTTCGAGGGGATGACGGACGCCGAAAGCGAGCCCTTGATCGCGTTCCTGAAGCAGCACTCCATCCGGCCGGAGTTCACCGCCCGGGTGCGCTGGGAGAGCGGCACGCTGACGTTCTGGGACAATCGCTGCACGCAGCACTTCGCGATCAACGATTATCCTGCCGAGACGCGGATCATGCGCCGTATCACCATTTGCGGCGATACGCCGTTCTGAAAAGTGGAGTTCTGGAAGTCGCCGCGGTCCCCGCTACGTGGTGCCGGCCACGAGCGGGATGCGGCACGGTAAGGCTCTGAGGCGGAATAAACGAATCAGCCGAGCGACGCACCAGCCTTGCTGTGTCATGGTGCGCGAAGGCGCATCATCCACGTCCTTGCAGCGTCTATCAAGGAAAGCCGTGGATGGCCGGCCTGCGCCGGCCATGACACGGCGAGCACTGCCGCCGCGGGAATGACGCACTTATTTCGCCTCAGGCCCCTAAGTCAGTTCACCACAGATTTCACAGAGTACACAGAATAAGGCATGGATCACTCTCGGCATCGTTGTGAAATCCTGCATGTCAGTGATGTCGATTCGATTTTCGTTGCGGGCGGCTGCATGCCTTTTTGCCTGGCACCGCGTTGTGCCGCGATTGCGGTGGGGCCTGTCGGGCTCGCTGTGGCGTTGAAGATTCACCACGAAGGCACAAAGGCACGAAGATTACGGGAAGTGGGAGTTGGGAAGTCGTCCCCCGGAGGCACCGAATTGCATTCCCATTCCGGGCTTCGTGGCTTTGCGGCTTCGCGGTGAATCTGCTCTGTGCCCTCACCGGGACAGTCCGGCAGGTCACGCCAATCAGCGGAAAGATTGACCCATGTGTCATGGCCGGCCCTGGCCCGGGTATCCGCGAATTTCGTAGTTGCCACCGGTGAAGACATGGATGGCCGGCCTGCGCCGGCCATGACACTGGCCGGCCGGCGCTGGCCATGACACAGATGGGGCAGCGCCATAGGCATCTCTCCCTGCCTCAGTGCGTGAAGCCCTCCAGTTCGTCCTTTGCCCAATCGATCGCCTGCTGAATGCTCTGGCCGGATACCAGTTTCGCCACCATGGTCGGAATGGTGCCGCGGTTCCACATCTGCACCGCGATGTCCGGCGGTGCCGACGATCCGGTGATGTAGTAGCTGGCGTTGTGCCATGGCCGCACGGGATAGTTGTACACCGTGCCTTTCGGCGGCTCGACCTCGCTCCACACTTCGAAGTCGGACATCGAGAGGAATGGCGGGATGTCGTAGCCCACCACAGCGGTGACCAGCTTTTCGACCTGCGGCCGTTCCGACAGATAGTGGATCAGCTCTTTCCCGGCGGCGGCGTTTTTCGAGAATTTCCAGATGCCCCAGAAATACGGCCGGTGCGGCACCAGGCGGCCCTTCGGCCCCTTCGGGTTCGGGAAGGTCCAGCAATCCGCCGCCACCTGCGGTGCGTCACGCTTCGCCACCGCCCACGCCGAGGGCGGATTCCAGATCAGCGCGCTCTTGCCGGAAATCAGCGCGCGATTGTTGGACGCATCGTCATAGGCAACCGTGTCGGCCGGCAGGAATTTCACCAGCCGCGCGGCATACTCCATCACCTGCTTCACGTTGTCGGAATCGACGGTGATGTTGCCCTTGCCGTCCACCAGATCGGCACCGAAGGCGCCGAAGATCGCACCCCAGGTCTGGCATGAATCGGTGGTCTGGCCGCAGCCGATGCCGACGGGATAGCCGTTCTTGTGGCACGCTTCGGCGATTTCCAGCATCTTGTCATAGGTCCAGGCATCCGCCTCGGGCGGATTGACCTTGTGCGCGGGATACCATTCCGTCACGTCCACGTTTGCGAACTGCTTCAACATGCTGATGCGCGCGCAGGGCGGCAGCGGGGCGGAGCCCTGCGGCATCGGCATTGCCATCCAATGGCCGTCCACTTTGCCCAGATAGTCGATGCCCTGGCCGACCGGTCCGTATTTTGCGACCAGTGAGGACATGACGTCGTCCATCGGGATCAGCTTGTCGTTCCATTGCTGCACGGTCCACTGGTCGAAGGCGAACACGTCGTGACCGGTGCCGGCAGCCGCTTCGGCCGCCATGGTCAGGTCGATCTTGTTGCCGATGGCACTGAGGAAATCGATCTGCACCTCGACCTTGTTTTGCTCGGCCCAGGCGGCGACCACCTTGCGCATGGCATCATTGCCGGCGGGCACCCAATGGTCCCACAGCGCCAGTGTCAGCTTGCCCGCCGCTCCTGCGGTCCGGATATGCACCAACGGCAGCGCACTGGCGGCCGCGGCCAACTTCAACGCGCCGCGGCGCGAAACCTTCTTACTCATGACGTCACTCCCTGCCAGACGGCAAGCCTGCCGCCTGCTCGTTTTGTTCCTCTGAATTGGCGGCTTCCGCCACCGGCGCCGTGGCGCCCGCACAGTATCGACAGATCGCCGCCTTGAAACAACATCCCGCCGCCACGCCAGGTGCCCGCACCGCGATGCCCGGCGCCCTCGTGGGCGCCCGCGAAGGACGGCGGCAGACCGGTCCGTATTAGAAACGATATTAAATCAGACCAAATTTATCGGCCTGTCCTCAGCTTTCATGAAGCGGTGTGAGCAAAATCACTGCGCGGGATGGCCGGCGCGGGGACATTAACGCTCGGCTCGCGCAGCATGCGATGCAGTCACGGTGCAAACAATCCGAGCAGGAACCAGACCGATGAGATTGATGATTGCTTGGTACAGGAACCGCTACTACGCATCAGGACGCGATCGACCTGGCCTTAAAATCAATGATTGTGCAATTATTGCCATACTACTGCTGCTGGCCGTCATCGCGGTCCACACAGCGCCGCGGAGCACCACCGAGGCGGTCGAAAAGCTGCAAGCGCTGCTGCTGGTTGACGTGACCCCCGAACTGATCGCAACGGGGGGCGCCATCGGAGAGCATTTCCCGGTTTCGCCATGAAAGCCTGACGGCGCGCCAGCGCCGGGACGTGCCGCACAACAGGTCCGGGCCCTCTCAACAACTGCCGAAGCCGGTCAACACCCGGCGGCAAGACAAGAGGCGACCCACCGATGAGCAATATCATGATGCTTTTCGTCGATCTTTGCCTTGGTGTCGTCGTGGGCAACCGCGGCCTGCTGTCCTCCACGGCACCCAGCATGGCGGCGATCGCCCTCCGCGCGCGCAGTGCCCAGGCCCTGCTGCCGGTCGACGGCTTCATCCTGGCACTGATCGCGGTCGTGCTGGGCGCGAGCATGCTGCCCTGCCACGGCAACAGCGCCCGCGTGTTTGGCGCGCTGGGGCAGTTTGCCATCGCCGTACTGTTCTTTTTGCAAGGCGCACGGCTGTCGCGCGATGCCATTCTCAAGGGCCTGACGCATTGGCGGCTGCACGCCTTCGTCGCCGCGACCACCTTCGTATTGTTCTCCCTGCTCGGCCTTGGCCTGCTGGCCGCGTGGCCCCGCCTGTTGCCGCACAAATTATGGATGGGCGTGTTGTTCTGTTGCGCCCTGCCATCGACGGTACAATCCTCCATCGCGCTGACCTCGATGGCGCGCGGCAATGTCGCCGCCGCCATCTGCTCTGCTAGCATGTCTAACATCGCCGGGATCGTGCTGGCCCCGCTGCTGTTCGGCGCGATGTCGCATCTGCATGGCGGCGGGATCAACGTGGCGGCGATCGGGCAGGTGGCGACGCAGCTGCTGGTGCCGTTCTGCGCCGGCCACCTGTCGCGGCCATGGCTGGGCGCATGGGCCGAGCGCAACCGGCCGGTGCTCGCCATTACCGATCGCAGTTCGATCCTGCTGATCGTCTATACCGCGTTCAGCGCCGCCGTGGTGCGGGGCATCTGGCAATCGATCCCGCCGGTGACGCTGATTGTGCTGGGGCTGGTCGTCGCGGTGCTGCTGGTCTCCGCCCTGGCGGCGATCCTGGCGGGCAGCCGGCTGCTGGGGTTCGATCGTGCGGACGAAGCCGCCATGGTCTTCTGCGGATCGCAGAAGTCGCTGGTCAGCGGCGTGCCGATCGCCAACGCATTGTTCTCCGCCGGCGCGATCGGCCCCATCCTGCTGCCGATCATGCTGTATCACCCGATGCAGCTCCTGGTCTGCACCTGGATCGCCCGGTACTATGCGCGTGGCCAGGGGGGCGAGAACAGCGGCGTGCCGGCGCCGAGGGCGGGCCGACACTGAAACGCCGCAAATTCGCAACCGATTCATAACCCCATTTCTGCTTGACACGACGCCGCGTCATGCGGACAGACTGGCAACGAACCATCAGGGGTTCCGAGCACTGCTCCGCTTGACCGTGCCGATTTGGGCGAACATTCCTCCTGCCCCCTGTGCCGCGAATTTCCGGCCAGGTGAGGCGGAGCTTGGGTGATGACGCTGACGGAGCGTGGCAACACAGACGGGACCGGCCGGAAGCGGCTGCACGTGATCACCTGGGGTTGCCAGATGAACGTGTATGACAGCGCGCGGATGGCGGACGTGCTGGCGCCGCTGGGTTACGCGCCGGCCCCGGCGCCCGAGGGCGCCGACATGGTGATCCTGAACACCTGCCATATCCGGGAGAAGGCGGCGGAGAAGGTTTTCTCCGAACTTGGCCGCCTGCGCCGGTTGCAGGAGGCGAGGGCGGCAGAGGGCGGCCGCATGATCCTGGCGGTCGCCGGCTGCGTCGCCCAGGCCGAGGGTGCGGAGATTCTGGCCCGCGCACCCTATGTCGATATTGTGCTGGGGCCGCAGACCTATCATCGGCTGCCGGAGATGGTGGCGCAGGCATCACGCGCGGCCGGCGCAGTGATCGATACCGATTTTCCGGCGGAGCAGAAATTCGATCTGCTGCCGGAGGCGGCGGCGCCGCAGGGCGTGTGTGCGTTCCTGACCATCCAGGAAGGCTGCGACCGGTTCTGCAGCTTCTGCGTGGTGCCTTACACCCGCGGCGCCGAGCAAAGCCGCCCCGCCGCGGCGGTGGTCGCCGAGGCGAGGCGGCTGATCGCCCAGGGGGCGCGGGAAATCACGCTGCTGGGGCAGAACGTGAATGCCTGGCATGGCGAGGCGCCGGACGGCGGCACCTGGGGGCTTGGCCGGCTGATCCGGGAACTCGCCGCGCTGCCCGGGCTGCTGCGGTTGCGCTACGCGACGTCGCATCCGCGCGACATGACGGACCATCTCGTCTCGGCGCACCGGGACGTGCCGCTGCTGATGCCGTTCCTGCATCTGCCGGTCCAATCGGGTTCCGATCGGGTGCTGGCGGCGATGAACCGCCGGCACACCGCGGCGGATTACCTGCGGATCGTCGAGAAGCTGCGGGCGGCGCGGCCCGATATTGCGCTGTCGTCGGACTTCATCGTTGGCCACCCGGGTGAGACGGACGCCGATTTCGCCGGCACGCTGGCTCTGGTACGGCAGGTGGGTTTCGCGCAGGCTTACAGCTTCCGTTATTCGCCTCGGCCAGGCACGCCGGCGGCGAACGCCCCCGGCCAGGTGCCGGAAGCGGAGAAGGAAGCGCGGCTGGCCGAGCTGCAGGCGCTGCTGCGGGCAGAGCAAGCGCGGTTCAATGCCGGGTGCGTGGGGCTGACGCTGCCGGTGCTGTTTACCGGGCCGGGGCGCCATCCTGGCCAAATCGTCGGCCGTTCACCATTTCTTCAGCCTGTCCATGTAACCGGCGCGGCCGGACTTGTCGGAACGGAAACGGAGGTGGCGATTGTCGCCGCACTCCCTAATTCTCTATCTGCAACCCTGGTACAGGAGCGAGCCTGCGCTTGAGCCAAAGCACCCTGATCGCGACGACCACTCCCCCTGCGTCCGGCGGCAAGGCCGTGACCCTCCAGTTCTCCGACAACACGCTGTTGCCACTGTTGCTTGGCGACCATGACCGGCACCTGGTGCGAATCGAGCAAGCACTGGGCGTGCGGCTGTCGTGCCGCGGCAACCGGGTGGCGATTGCCGGCGACTCGGCGCGCGTGGACGCGGCCCAAAGCATGTTGCAGGGCCTGTGGCGACGGCTGGAGCGTGGGGAAAGCGTGGGCCGGCCGGAGGTGGAAACGGCGATCCGGCTGGCGGAGGCGGATAGCGACCCGCGGTTGCCGCTGTCGGACCTGCCGGCGATCCGGACGCGGCGCGGCTCGGTCGCGGCACGCAGTGCAGGGCAGGCCGCCTATATGGAGGCGCTGGCCAGTCACGACATGGTGTTCGGGGTGGGGCCCGCAGGCACCGGGAAGACGTATCTGGCGGTGGCGCAGGCGGTGGCGATGCTGCAGGCGGGGCGGGTGGACCGGATCGTGCTGTCCCGCCCGGCGGTGGAGGCGGGCGAGCGTTTGGGCTTCCTGCCCGGTGACATGAAAGAGAAAGTCGATCCTTACCTGCGTCCGCTGTATGATGCGCTGCACGACATGCTGCCGGGAGAGCAAGTGATCCGGCGGCTGAGCAATGGGGAGATCGAGGTCGCGCCGCTGGCGTTCATGCGCGGCCGCACGCTGGCGCATTGCTACGCGATCCTGGACGAGGCGCAGAACACGTCCGCGGCGCAGATGAAGATGTGGCTGACGCGGATGGGCGAGGGCACAAGGATGGTGGTGACCGGCGACCTGACCCAGGTGGACCTGCCGCCGGGTGTGACGTCCGGGTTGCGGGATGCGCTGGACACGCTGGAGGGCATTCCGGGTATCGGCGTGGTGCGGTTCGACAAGCGTGACGTGGTGCGCCATCCGCTGGTGGCGCAGATCGTGGATGCGTACGACCAGCGGACGGCGGCCCAGGTGGACAAGCGGCGCGAGGCACGGCGGTCGCGGGATGGGGCGGAGTCCCTGGGGAAATGAGGTTATTTGCGCGGACGGCCGGTGTGAACAGAAGCGGCGTAGTTGGTGAAACGATAGGGAGACGTTGATCTTTTGGGAGCCGTCGCGGCGAGGGGACCAAACGGTCCCCTGGGCGCGATGGCACCAACGTCAGGACGATGGAACCTGGAGGTAGATGCCCCGCGCAAGCGGGGAACCGGACTATTGAGGTGATCGTCGCCGAGCCGGCGTGGCGCCGGCTGGTGCCTCGCGCGGCGGCCGTGGCGGCCCGTGCGGCGCGTGCGGCGGGAGTGACCGGTACCGTGGTGCTGGCCGCCGATCGCACCGTGCAGCGGCTGAACGCGCGGCATCGCGGCCGCAACAAACCCACCAATGTGCTGACCTATGAGCATCCGGCGCCGGAGATGATCCTGGCGCTGGGTGTGGTTCGGCGGGAAGCCGCGGCGGCGTCGCGCCGCCCGGCGCACCATCTGGCGCATCTGGTGGTGCACGGCGCGCTGCACCTGGCCGGCTACGACCATCTGGCCGCCGGCGAAGCGCGCCGCATGGAGCAAGCGGAAGCCCGCATCCTGCACCGGTTGCGCGTCCCCAACCCATGGAAACGGCCATGAGCGGTACCGCTGTCTCCCCTGGCCTGTGGACGCGATTGCTGATGCGGGTGGGGCTGCGGCACGCCGAGCCCTCGCTCCGCGACTCGATCGCGGAGCTGGTGCAGGAGGCGGCCGAAGCGAACGTGCTGTCCGGCGAACCTCCGGAACTGGACCGGCACGAGCGGCTGCTGATCGCCAATGTGCTGCGCCTGCGGGAGACCGCTGCCTCCGACGTGATGGTGCCGCGCGCCGACATCATCGCGCTTGGGGTTGATGCCACGCTGGAGCAGACCATTGCGTTGTTCCGCACCGATGGTCATTCGCGCGTGCCGGTGTACCGGGAGCAATTGGACGACGTGGTGGGCATGATCCATTTGAAGGACGTGTTCGCTTATGTCGGGCGGCCGGAGGCGTTCTCGATCGAGGCGATCATGCGCAAGCCGCTGCTGATCGCGCCGCAGATACCGGTGCTGGACCTGCTGGCGCAGATGCGGCTGCAGCGGATGCACCTGGCGCTGGTAGTGGACGAATATGGCGGGATCGACGGGCTGGTGACGATCGAGGACCTGGTGGAGACGATCACCGGCGACATTTCCGACGAGCATGACGATGCCGACGCGCCGATGCTGACGGAACGTCCGGACGGGTCTTTGGACGTGAACGCGCGGCTGCCGGTGGAGGAGTTCGAGGAGAAGCTGGGGCCGGTGCTGAGCGAGGACGAACGGGACTCGGATATTCATACGGTTGGCGGGCTGGTGTTCACTCTGGCTGGGCGGGTGCCGGCGAAGGGCGAGGTGGTGAGTCACCCATCAGGGCTGGAGTTCCGTGTGCTGGATGCGGACCCGCGGCATATCAGGCGGGTGCGGGTGCGGCGGCCATCGGAGAGCGGGGAGGTGGCGAAGGAGCAGGCGGCGGCGGAATGAACACCCGCTCTGCCGCGACAGCGGGAGGGCCGGGTGGGGGTGGTGCAGGCAAGAAGGAGCTTTGCTGGGGGCGTTCCAGCCTGATCGCTGGTCCTTTCTTCTCACCCATCGCCGCTCTTATTGAAGGCAGCCTTTCATATGGGGCGGTTCTTCGCCTATATTAAAGCCGACCTTTCACATAGAACCTCCAGCTCGCCCATGTTACCTGTGAAGTCGGGAAGTAAGGCGACACTGCCTACGGCCGTCATGGCGGGCGCAGGCCCGCCATCCACG
>Ga0335074_10007605_pt1 | contig 15024 bp, 18 predicted proteins | sample Lox_Sample_23_FD_206715 | JGI IMG/M metagenome (GOLD analysis project Ga0335074, IMG submission 206715) | Soil microbial communities from Loxahatchee National Wildlife Refuge, Florida, United States - Lox_Sample_2.3 | ecosystem: Environmental > Terrestrial > Soil > Wetlands | place: USA...
GTCGTTCGCCGTGAGGCGCGCATCCCGGCGCCGCCCGCGACCGTCTTCGCCTTCCTCACCGATCCGGAAAAGATCCTGCGCTGGATGGGCACGGAGGCGACGTTGGAGCCGCAACTCGACGGTCTCTATCTCGTCAATGTCACCGGCGCTCGCGTCGCCCGCGGTGCCTTCCGCGAGGTGGTGCCGGTTCACCGCCTCGCCTACAGCTTCGGCTGGGACGATAGCGAAGTGGTGCCGCCAGGATCGAGTCTGGTCGAAATCGATCTCATCGAGCAGCCGGACGGAACGCTGCTGCGCCTGACCCACACCGGCCTGCCGAACGCCGCGCAATGCGCCGGCCATGCGGAAGGCTGGGCGCATTACCTTGGCCGCCTGGCCATCGCTGCGGCCGGGCGCAACCCGGGTCCGGATCCCTGGCACGGCCGCACGGGTCGGGAATGACCGCTTCTCGCTCGCAGCGGTGTCGGCGCCGCGCCTCCTTCATGTTGTTGATGCGGTTGCCGGCGAGGTTCGCGAGCGTTCGCAAGACCCGTATTCGCTCAGCGACGCAAGCGATGCGGATCTAGCCGGAGCACGCGCCAGAGCGAGCTCGAGACGCGGCCCGTCGAGGCCATTCAATCGTCAAGCCGCGATCCGGGGGAAGCAGCGCCGCGCCATCACGGGATTGGCTTGGCCGCCATTGCCGCCAGTAGGCCGCGCTCACCGTCACGCCAACATTCAACGCGACGCCGAAGCCGGCCGCAGCGATAGCGTCGTAAACCTCAATTCCGATCATGTCGCGATCTCCTCTCCCATCACCACCGCTTCGATCCGGTTGGCTCGATCGGCGGCAGGCGCAATCTGCGTCGTCTCGGCTGATCTGGCATGTGACAGGGGTCACGCCTGTCTTTGGCGATGGCTGAAGCGCCGACGCTGGGCTCGACCTCGTTGCTCCGCCTCGCCGCCGCGGCGGCTGCCGATCAGGCCGAGGATCGGCTGAGATAGTTGTTGATGAGTTCGACCAGCGCGCCCGGCCGGATCGGCTTCAAGATGAAATCATGCCGATCGAAGCCGCCCAATTGACAGAGGCGCAGCCCGTAGCCGGTGATGATCAGCGCCTTCATGCCGCGCGCTTTCGCCGCATCGGCGACGTCGATACCGGTGGCGTCCGGAAGGATGCCGTCCGCCAAGACGAGGCGATATTCCTGCGATTCGACAAGCCGTCGAGCGCCGGATGCCGTCGTCGCTCGGTCGACGTAATAGCCGGCTGAGCACAGGACGCGCTCAAGAAGGACGCCGACGTCGAGATCGTCTTCGACCACCAAGATGCGGTTTGCGGGGCTGTCCACTTGCCTTCGCCCGATCACGGTGCCAAGCCTACCAATCGGTGGTTCGCGCCGACATGACCCTTTCGGGCAGCGCCCCAATGCCCGATCAATGTCACAGGCGGACAGTTTGCCGCCCGCCGGCGTGCTACGCTGTTGCTTTCGACAGAACGGGAGGAATGGCGCCATGGATCGCAGCAAGCATCCGATCGTCCATTTCGTGGGCAGCATTCCGCTGCCCGATAGCGAGACGGTGCTTCGCACCTTGTCGAAGGCGGTCGGCCCCTATGTCGTTCGCCTGCCCGACGGCGAGACCGGCATCCGCAAGACCTGGATCAGGTTCCTGCAGGATGTCCTTGCCGAGAACCCGGCGATCGAGCTCGCCCGGGACGTGCCGCCGTTCAAATTCGTCCAGTGGGACGGCAAGCTGATCCGTGAGATTCCGCGCTTGCGTCTCAAACCCGGCGCCAAGCCCGATCCGGCCGGCTTCAAGACCGGCTATGCCGAGATGGCGATCGCCTCCTGGCGCATCTTCGAGCGCCTGCAGGAAGCGGGCGTGATCCCGGCTGGCGTGAGGTTTCAGATTTCTCTCCCGACGCCCATCGCCCCCACCTACAACAACATGGTGCCCGCCGATCGGCCGGGACTTCTTCCGGCGCTGACGCGACATTTCATCGACGAGATTGCGGCGATTGCCCAAGCGCTCCCCCCTGATCGCATCGCCATCCAATGGGACGTATGCCAGGAGGTGCTCGCCTGGGAGGGCTATTACGAGAAAGGCCCGGTCGATTTCCGCCGCGAGACGATCGAGGTGCTGAAAACGATCGGCGATGCGGTGCCGCCGGCGATCGAGCTCGGCTATCATCTCTGCTACGGCAGCCCGGCCGACGAACATCTCGTCCAGCCCCGGGATGCCGGCATCATGGTCGAGATGGCCAACGCCATCGCCGCCGAGGTCAAGCGGCCGATACGCTACTTCCACCTGCCGGTACCCAAAGCGCGCAGCGACGATGCCTATTTCGTGCCGCTCGAAAAGTTGACGCTCGAGCGCGACACCGAGCTCTATCTCGGCCTCATCCACCACGATGATGCGACGGGCGATGCGGCGCGTCTCGCCGCGGCGCGCCGGCACGCCAGGGTCGACGGCGTCGCCACCGAATGCGGCATGGCGCGCGGCGATCCGGCTCGGCTGCCGGCGCTGCTGGCCGCGCATCGCCGAACCGCGGAGATGGCCGCCGTCTGAACCGCGCCGGCGCATCAGCTGCGCCCTGCCGTTCGGGTCGGGCTGAGCCGGGCGGGCAGCGCCGCGGCGAGCCCCAGCGCAAGCAGCCCCAGCGCGGTGCTGATGAAGTAGACATGGGCGAGCGCCCCGGCCATGGCGGCGCTGAGCCGAGCCACCTCCGCGGCGCCGAGGCTTTCCCGCAGAGCCGGCTCCATCAGACGCTCGACGGCCACATCCGCGTGCGGCACCTGGCCCGCCATTCCCGCATTGAGCACAGCACCGAACAGGGCCGCCCCGCCGGCCTGGCCGACGAGCCGCATGAACATGCTGGACGCGGTGGCCGCGCCGCGCTCGCGCATCTCTACCGACGCTTGCACGGAGACGAGATAGGTGGTGTTGCAGAAGCCCATGCCGATGCCGATCAGCAAAGCGCCCATCCCCGCCCAGAGCGGGCCGCTGCGCGGGCTCATCGCAATCAGCGCCGCGCTGCCAATGATGAGCGTCAGACTGCCGATGATCGCGGTGAGGCGGAAGCTGGTGCGGATCATCACGCGGCCGGCGGCGACGCTGGCCACCGCCCAGCTCACCGACATCGCGCCGAGCGCGGCCCCCGCGGTACCGGCGCTTCGGCCCATCACGCCCTGCACATAGGTCGGCAGGAAGCCCGCGACACCGATCATGATCGCGCCGATGGTGAAGCCGCCGAGGCTGCCGAGCGCCACGACGCGGTTGCGCCAGAGCGCGAGCGGCAGCATCGGCTCGGGGACACGGCGCTCATGCCATAGCAGCAGCGCCAGCGCCACCGCGCCACCGCCGGCAAAGAGCGCGACCGTGGCCCGGCCGAAGCTCGCCGCCCCGACCAGCGCCGTCATCACCAAGCCGCCGCCGAGCAGCAGCAGCAGCGATCCCTGATAGTCGATCCGGTGCCGGCGCGTCCGCGGCTCCTCGTGCAGAAAGAGCGCGATCATGGCGATCGCGGCCGCGCCGATCGGCAGATTGACCCAGAACACGACCGGCCAGCTCGCCTCCTGGACCAGGAAGGCGCCGAGCGACGGACCGACCACCGCGGCGACGCCAAAGACGCCCGAGAGCAAACCCTGCAGGCGCGCCCGCTCGGTCGGGGTGTAGATATCGCCGACGATGGTGTAGGCCAGCGGCTGCACCGCGCCGGCGCCCACCCCTTGAACCGCCCGGAACAGGATGAGCGTCAGCATGCCGCGGGCGAAGCCGCACAAGGTCGAGCCGACGAGGAAGAGACCGGCGCCGGCGAAGAAGATGCGCTTGCGGCCGTAGAGATCGGCGAGCCGGCCATAGATCGGCACGCTCACTGCCTGCGTCAGCAGATAGGCGCCAAAGACCCAGGTGAAGAGGCGGAACTCGCCGAGATCGGCGACGATCGTCGGCATTGCCGTCGCCACGATCGTGCTCTCCACCGCCGCCATGAAGGTCGCCATCATGCAGGCTGCGAAGATGAGGCTGCGCTGTCGCGGCGCTATCGGCCGTCCCTCGGGCGCGCGTCTGGTCGACATTCGAGGTTCGTGCTCCGACAATTGCGAAATCCCGCCGGTCGTCTCATAGGCTGACGAGGCGATCTCGGCAAAAGTGCCGTCGCTCCTGCATCTCTTCCAGCGCAAAGTCGGGCAGGTATGGTTGCGTTTCGTGCAAATCCCGGATTTAGAGATCTGCGGCAATGCGGAGGCGATAACCGGCGTCTCTCTCCCCGTCCCGGCCGAAGAAGCGGGAGCCCAGAATGCGCCGCCGGGTCGTCGGATGTGAAGCCAGCGATTGGCTCTGAACCGACCCTGCTCTAATCGGCTCGTTCGAGATGCGTTTTCACGGCAGCCAGCCCTTTTTCCATATTCGCCGCGATCTGACCGGCGGCTTCATCGGGCAATATGTCGGTAATCCACACGACGCGGCTCGCGCCGTCGCCCATGGGAAAGACCTGCAGGGAAGCGTTGTGGTGCTTGCGCTCCGGGACCCCGACCGCGGCATAGGCCAAGCGGCACACCCGATCGTCGATGCCGACAATGATTTCACGGATCACCCGGCCGTCGCCAAACGAGACGATGCGCACATCCTCTTCAAGACGGACATCGGCGACGTAGCCCGGCGCAAGACGCCGGTGGACCGCGCCGACATCGCGGATCGCGGCCCAGACGTGCGCCGGCTCGGCGTTGATAGCGATCTCCTTGTGGATCGAAGCCATGTGAGTCTCCTCTCTGCTACCGCCGCGTCGTTCATCTCGGACGAGAGCGTCACATATCGCCTGAAACCACGCTCGCGGTATTCGGACTCCACCAGGATTTCATGCTGCGAGGGCGGGCCCCGGCGGCTCGGCCGGACGCGGTCGGGGCGCGGTTACCTCACCCCAGGAATCTCGGCTTGCTGAGCTTGGCCGTCGCCGCCAGAGAGACGGGTATGCGCCGGTTTCGCCTTCGCCACCGTTGCGCTACATCAACCGGGGGGAAGGTCGTCACCGCGAAGGTTTGTGTCATGACCCGAGGTCGATCGCGCTGGGTTTCGCTCGCCGCCTGCTTCGCTTTCGGGTTGGGGCTGATCGGTCCGATCGCGCCCGCGGCGAGCTTCACCGACAAGGAAGCGCGCGAGATCTTCGCGACGCTCGGCCCCGACAGCAATGGGCATGTGAGCCGGGTTCAGTTCGAGCAGACGAAGCTGAACGCCTTCTACTTCCGCCACCGCCCCACCGACGATTACGAGATGAAGCCGCTGACCTTCGAAGAGACCCGCCTCTCGCGCGCGTTCTTCGACAAGGCGGATACGGACCATGACGGCACGCTTGACGGCGTCGAGATAACGGATGCCATCCGCTTCTCGGATATCGACACAAAGCGACGCGGCTACTTCGACTTTGCCGACTTGCAGGCCTTCTTGCAAAAGATCGGTCGGTGACGCCGGCCGAGGCGGTCTCGGACCCCCAATCTTCGGACCGATCACGCCGGTTCGCTCGATCGATCCCCCTCTCCGTGCAACTGCTGCCCTGCCCTTCCCGCGCCATCACGATCTCAGCCAGGGGGCTACCGAGATCGTGACGGCGTGGGGCCGGGGCTACTTCTTCTTCGCCTTGCGCTTTGCCTTTTTCGCTGTCTTCTTCTTGGCTGCCTTCTTTCTCGCTGCCATGTGCTTTCCTTTGCGTTGCACCGACTCATTCCGCTCGGCGCAATAGCGGTCTGGTGTCACTCCAGAGCGGCGCATCACTTACATTCGAGCGCCGCGCGTACGCTCTCACGCTTCGCGCGTCTCGCGCAAGGTCTCTTGCGATCGCGCCGTCGAGTCGCATGCGCTACATGCGAGTCGCGGCACCGCGCGATCGAGTCGAGGCCGACCGCGACTCCGCTGCGCCCGTCGCTTCAGCGCTGTTGCGGACCGCTTGTTCATCGATGCGAGGGGGGATTCGCGCGACTCGGCCGCGCCTCCGGACAAGGCTCGAGATCATCGCGGCGCCTCGCAACGAGCCCTTTTCGTGCCAAGTTCCGTATCGCAGCAGCTCCCCTCGTGCAGAGCCGACGAAAGTCACACCGCGTCGCAACGGCGCATGATGGCTGTGAGTCGGATCACCAGACCCATCGCCTTCTCCGCCCTACCTCTCAAGGCGAAGGGAGGGGAGCAGGATGTCCGAGGCCGTAGCTATCTTGCTCGAGCAGGCGCGCGCCCACCGTGCAGAGGCCGCGCGCGCCATACGGCTTGCGGGCGACATCACCGTGCGCGACGTGGTTCAGAGCCTGTTGGACTATGCTCAGGTGCTGGACCGGCTGGCCGTCGAAGCCGAAGAGCGCGCCTTCGCCTTGATCGAGGCGACGGTAAAGACGCGGACCAAAAGCACCGCCAGGGGCGCGCCTATCGCGGAAATCACGGCGCAGCTCCCGCCCGCCGCGCCGCCGTCGACGAGCGGCGTCGCTGCCGATGGCGGCGAATAACCCTCCCCCACCCGATCACGACCGGGCGAGCGCGAGAGACTACGGGTGCTTGAAGCGGGCGATGAGCCCTGCCGCACCCTTGGCATGTCCATTGAGCGCGGCCAGCAGCTCGTCGCGCGTGAGCCCGGGCTGCAGCGCCTTCGGATCGAGATCGGTGGCGATCAGGATAAGGGTGTAATGGTGCCAGTCGCCAGGCGGCGTGCACGGCCCGAAATAGGTCGGCAGACCCATCGTGCTCTTACCGCCGATGAACTTATCCGAGGGCTTGCTCACCTCGCCCTCGGCGAAGCCGGTCACGTCGGCCGGGATGCCATAGGCGACCCAATGCACCACGCCGAGCCCGGCGCGGCCTTCGGGATCGGTCATTACCAGGGCAAAGCTCTTCGTCCCTGCCGGCGGGTTCGACCATGCCAGCGGCGGCGAGACATTCTCGCCGACGCAATTCGGGTTCGCCTTGTTGTTGCCGGCATATTTGGCGGGCAGCGGCGCATCGTCGGCAAAGGCCGAAGAGGTGAGCCGGAACGGCGCCGCCGCCATGGCCGCTCCGCCGGTCAGCAGCAACGCCGCTGCCGTGGCGAACAGCAATCGCCCCAATGTCACTTTCATGATCCCCTCGCCTCCCTGGGTTTCCTTCCGCGCCGACGATAACAAGCACTGCCGCCAATCCCAAGCGCGCGGCATTTCGCCAGCGCCCGGCCAATCCAGCAGTCCTGCTAGAAGCGGCCGCTCCGTCGATCTGTTTGCAGTGCGAATTAGAACGCTATAACGTTCCATCTGCTGCGACGCAGCGTCCCGGCATCGGGTCAGTCCTCCTTCCGCTTCCTGATGCGCGGCGCTGCATTGCGCCGCTCGACGCAAACAGCATGCGCCGAGCGGGGCTTTTCTTTTGCCTGCGCTGCTGCGCCTAATAGACCCAAGCCGGTCGAACAATAAGCCGGTCGGAACTGCCGTGGTCGTCAGGCTGTGAGCACGCGCGTCTACATCGCGTTTGTGATCGTTGTCCTGCTGTTCTGCGCAGGGGTGGCGATACGCGCCCGGTGGCAGGACCGGCGCAAAAGACGCCGTCGAAGGCAAATTTAGATGAAGAATACCAAGCGCGGCACTTGGCCAGGCAATTTCGCCGGCGACGCTGCGATTACCGTCGGAACCTGAGCGCGAATTCCCTGTTTTCAATGAGCGCCATCCCTTTCCTGGCGGAAGGGGTGGGGTCCGACAGAGCCCCGCTTCGCTTCTTACGCGGAGCGGGGCTCACCATCTCGGCTCACGCGTCCAGGCCGTTCATTTTCGCTTCCGGCGGTCCGAGCGTCGCACCAAGCCAAGGCCGCGCAACACATCGTCGCCAAAGGCATAGGCTGCGGCAAAGGCTGCAATGAACAGGCAAAATTCGGTGAGAGACGGCATCTTGCACTCCTCGGTCCGGCGCAAGGTGCACTCGTTGCGTTACCCTCGCCCTAACCGCGGGCAAGGGCGGTTTCCGGAAGTTTCGCCACGCTACGCGTCATAGTGGTAACGACCGTCTCGTCTACGACGTTCATACCGGCGGGGTCTCTGGTGAGGAGGATATCATGTCGATCATCGCCTGGGTCATCCTCGGCCTGATTGCCGGGTTCATCGCCAGCAAAATCGTCAACAAGGAAGGCGAGGGCCTTATTCTCGACATCGTACTCGGCATCGTCGGCGCGCTTGTCGGCGGCTGGATCATGGCGTTTTTCGGCCATGAGGGCGTCACCGGCCTCAATCTCTACAGCATTCTTGTGTCAATCGGCGGCGCGGTGGTGCTGCTCGCCATCTACCATACCGTGCGACGTGCGATGTAGCGTCTTCCCCAGCCCCGCCCCAGAGCCGCCCTTGGGGCGGGGCTTTCTCGCGCCACGCCAGAGCCAATCGCGTCCTTGTCAGCGCGTCACGGGCGCCGAGTTGGTGACGAAGGTGGGCTTCCCGGCCTCGCAGTCGAAGCCCGCCTCGTTTGCGTTGTCGAAGGGGACCGAAGCGGCGGCGCCCGCTTTGCTGTAGAAGACAGCGACCTTGCCCTGGGGCGCACATACCTTTTGCGCCATCGCGACAACGTCGGCTTGGTACGTCGACTGCGCCGTCGGCGGCACGAAGCCTTCGGTAAACGTGCACGCCGCGAGCAATACTGTTACTGACAGCAGTAGCAGTCTGGCCATAGCGACAACCCTCCGGCGGGATTTGTTTTCCCCGCTCGACCACGCTTTCTCAACTCTCAAGATATCGCACCACACTTCGTCTGCCAATGCGGTGCTGGCGCCGCGCTTCGCGCGGCTCACCGAAAAGTGCAGATGATCCGTGGCAGCTAGCTACTTGTGCGTTAGATCAGCAACTGTTCGGGAAGTTTATCCGGCGCATAGTCGCGCGGCGCGTTGGCGAGCGCACGACGGGCCAGCTTCCAGCAAAAATACTCGCCGACGACGAGAAGGAGGAGGCCGTTCGAGAGGTGGTAGAATAGATACCCGCCGAGCCCGGCAAGCGCGAACACCGGCGCGGCGGCGATTGCCGAACCCAGCATCACCTGATAGCGCCAGCGCGGCACGCCGGCGGTGAAGCGAATCTCGGGATAACGGTCGGGAGCGAGACGCGCGTGCAGCTCGCGGACGAAAGCGCGATAGAGCGTCGCGCGTTCGGCGTCGCGATAGCCGCCCGGATCGGTGTTGAGGATCAACAGCCCGCTGCCATGGGCGACGGTGATTATGCAGCGATCTGCCGTGACCTTTTGGCCGGCGGAATTAAGATGCACCGCGACGATGTTGCCGTACGCCGTCTCCGTGGCGCCGCCATCCATGGTCCAAGCGATCGTATCGCTGCCGAGCGTGACGCCATGATTGCGGTTGCGCCAAAACAGCCGCCGCCCGGGGACGTTGATGCAGAGATCGTAAGTGCACGAACCCTCGGCGGACGGGGCTGGCATGGACGAGAGTGTCGCCCCGCAGCACTTAACACCGGATTGAGCTCGCCACCGCTTGGACGAACGGCTAGGCCGCGTCGACCGTATCGACAACTTGATCGTCGGCCAGCGTCGCGGAGCCCCAGGCGCCGGCGACGGGCAGATCGCCAAATTCAAAGGTCACCGCGCTGAAGATCATGTTTACCGCGCCGTCGTCCTCGGATAAGGGGAGATAGACGCGGTTCGCAATCAGGTCGATATTTTTCGCCGTGAAGTAGCGATTGCGCAGGAACATCGGCTGCCGATTATCGAGGACCGCCCGGTACACCTCGCAAATCGGTTCCGCTCGCGCCGCATGGAACAACTCGTCGACAAAGCGGCCGGTGTAGTCGCGGCCAAACGCCTCCGCGAGCGCAGTCCCGATGAGCCGAAAACGGAACCGACCGGCTACCGGCTCGATCAGCTGCAGATGCGGCAGCAATCGTGGGATCTCGGTAGGATCGATATCCCGTCGAGCGGGCATCGAGCGGCCGCCCCGCTTACCTCTCCAATAGACCAGCGCTGCGCCCAGAACGGGATCGATCTGGTAATCGTACTTCACGCGATTCTACATCCCATAGTGCGTGTCGAGGATTATTCCCCAGCAGAGTAAAGGACCCATGAAGCGGAGATGGCCGCCGCGTTCATGCGCCGCCCCCGCTGACAGCCTGTTAACGCTCCAGTAACGCGCGCCGCGGTCTGCATGGGTTGCGATCAAAGCGACGGCGGCGGCGCGATCGTCGCGACAGCTCATAGCCGATCGACTGATCATCACGCAGGAGAGTTCTGCGGCCTCGCCGATATCGAACGGGGGTTGTTTTTATCGTGCGATAACCGGAGTGACGGGTCTGACTGAGGGGTCTGGTGATCTGCCGATAACCGTCTTATGCCCTCGGGGCATAATGCGGCGCGGACGGCCTCCCGGCCTGCAACGCGCCGACCAGAGCATCTTCAAACCGCTCGAAAAATTGCGAGCGTATGAGGTCGCGATGCCAGCTCAGGTAGATGTGGAGCCGCGGGCCACCGGCGACCGGAATGACAGAGATCGGAAAAGCGGTAGCATCGGCTACCGCGAATTCATCGACGATCGCGATCCCAATCCCCTTCGCGACCAGCGCGATCGCCGTCTCAACGCACCGAATCCAAACGCCGACGCGGGGCACAAGGCGAGCCGACCGGAACAGCTCGGATACTGCGGCGGCATGTGGCGTATCAGCCGCGAACGAGATCAGACGCTCTCCCGCCATGTCTTCGGGCAAGAGCAGCTCCCGATCGGCGAGCCGATGACCGCGCGGGACCACCGCGAGGAGGTCGCCCTCCGCCAACGCCTTGGTTCGCACCAGCGGATGCCGGATCGGAAACACCGAAACCACGCATTCACCCCGCTGGTATTGCAGGTAGTCGATGAGCTGTCCAAGCACGAGCACGTCGACCTGGTAGGCAAGACGAGGCAGATCGCGGCTGAGCCTCGCGAGTGCGGCCGGCACCAGGCATCGCCCAGCGCTGCCGGTCGTTCCGAAGCGGAACAGGCCATCGTCTCCGCGTGTGAGCCGCTCGACGGTCTCGCCCAGCTCGTCAAGCTGCTGGTAGACCCGTCGGACCATGTCCAGCAGAGCGCCGGCTTCCTTGGTCGGGATCAGCCGTCCCTTGGCCCGCTCGAACAGGGTGAACCCGAGGATGTCCTCGGTGCGCTTTACCACGCGCGAGAGGCTGGGCTGCGAAACGCGAAGGATCTGCGACGCGCCGTTGATCGATCCCGAGATCATGACGGCCCGGAATACCTCGATCTGGCGCAGGCTTATTTTGCGCTTCTCGATTGCGCCGTCGCGAACCTCGAGGGGGAAGCTCGCTGGCGGGACGCCTTCTCGTCCTGCCATCGGAGACCTCATGCTCCAGGCTATGTCGTCAAGGCATATTAGGGCAAAAAAGCGGTAGTTGCTAGGGGAGCGGCTCGGCGTAGCGTAGCCGGTGACGGAAATTGCCGAAGCCCGTTGGGACGAAAGCGAAAGCACGATGCGGCAAAAACCGCGGAGGGCGGCACGGCGCGACCTTCAGCTCGACAATCTCGCTCTATCCGCGTGGCTTACCATCGGGCTTATCGACACGTTTACCCCGACAACGGCTGCTGCGCTCGCTACCCACGGATGGGATGCTGGCAACACCTTCGCGCTGAGAGCGGAGCTTCTGCGGGTGGCGCGATGCGCCGAGCGGGCGCGACGCCAGCGCGTCTAGCCCACATCAGCCGGCAACGACCAGTCGATGGTGCTGGCCGTCACGCCCTAGACCGACGTCGCGGCGCTGCGCTTTCGCGCCCAATTGGCGCCTCCCGCGGCTACAGCCTCGCAACCGGCAAAGAGGCGACCATGTCGGACGCCGTGGCCACCCTGTTGGCGGAGGCCCGCGCCAAGCGTGAGCGTGCGAAGCGTGCCAAACGCTTGGCCGGCGAGATCTCGACGCCGGATGTGGTTCGGGCCTTGCTGGACTACGCCGACCGGCTTGAAGGGTTGGCCGTTGCGGCGGAAGAGCGCGCCCTCACAGCGATCTGCGAAGATGCGGGCGCTCAAAGCCGGCATAAAAGCTCTGGTCGACGGAATTCAGGCGATGCGCCGCAGGAAGCATCGCTAGCCACCGAGCACCGAGCGCCGGCACAGCGGTAGGCGGCGTGCCGAGCGCCCTGCGAAACGCCGGGCGACGATCGCTGTTTGCCCTCAGCAGGCGGCGCATACCCCGCCTCAGAGGCAAACCCCAAGGGCAAACCATGCAAAAGATGGCAGCGTTTCTATGCCTCGCGTTCGTCGCGCTCAGCGTGAGCGCATGCGGCACCAACCCCTTCGAGCGGGCGATCACCGGCGCCGCCGCCGGCGCGGGGGCCGGCGCGGCGTTCGGCGCCTTCGTCGTGCCATGGGGACCAGCAATCGGTGCCATCGTCGGCGCCGGCCTAGGCGGCACGGTCGGTGCACTGACGACCGCCGAACAGATCAATCTGCACCCGCCCAAACCGCAGTTCTGATCAGTGTGCCACCGCCTGACAGCTTCCCTTCGGGCTTGGATTTGACGCTTCGAAATCAACCGGGAATTTCCCGCACCGAGAGCGGCGGTGGATTTGGCCATCGGGTGGATGCCGCGGATGGGCTGGGGCGGTAATTCCTGATAGGAAAACTTGGGAAGAGATTTCGGGTGCTCACCCGATATTCCGCATCGGGCGTAGGCTGCTACACGAGACCTCCGACTGCGGAGCGATACTGTCATTCCCCTCCGATGGTTCGCTTCACCGTCCCCTAACTTGCTGGTGCCGTCTCGCTGACCGGCACCAGCACTTTTCTTTGTCGACGCCATACCGCAGCATGCGGTTCATTGACATCACGGGCACGATGTTGGCGTCGTGATGGCCGGACGCCCACCTTGGCGAGAAGCGCCTCGCCGTCCGCGGGGAGACCGTCGATGAGCCGCTACCATACTTTCGTTGCGGCGGCCGCGGTGATCTTGCTGCTGCATGTCGCAGATGAGACAGCAAGAGCAGCCTCGCTGGCCGTCGGATTTAGCGTCGCGACATCCTTCGACGGACCGGTCATCGAAGGGACCACCAACCTGCCGGATCATGCCATCGTGGGCGTCGCGCTGACATGTCAGACCCCGCCGAATCCCAACTGTGGGGCCCGCAATTACGTTACCGCAAGGAATGGCCGGTTTGTCGCTGATTTCAGCGCCGCCGCTTGGGGCGTAAAGCCCGGGCAGTATCAACTGAGGATTTGGACCCCGGCCGCGTCCATCGAGCCCGCAAGCGTCCAGGCGGTTATCGGTCAGCACGGGGAAAATCTGGCCGGGAAATATGTAAAGCCCGGCCTGCGCAAGGGAGAAACCGTCGTCGAGTTTGTCAGCGAGGTGACGATAGCGAAAGGCAGTGAGCCATCATCACAAGAGAACCACTAACTAAGCGTTGAAGCGCGCGGAACCGCGATTGAGCATCAACCCATGGTTCCCAGTGCCGGCGAAACGTCTCGACTTGCTGTCGATAAGCGCGCATCTTCGGTTCATCACCAGCCGTGGTCACGGCGCTGGTGGCTGAGAGACGGTCTCCCTGATGAACAAGAGAGAAGCACTCCCGCCGGAATATTTCCGAGGAGGGAGACGGTCATGCCACCGTTGATCTTGGTCGTTGAGGACGATCAGGAAATTTGCTCGGTGATCGGCCAGTTTCTCGAAGGGCTTGGATACGGGATCGCTCTCGCCACTGATCGGGCTGCCGGCGAGCGCATCCTCCTCGACAGCCGCCCGGCGCTGCTGATCGCCGATGTCGTCCTCCAGGGCGGTAGCTCCGGCCTCACAGACATCGCCCGACAGATGGATGTGCCGGTGCTGCTGATGAGCGGAGAGCCGCTGACCATTGAGCGTCTGGATGGCGGTCCGCAGCCATTTCTGCATAAACCATTCCGGCTGGCCGATCTCGAACGCGAACTGGTGCGGCTATTGCCTGGTTATCAGGTCGGCGAGCGCAGAGCATCGCCGCATCCGCGGTGAGGTCGATAAGCTGGGCATCAGAGCGGGCTTGCCGGCTGCTCGAAAGAAGTGCTTCTTTGGGTGCGGTCTCCGCGACGCCGACGAGCCCGCGGTCGAGGTGGCACGATCGTTCATGCCGCTGCCCGATGCTCCTGCCGCGCCGCTTCCCAGATGTCGCGCGCGGCGTCGGCGTTCAGGAGCGCGATTGCCAGACCCACGATCAAGTCGGGCCATGTCGAGCGCCACAGAAAGCCGGTGACGAGCGCCGCGAGAATGATTGCCACGTTGCCGAGTACATCGTTCCTTGCCGATAGAAACGCTGCCTTCGTCAAACTGCCGCTGTGGTGCCGATAGCGCGCCAGCAGCAATGCGCAGGTGAAATTCACGGCGAGCGCACCCAGGGCCGTCAGCGACAGCGGCGCCGGATCGGGCGCGATCGGCAGCTTGAGTTTTTCCCATGCGGTCCAGCAGGTAGCGACGCTGGGGACGAGCAATATCGCCGCGAGCAACATGCCGATCCGGGCCCGCGTCTTCGCTGTCCACGCGAGCGCCGCGAGGATCAATAAGGTCACCGACGCATCCTCAAGGAAGTCGATGGAGTCGGCAAACAGAGACACCGACCGAATGGATGCCGCGACACCAAACTCGACCCCGAAATAGGCGAGGTTGAGGACCGCAACGATCAGGGCGACCCGGCGGAACGCGGGATTGGCCGCGCGCGGATCACCCCGGTCGGTCAACTCACCGCCGCCGCCGCGAGGGCAGCGAGCAGGACGATTGCACACAGAATGCGCTCGATGCGCTCGCTTATCGAATCGCGCGCTGAATATTCTGACATGAAGCCGGTTCCCTCTAACTCGGACGACCCATCGACAGGTAAAATCCGGCACCAGCCTAATGATCCGGCGCGAAGCCAGAAGCATTATTCGCTATAAATTGATCAACTTTTGACTGGCTCCGCTCCCCGCGGCCGCCGGCATCTCCGTACCGCCAGCGCCGGGTTTCTCGCACAACCCACTGCATCCGCCCAACGGCATTTCGCCGCATGCGCGGAGGGGCGCCCGCCGCGCCTCCGATCAGCACCGGCTCGAGCCCCGGCTGACGTTGGCGCTGGGCGCTGGT
>Ga0335074_10007606_pt1 | contig 15024 bp, 14 predicted proteins | sample Lox_Sample_23_FD_206715 | JGI IMG/M metagenome (GOLD analysis project Ga0335074, IMG submission 206715) | Soil microbial communities from Loxahatchee National Wildlife Refuge, Florida, United States - Lox_Sample_2.3 | ecosystem: Environmental > Terrestrial > Soil > Wetlands | place: USA...
GGCGGTCGGAGATCGACTGGCTCTACCGCGGCGTCGGCCGGTTCTTCCCCGAGGAATGGGAACGGTTCAGAGCCGGGAGCGGAACTGACAGGGGTGATGATCTCGTGGCGGCGTATGCGCGCCTGATGGAAGACCCTAACCCGCGAGTCAGGAACCAGGCCGCGAGCAACTGGCGCACCTGGGAGGACGTCGTCCTGTCTCTCGAGCCGAACGCCAAGCCGCCCATCCGCGGCGCTCAGCCAGACGACGACACGCTGGCGTTCGTGCGGATCTGTGCTCATTACTACGCCAACGCCGGATGGCTGGAAGAAAACGCGGTCATCAACGCTGCCAAGGCGCTGGCTGACATCCCCGGCGTCCTGATCCACGGCCGCCTGGATCTCAGCTGCCCAGTGACGACCGCATGGGAGCTTGCGCGTTCCTGGCCCGGGGCCGAGCTGCTCATCGATGACCACTCCGGCCACCGCGGCAGTGACACCAAACGAGCATGGATGCTCGGCACGCTCGACAGGTTCGCCAGCTAGCGAGACTCACCGATCCTGCGGGGGCGGCTGGCCGAAGTGCAACGTCAGAGAACGGGCGGTCATGGTTGACGTGATCATCGCCGGGGGCGGACCGACCGGCTTGATGCTGGCCAGTGAGTTGCGGCTGCACAGCGTGCAGGTGGTCGTGCTGGAGAAGGAGGCGGAGCCGAGCGGGCATGCCCGTGCGCTCGGCCTGCACGTGCGCAGCATCGAGGTGATGGACCAGCGCGGCCTGCTGGAGCGCTTCCTCGCGCTCGGCAAGAAGTACGAGGTTGGCGGCTTCTTCGCTGGCATCAACAAGCCGTGGCCGGGTCGGCTGGACACCGCGCACGGCTACGTCCTAGGCATCCCGCAGAACCTCACTGAGCGCCTGCTGACCGAGCATGCTATCGAGGTTGGCACCGATATCCGGCGCGGCTGCGAGCTGACCGGACTGAGCCAGGACGAGCACGGGGTCACCGCGGCGCTCGCCGACGGCTCGCAGCTGCGCGCTCGCTACCTCGTCGGCTGCGACGGCGGCCGCAGCACGGTACGTAGGCTGCTCGGGATCGGCTTCCCCGGCGAGCCAGCCCGAGCCGAGTGGCTGCTGGCCGAGGTGGAGGTAGCCGCGCCACCGGAGACACTGAAGGCCGTGGCGGCCGAGGTCCGCGCCCATGTACGGTTCGGCGCCGCACCTCACGCGGAGGGGGTGTACCGCTTCGTCGTCGACGCCCAGGACGTGGCCGAGGAACGCACGGTCCCGCCGACCCTGGAGGAGCTCAAGCAGCGGCTGTGGGCGCTCGCCGGAACCGACTTCGGTGTGCACTCGCCGCGCTGGCTCACCCGCTTCAGCGACGCTATCCGGCTGGCCGAGCGCTACCGGGCCGGCCGCGTCCTGCTGGCCGGCGACTCGGCGCACATCCACCCACCGATGGGCGGTCAGGGCCTCAATCTCGGCATTCAGGATGCCTTCAACCTCGGCTGGAAACTGGCGGCCGAGGTCAGCGGCTGGGCCCCGGAGGGCCTGCTGGGCAGCTACCAGGCCGAACGGCACCCGGTGGCCGCCGACGTGCTGGACAACACCAGGGCGCAGGCCGTGCTGCTGTCCCCTGAGCCGGGTCCCCAGGCGGTACGCCGGCTGATGTCGGAGCTGATGGACTTCGAAGAAGTGAACCGGCACCTGATTGAGAAGATCACCGCGATCGGGGTGCGCTACGACTTCGGCAACGAGCAGCCGCTAGTCGGCCGCCGGCTGCGGGATGTCGGGCTGAAGCGCGGGCGCCTCTACGGCCTGATGCACGGCGGCCGCGGGCTGCTGCTCGACCGGACCGGCCGGCTTTCGGTGGCGGGGTGGGCAGATCGGGTCGACTACGTCGTCGACAGCAGCGAGGAACTCGACGTGCCCGCTGTGCTGCTGCGGCCGGACGGCCATGTGCATGGGTCGGTGATGATAAGCAGGATCTGCTCAGCCAGCTGCCTCGCTGGTTCGGCGCGGCCGCCGGCTGAGTTCACCGGTGTGGTTGGAAGCGGCGTGAAGCTCGTGGCCGTGAGATGCCGGAATCACGTCATCCGGAGGCGCCGCCTTCTAGGGATTAGGGTTACTGCGCCGAGAGCGGCCCCGATCAGGGCGCCGCAGAAGGCGCCGAGCCCGCCGGTTTCGAGGACATCTGCGGACCCGGGACGGGGAGCTACAGAGGACACATACAGCACTTTCGGCGTGTGGGCCCTTACGGTCTCACCCACTCGCATCGGCCGTGGCGCGTGGATCTTTCCGCTCCCGCCAGGGGCGCTCTTGCTGCTGACGTATGCAATGTAGCTGTTCGCAACAGCGGCCGCGGCGTGCGTGTCCCGTGACGGATTGCGCGCCTGCACGTTGATCACCATCTCGCGGTGGCCGAGCAGGGTGACGTGGACGTAGCTTTGCAGGGCTTGCACCGGCATTGCTGGCTGCATCGTCCGCGCGGCGCGTGCCAGGACCGGGTAGCTGCTGGCGATCGTCTGCTGGGCGCGGGCGTTGGCAGGGCTAGCTGGCGCGGCCAGGCGGACGGTCGCGTCGACAGATGGTAGCGGCGGGTTGATGGAGGCGAACGGGATGCCCGCGAGCAGGCCGAGAAGGGTAGCGGCGCTGATCAGGGCTAGTGCGCGTCGCCAGCCAGGCACGCCCCCGCGGAGTGCCTGGTACCTGACGCGCAGCCCGCCGATGATGAGGTCGGCGGTCTCGGCCAGCCCTGGCCGGTGCTGTCCTTCGGCCGCTGCGGTCATCAGCACCGCGAGCATTTCCTCTTCATGCACCCGTCGGTACCGGGCGGGGTACAGCGCCAGCAGGCGCCGGTAGCCGCGCTCTAGCCGGCTGTCATCCGTAGGCGCCGCGGCGGCGCGGTCCCGGTCTGCGTTGGAGGCGCGGAGGTGATCATCCATGGCTGGTCCCGTCTCCTGCCGGCTGTGCTGGGGTGGTCATGCCGGGCCGGTGAGCAGCTTCAGCCGCCGCCGGGCCACCGCGGTGGTGCGGCTCAGCCGGTCGACCTCGGCGGCCAGGCGCTGCCCGCCCGGGGGGGTGAGCCGGTAATAGCGGCGCAGCCGGCCCTCGACGATCTCCTCCCGGTCAAACTCGACCAGGCCCTCGATTGCCAGCCGGTTCAGCGCGGCGTACAGGCTGCCGGGGCGCAGCCGGACCCGGCCGCCGGAAATCCCGGCGACGTCGGTCATGATCCCGTAGCCGTGCTGCGCGCCCGCCGCCAGCGCGGTCAGGATCAGGAACGTCGGCTCCCGCAACGCCACCTCAGTCATGAACCAGGTATATACCGTCTAGGAGAGCATGCGCAACGGCTTCGCGGTCTCACGGGGTGCCTGGTTGCGGAGCGGTCAGCGCCCGCCGGAAACGGTGATATCGGTTCCGGTGACGAACGACGCCTCTGGCGATACCAGCCACGACACGGTCGCCGCGATCTCGTCGGGCTGGCCGATCCGGCCCAGCGGGGCCTGCTTTCCGACGTCGCGCAAGCCTGGGGATATCAGGTCGGTGTCGATCACGCCCGGTGAGACGCTGTTAGACCGGATCCCCTCGGATGCGACCTCGTTGGACAGGCCGCGCGCGAACGTCACCATCGCACCCTTGGTTGCCTGGTACGGGACCATCCCGCTCGCGCCGGCCGGCGCCTTCGCGGCGACCGACGCGATGGTCACGATCGATCCGCCGTTGCCGCCGCGCGCGGTCGACATGGCCCGGACCGCGTGCTTGGCGCACAGCATCGGGCCCACGACATTGACCTGCATCAGCCGGGTCAGCGCGTCGGGGTGCTGCTCGTCGACGCGCGCTTGCTCACCCGCCCCCCCGGCGTTGTTGACCAGCGCGGTGACCGGCCCCAGCTGCTTCGCCGCCCAGTCGAACATCGCCGCCACCTCATCCTCGGATGCGACGTCGGCCTGCACAGCCACGGCCTTGCCGCCAGTACCGGTGATGCCGGAAACCACCGATTCGGCCCCGCTGGCGTCGGCGGCGTAGTTCACGACCACGCCGTAGCCGTCACCGGCCAGTCGCTTGGCGATGGCCGCGCCGATCCCGCGGCTAGCGCCGGTGACAATCGCCGTGCCCTTGTCCTGGACAGCCGTAGCCATCAGACCACCCCCCGTGCCGTGTCTTGCCCGCCAGCAAAAAACATGACTTAGGCTCACCAACGGGTTTGCCCCGTGGCGCCCGGCTGCTCCCCGGCCTTTGCCCGCTTCCGTGCTGCGATGGTGCGTGCGCCTCGCGAGCTTCCGGCCAGTGGCAGGCCCGTGCGAGCTGAATGCTCTCCTCCATCAGATCGTAATCAGCTGGCTGCCGCTGGTTCCGGAAGGGGCCCGGCGTGGCTACGCAGGCTACCGCCGCGGTTCTACCAGGGGAGCTCGTGGTCATCTTCCTGAAAAGTGCCGGTGGGGCCGTCCTTGCCGATGGTCGCCATGCGCACGATGACATCGGCGCTTTCTTCAACCGGGCGTCCGCCGGGGAACGCGGCAGTGAAGTCAGTGGCAGTGAAGCCGGGCTCCACCGCGTTGAACTTGATCTCGGGCAGCGCCTTGGCGTACTGGACCGTGAGCATCGAGACTGCCGCTTTGCTCGCCCCGTACACGACGAACGCGTTGTGCGACTGGTGCCGCTCTGGGTTGGTGACCGCCCAGAACGAGCCGAGGGCGCTGGAGATATTGACTACGACCGGGTTGCCGGACTTGTGCAGCAACGGGAGGGCGGCCTGGGTGACGCGGACGACGCCGACGACGTTGGTATCGAACACGGCGCGCGCAATCTCGGCTGTAACGCCGTCGGCGCCGATACCAGCGCCGATGCCGGCGTTGTTGACCAGGACGTCCAGGTGGCCCTCCTCCTCCTGGATCAAGTGCAGGGCGGCCTGCACCGACGCGTCGTCGGTGACGTCGAGCTGCACGAATCGTGCGCCGAGCTCGTCCGCAGCTGCCCTGCCGCGCTCGACGCTGCGCGCCGCGATGTAGACGGTGTGCCCCTCCTTGATCAGCCGGCGGGCGGTCTCGCGCCCAAGTCCCTTGTTTGCTCCGGTGACGAGTGTCACGGTCATCTGTGGTGTTTCCCCTCGTTTTCGATCAACCAGCTCACGGCCCATCGTGCGAGGAGACATGGCGCCGAGGGAGAGCCCCGGTGATCCTGGGGGTGGCAGGACCAGGCACGCGCCAGGGGTACCCGCCTACGCTTGAGGTATGGTCGACGACCCGAACATGCTCGGCGAGTACCTGCGCGCCCGCCGCGAGCTCGTCACGCCGGACAGTGCCGGTCTCCCGCAGCTGGGCATCCGCCGCGTTGCAGGCCTGCGTCGTGAGGAAGTCGCCATGCTCGCCGGCATCAGCGCCGACTACTACCTGCGCCTGGAACAGGGCCGCGACCGCAACCCGTCAGTGCAGGTGCTCGAATCGCTCGCGCGCGTGCTCCAGCTAGATGAAACCGGCACCGCCTATCTGCTCAGCCTGGGATCGGAGCGACCCCGCCGGTCGCGCCGCCGGCCCCGCAAGGAGACAGTGCCATCCGGCATCCGCAAGCTGCTGGACTCACTCACATTGCCCGCCTTCGTCGAAGGCCGCTACTTCGACGTGCTTGCCGCCAACCCGCTGGCGGTGGCGCTCTCTCCCCGCCTCATGACCGGCCGCAACCGCCTGCGTGATGTCTTCCTCGATCCGGCCGAGCAGTCCCTTTACCCCCATTGGGAGGATGCCACCGTAGGCCTGGTCGCCGGGTTCCGGGAGTCAGTCGGGACCGATACCGACGACCCCCGCTTCATCGAGCTCGTGGGCGAGCTTTCCCTCGCCAGCGACCGCTTCCGAAAGCTCTGGGCACGTCATGACGTCCGGGTCCGCGAGGGCGCATCCGTCACGCTTGACCATCCGCAGGTTGGCGAGCTCACCCTGAACCGGGAGAAACTCGCGATCGGTGGGTCAGCCGGGCAGCTATTCGTCGTCTACCACGCCGACCATGGCACCACCAGCGCCGACAAGCTCAGCCTGCTGTCCTCCTATCAAGCTGGCTTCGCCGGGCCGGAAACGCCGGCATCCGCAGACCGCGCCGCTGCAGCGCCAGACTAAAAGTGCGCGAATGTCAGCTGATCGCGCCCGCCGGAAGCAGCGCATGAACGCCCCAGGACTGGTTCGCCACCTGCGTGACCCTCAGGTCAAGCACCGGACTAGCCAGCGCCAGCGTCGTTGCCTTGTCAAGTCCGTAGCTAGCCTGCAGCCAGGTCAGCATCGCATCGAGCGCATCGCCCATTGCTGCGTTGAGATCCGGACTAAAGCCAAAGGTGATCTGGCCAGCCGGAGTCTCCGCATGCACTCCCGGAACCGACCGGTCCGTGACCAGCTCAAGCCGAAGCTCGGTCGTCATGCCGCACTCGATGGCGGTTCCCGCCACCTCTCCGTCGCCTTGGGCAGCATGCCCGTCGCCGATGCTCAGCAGCGCACCAGGCACGGCAACCGGCAGGTACAGGATCGATCCGGCGACTAGTTCCTTGCAGTCAATGTTGCCGCCGCCGACGGCCCTGGGCGGGATGGTGGAGTGCTCGCCCGGCTCGTCCCAGGCCACGCCCGTTACGCCGTGGAACGGGGCTATCCGGACCGTGTGCCCTGTGTCACTGGTAGCCACTCCCGCGTCCGGGTCAATCTGCCACAGCAGCCGGGCAAGGGGACCCTCGTGCAGGCCGAGTCGCCTGGTCAGCGGGTTGTCGCGGGCCCCGGCGGTGGTGAAGCCCCAGGTGTCAGGCCGGAGGGCAACGAAGTGCACTGCAAGCACGTCGCCTGGCACCGCACCGCGCACCGCGATCGGCCCTGTCAGACAATGGCCGCGCCACCCGCTGAGCAACGTCGGCACCTTCTCGCCAGGGAACGTCTGCGGCTTCAGGTGGCCAGACGCGTTCAGCGAGCGCAGCACGATCGTGTCGCCGCGGTCGACGGTCAGTACCGGCGGCAAGTCGCGAGAGAACACGTCTGCTGTCGTTGACGGCGAGGGGTCGAGCTGATGGCGAGTCACTCCAGCGATCTTCCTCGCTCGCGCTGCGGCTAGACAAGGCATGAGGTCCGATCGGCCGGCGCATCATCGGCGCAGTAGGCGGTATGTCAGTGAGCCGTTACGACGCGGGGCATCGAACTCATCGAGTGGCGCTGCGAAGAAGGCAACATCGCTTCTCGCCGAGTCGCGGAGAAGGCCGGATTTCAGATCGAGGCGAAGCTGCGTAAGCGGCGTGTCAGCCACGGCGTGCGGGTGGACGAGTGGGTCGGTTCGTTGCTCCGCGACGAGGTGATAGCTGACCCTGACCCGGCCAGCCTTCTGCCCTAGCTCTGTCTTGCTGACCAGTCATATGTTGACGGCATGACAGATCCGGTTCGCGTAATGCTCGAGCAGGGCAAGAAGAAGCGGGTCGTGGCATGCGCCTTCGACTGGCCGGGATGGGACCGGAGCGCCAGGACCGGTCATGACGTGCTGGCGGTCCTCGCCGCCTATCGCCCCCGCTACGCCAAGGTCGCAGAGCTGGCCGGCTTCGGCACCGAGTTCGGCGCGACGGGCGAGTTCGAGGTGGTCGAGCGGGTGGATGGGATCGGGATGACCGACATGTTCGGTGTGTCGGGCAGGCCGACCACGTCCGAGCACGACCCGATGACCGACGCCGAGTGCGATCGGAAGATCGGGCTGCTGCAGGCCTCCTGGCGCACCTTCGACGACATGGCCGCACGTGTCTCTGCCGAACTCCGTAAGGGTCCGCGGGGTGGCGGCTGGCCCAAGGACCGGATCATCCGGCACGTGAACGGCGCGGAGATCGATGAGTTCGCGCCGAAGGTCGGCGTAAAGGTCCCGCTAGAAACGAGGGACGACACCGAGGCCCTTGGCGTCTACCGGGAGGCTTTCGTCAAGGGGATCCGCGAACACCAGGCAAACGGCGAGTCGGCGCGGTCTTGGCCGCTGCAGTTCCTGATCCGGCGTTGTGCGTGGCACATGCTCGACCACGCCTGGGAACTAGAGGACAGGGACCTGACGAATGCGCCGGAGGTTACTCTCCGGTGACTCCGTCTATTCGCTCGCGCAGAAGGTCAGCGTGACCGAGGTGACGGGCGTATTCCTTGATCAGGTACTGGTAGAACCAGCGCAGCGTGTACGTGTTCGCCTTGCCGAACGTGTCGCCGAGCTGGTGGGAAGCCATGATCTGTCGGGTGCGAGCGCAGTGGTCGCGAAAGGTCTCCAGGTCAGTCGCGGCGCCGGCCACGGTCACGGCATCAAAATCGCCGTCCTCATTGCCGTCAGTGCAGTAGAGCAAGCTGATGCTCCAGTCGGCGAGCCGGTGCCCGTAGACCCGTTCCATCTCGGTCATGTGCCGGACCAGGCCGAGCAGCGACATCGCTGACGGCTCGCACGAACGCGTGACAAGCTGCTCGCCGGACAGGCCCTCGCACTTGGCTAGCAATGTCGCCCGGTAGTAGTCGAGCCAGCCGTCCAGCAGAGCGCGCTCCTCACAGAGCCCTTTCGGTTCTGTCCGCTCGGTCATTCTGGCCTCCTAGTCGCCCTTGAGATTCGGAACCAGCACGTCAGCCAACCGCAGCAGCGACTGCATCGCCAACGGCGCGGGCGTTGGCTGTGAGCCACTGGACCTGGGCGAGCATGCCTGTCTCGTTCCGGCCTGCGCGGATTCGCTTGGCGATCATCTGCAGTCCACGTCCACGCAGGTACAGGGGGATCACGGCAGCCTGATCGGGCGAGATACGTGCGACGCTGGCATAGCCGCGGATGAATCGCTCCACCCTGTTCACATCAAGGAAGTCGGCCTGCTCGTGGGGACGACCGCTGCGCCACAGGCCATACCCGATGTCGGCGAGTGGGACTTCAACGTGTGCCAGCGCGAAGTCAATGACGCCGGTCGCAGCAGGCGGCGTTCCGCGGGCAATCACGTTGTCGTTGGTGAAGTCTCCATGGATGACCAATTGCTCAGTTCTTTGCCTACAGGTCTCATCGAGATCGCAAGCCAAGTCGGAGACGAGCTGGCGGATGGCGGCACTTCGTTCTGGCGGGACAGTTTTCAGCCCGTGCGACAACAAGATCTCAGGAACCGCTCGCAGCGGCAGGGCCGTTGGCCTCTGCCTGGCTACAAGGACCTGCCGGGCAGCGGTGTGATACCGGGCAAGCAAGACCCCAACCTCCTCCATTGACGGAGTCGCGTCCCAGCCCACGGTCTGACCGGGCAGATACGACACGACCTCCCAGACCACGTCGGCCTCTGTCGTCCACGACAGGCCGCCGAAGCAAGGCAGGGGGCGAGGCGCGGGGAACTCAGTGCTGGCGAGCCGGGTCAGGAAACTGTGCAGCCATATCACGTCGTCCGTTATGAGCGCCGTGCGCCGTGCCCGCTCAGGCAGGCTCCGAAGCACGCCGCGCGTTCCCCGCCAATCAACGAGCCAGGCGCTGCCTTCTCTCGGCTGCACGCTTCCCGGCGCGAGCGTCAAGCCTCCCGCATCCATAAGGGCGGCCGGCGGGCGATCCGTGCCGGCACCAGAGTCCGCCACAATGCGCGTCCCGTACGAGCGCCCAAGAACGGCCCGGCCTTGCCGCGGATCGCGGTCCAGCACCGGCCGGTCGGTGACCGACGGCTTTAAGGTCGCATTGGCATGCGGCACGGTCAACCCGCAATTCACTTTGCAGCGGCAGGTCGGGTCAGGGCGGGAACGGCTACGGCCAGACGCTGGACGGCGGTGTCGAGTTCGGTCTCAGTTGCCGCCGCGGAGAAGGTCAGGCGTAGATGTGGTCCGGGCTCTTCGGCGGGGAAGAACGGGCGCCCGGGCATGACGATTACATCCCTCTGGCGCGCTGCGGCTGCAATTTCGCCGTCATCGAGGTCCTGCGGGAGGCGGAGCCAGAGGTGCATTCCGCCGTCCGGAAGCACAACATAGACAGCCGGCAGGTGGCAGCTGATGGAACGAAACAGAACGTCGGCTCGTCGGCCGAGCGATCGGCTCAGCTCTTTAAGGTGACGATCCCACAGCGGCCGGCTTACGAGATCGAGCGCTGCTTCCTGAAGCACCCGCGACACGAACATGTCCTCCACTGCACGCAGTGCGTGCAGGCGATGGGCGACGGGTCCTCGGGCGATCACAGCGCCGACGCGCAGACTCGGTGACGCGACCTTGGTTAGTGACGTGATGTAGACGACGCGGCCATCTGTATCGCCATCGAGAAGCGGTACGGGAGCACGGTGCTGATGAGAGAGCCAGCGGGCCAGGTCGTCCTCGATTACGAACGCTCCCGCGGCTGCGGCAGCTCCTAGCACTGTCTGCCGCCTATCTGCGGCAAGCACGGCACCGGTGGGGTTGTGATAGGTGGGCTGGCAGAACAGCGCCTGGGCTCCGGTGCGCGCGAATGCTTCGGCGAGATGCTCCGGGATGATCCCATCGCGGTCGGCAGGGACCGGCACCGGGCGGATGCCTGCGGCCCGTGCGGCGGCTACGGCTCCCGGGTAGGTCGGTGACTCGATCAAAAGCGGAGACCCGGAGGGGACCAGAGCGCGGAAGACTGCCGAGAGGGCGCCTTGCCCGCCGCTGGTAATGAGGACGTCCTCAGCAGAAGCACCGGACCCGACTGTCTGCGCGAACCATGACCGGAGCTGGTGCAAACCCGCGGCTGGCGGCCGCTCCCAGGTATCCGGGAGCCGGGCTGCTCGCGCCAGCGCCGACCGGAGCGCTGCGAGCGGCATCAACGAGGAGTGCAGATACCCGGTAGCCAGTGAGATGACGCCGTCGGCGTGCGGCGGGTCGGCAATCGGTGACAACCCGGCGGTGTCGATGACACGGTCGCCGAGCGTGACGGTCTGCCATGAGTGATCGGGTGGTTCACCACCGCGGCTACGGGGCGGCTCGGCCACGAAAGTTCCGGCGCCTGGCCGGCTGACGACGATTCCTTCCCTGCTGAGTTCGGCTAGGGCGCGAGAGACCGTCAGCGGGCTCAGGTGGTGCGCCTGGATGAACCACCGCGTGGAGGGCATGCGCTGACCCGGGCCGAGCCTCGCGGCTTCGATCCGGATCCATTCCTTAAGCTTTTCGCAGCTGCTATCGTTGTTTATGAGAGCTGAGGATATCGCTATCGTCGTTGGCGCGATACCGCCCCGCGGATGAACCCGGCGCCTGAAGCGATCTTCGTCGCGGCTGCGGGAGTGGTCGCCGGCATCGTGGGAACCGCAGGTGGCATTACCTCGCTCGTCTCCTACCCAGTGCTGCTTGCGGTCGGCATACCGGCCCTGCCCGCCAACATCGCGAACATCGTCGCTCTTACTGGCTGCTTGCCAGGCGCGGCCCTCGCGTCACGGCCAGAGCTGCGCGGGAGAGCATCCTGGCTTAGGCGCTGGGCCGGGATTGCCGCAGCAGGAGGGGCGATCGGCGCGGTGCTGCTGCTAGCCACGCCATCAACTGCATTCAGCCGAGTGGTTCCCTTCCTCGTAGCGGTCGGCTCGCTGGCGTTGCTTCTTCAGCCCAGGCTCTCCGCGCTACGCAACCGCGAAAGTCACACCCACACCCCGCTTCTGCTGGCAGGCCTGCTGTCGGTGTCGGCGTATAACGGCTACTTCGGCGCCGGATCGGGCGTGATGACCCTCAGCCTGCTGCTGTTCACAGTCGACCCGCATCTGACGAGAGCCAACGCGATCAAGAACATAGTGATCGGCGCGACCTCAGTTGTCTCGGCGCTCGTCTTCATTCTTTTCGCCCCGGTGGACTGGGCAGCCGCTGTTCCGCTGGGCATCGGGATGTTCGCTGGCAGCCTGGTCGGGCCCCGGGTAGCGCGACGTATGCCTGCCAGCATCCTGCGCTGGATCGTTGCGCTACTCGGCATCGGCCTGGCCGTCAGGCTGTGGCTGGTTCCGGGATGAGCGCCAGTTGGCCCGCTTCCTGACTGAGATCGCTGACCGGCGGGTCGCCAGAGTGATCTGTCCGCTGTCGTGCGCCGTAGTAGGAAGGGACTGTGAACGAGGCAACGAGCCCATGCCCGTGCGGATGCGGTGCCGAGCTCGTCGGGATAGTCGTCGAGCGGGAGGCAGGAGTTCGCGCAGACGCGGCCCAAGACGTCGCCGGCCAGCCGGCTCATCCGGGGGGCGGCTCCGGCATCTTCCTGATCACCGGGTTGCCGGGAGCCGGGAAGTCGACGGTCGCCCGTGCGCTGGCGCTGCGATTCGACCGGGCCGCGCACATCGACATCGACATGGTCTTTCACCATTTCACGGTCACCGGAAAGGCCGACCCGGCCAAGCCGGACGCCGAGGCGGCAGCGCAGGCGATGCTTGCTGTCCGCAACGCCGCCGCGATGGCCCGCAACTACGCGGATGCAGGCTTCATGTGCGTGCTAGACGGGGCGGTCATGGAACGCGCCCACGTCATGGCGTGCGCCCGGGCCGTGTACCCGCATCGGCTGCACCTGGTGGTACTGGCGCCGCCTGTTGCGGTCAGCGAGGAGCGCGACGCGAGGCGCAGCGGTAAGACCGTCGCCGCCTTCTTCCGCCACCTGGAACCCCTGCTGCATGAACAGCTCGCAGAGCTCGGGCTCTGGTTGGATACCAGCCAGCAGACACCTGCTGAGTCGGTGACTGCGATCATCAGCCTCGAAGACAAGGCCATGCTGGCCCCTGTAGGAAACGCGAACGAAGGAGCACCTGATGACTACCAACGCGCGTCCAGCTAGCCTCATCCTCGGCAGCCTGCGAGCGTCCGACGGCAAGGGCGCCGTGCGGATCGAAGACCGCTACGACACCGGTATCGACGATCTGTGGTCGGCAATCGCCGATCCTGCCCGCATCGCGCTCTGGTACGGGCGGGTTGACGGCGATCTCCGGCCCGGCGGACAGTTCCGCCTGTACGTCGACGACGCTGACTCGGACCACGTCGGTCAGGTGGAAGAGTGCGAGCCCCCGCGGCGGTATCGGGTGACGACCAGGGAAACGGACGAGTCCTATCAGCGGGGGAAGGGCGTACTGCCGTACGACGAGGTCCTCGAGGCCGTGCTGACCGCCGACGGCGACCAGACCATCCTGGTCATCGAAGTCAGGGGCATGCCCCTGGAGGCGATCGCCTTCTACGGGGCCGGGTGGCAGATACACGCCGAGAATCTCGCTGCGTACCTCGCGGGGCGCGAGCGCGGTGACACCGAGTCGCGCTGGGCCGAACTCGTCCCGTCGTATCAGGACCTGGCGGCCAACATTTCCTAGCCGCACTGCGCGCGGCTAGGAGAACAGCACGGAGATACTCTCGCGGTTGGCGATGCGCCGGATCGCTTCGGCGAACAGTCCAGCGACTGACACGATTTCCACCTTTGCCGACAGCTTGGCCGGTTGCGTCTCCACGCTATCCGTGGTGAGAAGGCACTCGATGGGACTCTCGTCGAGGCGTTCATTGCCGCGGCCGGTCAGCAGCGCATGTGTGACCGCCGCGTACACCCTGGTGGCGCCGCGCTCGACGAGAACGCGAGCCGCGTCGACAAGTGTTCCGGCGCTGAGGCAGAAGTCGTCCACGATCAGAGCGGTTCGCCCCTCAACCGTGCCGATCAACTCGAGGATCTCAGCCGACTCGGTGTGATCGAGCCGCCGCTTGTCGGCGATCGCAGTCGGTGCCTGCAGCCGGTTAGCCCACAGTCGAGCCTTCTTTGCGTATCCCGCATCGGGGGCCACAACCACGAGATCGCTCAGGTTCTTCTTCGCGACTGCGTCGCACAACGTGGGTACGGAAGACAAGTCATCCACTGGCCTCGTAAAGAACCCCTGGACCTGCGGCGCATGCAAATCGAGCGTGACGACCCGGTCAGCACCGGCCGCCTCGATGGCATCGGCGCACACGCGGGCCCGGATCGAGACGCGAGGCTCATCCTTCTTGTCGCCCTTGGCGTAGCTGAGATACGGGATGACCGCGGTCACCGAAGCGGCGCTGGCGCGCTTGAGCGCGTCAATCCAGAACAGCAGTTCCATGAAGTTGTCGTTGGCCGGGAAAGCCGTCCCCTGAACGATGAACACGTCCCGGCCGCGTACGTTCTCCAAAACCCTGACGAAGAGATTGCCCTCCGAGAACCGCAGTACCTCGGAAGCACCTAGCTCGATGCCGAGGTTATGAGCGATCGCGCTGCCTAGATTGCGGCTTGCCGAGCCGGCGAACACCAGGATGTCCGCGATATCAGAGTCCTTCATGCCTGGCCAACTATCAGCGCTGGTGGACGGTGGCGGCTCGATGCGAGACCAGCCAGCATGAGCGTAGTACATGCGGGTGCGCAGCCGATCTTCTGCCTTTACGCAGGGGTCCGAGTCGACCGGTCCTCGCCCGTCTTGTCTCAGCCTCGCAGAGCGCATCCGCCGGGGGCTCCGGCATCGGGTCAGCACACGTGGGTATTAAGGCGACAAAAGAATAAAAATATCAGATAAGGCTTTTGTCTAATCGAGATTCTGGGCCGACTGAATGACCGGGCCGGCGCCGGGCACTCTCACCACTAACCAGATACTGCTGGAGGGATAGTCATGCCAGACAAAAGCCAGAATAATAGCGAAGAAATAAAAAGCGAGAAAATCAGACGCGCCATGCTTGCCGGCCCATCTTGCATCACGAGCGGAGCGACGGTAGCAGAGATGGACAAGGACGGCCGGATGACCGTTCTGCGCCCAGGGACAAACGACTGGGTCTGCGTCCCCGGCAACCAGAACATCATCGGTGCAGTGGACATGTGCCTTGACCCGATGGGCATGGTATGGGCGCAAGACCTGATGGCAAGGAAGCCCAAGCCGACCAACACCTCGCCTGGCCTGATCTACATGCTGAATGGAGCAACGCAACACAGCTATACCGATCCATTCGACACGACGAGTCCCGCGATCCCGATCGGCCCCCACTGGATGATCCTTTGGCCGTTCGACGCGAAAGCGGCCGGGATCGGCACCGTCATGCGAGACGCCGGCGCGATGGTCATGTTCGCCGGGACACCATACGCCCACCTGCACATTTGCGGTTCGCCTTGGGACGGGAATGAATA
>Ga0335074_10007607_pt1 | contig 15024 bp, 11 predicted proteins | sample Lox_Sample_23_FD_206715 | JGI IMG/M metagenome (GOLD analysis project Ga0335074, IMG submission 206715) | Soil microbial communities from Loxahatchee National Wildlife Refuge, Florida, United States - Lox_Sample_2.3 | ecosystem: Environmental > Terrestrial > Soil > Wetlands | place: USA...
TAACAATTATATCCTACTACGAAATTAAAAATATCTTCCTCTTACAATTAAGCTTATAATTGCAGCTTATGCCTGCCTCTTACGTCCTCAATTTAATTGCACATAATAATAGCCTTACTGCTTTTACTATCTCTCCTAGCTCGCTCGCTCTTTTATACATAATCTTTCAACTTCTATAACTAACCTGCATGAATAACCACTTAAATGTCTAGTAAATCTACTTTTAATCTTAATGTATTAGTCGCTAAAATCACCTAATATTTTCCTTCCCTTAATTCCTTTATCCTTCTAGCTTTTCCTGCTTGATTATTAATATAGTAGTAGTAAATTGGACACTATAATGCTTCTCCAATCTCTACTGTTTGCTTTATACTTCCCCTATATATTACAATCTTATTCGAGCTAGCATATTACTCTAATTTCTCTTTTACTAATTGACATATTACTTCTACAATTCCTTCTATGTCTTCTTCAACTTCTTAAACTTGATAATAGATATTTTAACGACTTATAGGGCTATAAAACATGTAAACGCTCTCTTTTAGGATCTATATCGCTTGGAAAAACTCTTCTTCATCTTATAAGGGCAATATGGCTGTTAAAAACACTAACTGTATCCCTATTTAAACTAATTCTTCTCTTAATACTTGCAACTTAAGCTGAAATTTGAACTTACTGTCTAAAACTATATGACATTCGTTTATAACAACTCAATCTAATTGATATGTGCTTTGCAATTAGTTGATGTATATACTAAACGTCTTTGTTACTACTAATTCTAGTGTTACTAACACAATTAATGCTGTCTCATACGGCCTCCAACTATCCTATTAGACATATTTAATGCGCGCCTTCTTACACTGTCTCTCTAAATCTTCTTGTAATAAATATAATAGGATAATCACTATCGTTGTCCTTCTATTAACATAATATGCAAGCAATATAAACAACATGCTCTTCCCTTGTCTTATAGCTATAATACTAACAATAAGACTCTATCCTGTTATAATAGCATGCATGCTCTTTTCTTATAATCCGTAAAACTCAACTTTTACACCTATTAACTCCTTTAACTTTTTATAGATGTTAACGTGGCACATCTACTTGAATTAGTAGAATTGTACTTCTCGTCTAATATGCTCCTATTTGCTACACAGTCTTTTTATTCCTACTTTAATTCTAAATCCCTAAATGCTAAATTCAAATTGTAAAAATTAGTGCTACTTCTAACTGACTTGTTGAAACATATCCTAACATCTTATAGTTTGTTTAGGGGCCTATCTTAATTCTCGCGTATATATTATGCTTGCTATATGCATGCTATAGCCTGCTTGCAAATCCTATAAGCTGTCTCCGTCCAAATTGTCCTTGTCGAATATCTCCCAATCAACTTCCTCTTTGCCTTTATTAACTACAAATTTCCCTTGCAAATATTAACGGGCTATGCTAATAGCAATATGTCTTTACGCGCTAATATTTAATCTTACACCTAACTACTTCTCATTTTACTTCTACATGATTTTTCGAATCCTCTTTAACGTTTACTGCTTGCTTTGCTGTACAGCTTTATAATTTGCCTCTCTTAATTTATCCTTTTAACCTGCTTTACTGTCTGTGTCATTCTCTAACTTCTTCTCTTACAATTCAACTGCATTAAACCAAATAAACAGGCTTAATGCGTCTGCTTGCTTTATAACTGATTTTATAGCCTGCTAAAACAGTAACACCAACTACAAATACTTTAATAACAACTCCCTAACCTCCTTTAGCAAATATTAGTAGATAATCTTTATCTTCCTAGTCTGCTAGTAATTCTTATAATACGTAGTAACAAACGCTATTATCTTACAGTTAATAAAAATGTTGTGTAATCCCTCTTGCTTTGTATTGCTATGCTTTATCCCTAACAATTTTATAGCTCGTACAAGTTGTCCCCTTACTATATGCATAATTAATAACAACTTTTCTTGAAATTGCTCGACCTTTTACTAGTATGCCTATACAGCTTCAGCTTGGTATAAGTGATCTTGTCCTTCTATGTCTTCTTAAAACTACTCCTACTACAATTAAGTCTTATAACTAATCCTTTTCAACAACTACTACTTTTTATTTATAGCAAATTTGTTCTAGACGTCCTTTAAAAACGACTACCCAACCTTTTCCTTACTAGCATTATTATTCAACTTGCCCTAATCGATTTAAGGCAATTGTCCTTCTTCAACTTCACCTTCTATATTCATTTTAATTATTAACAACTCTATTAAATCCTAACGTGTCTCTTCTACTAATCTATATAACATTCCCTGCAATTGCTTTGTATTAAAACGGATTCCTTAATATAAAACCCAATTTCCTTCTTATTTAATAACCCTTTTAGCTGTAGTATTATATCAAATTTTCATTCTATATGTTTAACACTTATAAATCTAATTTATAGGTGTAAGCCTCCCTTTATTTGAAATTAATGTTATAAACTTGCATACCCTTCTTTGTACAATGTTAAAAATGGGCTTTGTTCTCAATCGGGCTTGTACATCATCCTAAAACTGTTAATTCCTTTTATACCCTGCTTCTTACTCTATATATAACTAATATATCACTAACATTTAAGCCACTTTGATAAATCCCAAATATTTTGTAGTATAATCTTTTACATTCAACCACCCTCTATCATCTTAAAATCCTAATACAGCTAATCTACTAATAATAACACTCTCATATTCGTTATCACCTAATTTGTAGTTTAACAATGTTATATACAACTCCAAACACAATTAGTTGATCCTTTCTAATGCTAAGTCCTTTTGCTAACTTTCCTAGTGCTAACTTTACTAACTTTCCTAATTTCCTTAACTTTTTTGACTTTGCTAACTTTCCTAACTTCTCCGACTTTCTTGACTTCCCTAACTTTCCCGACTTTCTTAACTTTCCTAACTTCCCTAACTTCCTAGCCGTCCTACTTCTTCCGTCTTGTCCCTTATATTATCTACTACTCTTACTAATACACTAAATGCATCTTCTTGTTAATAGGTGAATTAATAACTTAGCTTTGCTTCTTTAAACCGCTTATCCTTTTGCATACAGTATATATAACACAACAATTGCTCTTAAACCCCATAGTATTTCTTTAATGTATCCTCGCTTATAAAACTGCTAAACGGCATAGACGGCTTTTAGGTTGCAATCTTTTGATTTACCTTAAATAATGCATTAATTCCTACTGTTTTAAGGACGGTAATGGACTGTGCTGTACTAACTACTCAACTAAAACTCTTAATAATAGCTTGCAATTTAGGTTCTTTACTAGCATTAAGTGGTTTAATAGCTTCTTGTAATCGCTTAGGGTCCTTCTCCTTTAAATGGCGCACCCAACCTACCTGCTTTAACTATAAATTGAGTTTGGCATTCTTATCGACTTCTTTCACTTTTTCGTTGGCCTTCTTTGCAATGTGTTCTAACCTTTCTGCTGTGATCTTTTATACTTTCACCTACAAATCTGGCTCTAGCTCTCTTTCCTGAAATACCTTATCTTTTATTACCTTAAACAACTGCTTCTTAGGTCCTTAAGCGAAAAATTGCTAACAATATACTCTAAAAATCCATAGACGTTTAGGTTTGGATTGTCTCTTCTTGTGTGATAGGCGGCCTTTCTTTTAATTATTTACCTAATTATATACCTCTCTGCAATGCCCTTGCATTTTACGCTTATTCCAACAAATGTATAAACATTGCTTACATTGCAATCCGTCTAATATGGCTAGCTTCAATTTGGGAATTGCTAGGCTACTCGGCTTAGGAAATGCAAATGATTCTAATCCCTTTGCATCTTAAATTAAACCCTCAATCTAGCTTATTTCTTGTATAACATGCTCTTACTGCTCTCTATTATAATTGTAACGCGCATTGCTCAAATGACTGTCCACGTGGATGGGCAATATTGCATACTTACATTTTAGCCCTGCACATATAATAACATGATAATCGGGTAAATGGATGAATGGATTTATAATTGGAACAATAATTATAATTGAATGATTAGCTGGTAAAATGCTACTGCAAAACCAACCCTATTTCTTGACTATACATGCTGCCCTAACACGCTTTAGGGGCCTAGCTGCTTGCGCGTTTGCGCTTTACGAAATTTGGTATGGTTTTACTAGCTGATGCCTTACAAAATGGGGTATCGATTTACTGGTCTGTAGGTTGCCGTCTGACCCCATTAAAAATCGACCTGACAACAACCCACCTTACTTACCACCCTTCTTATAGTTTTCTGGGCTGGAAATTAGGGGAATTTTACTGGTATAATTGGGTTTGACATATACTTGACTTACCTGCAATTCCAACTGCTGCTTCTATGATTTCTAAATAAATGGACTATGCCCCCCCTTAAAAATGGACCATGCATGGGTGCTTTCTCACCGCCTAATTCTGCCCCTAACAAAATAAAATGGACTATGCCCATAGTCCATTTAGCACTTGATGTTAGCGAGCCACCACGAACATCAACAATTCCACGACGAATTGACATATAACTCGACAATTACCGGTCGCATCGCTCCCAAACCAAGCCCGTTCGATTCGCCTGACCCTATTGCCCTTGTGGCAAACGCGCTGGCCCCGTCGACCGACGCGCGCCGCTGTGCCACCCGTCCGGAGACTGACACCCACCCCCAAGCCCGAACCCGAATCGCGCCCGACTAGTTGCTGCAACCTTTAATTAGCAGGGCCCAACGTCTGAGATTAGTAAGAGTAACACTAAAAACGAGCAGGCAATGTATATATTGTAGTAGGGTAGAGTGGGTACCCCTACAAAAATCTCTGCTACGGGCTGCAGTTGATCCGCTCTAGCGTATTAATATATTTCGGCCAGCTTTGCAGTTAGCTAGTTAGTTAGTTATAGATTCAAGATAGTTATAGACGAAGAAGACGATAGTTCTATGACGATGCTACAGTACGCTCATTTATTTGGTGTTTTACCTTCATCCATATCGCCCGACTATTCCTAGAGCCTGAGCTTACAGCCTAGCTACCCTACTCTCCTAACGATCGTGCACTACGACGGCACATCCATTCTATCCCTCTACAATATAGAGGACAGCTACTCTCCTAAAGGCTCTCTTCTTCTCTCCCTAGCTTAGTATCTTCGAATAATGCAATCTACAAAGCGGGTTACTCTTGCATTTTGTACGTGCTGTTACAACTACTACCGAGGATAGTGTGGGTTTTCTACAGAATTTGGGCTATAAAACAATCGATGAATTAATGTAGAATTAATGTACTAAGTTGGATATCTAAACTCTAAACTATTTAATTAATCAAAAAATCCATCTAATAATTACGTGCCAATCCAACTGTTAGTAGTTATTCGTTTGTGTGTAACGTGCTCTATGCACGTGACCCACGCGAACGCGCATATACTGCTAACACTGCAGCAGAGAATACAAGATCATCCATCCACCAACTAACAACACATACGTATTGCAATACAGTGATACTCGTGCATGTTGATTAAAGAATGTATACCGACACCAACTATTATTTGCTAAAACATGCCTAGTGCTATCTGCTACATGTGATTAGGTAAATTACGAAAGCTGAATCTGGGAACTTTATTTCCAATTCCCGCATAATTTGGCCATGGAGGTTAACGCCACGATTTGAGCAGCACATCTGTTCATATCGCAGCCACAAATTTGCCTTGGTACCTTAGACGTAGGGACGAAGCCCCTCTAGGTTAGCTGGGCTCCGGATGACTTCGTCGTCTTTGCCTACCACTTCTAAGTGTAGGATCCTATCTTTTTAGAGTTACCGCATTGCAGCAAATTTGTTCGAGTTTGCAAAGAGGCGTGAGAGCGTGCGAGCGGGGAAGACCAACCGAGAAGGCATGGAAATCGGTAGATCGAATGAGCATATTATGACGGAACAATGTGAAGAGTGTATGGAGTAGTTTAGAGTCGATTTGGGTTTGGCGCAAGACAGAAAGCTGGCAAGGCGTCCATCAGCAAAGGCGGCCGGTCAAACAGAGCAAACTTTGGGGGTCCAACCAGCTAGGTTTCCTGATATTGGATCAGGCTTATGTAAGCTGTGGAAGCTGTGTATAGATACAATTTGGGTTGAAATAGATGTGTCTATTCATCTGTGTGTGTCTGTCTAGTGAAAGAGAGGAGATTCATCTATATATAGAGGCCGTAGCTGGTCATGCCAGTTAGGCCTTCTACAGTGCGTATGCTAGGTTCCTAGTAGTGCGTAAGCTAGGCTTCCAACAGTGACGACCGCTGTAGCGATAGGAGTGCCGGTGGCAATTTGCTACTATTCTGGAAGTCTCGTGCTAGGAACCAATAGCTGACGATTGCTTCTGCAGGTTCTTCTGCTAGTAGATACGAGCTCCCACCGCTCTTTCCCTCCCACAACACAACGAATATTATTTCCTACAACTAACAAAGTATCGGTTAAAGCAATCCAATTGACCTGTGAAAATTAATTGTTACCTCCTATCGCACACAAACAGCAATCCGCAGTCATGACCCAAGCAGGAAGCGTCTACCCTCCCCTCGAGGCTCGTCCGATGAAAAATACAATCTGCCTCTTCGACGTCGATAACACCCTGGGTCCAGCGAGACGGGTATGTACCTTTCCAATTCATGCCTGGCATTCGACAGAACCCATTCACGATATACTCCCTCTCTGCCAATTTACAGACAGTCTGCAATGAAGTCTTATCATCCACCCAATAAGACTCTTTCACATCCCTTGCTCCCTCCCTATCTCCCTTATGAAGTCCCAGAAGTCCCATGTAACACCTCCGTCCAGGCTGTCTCCCCAGAAATGCACTCCCTCCTCTCCCATCTCCGCCACAAATGCGCTATCGGCCACGTTAGTGGTTCCAACCTCGCCAAACAACAGGAGCAGCTCAGCACTCCCTCCGTCCCCGTGACCTCCCTCTTCGACTTCTGCTTTGCCGAAAACGGCCTCACGGCCTTCAAAATGGGCGTCCCCCTCTCTAGTACCTCCTTCATCGACTGGATCGGTGAGACAAAATATAAGGCGCTTGTCAATTGGGTGCTGAAATATATTGCCGACTTGGATATTCCCGTGAAGCGGGGCACGTTTGTGGAGTTCCGGAATGGAATGGTAAATATTTCGCCAATTGGACGAAATGCAAGTAACATGGAGAGGGACGAGTTCCAGCGGTATGATAAGGAGCATGGGATCAGGAAGACGATGTTGGAGGCTTTGGAGAGGCAGTTTCCGGACTTGGGGTTGACGTATTCGATTGGGGGGCAGATTTCTTTCGATGCTTTTCCGGTTGGGTGGGATAAGACGTATTGTTTGAGGCATTTGGAGGCTGAGAAGGAGAGGAGTGGGTTGGTTTATGATAAGATTCATTTCTTTGGGGATATGCCTCAGAAGGGGGGGAACGATCATGAGCTCTATGAGGATGAGAGGACGATTGGGCATACGGTAGCGAATCCGGAGGATACGATGAGACAGCTGAAGGAGTTGTTCAATTTGTAGGAGATGGAGGACCGGTCGGAAAGATGAGTGGACGGGTATTAATGAGATTGAAAGGGCTCAAAGGTGCGAAATAGGAATGCTGCTTTTTGGGTAAAAGATAGAAGTGATGGACTGCATGCTGGTGTGCCCGAGAATCAGGTCATGTTGACACTACTATAACTATTAATACATACTGTACGTTAGTGCTAAAGGAACTAACTGTCTATCAAGAAGCCAACTATTAGAACATAAGCGTAAAGGAATACGATGGTATACACTTGCAGGCTATCTTATATACGGCAAGAGCGGAAACTATCATGTACGTATCCCCGTTTCAATAACCTATACAACCTAGTTAAGACTTACCTCTCTCAAGAAATGATAATTCAATCATCTTGACCACTCTAGAGACTCTCGCAGCTGAAGTTCGGCATCTCAATCTGTTACGGCCCTGTTCGCAGACCGTACCTAACACCCACGGACCAACTTAGCGCTAGACGCATTGTGGATATGCTTTGCGGACGGGCTCCGCAAACCAGCTTCGCATGTGACCGCAAACCACTTATTAGCAGCTCTTCGAGCAACTTTGCTCTTCTTCTTCTTCCTTCTTAGCTTTAGATTCTTGTATTACAGGCTACCAATTGAACTTGTTTTTGTACTACTATTGATGCGTCACCGTTCTACTATTGATTGAGCCGTCACAATAGGTAATGCAGTGGTTGAGGTTGTTGTAAGTGCTTAAGTCAAGTTTGACTATAGAATGCGAAAATGACGAGGATAGCTAATATTTACTACTAACCATCTAGAAGTGATGTACTTAGCAAGCACTAAAAATCAACACCATGGTATCAACGAAGCTTTACCCTTATTGTTGAACGGTGAGGTCACGTGCTGACTTGCCACTATACTATATCAACTTGCCACTGGCCCTACTATTGCCACAGTAGTCGTCACCGCTGTTGCCACGGTTACGACAGCAGCTTACGCTCTACTTAGAAGCCCAACTTACGCACTACTTAGATTCCTAACTTACGCACTACTGAGAAGCATAGCTTACGCACTGTTAGTAGCCTGGCTGGCATGGTCAGCTACAGTCCTATATATAGAGATGAATCTCTACTCTTTCTCTTTTCTTTCGAAGAACAAGACACCGGTGTTGGTCAAATACTATTCGAATATTCGAGTATTCGGCGGATTTTTCAAAGTATTCGAATACTATTCGCGAATATTCGTACCAAAATAAGTAATCTTACTAGTACTGAGTATTATATATAGAATTAAATGAAGCTATTCCCAACAGTCCTCCTCATCTAAGTCTATTTCAATATCACTATCGCCTTCATCTTCACCCTCTTCTAAGACCCCCTAGTCCTGTAGACATAGTAGTCTTCTAGTATTACTTGTGACTAGTCTGTTCCTTTTTTTCGTGACAACATCACCACCAACACTAAAAACACATTCCAAAGCAGCTGATATAGCAGGAATTACTACAGTAAATTGCGAAATCACTTTCAGCCTAAACACTGAATGATTTAATATTGAGCCACATTTTGCCGATACACTAGTAAAATTGTGACTAGCTAAAATTTAGACCCTGCATTACCTAGCCTCCCCTGTCTCTGTGGGTGTCATACGTCAAAATTGGATCTCCTGCCTGAGAATTAGGATGACATCGGCACAAAAAAAAAAAAAAAAAAAAAAAAATCGGCATCGGGTACAGATTTCATCGGCGAGTTTTGAATCATTATATAGGAACTCATAAGGAAAAACAGGACCACTTGATTCTATAACTAAGTGATAATGAGTGTATTTAAGTACATCAGTTTGGTGGCGAAATAGAGACTGAATATGACTCAGTAAATGACTCAAGAACAGGCAGTAGCAGGCAGCGATAGGTAACTAATTCTAAGAGATTCTAATGTTCAGGGCCATGAAACTCTCGTTGCAAATCTCATAGAATAAGTACATGTATCTTATTTATTTTTGACAGTTCTACCTCTTAAGAATCTATGCATTCACTTAGACAAGCTCGAAATCTTCAGCTTTGGAGGGAAGTGTAAAACATTCGCCGTCCATCATTCCATGCACATAGCATTCCCCAACTAAGTGGTACATCTCCGGCTTTCCATCCGCAGTACTGCCTAACGAACGTAGTACAAAAGGCACCTGTGCACCCCAGACCGTGCAGATAATATCGCTACTTTTTGTTCCCTTTGGAACCATGGCAATATACCCCTTGTCTGTGACAGCGAATATTCGTGGAAAGGAAGGCTGGCCGCCGAGCCAATCGATGTTGAACATATCTCTCATAAAAATTTTCATACTATCCCAGTCTGGAAAGGACCCGTTTAACGGGTTTACATCTGGTGGGTGTTCTTTAAGTCCATTAAGATCAGTGCCATATATTGCAATGAGACTCCTGAGTCCCTGTAAACTTTCCATCCATTTCGCGATCGTCGCACCGTAGGCTCTTGGAGCCGGCCTCGAAGTCCAAGTCCTGTCTCCTATGACCGTCCTCCAGTATGCTTCTGACAAATCCTGGCCATTGTGGTAGGGGACCGCCGCATATTTATGAGCAAGATCCTCCGCTTCTTGCATCCATGCTATCAGGTCATCTAGCCCCTCAAAAGGACGGTTGGGGACATTTACGTCAGGACCTTCCATGGGCAATCCAATCTTGCGAATACAATCGATGAACTGACCCCGTACTCTGATATGTCGTTTATCACCTCTGCGGCTATTTACACTCTCCCTCTGTATAGCAGCACGATATTGCAGATGATCCTTGTGGAATGAATGCGCAAGAGAGGTGGGGTTACGGCTCATGCCCCAGTCCACCACCCACGACGGTAAGTCGGTCTCATCGCGCTTCCATCCAATGCCAGCGAGGTGAAAGACCTCAAGCAGATGTCCCTTTTCCATAATAAAATTGGCAACCTCAAGAAGAATGCTGGACATGTATCTGCTGTAGTCGATTATGTGTTTTAAATCGGATGCACTTTCTGTTAGTCCAAGAAGAGCGAAGATTTTGTCTCTGGGCTCGGTGGCTTTGAATGCTAGAAACAGTCGAAGTGTGTCGTAGAGCGGATAGAATTGTCCTGTCTTAAATTTCTCTCTGTACCTGGCCATGAAAGCTGCTTGGGTCTCACCAAGGGGAAATGGGCGGGTGACCCCACTTTCTCCCGAATGTTGAAAAACCCCAACAACTTCCGCTATGTCATGATTGACAAACATTTCCATGATAAAGGTGAAATCCTCCCAGGCCACCTGGTGACTTCCATACAGCACAGTGATGGAACGAGCTACTACTACCTCCTGAATGACCCAAACTCGATTAAACCACTCATGGTGAAGGAGATCAAGAAGTGCCGTGAGCTGAGCGTCCAAAAGCTGGTTCAAATCTTTCATTCTGAGGTAGTTAAAAACATGTTTAGCCCATGCCTCCTGAGTCATTGACGATTTCATGAATTTTAACTGATTAAGCATACTCAGCGCAAGCCATGCGTCGGGATTTTCTCCGAGGCACACGACGACACGGGATGCGCTCTCGTAAATATCTCTCATCATCTTTACTTGCTGGCTTCTCTCAGAATCGTCGCTTTGGTTGATGCAAATTGAGTCTATCCAGAGGAACCTTGGTCTGAACAGCGAACTGCGTCGACATAGGATGTGAAAAACATTGGTTGAAACATAGAATTGTCTATTGTTTAAGATGACAGGGTGAGGTTTCCGAAGATCCGCTCCCCACACGTAGGATATGGCTTCGTAGGGTGGGGCAACATCCAGTGAACAGCAAACTAGCTCGGCTTTAAGGTCGAAGAAAGGAATTTGGCTGTGGAGGAGAAGCAGTCGAATTTGCTTCCGGTTAGGCGGAAGTGGAGGATATCCGAACTCTTCAAGACTGTCAAATGTTGGATTTCCAAGAATCCAGAGGCCGCACCTTTTCAAACAGAGCTTGCAAATTCGAATGCAACTGGATCTCTTAGCTAGCTCCCCCAACCATGTAGGCAACCTTCCCCCTATCAAACAGATAGATGACACCACCAAATCAAAAGAGAGGAGACTCTCGTAGAACTTGGTACGCAAGCTCGTCAATTTCATCCTCTGCATATGTATGAGGAACACAAGGCCTAAAAATAGAGCGCAAATAGTGCACGCCCATATAGGGTATCTCCAAACGAGACCGAGAAGATGACGGGTGGATGCGAAGGAAATGTACACCATGCGAAGGAGTAGCAAAGTGATCGTATATCCGGAAAATTCGAGCCTGGCATCAACGTATTGGCGGGAGTCGTCGGTCGTCCAACCGACATCAAAATAATTGATGACTAGACCCCTGATAAAGATTCCTACTGTGACGGGCTGCAGAACACCAAACCAACCAAGTGCATACCAAAATCCAGTTGGCCATAGGATATCCATGAGAACTGCTTGGAAAATTCCGGAACCTGATTTTTGCAACCACTGCTCCCACATTGATGGTGGCTGCAGCTGCCGCTGAATCTCCAAAAAGCGCTGCATGTTCTTGATCCATGCCGCAAGGTCATCTTCGTTAAGATCAGATTCCATGTTCTGTCATTCCAACTCGTTTTCCTGAATATATCGTGTGTTTATCGTGAGAATTGCTAGAGAGTGAAAGTGTGTAATTCGAGGGAGGCTGGTGGAATAAAGAATGGACGGCGGCGAGTCTACATGAGGATGAAGGAAAACAGTTTTTGGGGTGGACACCGTTTTCATTGGAGTCGTTGTCTCAGATAACCCGCTAAGTAAATGAGAGTACGTACGTGAGCAATAAACAAATTTAGCGAGCAATCAAGACAACATAAAACAGCGACCAAACCTCCCAGATGCGGTAGCCAAAACCGCAGTACTTAGACATATTATATAATCTCAGTCGTAGTGTTTGACCCCCCGGGATTAGCGGCCCCCAGATCGGGGAAGTCGCGTGAGCACGAGCCTCGCCGCTTTCTCGACGACTGTAATACCTCCCTCCCCCCACCCCGTTCTGCCCTTCTCCCTTCTGCGTCCCTTCCCATCACTGCCTGATCCCAATTCCCGGCGCTCAGCCTGATTTCATGCACCGCCCGTCTCCTCCCCTTCGTGCTCAGGGCTTGCGCCATTCGGCCTCGCCGCAGCCAACGAGTTTCTTGCACACTATTGACTCTACCATCTCCTCTCGGCTGCTCCCAATCTCTTGCCATCACCCTCTCGTCCTCTCGCCCTCACACCCAGGTCCCTACTGCCTACTGCAAGCCCTTCGAGGCCACAGAATACGTCATCCTCATGAGAGCTTCTTAGACTAACCTGACGGACCAACTAGGCCAACTCTGAGCTTAGTTTAAATTCTAAATGTGTTTAAGGCAGAAGCCGATTTCGATAGCGACTGTATCTAGGGAAAGCTAAAAGTGGATGACATAAGTGAAAGAGCTAGATTGTGCTTTCGGTCAGCCAAAGAGGTGAGGAAAAAGAAAAGCATAAAAGTGGATAAAGGAGCCGCTGTTGGCACGTGCTAGAATTCTTAATCCTTAGGCAGAAATTCAATTTCGAAACTTGCCGATGAAATCTGTGCGCCGATTTTAGCCGATGTCACCTAAAATCCTAAGGCAGGAGAGGTTAGGTGATGTACGCGGCTAGTCGTGGACAAACAGAAGTTGTGCAGCGGCTCCTACAAGAGTGTGCAGATCTCAAACACGTCTCTAATTTATTTGAAACACCTTTGCACTTTGCCACTTGGCAATATTGGCAATCTACGATGGAACTGCTACTCGATTCTGGCGCAGATCCTTGGGCGCTTGACGTCTATGGCAAATCAGCCGTTGAGTGGGCTTATCTGCATGAACCAACGTTTCGAGTTATGAAGACTCGGCATCACTCTTTCCAAGTAACAGATGAAGCAACAACTAGGTCTCGACTTCGACTAAGCGTCCATCTATTAACAGAGCGGATAATTTCTGATCCAAGAGAGGACGACTATCGCTTCAATAAATTAGGCTATATACTGTTACAGCTAAATGAAGTTGATGATGCTTATGTAGGGTTTGAGCAACAAATTAAAGAGAGGAAGCCTTTTCAGCACAGGATAGCGTGTAATTCATGCAAGACAGATTGGATGGAGGGGAAGCGATTCGTCTGTAAGACATGCGCGGCCATGGACCTTTGTAACGAGTGCATGAGCAAGTACAAGGAGGGTACAGTTGTACGAGGCTGTTCAAGTCACGAGTTCCTAGAGATACCACGACCGGAATGGGAAAATTTCCCCCCTGAAGTGGTCAACAAGAAAGACGAGACTATTGACCAATGGCTTGGTCGGATATATAAGACCCATCAAGATGCAACTATATCAACTGAAGAGTCTCGCATTGTCAAGTATGAAAGTCAACTAGCGAATGAGCAGATCAAAGTCGAATCAGCAGCCAAAATAGATGCTCGATTGGAATCAATCACTCAATCTGGTCCTTCGACTAATGCTACCACAAATATTGACTGGTAGTATTATCAAGGTCGGGAGCAAAATTTACCTTTCTGGATTGTCCAAGGCACCGGCGCACGAGTCTTAAACTACAACCTCCGCAACCACGGCCACGCCCCGAGTCGCCCCTCTCACACAATCTCTCAACCACCTCGCTACCGACCTCCTGCTTCTGCTGGACATGCTGCAAATCCCCCACGCTGACACCACAGCTTTTCGCTGGTAGCTTTATCAATATGAGAATAATTTTTCTCAGCCTCATCCCATGTCCAGTAATCCGGATCAAAGGGATCACTGTTTGTGGTATCTGCCTCTGAACCTGCGTGGCTTAGCTACGTCGCTGTGGGGGAAGGGATTGAACTCACTGCTATCAGCGCCGCTGCTACGTCTTCGCGGACGCAAGTTACTGTCAATAAACTTAATAAATTAAAAGAGAAGAAGTCTATAAGCTAAAGTGGCTCTAGTTCGAGTTAATTCCTTAAGAGAGTTGTTGAAACAAATGATGTATTACTAAAGGGATCTACAAGAAGATAGGCATATAGAATTAAGGTTGGAATAAGCCCTCATCCGCTCGTATTGCCCAATTAAACCGTATAAGGTCTTATAATATTCAAGGAGTACTTTAACAGTTAACTAATAGTTTTAAATTAAGGGCCTTAAAGTGTAGTAAATGCTTTTAATAACATTTGTGAGTGCGTTAGCCCGCTTTTCTTCCTATATCTTAAGTTCCTTCTCTTCTCCTTTAGCTTCGTCATGCTTTTTAGGAAGTGCAACGTGTATAAGACCTCGTCCTCGACGACCAGCAGCCTTAAACGCAGTAGCTGCAGCATTATATGCTTTAAGATCTCAGTCGTATTGCTCAAGTTGACGGTTATAGTCGTTCAAATATCAAGTTCCTAGACGCGCAGCTTTAAAGCTATTGCGAATATAAGCTGCATTGTTGTTTCGCAAGAGAACGATCTCAATCTCAACTTCCCAGGTTGAGAAGTTCTCCTTGCCTTAAAGGGGTTTAATTGAGCCATTCGATCGAGTAGAGGACGTAGGAATCGACATATTAA
>Ga0335074_10007608_pt1 | contig 15024 bp, 16 predicted proteins | sample Lox_Sample_23_FD_206715 | JGI IMG/M metagenome (GOLD analysis project Ga0335074, IMG submission 206715) | Soil microbial communities from Loxahatchee National Wildlife Refuge, Florida, United States - Lox_Sample_2.3 | ecosystem: Environmental > Terrestrial > Soil > Wetlands | place: USA...
GCAAGTGCGATTTCGTACTTGCCGGGGATACCACAGCTGGTCCGGATCTGGCCCGGGCGTTGACTTCGGTTGCGTTCGGGAATTTGCCGCATACGAGTTGTTTCAACCGCAGAGGGAGGTTGAAACCTTGCGTGGCTTTGTACGGACTGATCTCGAGGCAATAACTCGAGCGCGTTCCTCCGAGTCCGTACCCTCAAAGAGCGCTACTGCGCAACACGCCAGGTTCAACGCCATTGCTCTGGGCTGAGCGAGCGAAGCTACGCAAACGTCGCAAGACGTTGCGGCTTGTGTCTCAACGCGGTGCGGGGTGGCTGGCCCCGCATCGCAATTTTCTTGGGCGTGCCTCGCAGCGCGCAATCGGCCCTGTCTTGCACAGCCGCCCACAAGTTTCCTCTGAAATCCACCGCTCGTGCGCCGGCCGAACCTCGCTCGACATTGTCAGCCAGCATGCCGCTCACTAGAGTGGAACGCGATGGCAAGCACCGATTACAGTCTGGAGCGCGGGCTTCCGATCAGCCTAGAAGCTGAGCGGTCGATCCTCGGCGCGATTCTCCTGGACAACTCGCTTTACGATCAGGCCGCCGAGCATTTGACGGGCGAGGACTTTTCGCTCGACGCGCATCGCCGCATTTATTCGCGCATGCGCGATCTGCAGGAGACGGGCCGCCCGGTTGACATGATCACGCTGGTCGAGGAACTCGACCGCCGCAAAGAGGTCGAGGCGATTGGTGGCGTCGCGTACCTGTCGTCGCTGATCGACGGCGTTCCAGAGCGGCCATCGATCGAACACTACGTTCGCATCGTGCGGAATAAGGCGTTGCTGCGCGGGCTGATCAATGTCGCACAGAACGCCATTGCCGAGGCTATCGAGCATACGGACGAAGCCGACGAGGTGCTGGGCCGGGCGGAGCAGGCGATTTTTCAGCTTTCGGAAAATCGCATTGGCGAGACTTTTCAGGACATTCCGACCATCATCAAGAACTCGTTCGGGTCACTGGAGGAGCTATACGCACGCGGCCAGGAGATCACCGGGCTGGCAACGCATTACACACTGCTGGACAGGCTGACCAGCGGGCTGCAACCGTCCGATCTGATCATCATCGCGGCGCGGCCGTCGATGGGCAAGACGGCGTTTGCCATGAACATCGCGGAGAATGCCGCTGTCATCGACGGCAAAGTCGTTGGCGTTTTTTCGCTGGAAATGTCGCGCGAATCGCTATTGCTGCGTATGCTGGCCTCGCATGCGCAGGTCGACTCGAAGAACCTGCGCCAAGGATTTCTGACGAAAGCAGACATGCAGAAGCTCACGCGCGCCACTGAGGAGCTGATGCAGTCGAAGCTGTTTATCGACGACACGCCTGGAATATCGGTCAGCGAGATGCGGGCCAAGGCACGGCGCCTGAAACAGCAGGAAAAACAGCTCGATTTGCTGATTGTCGATTACTTGCAGCTGATGTCAGCGGTACCGATTGGCGGCAAGCGCTTCGAGAACCGCACGCAGGAGGTCTCGGCGATTTCGCGCGGATTGAAGGCGCTGGCGAAAGAGTTGCGAGTTCCCGTGGTTGCTCTTTCCCAGCTGAGCCGTGCACCGGAGAGCCGCGGTGGCGATCATCGGCCGCAGTTATCGGACTTGCGGGAATCGGGCTCAATCGAACAGGATGCCGATGTGGTGGCGTTTATCTTTCGCGAAGAGGTCTACAAGCACGACGATCCCGATCTCGACGGCATGGCGGAGCTGATTGTGGCGAAGCAGCGCAACGGACCAACCGACATTCTGAAAATGGCTTTTATCAAGCGATTTACGCGATTTGAAAACCTGGCGATGGAAGCCGATTATCAGTAAGAAGATCTGCCTCTTTCTCGCCATTCCTCGCTGGCGTGCCACTCGGGTACAATTTACGGTTGGGTTAAGTTGGTTCCCCGATAGGCGTTGCCTCCCGCTTTTTCTGCAACGCTCCCAGGAGTACGCGACTGAACGCTGCTTTCATGTTTCTCGCCTGCGCGCTGATGGAACCGCATGGCTTCCGCCATTATTTGCGCTCGCATTTTCTGGACACAACCTTCCGCGGCCTCTATCAGGCCAACGGCTTCGATTTGTTGCTGCTGATTCCGTATTTCATCGTGCTCATTCTGCTGGCATTTTATGGTATGCACCGCTACCGGCTGGTGTACCTGTACTACAAATACCGAAAGAACAAGGTGACGGAGCCGGAGTCGCTGTTTGCCGAATTGCCGAACGTGACCATTCAGTTGCCCATTTTCAACGAGCAGTACGTTATCGACCGACTGGTTGATTGCGTCTGCAAGATGGAATACCCGCGCGAGAAGCTGCAGATCCAGGTGCTTGACGATTCGACCGACGAGACGGTGGAAGTTGCCGGTGGTGTCGTCGAACGATATGCGGCGCTCGGCCACAACATCAGTTATCACCATCGCACGAACCGCGAAGGGTTTAAGGCGGGGGCGCTCGGTGCCGGACTGAAAACGGCGACCGGTGAGTTTGTTGCCATCTTTGACGCCGACTTTACGCCGCAGCCCGATTGGTTGATGAGAGTCATCCATCACTTCACCAATCCCGAGATCGGCATGGTGCAGACGCGGTGGGCGCACCTGAACCGCAACTACTCGTTCCTAACAGAGGTTGAGGCCATCCTGCTGGACGGACACTTTGTCCTGGAACATGGCGGGCGATCGCGTGCCGGAGTCTTCTTCAACTTCAACGGCACCGCCGGAATCTGGCGCCGCCAGGCGATTGACGACGCCGGAGGCTGGGAGCACGACACACTGACGGAGGACACCGACCTCAGCTACCGGTCGCAGCTGGCGGGGTGGAAATTCCGTTATCTGCAGGATGTGGAATGTCCCGCGGAGTTGCCGATCGAGATGACGGCATTCAAGACCCAACAGGCACGCTGGGCCAAGGGCCTGATTCAGTGCGCCAAGAAAGATTTACCGAAGGTGCTGGGGGCCAAAGTCTCGCTGCGCGAGAAGATCGAAGCCTGGTATCACCTGACGGCAAACATCAGCTATCCCTTGATGATCGTGCTTTCGACATTGCTCCTGCCGGCGATGATCATTCGCTTTTATCAGGGATGGTTTCAGATGCTGTATATCGATATCCCGCTGTTTCTGGCGTCAACGTTCTCGATCTCCAGCTTCTATCTGGTCTCGCAGAAAGAGATCTTTCCACGAAACTGGTACCGGACATTTATGTTCCTCCCGGCCCTGATGGCGCTGGGAATCGGATTAACCCTGACCAACAGCAAGGCCGTGCTGGAGGCGTTAGTGGGACATCAAACAGCGTTTGCGCGCACGCCCAAGTACCGCGTTGTCGGCAAGCAAGACAAGGCGGTTGCCGCCAAGAAATACCGCAAACGTCTGGGATGGGTGCCGTATCTCGAGTTGCTGGTCGGCGGATATTTTGCTTTGACGGTGTGGTATGCGGTGGCAAATGAGAATTACTTCACGGTGCCGTTCCTGATCTTGTTCGTCTTTGGCTACTGGTATACGGGCTTCATGTCGCTGCTGCAAGGCCGCTTCGACAGTCTGCTGCGCGAGCGTGGTGAAGAACGTAGCCCGAAACCGTTTCCGGTGGGAGTGTGATGGCTCTCTTGTCGCTTGTGCTGGCCGATCTCCGGCCATGGCCGTTGCCCCTTCAAGTCGGATCTATTTCGACAGCGCAACGGTAATGTTGTCCACAGTTATTTGCGGATCAGCTACTTCGACAATCAACTCATCGTAGCGCTCATCCCGCAATTCGATCACAATCGTATTCTCGGGATGGTGCACGTCCCAGAAGACCCGCTTGCCGTGCTGATAGAAGGTGCCGGCGGTAATCACTCCTGGCAGATTGGTTCCGGGAACTCGCACGCCGTGCCACCAGCCTTGCGCGATGGAAGGATCGGCACGAACGCCGGCGATGTGTGGCAGTGGTATTTCCAGCGAGCTCTTGAAAGCCCAGAGCTTATCGGAGCCTTTTACATGCAGCACAAGCTTGCCTTCTGAAATCGAGATGTCAACCATGGCGATCTCCCTCCACAATACTACTGTCCTTCCCGGTTTCTTTCCCGCAGGCGACCGCCGATCTGCAGCGCTCGCGTCGAGTGACGGTTGTATCTCGGCGATCGGGTGCTTCTGATATCCTGAATATCAGTGGTAATCAAAGTTTCCTTTGTGGTCCTGTTGTTTTGCACTGCAGCCGTTGTCGCCGTGATCCTGGCGGTTCATTTCCAGATCAAGCGGCACCTGCGGCAGCAAACGACGGCGGCAGCCGCAAAAAGCCGAGGTTCCGGGTCGGACCGTTCCGGCAGGGATGCGAGCGCAGGGCCGGTTGAAGCCGCGGCACCGCAGAGTGGCGAAGAGACGAGTTCGACATCACTGTCGTAGGTTTTGCGAGGTAGCCGTGTCAAAAGCGATTGTTGCCGACTCTCATGTTTCCTCCCCGCCGGTTAGTCTTATCAAGCAGGCGGGAATCGTTATTTGTGCCAGTGCGGTAATTGCAGTATGTGCCCGCATCATGCTGCCGCTGCCGTTTACGCCGGTGCCGCTGACGCTGTCCAACTTCGGCGTGCTGCTGGTCGGGTTGGTTCTTGGCAGTCGTCGGGGCTTTGCTGCCGCAGCGCTATATCTTGTCTGGGGCGCCATGGGACTGCCGGTGTTCGCTTCCACTGGTGCGGGAAGTTTCGTCCAAATGCTGGGTCCGACGGGCGGATATCTGTGGGCTTATCCGGTTGTTGCGTTTCTGGCCGGATGGGTCGCGGAGCATGGGAGCCCGGGTTTCACTCGTAATTTGGCGGCATCCGTCGTTGGTGAAGTCGTTCTGTTCATCGCGGGGATCGGCTGGCTTGCGGTCATGACTCAGAGCTGGCGACAGGCTGCGCTCTTCGGACTTTACCCGTTCCTGTTTGCTGAAGTATCAAAGGTAATGCTGGCGTCCGCAGCAGCGGTTCGTCTGCAACGAAAATTCTAGGACGTCGATTGTTGTGGTGGCTCGCAAACGGATAGTTTTGGAACTCTAGCCTATTCGGAGCGGCCTGACCTGTATGTCTTCCAAATCTGGCCAAGCGATGCGCGAAATCAAGGTCGCCCACAGTCCCGACTCGGACGACGCCTTCATGTTTTATGGCATGGCGACGAATAAGGTCCGCGTGCCGGGTGTTAAGTTTACCCACACCCTTTGCGATATCGAGACGCTGAACCGCAAGGCGCTCGACGGCTTCTACGACATCACGGCAATTTCTTTCCATGCCTACCCATACATCCAGGAGAAATACGCATTGATGCCCAGTGGTGGCAGCGTAGGGGAGGGTTATGGTCCGATGATTGTCGCCCCGCGCGGCATTCCGGTGGAGGAGATTGGGCGACATCGCATCGCTGTCCCCGGAACGATGACTACTGCGTACCTGGTCCTCAAACTGTTCGCCCCGGAGGTTAAGACCGAGGTCGTGCCGTTCGATGAAATCATTCCGCGAGTTCTGGAAGGCAAGTTCGAAGCCGGACTGATCATTCACGAAGGACAACTCACCTTCAATAAATCCGGCCTGCATAAGATTGTAGACATGGGCAAGTGGTGGCGCGAGAAGACGGGCCTGCCGCTGCCTTTGGGGGGGAATGCGATTCGCCGCGAGCTCGGTTCGAAGCTGATGGCCGAGTGTTGCACGGCCCTTCGCGACAGCATCCGCTACGCGCTCGACAATCGCGAGGAGGCGCTGCAGTATGCCATGCAGTTCGCGCGCGACTTGGATCCTCAGCTGGCAGACAAGTTTGTCGGCATGTACGTAAACGAGCGCACGCTCGACTATGGCAAGGATGGACGCGAAGCCATCACCAAACTTCTGGAAATGGGATACGCCGCCGGCATTATTCCTCACAAGCCCATGGTGGATTTCGTGGACGACGCAGCCGCGTTGCACGCAAGTTAGCAGAAATGACCTTCGAGGAATTCCAAGCTTCGCTGCTCCGAGACGAGCCGCCGCGCCAGTTAAGCCTCGCGCTGACGGCCCTGTGGTGGGACGGTAAGGGAAACTGGAAACAGGCCCACGAGACTGCGGGAGAGGACGAGGCGCCGGCGGGGGCATGGGTGCATGCCTACCTCCACCGCAAAGAAGGCGACGCTTCGAACGCACGCTACTGGTATAAGCGAGCCGACAAGCCTCCTGCCAGTAATTCGCTGGAACAAGAATGGACCGAGATTTCCCGGGCATTGCTGGCGGGAAGCGAGCCAGCCGTATAGTTCTCCTTCGATTGAGCCTTCCTCATTGCAATACGGCGTCCTTGAATTTAACAGCTGTTCATCACGTGTTCACCCGTAATTCACAGGCAGACCGTATGCTTAACTACAGAAATCAATAACCCTGCGGTGCTGGCTCACGGATACCGGTTGGGCAAACGTGCTGCTCTGTGCGGCAAGGTTTTGCGAGACAAGGATGAGTTCAGCGCAAGTTCCCCCCCTAAGTCCCACCGCCGTTTGCGCGGAAATCCAGCAGCAGACATTGGAAGCGTGTCGCGTGGCCAGAAGCGCGGCGGGAATTGTCGCTGAGGGGATCGCAACCGGAGTAGCGTCAGTGCTCGACGGGGTGCGGAGCCGCGAAAAAGAACTCGATATCCTTGATCGTGAAATTGACGAGCGGGTAACCGCCGTTATCACCCAAGTAGATGCCGAACATGCGCGTGAGCTGCTGGCCTGCCTGAAGTTCATCATTGATCTTGAGCGCATCGGCGACCTGCTGCTGAACTGCAGCAACCGCGCTGCGGCGGTGGGTAGTCGCATCGAGCTGCAAGACATTCGCGAGCTGACCGTGATGTCGTCACGACTGGAAAAGATGCTGGCTGATGTGCACGACTCGTTCTGCCAGCGCGACTTAAATCGCGCCCTGGCAGTTTTGCGCTCCGATGCCGAACTGGATCGCATGCGCAATCTTATATTTCTGCGACATCTGGAGAGTCACGAAGGAGCACCTCGCCACGAGAGTTTCCATGTGCTTTTCATGACCCAAGCGTTGGAACGCGCCGGCGATCATGCCAAGAACCTGGCGGAGGAGGTCTGCCATCTGGTCAGCGGGCATAGCGTCCGCCATGTATTACGCACCTACGATAGGCCGGTCGAACAGATGTTTATCGACGAACTGAAGCGTCGTCATAGCGGCTCAAAATAGGTCTCCGAGAATTCATCCAGAATTCATTCACTGTGCTGACGATGCGGAATCGAATTATGGGTATGGGGGAGTGCATGCCGGCAGAGGGTTCCGCCAAGGCCATTCGCAACAGTACGCCGCCACCCCCAAACGGTCGGCTGCAATCCCATTCCAGACTGGTGGAATGGTTGCAGACCTGGACCCAGGTATTGATTGCAGAGGTACTCACCGCTTTGGAGCCAACCGATTCCCGCGATCGCAGTAACCGCAAATCGTCGAGTTATGAATAGTTTGCGGGCGTCAGCTGTTGGTCTTTACGGGAAATTCATTGCGGCGTAAGCACTCTGTAACAATCCGGGCGTACAAAACCTCCCGTGGTATTCATCCCGCAAAACTAGGAGGAAAGCTACGTGACTCGCTCTCTCAGGGTGCTGTTGTGTCTCGCTGTGCTCGCCAGCTGTGCCTTCGGACAAACAACCTTAAATGGAGCCGGCGCTACCTTCCCGTATCCGATTTACTCCAAGTGGTTCAGCGAGTATCACACTTTACATCCCGACATTCAGATCAACTACCAGTCCATCGGCAGCGGCGGCGGAATACGGCAGGTACAGGCCGGCACCGTGGACTTTGGTGCAAGCGACGGTCCGATGACGGATGAGCAGATCGCGCAGGCAAAAGTCAAAGTACTGCACGTGCCTACCGTGCTGGGTGCTGTGGTCCCTGCCTACAATGTCCCCGGCATCTCTGCCGACTTAAAATTCACGCCCGACGTCCTCGCCGATATTTATCTGGGCAAAATCGCGCAATGGAGTGACCCGAGAATTGCAAAGGTCAATCCAGGCGTGAAGTTTCCGGATCAGAGCATTACCGTCGTACATCGTTCCGATGGCAGCGGCACCACCTACATCTTCACCGATTACCTATCCAAGGTAAGTTCAGATTGGAAGAACATGGTAGGCAAGGGCACTTCCGTGAAGTGGCCGGTCGGCATCGGTGGCAAGGGAAATGAAGGTGTGGCTGGCACGGTTCGTCAGTTGCCCGGATCCATCGGCTACATCGAACTGATTTACGCCCTGCAGAACAAGATCCCGTTCGGAGCCGTTGAGAACTCCTCGCACAACTTCATCAAGGCCAGCCTGCAGAGCACCACTTTGGCTGCGCAGGGTGTGAAGATGCCGGCCGATTTTCGTGTTTCAATCACGAATCCCGCCGGCAAAGAGGCCTACCCGATCGCCAGCTTCACCTGGCTGCTGATTCCTACAAATCCGGTCGATGCCAATAAGGGCAAGATCCTGAAGGACTTCCTATTCTGGATGATCGATAAGGGCCAAACTATGGTCGAAGCCCTGTCGTATGCCCCATTGCCCAGTGATGTCGTACAAAAGGAAAAGGCCGCAATCCAATCGCAAGTGAAGCCGTGAAACAACGAACTTGGCATTTGGCTTTTGACCAACCCTCGAAGGCTGCATAGCACGGACAAATGCGCGGTGCCGCCGCCACTTTAACGATTTTGTAACACATGTCTGATAGCTTTAACCCGATGAATTCACAACCTCAGCCGATGGGCGAGTTGCCGAAGCCTGCCACTTCCATACCAGCGCTCGCCAAGGTTGACGCGGCGAAGGAACATCGAAAGCCAATTGCTACGGTGCTGGAAAAGATCCGCCAGTCCCATCCCTCCAGCAGCCGCATCCCGGACGGGATCTTTCGTATCATTATCCTTCTCAGCGCGGCGTCGGTTTTCGCCATTGTCGTTCTCGTGGTGTGGGAGCTGATAGCAAAGTCGCAGCTATCACTGCACCAGTTCGGAATCAAATTCTTCTACGGACACGACTGGGATCCGGTCAACGGCAACTTCGGAGCGATGCCATTTATCTACGGGACCCTGGTTTCGTCCTTTCTCGCACTCCTGCTGGCAGTGCCGCTCTCGGTCGGAGTTGCCGTGTTCATCACGGAAATGTGTCCGCAAGGGCTGCGCGCGATCATTTCCTTTCTCGTCGAGTTGCTGGCGGCGATTCCAAGCGTGATCTACGGCCTTTGGGCGATTTTTGTACTCGCGCCAATTCTGCGGGATTATGTCGAGCCGTTTCTGGGAAAGGTTCTCGGCTGGACGGGATTTTTCAGCGGACCTGCATATGGCCTTGGAATGTTGGCGGCCGGGATCATTCTTGCCATCATGATCGTGCCCATCATTGCCTCTATCACCCGTGAGGTGCTGGTCGCCGTCCCGCAGAATCAGCGTGAAGCTGTACTCGCGTTGGGCGCGACGCGCTGGGAGATGATTCGGATGGGCGTCCTGCGAAACGCGCGCATCGGTATCGTCGGCGGCGTGATTCTGGGACTGGGACGAGCCCTGGGCGAAACCATGGCTGTGACCATGGTAATTGGCAATCGTCCGGAGATTGCAAAGTCGTTGTTCGCCCCCGGCTACACGATGGCCAGTGTCATCGCTAATGAGTTTAGCGAGGCGACCGGAGACCTATATTTGAGTGCGCTGGTTGAGATCGGACTGGCGCTGTTCATTGTGACCTTGATTGTCAATGCGCTGGCGCGTTTGCTGGTCTGGAGTATTACCGGCGGGCAAAATGTGAGGGCCAATGCATAGCATGGCGCCACCGGTCCTGAAGCCGATTAGCCTATGGCGGCGCTTCGCCAACCAAGGCGCGACGGCATTCGCCATACTCACGGCCATCCTGGTGCTTGCTCCCCTGATGGCAATCTTTATCTACCTCGTCATTAAAGGCGTAGGGGCGATCAACTGGGACTTCCTGACCAAGACCCCGAAGCCAGTGGGCGAAAGCGGCGGCGGCATGGCAAATGCCATCGTGGGATCGGGCGTGATTTTGCTGATCTCCAGCCTGATCGGCATTCCCCTCGGCATCGGATCGGGTATCTACCTCGCGGAGTATGGCCGAAACCGTCTTGGAGATATGGTCCGCTTCACCGCAGATGTGCTTAACGGCGTACCTTCCATCGTGATTGGCATTGCCGCTTATTCGCTGGTGGTGGTTCCGCAGAAGCACTTCTCTGCACTCTCCGGTGGGGTTGCGCTGGGCATCATGATGATTCCGACGGTTGCACGTGCAACGGAGGAAATGCTGCTGATGGTCCCAAACTCAATCCGCGAAGCAGCGTTCGGCCTGGGTATTCCCAAGTGGCGCACGACACTGTCGATCACCTTACGCACCGCCTCGGCGGGAGTCATTACCGGATGCATGTTGGCATTCGCCCGCGTCGCCGGAGAAACTGCTCCCCTGCTCTTCACCGCGTTTGGCAATCAGTTTTGGAACCTGAATCCCAATCAGCCGACAGCGGCGTTGCCTCTCCAGATATTCGTGTACGCAATTTCGCCTTTCGATGAGTGGCACAAACAAGCATGGGCGGGAGCGTTGATCCTCATCATCATGATTGTCGGAGCCGTGGCGGCCGTGCGCATTACCACCAGCCGTGGAAGATTGAAGGGAGCATAGAAGGCCCCTATGGGTGTCGGAATCGAAGTCAAGGACCTGAACGCCTGGTACGGCAAGAACCTGTCGCTCAAGTCTATCAATATGACGGTACCGGCCAACCACGTCACGGCGGTGATCGGGCCCTCGGGCTGCGGCAAGAGTACCTTCGTGCGCTGCCTTAACCGCATGCACGAGACGATTCCCGACGCCCGAGCGGAAGGGACCGTCAAGGTAGGCGAAATGGAGGTTTACGGCGACGCCGATCCGGTCGACGTGCGACGCCGCATCGGCATGGTATTTCAAAAGCCGAATCCCTTTCCGACCATGTCCATTTATGGCAACGTTGCCGCCGGGCTTAAACTGAACGGCTTTCGCAATCGTAAGCAGATGGATGAATTGGTGGAGCGCTCGCTGAAGCTGGCGGCGTTGTGGGACGAGGTAAAAGACAATCTGCACAAGAAGTCGGGCGCCAGCCTGTCCGGCGGACAGCAGCAGCGCCTTTGCATTGCGCGTGCTCTGGCGGTCGAGCCGGAGGTCCTGTTGATGGATGAGCCCGCGTCGGCGCTGGACCCCATTTCAACCAGTAAGATCGAAGAGCTTATTTTTCAACTGAAGCAGCATTACACTGTGGTGATTGTGACCCACAATATGCAGCAGGCGGCCCGCGTGGCGGAACTGACCGGCTTTTTCCTGATGGGGAGCCTCATTGAGTACGACAAGACCGAGAAGATCTTTACCAATCCCGCTGATAAGCGGACAGAAGACTACGTGACAGGCAGGTTTGGATAATGCGCAGCCGTTTCCAGCAGGGACTGGACGAACTTAAAGAGAAACTTTTGCGAATGGGTGGTCTCGCCGAGCAGGCCATTGACCGTGCGACCGAAGCGTATCGCACTCGCGACAGCAAGTTTTGTCAGATGGTTTTGACCGGCGAGAATGCCATCAACGAGGCCGAGCGTGAGATTGACGAGTTGGCGCTCGATCTGCTCGCCATGCAGCAGCCCATGGCCATTGATCTGCGCTTTATTCTTGCAGTGCTGAAGATCAATGCTGACCTGGAACGCGTGGGCGATCAGGCGGTCAACATTGCGCAACGTGTTCTCGACCTTATCAGCGAAGACGAGGTTCAGCTTCCGGTCGACATTCCACGCATGGCAGATGCTGTGAGTACCATGGTGCAGCGTGCCCTGGAATCGTTTCTTGACGGCAAGGCTGAAGTGGCCGAAGCGGTCCTGCAAATGGATGGCATCGTCGATCGAATGAAGGATGAAGCTTTCGTCGTACTGGTGCAGCGAATGCACGATGAGCCCGCAGTCACACGCCCAGCGCTGGATGTTCTCCTGATCGCTCGCAATCTGGAGCGTATCGCCGATCATGCGACGAATATCGCAGAGGACGTGATCTTCTGGGTGCGCGGCGCCGACGTCCGTCACGGCGGTGCGCATTACTAAATAGTTGTGAGTTGCCGGTTGCCGGCAGATAGCCCCTACCGCCGATCTTGCTGGCCCATAGGTTCACCGCGGCCTGGCTCGCAGCAGCAACTCTCTTCCAACCTGGCGCGCTCCGGAAGCGTCTACAGCAATATGGGCCTCCCTGAAGCAATCGCCATTGTGGCCAATTTTCTGCTGATTGGCCTGCTGCTGTTTTACGGTTTCGCCCTTTTCGCGCAGTATCACGCCACCGGCAAATGGGCAAAAAACATTACTGGCCTGCTTGCGGGAGTGGGCATGTTGACGTTGGCCTTCGCGCTGACCATCACTCCGCGCAATGTCGAGGTCCTCGCTCGCATCGCCGCGACGAAAGCTTCGGTCGTATTTCTCGTAGTGAGCAGTATATTGCTGCTGGCCGCGATCGCAGCCTTCGGAATCATTACCTATTGGCGTCCGCTTCGCCTCTGGCACGAGCGGCGCCTTGAGCGCGACTTGAGCCGCGGCCTGCCTAATATCAAGTGAAGATGTACGGGTTGGCTACTTGGTTTGCGGATTCGAGGTGTCAGCCCATATAATAATCGTTCTACCTCTGCCAGTTTGGCGACTGTTCTGGAGTGATCATGGCACAAGTTTGTGAGATCTGCGGCAAAAGGCCGCAATCGGGCAATAACATCAGTCACGCACACAATGTTACGCGCCGCCGCTGGAACGTGAACCTGCGGCCCGTCCGGGCTAAGGTGCAGGGCGGCAGCAAGCGTATGCGCGTGTGCACAACCTGCCTGCGCAGCGGCAAGGTTACCAAGGCTTAGCTTTCGCACCAGTTCTTTCTACCCTCGCTTCGCGGGAGGGTTTTCTTTGGCTCATCGCTGAAATCCCTCCCAGCGCGATGCCTAGGAGCGCGCCGAAAACTACATCGGTTGCATAGTGATAGCCGTCGTAGACGGCGCCCACACACATCAGCAGGATCGGGAACAACAGCCACGGCGCAACACAAGGCAGGAAGCGGTACGCAAACATCAGCACGATAAACGCGAGCATAATATGTGCGCTGGGGAAAGCGTTGCCGTGCACTCCGGCGTTGTTCTGGATGACCCGCACCAGGTGTTGAAATACTCCAGGGTGGGCGCTGCCAATCTGCTGCACGCCGGCGCGATTTGCCGGGCTCTGCGTCGGAAATAGGAGATAGATCGCATAGCAGATCGCGTACCCGACGCCAAGTGTGTCCGTCAGACGCCGGAAGGCACCGGCATACTGCAGCCGATCTCGCCACGCCCAAAACAGCCCGCCAACTACCGGGTAGAGCAGATAAAACGCAAAGTAGCCGCATTCCAGAAATTCGATCAGCCAGTCGCGGGCGTGGGTATGCATCCACTCTATCGGGGAGACGCCAAGCAACCATGACTCAAGCGCGATGACGTGCGCGTTCTGCCAAGTGCTGCGAACACCCAACGATAAGAACGAAACTTCCTCGAAAACGGTTATGAAGAAGACGGCCGGGAGCCAATCGTGCGCGAACTCCCAGGCTTTACCGTCGCTGGCTTTGCGGGCGAACAACACGATGGCAGCAATCGCAACCAAATTCCAGATGACGTATGCGGGCCAGTGCAGGACGCGATCGTGACGGACGCATACCAGGAGCGTCAAAGCGAGATGTATCGCCAGATAGATGCGGTCGGTGAGATTCATGCACTCGAAAGAGGATAGCGCAGGTTAACGTGCCCTAGGGCGCACGCGAATTGCGTCGCGGTTGCGACGCCCTGCATGCGGAGACTTGCGGCATGCAACTGGAACCGTTCGATTTTGGACACCGAGCCCGTGCCAGTGGACAAATGGCGATCGTCGATAGATCGCAAATCAGGTCTATGTATTGAAAATGGAGGGCCTTAACTGGAATCAGGATGGCCTCTGATATGCATCGCAAGAATCCCAGGAGTCCCGATGAACGTCCTCCAGGATATCCGATACGCATTGCGCCAGCTGCGGAAATCACCAGGGTTCACCATCACGGCGGTGCTTACCCTCGCCTTGGGCATCGGCGCTAATACGGCGATCTTTACTCTCGTCCATGCGGTCATGCTGAAGTCGCTGCCCGTTGCCAATCCGTCGCAGCTCTACCGTATCGGAGATAACAATGTGTCCGGTGTGTATGGCGGCCTGGGCCAAGGCCCTGGTGGCTGGGGGCTGGTTTCGTACTCGCTCTATAAGTATCTGCAGGCGAACACGCCCCAGTTTGAGCAGGTTGCCGCCTTTCAATCGAATCGGCCCGACCTCAGCGTGCGTCGGAGCGGCTCGCCCGGCGCAGCAGAAACCCTTCCCGGAGAGTTTGTCTCCGGAAACTTCTTCTCCACACTGGGCATTCAGCCCTTCGCTGGCCGCCTGTTCACTGCCGACGATGATCATCCCGGCGCCGCTCCCGCAATTGTCATCAGCTATCGCGCGTGGCAGCAGCATTATGGTAGTGATCCGTCCGTCGTAGGTTCCAGCTTCATGATTGATGGTCAGCCCTTCACCGTCGTCGGCGTTACGCCTCCGGGATTCTATGGCGCGCGCCTCCGCGAAGACCCGCCCGAGGTGTACATCCCCGTTTCCTTTGAGCCGCAGATCAACCAGACGAGTTCCTTGCTGCACCTCGACACGCAATATTGGCTCTACCTCATTGGGCGCATGAAGCCGGGAGCGCAACCAGCGCAGGTGCAGGCGGAGATCAACACCGAGTTGCGGCAATGGCTGCTGAGCATTCAGGACAAACTCGACCCAAGATCGCGCCCGCGCATTTCCGAGCAGTACATGAAGCTTGGCGCCGGCGGTGACGGCGTCACCGATTTGCGCGACCAGACCAGAAACGGCCTGTATATGTTGATCGCGGCGTCGGTGCTGGTGCTGCTGATTGCGTGCGGCAACCTCGCCAATCTTCTTCTCGCGCGCGGTACGGCTCGGCGGCAGCAAACGGCGGTGCAACTGGCACTGGGAGCGAGCCGAACTAGGCTGATTCGCGCCGTATTGACGGAGAGC
>Ga0335074_10007609_pt1 | contig 15023 bp, 13 predicted proteins | sample Lox_Sample_23_FD_206715 | JGI IMG/M metagenome (GOLD analysis project Ga0335074, IMG submission 206715) | Soil microbial communities from Loxahatchee National Wildlife Refuge, Florida, United States - Lox_Sample_2.3 | ecosystem: Environmental > Terrestrial > Soil > Wetlands | place: USA...
GTGTCGAGCGCGGTCTCGACCGGGGAAGGACATCCGCTGTTCATCGGCGAGGGGGGCCAGGAGGCTCCGAGTGCCGGCACCCAGACGATGGGGGTCCCCGTGATGGTGAACACGACGCTGCCGCTCGCGCGGGCCTGCGAGCGGATCCTTGAGCGTCGCGCGTCGAAAGGTGGGTGATGGCTACCGTTGAGGTCCGGCCCACAGGAAGCTTCTCGCCGGTAGCGGTCGTCTGGTGCCGGCAGGTCGATAACGAGGCGGAAAGCCCCGGCTACACGACGATCCCCGAGGAGTTTCCCGGCCGTCGGGAGACGCTCGAGACGATCCGGCTCGTCGGGAACCTGACGGTCAACGTCGCCGACACCCACGATTACTGGGACCCCGACCCGGCGCAGACGCTCTCGTACTACCCGAACCTGTTCCTCTATCCGGCCGGTAACGGCCGCTACACCTGCATCGGCCGGATGTTCCTCTCGACCGAGGACCGTCCGCGCCTCGGGATGAAGACCCTCGTCCTGGACACCCCGCAGCTGGTCGCTTCCGGCGACTTTGGCGGCGCCGTGCTCCAGGCGTGGGCGTCGATGGGCGGTCGCCCCGGCGGAGATTCCCGACGGGGGGAACCCGACCCGGCAGTGTACCAGGCGGTCGGTGAAGGGTTCCTCTTCCACCGGGGCACCACGGAGCCGGTCGTCATCGTCGCCGCCGAACAGTGGGAAAGCTCGATCGACGCGATGACCGAGCTGGTCCGAATGCTTCCCACGTCCCTCACCGCGCTGGGGGCGTTCCTCGCGTTCCCGTACTTCCTTCCCGAAGGGAAGGTCAACCTCCACGAGTTCGCGGAGCAGATCCCGCTCGCCCTCGCCCTCATGCGGGTCCCCGAGCGCGAGGCGCAGGGGGACCGCCACGCGAAGCGCATCCAGAGCTGGGAGTCGGCCCCGGTGTCGTTGCGCGACCTGACCAAGCCGGCGAACCCACGAGCGAAGGACCCCCTCCCGCTCGTGCTGCAGTACGTCCGCGACCATTCCGACGAGAAGATCCTCGAGGTGAGTCGCCGGGTCGACCTCGTCGAGGCGACCCGCCTGCGCGCCCACATGGAGGACTCGGACCACCAGGGCGGCAAGGACCGCCGCAAGGAGATGTGGCGGATCGGCACCGGCATGGAGAGCGCCGCGCTGCTGCTCGCCCGCCCCCGGGGGCGCCAGATTCCGATGACGGGAGAGGCGGCCCGGCGCGCGAACCAGTATCTGCAGGCGCACCCCGCGACCGACTCGATCGTGGTGGCGCCGGCGAGCCGCCCGCTGCCGTCCGCCCCGACCAGCGATCCCGTGGCGGTGGCCGGGGCGAACCAGGTCCCACCCTGGCTGCAGCGCCCGCCCGAAGTGACCCTTCCCGCGCCCGGACCCGTCGCGGTCCCGGTGTCCGTGAGCGACGACCCGTCCACCCTCCCGACCGGGGTCGTGGCGCCCGCGCCGCTGCCGGCCCCGGACGCGAGGGCGCCGGCGCCGCCGCCGATCGCCGGGATCTCGATGGCCTCCCCCGCGCTCTCCGCGGAAGCGGAGCATCGGTTGCGCACCTACGTGGACCAGCGCTTCCAGGAGATCACCGCCCTCCTCCCCCCGCCCCCCGACCCGAAGGCCCTCGAGACGCGACTCGCCGCGGCCTCCCTGGACTCGGAGGCCCGAGCGAGCGCGAACCTCGACCGGCGGATGCGGGAACAGGCCGAGGCCCAGAGCCGGGCGCTGACGCAACTGCAGGCCGACCTGTCGGCCCGACTGAACACCCTCGAAGGGCGGCCCGTCCTCGTCCCGACCGCGATCCCCGACGAGGTCGCGCGCTTCCAGCGCGAAACGATCGACCCGAAGCTCGCCGACCAGTACGAGAAGGCGCGGCTCGCGATCAAGGGGTCCGCGGACGCGGTCACCGCCCAGCTCCGCAGCGAGATCGCGGACGCGACGGAGGAGATGCGTCTGCGCGCGGCGAAGTCGGAGGAAGAGCTCCGGGTCGCGCTCATCGCGCAGATGGACCTCGAGATCCGCGAGGCGAAGGAGCAAGGCTCGACGCTCCGGGAAGAGATCGAGGGCCGCGTCCAGGCGATCCTGAAGGAACGGCTGACCGAGCTGGACGCGCGCCGCACGAAGGAGGCTCGGGAATCCGAGCAGCGTCTCGCGATCCTTGTGGACGGCCGCGTGAAAGACCTCGAGACCCGCGTCATCTCCTCGCTCGGAGCGCAACGGGACGCGCTCCAGCGCTCCTCCCAGGACCAGATCGCCCAGGTCGAGCGGCGGCTCGAACTCGCCGACCAGGCGCGGCTCGCCTCCCTCACCGAATCGCAGAACACGGCGCTCGCCGGTCTCCAGGTCCGCCTCCAGTCGTACTTCGACCAGCGGATGCGGGAGGACCAGGAACGGGAGCGCGAGAAGTACGTCGAGCTGCTGGCCCGCCTGAAAACCGAGGTCGACCAGGGGCTCGCCCACACGGTCGATTCCGCCGAGTTCGACCGCGCGGTCCAGACCCGGACCTTGCGGACCGTCGAGGCGCTCCACCTCGCCGACCAGAAGACGCTCGACCTCAAGGTCGCGGACGCCGCGGCCCGGTTGAAATCCGAGCAGGGCAGTTCGATCGCCCGGCTCGCCCAGGTGGAGACGCAATTGCGCGATCGCGAGACGGCGATCGCGAACGTCGAGAAGAACGTGCGCACCGACCTCGAGGAGCTCGACCGTCGCCTCCAGGTGATGGCCGACCGGATGGTGCCCCTCGTCCGGAACACCTGGCTCAAGGTCGAGGACCTGCAGAAGGGCGGGAGCCTGTCGGAACAGGCCGAGACCCGGATGAAGGAGTTCCGCCGGGAGTTCTCGCGCGAGCTCCGCCGCATCGAGGGCGAGATGCTCGAGCAGACGACCGAACTGCGGGACCGGATGGAAGGCGCGATCGCGCACCAGGGACGGATCTGGCTCAACTTCGTGCGGCAAATGGCCGACGCGGACGACGACGAGCCGCGCGTGATGGACCCTGCGTCCCGCTCGCTGCGCCGGGTCGCGCACGCGGCGGCGAACAGTCCGCTGCCCGACCCTCGCGTCCCGCCGACCCGGGCCCGACCGACGTTCCAGCCGTTCGACGAGGTGCGGCGGGACGACCCGGTGAACCCACTCGACCCCCGCCCGGACCCGGGCGAAGTGGCCGAGCGTCGGCGCGCCCAGCGGACGAGCTAGGGCCGCTCGGGCCGGTCAACGCTAAGCCCCCGCGCTCCGTCGAGGGGACGTGACCGAGGACCACCGTCACTGCAAGGTGTGCGGCAAGCCCGTGGGGCCCGGCAAGGACACCTGCAGCACCGCCTGCCGCGAGAAACGCGAGGCGGTCGCCCGCACGAAGAAGATGTACACCTACGTCCTGTACGGGATGATCGCGCTCCTCCTGATCCTGCTCGTCGTCCGGCTGTAGCGGGGCGTTCGTTGTGCCCCGGTACGGACGGGTCGTCCTCGGCGGGACCTTCGACCGCCTCCATCTGGGCCACGAGGCGATGCTCCGGACCGCGTTCGCGGCGGGCCGCACCGTCGCGATCGGTCTGACGAGCGCGAGGTTCCTCGCCGCGCACCCAAAGCCCGGCTCCGACCGCATCCAGCCGTACCCGACCCGTCACCGTGCGCTCACGCGGTGGCTGGGGGCTCGGTACCCGACGGCCCGATGGGTCGTGGTGCCGTTGAACGACCGATTCGGGCGGTCGGTCGAGGACGGGGTCGACGCCCTCGTGGTCTCGGCCGACACCCTCGCGGGCGGGCAGGCCGTGAACGCCGAGCGCCGACGGCTCGGGCGCCGCGCGGTGCCGGTGCTGACGGTCCCGCTCGTCCTCGCGGACGACCTCCGACCGGTGAGCTCGCGCCGGATCCGCTCCGGAGAGATCGACCGGTATGGCCGGCGCCTCAGCCGGATCCGGGTCGGGCTCTCCGTCGAGATCGCGTCGGACCGGGCGCCGGCCGAGCTCGGGATTCGATCCGCGTTCCCCCGGGCCCGGGTCGTGCGCACCCCGTTCCCCCGCGCCCAGTCGCGGCACCTCACGCGGCTCGACAACGCCCTCCGGGCGGCCACGCGGGACACCGAACTTGGGGTCGCTGTGGGGGCCCCGGACCCGACGCACCGCGCGATCGTCGCGGGGATCGGCCCGGTCGCCCTCCCGCCCTGGGTGCTGTCCCGGACGGGCCCCGCCGCGCTCCGCGACGGGATCGCGCGTGAGCTGCGCCGTTCCGCGGCGGCGAAGCTCTTTAGCGCCCCACCCCCGTAGCTGCGGCGATGGAGACGTACCTGCGCGTCACGTTCGACAGCGAGGGAGCGAAGCCGTCCGAGGTCGCGGACCGGCTCCGCTCGTTCGGGTTCCAGCCGACGCAAGGGAACTACGACTTCGTCTACGACTGGCAAGGCGCCGCGTCCCGCGACCAGATCCTGGACCTCTCCGACGAGCTCACCCGGCGTTTGCGCGGGTATCGCGTCCGCATCGAGATCGAGACGGTGTAGCCCGCGGCCTGAACGTTTTTAAGACGCCCCGATTTTGGACGGTCCGCCGTGCAGAAGTACCCGGTGCGTGCGACCCACCGTAAGAACCTCGACGGAGCCGCGCTCGCCGCCATCGCGCGGAACCATTTCGAGGACGTCGCGCCCGATGGCACCGGCGTCGTCGGGCACTGGGGCGCGATCCAACGCATCTCGGCGCGCGCGGAGAACAAGGAGCTCCTCGTGGACCTCACGATGAACCCGAAGGTCGACGTGCAGGTCGCCGCGGAGACGATCGCCCGGTACAACCGGTTCCTCGAGGAAGCGACCGGGTACAGCTCGAAAGAGCGGGCGAAACGCCTGCGGAAGGCGGCCACGGCCGGCGCCGACGGGGCCTGAGGCATGGGCGGCCGGCCCCCCGGACCGCTCCCGACCGCGGGAAGTTCGACCGAGCTGGACCGGGTGCGGGCGCTCGTCAGCGCCTACTTTCCGGTCTACGAGACCCGGATCGGCCCCCAGTCCGTCCTCCTCGCCGTCCACGTGGACCCGACGACGCTCGAGTCAAAGTTCGACGGACTCCGGAGGGAGCTGTGGACCCTCCAGTACGTGCCGATCCTGCGGCGGCAGTCGGGGGAGGAGTTCATCGAGGTCGTCCGCCGGCCCAAGGCGGGCCCTTCGCGTCTGTGGGTGAACTTCCTGCTGCTGCTCGGGACGGTCGCGACGACCACCTTCGCCGGTTCGCTGATCTGGCTCGCCTACGTCGGCGGCGCGACCCTCGGATGGAACGATGTCGCGTACGGGGCGCTGTACTTCTCGGCCCCCGTGATGACGATCCTCGGCCTCCACGAGCTCGCCCACTATGTGGTCGCGCGGCGCCACCATGTCGAGGCGTCGCTCCCGTACTTCCTACCGGTGCCCCCGCCGTTCCTGTTCGGGACGTTCGGCGCGTTCATCAGCATCCGCGAGCCGTTCCCGGACAAGAAGGCGCTGTTCGACATCGGAGCGGCGGGCCCCCTCGCGGGCTTCGCGGCCTCGATACCGATCGTCCTCGCGGGCGCGTATCTGAACCTGCACACGGCGACGGTGCCGCTCTCCTACTGCGGCCCGACCGTGTTGGGGGTCAGCTACGGGAACCTGATCGTCGGCACGCCGCTCTTCCTGTTCCTCCTGTCCAAGTTCATCCCGTTCGCGACCGCGAGCATCACGCCGCTCGAGCTCGCGGGGTGGGTGGGGATCCTCGTCACCGCGATCAACCTGCTGCCCGCCAGCCAGCTCGATGGGGGTCACGTCTTCCGCGCGCTGCTCGGCGACCGGACCCGATACCTCAGCTACGCCGTGGTGGTCCTGCTCCTCGGGATCGGGCTCCTGTTCTACACGGGCTGGATCATCTTCGCGATCCTGATCCTGTTCCTCGGGGTCCGACACCCGCCGCCGCTGAACGATACGTCGCCGCTCGACGCGAAACGGTACCTCGTCGGCGCCTGCGTCGCGGCGGTGCTCGTCACCGGCTTCGTCCTCACTCCGCTCGCCACCCCGCCCGGGGCGATGAACCTGAACAGCGAATCGGCGGTCGGAGTCGCCCCGCCCTCCGGCGCGCTGATCGCGGCCAACCTCTCGGTGACTGTCGTGAACCTGGACCCGGTCGCCCACGCCTTCTGGTTCGCGTCCTCGGTGACGAACGTCACGTTACGGACCGGAAACAGCACGACCGACGTCACGGGAGGCCCGTTGTTCACGGCGTTCGTCGCGAATTCGACCTGGGTGTACCACCTGCCGGGCGGCAAGAGCTACACGTTCACGGGAAACAACGTGAGCCTGCCGCAGTCGGCGTTCGTGACGATCAACGCGAGCGGCTCGGGGAGCGACTCCGCCCTCCTCGTCATCACGTTCTCGAACACCGACGCGGCCACCGGGGCCGGGTTCGCCTTCGGAGCGAACGAGTTCTGCGCGTCCTCGACCGGCGGGACCGACTCTACGTCGTGGGTCGCCGGGTGGCCGTAGCGCCCGACCGCTCGAATACGCGGAACTCCCGCGTCAGGCTGCGGTGGACCCGGACCGTCGCCCGCAGCACGGAGGTCCACTCCGGCCCGGGCACGTCGATCGGACCGGGCACGACGATCACGATCCGGCCCCCGGGCCGGACCCGCTCGGCCCAGCGCGGCAGCACGCGCGCGACGACCTCGCGCGCGCCCTCGCCGCCGGTGCTCGAGGCCCGGCCGTACGGCGGGTCGGTGACGATGGCGTCGAACGGGGTCGACGGGTCCCGGAACTCCGAGGTTCCGGCGTCCCCGACGATCAGCTCCTCCGCCGCCAGCCCCAGGTGCCCGAGGTTGCGCAGCGCTCCGCGGACCATCTCCGGGTCCCGGTCGATCCCGAACAGACGGGCGCCGAGCAACCCCGCCTCGGCGAGCAGTGCACCGGTCCCGACGAACGGGTCGACCACGCGGTCGCCGGGACGCACCCGGGCCAGGTTCGCCGCCGCGCGGGCGAAGCGGGGCGGCAGGCTGACCGGGCGCTGGAACGGAAGGGACGGCATGCGGCGGTCGGAGACGGCCCTCCGGTCGACCGCGGCGCCCTCCTCGAGCAGGTGGTCCGTCCCGTTCAGATCGTCGACCAGCCAGTAGCGGTGCACGGGGTTCGCCAATCGGATCTGGCCACCGCCCCGCTTGAAGGCCGCTCCCGCCCCGAGGACCCCGCCGTCCGTCGCACCGGAGGTGGGCCGACCCAGCCGACGCACGGCCGCGGTGCCTCCGCCCTTCCCCGCCCGCTCGAGGGTCGGACCGATCTCGTCGCCGGACGCGAGCGCGCGGAGGCATCGGTGCGCCAGAGCGAGGCGAGCGGCCAGTTGAGGGACGGTCGAGTCGCTGGGAAGCCGAACGCCCACCAGACCAACGTCGCCGAGGGAAGGGTCCGGAGCGGCGTCGCCCCCGAGGGCCTCGGCCGCCGCGACCGCCTCGGCGGCGGCGAGCGCCGGCGCCTCGCCCGAAAGTTCGACCCACGCCGAGATCATACGGCCCCACCGGTCCATTCCCGAAGCCGGCGACGTACGGACGCGGTGTGCGTGCCTTCCCAATAGAGGTGCCCGCACGAGGCGCACCGATAGACCACCAGTCCGGCACGGATGCGGTCCCACGGAATCCCCGATTGCGGGGTCGACGGATCGGCCGCGAAGCCGGCCCGCAGGGGACCGTTGCACACGGTGCACCGGTCGAATCGGACGTCCCGCGGGAGGGAGGGGAGCGCCGCCCACGCTTCGCGGACCTGGCGCGCGATCTCGGTGGTGCGGAGCAACACCGAGCCGGGGAGGCGCCGGGCAAGCTCCCGGTCGCGCGTCACCACGATGCGGCGCTCGGCGCGGGCTCGTTCTACGATCGTGTCATCGGACCATCCGCGCGCGTACTCCGTGTCGCACCCCACCATGCGGAGGTACCGCGCCAGGCGGCCCACCATCTCGTCGGCGAGGAGGCGGGGGGGCGCCATGCCGCGGGGACCGGAGCGCCGCGATTTACCGTTGACCGTTATATGGGGGCCGGTCTCTGGGCCCGACCCCCGAGGGACCCCTCCGTGCGGCTGTTCGGAACCAACGGAATCCGTGAGGTGGTGGGGGAGGGCCTCACCGCCGAATTTGTCACTCGCGTCGCCGGGGCGATCGCGGCCGAGTTCCGGCCGGGAAAACCGATCCTGGTCGGGATGGACGGTCGCACGTCCAGTCCCGCCTTCTCCCGGATCGTAAGTGGAACCCTCGCCCTCGCCGGGCACGACGTGCTCGAGATCGGGGTCCTCCCGACCCCGGCGGTCCAGTACAACGTGACGCGGCTGGGCGCTCAGCTCGCGGTGATCGTCACCGCGTCGCACAATCCTCGCGAGTTCAACGGTATCAAGTGCATCGCCGAGGACGGGCTCGAGATCTCGCGCGCCACCGAGCAATCGATCGAGACGTCGGTCGAGGCGGGGAGGACAGCGACCGTACCGTACGACCGGGTGGGGGAGATCACCCCCCAGAGCGACGGCGCCCGTCGCTACGTCGAGGGGATCCTCGGGCAGGTCGACGTGGCGAGGATTCGGGCACGGAAGTTCACGGTCGTGTTGGATTGCGGTAACGGGGCCTCCGTTCCGACCAGCCCGAGTCTCCTTCGGAAGCTCGGGTGCCGGGTCCTCACCCTGAACGGGCACGTGGACGGGACGTTCCCCGGCCATCTCTCCGAGCCGACCGAGGAGAACATCGCCGACCTTCGCAAGATGGTACCCGCGGTCGGGGCCGACCTCGGGATCGCCCATGACGGAGACGCCGACCGCGCGGTGTTCGTGGACGCGACGGGGCGGTTCGTGCCCGGCGAGGAGATGCTCACGTTGCTCGGCGAGGACGCCGTGCGCCGGCACAAGGGCGGGGTCGTCGTCACTCCGGTCTCCGCCTCCCAAAGCCTCGAGGACGTGGTCACGGCGGCCGGCGGGACGGTGGTGTACACGCGCATCGGCTCACCGGTCGTCACGCACGAGCTCCAGGAGCGCCACGGCATCTTCGGCGGCGAAGAGAACGGCGGACTGATCTTCCCGGAGTTCCAGCTCGCGCGCGACGGCGGGATGACCGCCGCTGCGACGCTCGACCTGCTAGCGCGCCGGGGGGTGGGCCTCATCGAGGCTCTGGCGCCGCTCCCGAGGTACGCCCTCGTCAAGGTGAAGGAACCGGTGCCGGCCGCGATCCGCGAGCCGGTGATCGCTCGAGTGGCCGACCGGCTGAAAGCGGGCAGCGACCGCGTGGTCACCATCGACGGCGTGAAGGCGTTCCGGGACGGCGGCTGGGTGCTGGTGCGGGCGTCGGGCACCGAACCGCTGTTCCGGGTCTTTGCCGAGTCCAAGGACCGGGCGAAGGCCCAGTCGCTGGCGAAGCTCGGGGTCGACGCGCTGCGGGCGGCGGTCGAGGACGTGGGCCGGTCGGACCGACCGTCGGCGCGCGAACGCCCGGCCCGCGGGAAGTCCCCGCGCTCGTAGCGCCCTAGCGAATGAGCGGTCCGAACACGAACAGCCCCAACAGCAGGAGCCCCAGCACAGTGAGTGTGACCCACATCATCGTGCGTTCCCCGTCTCGGCGGAAGTAGTACACCCCGGTCAGCACCCTCACCACGGGCGTCGCGATCAGAACGTAGGTCCCCAGCGTCAGGTACGCCGACGGCGCGCCCCGGGCGAGTCCGGAGGCGAATCCCGACCCGGTCAGGTACGGCACGATCGGGTTCGCGCCGACGACCGACCCGGCGCTCGCCCCGGGGTTCTGCAGCAGGTAGGCGATCAGGGCCGCGAGCAGGATCGCGACGGCGACTCCGAGCCCCGACCGAAGGACGATAGCCATCCGCTCCCGGGCGTGCTCGGGGAGCCGCGGGGGCGGGATCGGCAGTACCTCGGGCGACGCGGCGGCGTTCATACGAGGCCGAACCCCCGGAGGATGATCTCGATCGCCAGCGCCACGACGACCGGGGCGAACAGCAGGCGAACCGTCCGGTTCCGTAGCCCCGGGAGAAGATGGCTGCCGATCAGCGCGCCGACCACGGTGCCCACGGCCACCGGCGCGGCGACGATCGGGTTGATGTACCCCGCTGCGAGGAGGACCCCCGACCCCGCGGCGGCCGTCACCCCGATCATGAAGTTGCTCGTCGCCGTCGAGATCTTCATCGGCAGCCGGAGGAAGTGGTCGAGGGCGGTCACCTTGAACACCCCGGCGCCGATCCCGAACATTCCCGACACGACACCGGCGCCGAACATGACCCCGAGCGCGGGATTCGTCTGCGCGGCCCGGTACGTCACGGTCTGCCCGAGCGCCTCATCGTGGTAGGTTCCCGAGAGACCGAGCACCTGGGAGCGACGATCGGGCACCACGTTCTCGGGGAGCTCCTCGCCCCGGTGCGCGATCGTCCCGGGAATGATCGCGAGCAGGACGAAGCCGAGCGCGATCAGGAGGGCATTGTCGAGACTCGCGTGGGTGAGGAACACCGTCAGGGTGGCTCCCAGGAGCGCCCCGGGGACCGTGGCGATCTCCATGAACATCCCGATCCGAAGGTCCGTCAGTCGGTCGCGCACGTAGGCGGCCCCGGTCGTCGTGGAGGTCGCCAGGATCGTGACGGCCCCCGTCCCGATGGCGATCGGGAACGGGACGGCGAAAAAAATCACCAGCACCGGGATCATCACCACGGCGCCGCCGAGCCCGGTGAGCGAACCGACGAGGCCCGCGAGAATGGCCACGAGCGCGACGAGGAGGACGAACAGCCCGAGGTCCACGTCGCCCACGGAATCCTCGCGGAAGAAAAGGCCGGTGCTCGGACGCTCGCTCCGCGAAACCTCAAAGCCGCCGCGCCCGTGGGAGCGCGTTCTTCGGGCGATGACGGAACAGCCGCGGGGGCCTCGGATCGCGTTCGGAGCACCGGGGATCACGCCCCGGTGGTCGCACAGCAACAAGGACGGCGTCGGGACCGCCTATTCCGCCGACTCGCGTCTCTGGTTCACGCTGTGGCGCGGGGCCGTGACGGAGACGTACTTCCCGACCATCGACCGGCCCCAACTTCGCGACATGCAGTTCCTGCTGACCGACGGGAAATCGTTCTTCCACGAGGAGCGGCGGCATCTCAAGTCCACGACCGAACGGCCGAACGACCACGCGCTCGGCTACCGCATCGAGTCCGTGGCCCCGGATCGACGATACCGGCTTTTCAAGACCATCATCGGCGACCCCCACCTTCCGACGCTCCTCGAGCACGTGCGCGTCGAGACCCGGACCCAGCGCCTCGCGGAGGAGCTTCGTATGTTCGTCCTCGCCGCCCCGCACCTCGACAACGGGGGTTGGGGGAACAATGCGATGGTGATCGACGTGCTGGACCAGCCGATCCTGGTCGCCCAGAAAAACAACGTCGCGCTCGCCCTCGGCTGCACCGTTCCGTTCCTCCGGGCCTCCGTCGGGTATGTCGGGCACAGTGACGGCTGGACAGACGTTTCCCACAACCTCCGGATGGCGTACGAGTTCGACCAGGCCCCCGACGGGAACGTCGCGCTGACCGGCGAGATTCCGGTCGAGACCACGAAGGAGTTCACGGTCGGCCTCGCGTTCGGGGAGACGGTCCCAGCGGCGATCACCGCGCTCTTCCAGTCGCTACGAACCCCGTTCGACCTGCACTACAACCGGTTCCTCGAACAGTGGAGCCGTACCGTGCAGCATCAACTCCCGCTCGCCGGGCCGCACGGCGACGGCGGGCGCCTCTACCGGGCGAGCCGGGCGATCCTCTTCGCCCACGAGGACAAGGTGTACCCGGGGGCGTTCATCGCCTCGCTGTCGATCCCGTGGGGGGCCCGGAAAGGCGACGAGGACCGAGGAGGGTACCATCTGGTCTGGACCCGCGACCTCTTCCATACCGCGAACGCGCTCGCCGCATCGGGCTCGACCGACTCGCCGCTGCGCGCGCTCGTGTATCTCGCGACCCGCCAGCGCCCGGACGGGAGCATCCCCCAGAACTTCTGGGTCGACGGAACGGCGTACTGGCAGGGATTGCAGCTGGATGAGGTCGCCTTTCCGATGCTCCTGGCGCGACGGCTCCGGGGGGAGGATACGATCGCGGACCTTCACCGCCGGTCGCTCGCCATGCACGCGGTCCGGTTCCTCATCGAGCACTGCCCGGTCACTCAGCAGGACCGCTGGGAGGAGGTCAGCGGGTACTCCCCCTCCACGCTCGCGGTCTGCATTGCCGCGCTCACCTCCGCCGCGAGCTTCGCGCGCGGCCGGGGCCTCGCGCCGACCGCGGATTTCGTCCAGGAGTTCTCGGACTTCCTGGAGAGCCACATCGAACGATGGACCGTGACCCGGACGGGCACGCTCGTTCCCGGCATTCCTCGCCACTATGTACGGATCCGGCCGGCCCGGGTGGACGACCCTCACCCGAACGAGGGGCCCGACATGGACCCCGTGCGGTTGCCGAACCTACCGCCCGGGGTCCCGAACGTGTTCCCGGCCCACGAGGTCGTCGACGGCGGCTTCCTCGACCTGGTCCGTTTCGGGGTTCGTGCTCCCGACGACCCGGTGATCGTCGATTCCGTTCGTGTGGTCGACGCGATACTGAAGGTAGAAACCCCGGTCGGCCCGGTGTGGCGCCGGTACAACCACGACGGGTACGGGGAACACGAGGATGGGTCGGCCTTCACCGACTGGGGCAAAGGTCGCGCGTGGCCGCTCTTGACGGGAGAGCGGGGTCACTTCGAGCTCGCCGCGGGGCGGGATCCCCTTCCGTACCTTCGGACCCTCGAGAAGCTCGCGACCTCGACCGGACTGTTGCCGGAGCAGGTGTGGGACGAGGCCGACCGCCCCGATCTCTACCTGTTCCTCGGACGGCCCACCGAGTCGGCGACACCGCTCGCGTGGGCGCACGCGGAGTACATCACGCTCCTCCGGTCGATCGCCGACGGCCGGGTCTTCGACCAGGTACCGGAGGTGCGCACCCGGTACGTCGAGGAGCGACCCGAACGCGTCGCGTTCGAGGTGTGGCGGTTCAACCGGCAGCCCCGAACCATGAGACCGGACGAAACGCTTCGCATCATCTGCGACCGGCCGTTCCGGCTGCACGCGAGCAACGACGAGTGGCAGAACGTCGCCGACCTCGACTCGAACGCGACCGGCATCGGGCTCTCGTTCGTCGACCTCCTTCCCCTCGGAAGCCCCGGCCGTCGGTGGCGCTTCACGTTCTACTGGCCGCTCGACGGGCGCTGGCAGGGCGAGGACTTCGCCGTCGAGTCGTCGGCGAACGACGCCTAGCGACCGCGCCGGTCAATCGACCTTCAGCCACCGCGCCGACACCCGCCAGCCGATGACCAGCAGCGCGACCGCGAACAGCGCGAGGTAACCGAGGTTGATCCACGGCACAGCCGTCCCGAGAACGAAGGATCGGCCGAGGAGCGCCGAGAACGTGATCGGATTCACCTTGGAGATGTCCTGCATCCAGGTCGGGAAGTACTGACCCCCGAACAGCGCGGTGCTCGCGAACATGAGGGGCATCGTGATGAAGTTCGAGACGACCCCGGGCGTCTGCCAATCCGTGGAGGACGCGGTCACGGCGAGGAAGAGGCTCGAGAACCCGATCGCGAGGCAGAAGAGCGCGGCCACCCACGCGAGCCACTCGACCGGCGAAAGCCCGAACGACACCCCGAAGAGCGTCGCAGCGGCGATCATGATCGGGAACTGGATGAGACCGCGCGTCGCGGATCCGAGCGCCTTCGAAAGGAAGATCGTGCCCTTCGACGTGGGGGTGATCAAGATGCGCTTCATGAAGCCGAACCGCTTGTCCTGGATCGTGCTCATGGAACCGAACATCCCGACGGAGAGCATCGAGGTCGAGAGCGTGCCGGGCAACAGGAACGCGAGGTAGCTGTGCCCCTCCGCGATCGCCTGCACGACGGCGGGGGGCGCGTTGGCGAAGCTCGAGCCGAAGAACGCGAGCCACATGAACGGCTGGACGATCGTGATCAGTAGCACGAACGGGTTGCGGAACGTCCGCAAGATCTCCCGGAGGTAGAGGCCGACGAACTGGCTCCTCATCGGCGCGCCTGCCGCATTTGGGCGTAGAACTTCCGAATGTCCCGCATCGGTTCTTCGCCGCTGATGCGCCGCCCGGTCAGGTCGAGGAAGACCGTCTCGAGGCTGGGCTTTTCCACGCTGATCGACCGTACCGAGTCATTCCCCACGGTGGCGAGCAGGCTCGGAAGGGTCGCCTCGGCGGACGCCACGCGTAACGTCCACCGATCACCGTGCGAGCTCGCTTCCTGGACGCCCGGAAGGGCCCGCAGGCGCGCGCCGTCCAGCGGCGCCGCGGTTTCGAGCTCGATGACGTCCGCCTTGACCCGACTCTTGAGCTCGGGCGTCGTTCCCTCGGCGATCACGTGACCGTGGTCGATGATCGCGATCCGGTCGCATAGGGCGTCGGCCTCCTCGATGTAATGGGTCGTGAGGAGCACGGTGACACCGAACTCCTTGTGGACGCCGGCGACAATGTCCCAGAGCATACGACGCGTGCTGACGTCGAGGCCGATCGTCGGTTCGTCCATGAAAATCACCGACGGCTGGTGGAGGAGGGCGAGGGCGATCTCGAGCTTCTTGCGCATCCCCGTGGAGAACTTGTTGACCTTGTCGTCGGCCCGGTCGGCGAGAGAAAAGTAACTGAGCAGCAGTTCGGCCCGCGGTTCCCAGTCCTTGAGATTCTGGAGCTTCGCCTGCAGCCAGAGGTTCTCTCGGGCGGAGAAGTCGTCGTCGAGGATCACCTCGGCGGCGACCCACCCGATGCGCGCACGGACCTCCATCGACTGGGTTCGAACGTCGAATCCGGCGACCGTCGCGTCACCGGAGGTGAGGTCACTGATCCCCGTGAGCACCTTGATCAGAGTCGTCTTGCCGGCCCCGTTCGGCCCGAGCAGCCCGAACACCGTGCCGGACGGGATCGAGAGGCTCACGTGGTCGAGCGCGAGCACCCCGTGGGCGAGCGAGCCGTATCGCTTGGAAACGTCCCGCACCTCGATCGCACTGG
>Ga0335074_10007610_pt1 | contig 15023 bp, 10 predicted proteins | sample Lox_Sample_23_FD_206715 | JGI IMG/M metagenome (GOLD analysis project Ga0335074, IMG submission 206715) | Soil microbial communities from Loxahatchee National Wildlife Refuge, Florida, United States - Lox_Sample_2.3 | ecosystem: Environmental > Terrestrial > Soil > Wetlands | place: USA...
CCGCCGGCGTGCCGTGGAATTCAAAGAACAGCGTTGGCTGCTCTTCCAAACCGGAGAGCTTCGAATACGCGATGCAGGCACCGATCTGCACGTCGTCCAGCAGTTCCATGCGTGCCACCGGAATGCCCGTTTGCAGAATGGCGATCACCGTCTCCACCGCGTCGCCCAAGGTGGAGAACTGGCAGGTGGCGGCTGAAATCGCCTCGGGAATCCCGTGCAGGCGCAACTGGATTTCGGTGATGATGCCCAGCGTACCCTCGGACCCGATGAACAATCGCGTCAGGTCGTAGCCGGCGGCGGATTTGCGGGCGCGGCCGCCGGTGCGGATCACGCGGCCATCCGCCAGCGCAACGGTCAGGCCGAGCACGTTCTCGCGGATCGTGCCGTAGCGCACCGCGTTGGTGCCGGAGGCGCGCGTCGCGCACATGCCGCCGATGGTGCAGGCGGACGTTCCGGGATCGACCGGAAAGAACAGCCCGGCGTCGCGCAGATGGGTGTTGAGTTGGTCGCGGGTGACGCCGGCCTCGATGCGGCAGTCCATGTCGGGCTGGCTCACGTCGATGATGCGGGTCATGCGCGACAGGTCCAGCGTGATGCCGCCGCGCACCGGCGTCACGTGGCCCTCCAGCGAGGTGCCGGCGCCCCAGGCCACGACTGGCACATGCGCGGCGTTGCACAGCGCCAGGACGCGCGCGGCTTCGTCGGACGTTTCAACGAACGCGACTGCATCCGGCAGCACCGGCGGCTGGGTGTCCTGGCCGTGCGCGTGGTGCTCGCGCAGGGCGGGGTTGGCGGTGATCCGCTCGCCCAGGAAGGCGCGGGCGCCTTCGATCACGGTTTCTGCGGGCGTGGGCATCGGTGTGGTCCTCTGGCTTGGTCCTTGCCCCATAAGGCGTTGTTGCGCGCGCTGGCAAGGGAACCGGCCTATGCGTGGAAACGCCGCGACAGCGCTTGCAAGACCCGCCGGATGCCATCCTCGACCTGGACCCAGGCGGCGTCGCGATGGCCCTGCTCGTGGCCGGCATCGGCGACCGGCTTGCCGTCCTTGGGCAACGCCTGGTTGGCCCGCATCTTCAGGTGCCGCCAGCCGCAGGGCCGCGCAATGATCGGCACCATGACGGCCTGGCCGGCGGCCTCGCGTTGCAGCGCGATCTCCATCTCCTTGCGGCAGTAGTCGGAGGCGATGAAGTCGGGGCTGAGCAGGAGCAAGACCAGATCGGCACGCTGCAGGTTGTCGTTGATCCTGCCTTCCCATTTCTCGCCGGGGGCGATGCTGCGGTCGTGCCAGGCGTCCAGTTCGCCGGTGACGCGCAGCAGCTTCAGGTGAGTGTCCAGCTCCTCGCGCAGCGCTTCGTCCTTGTGTGCATAGCTGATGAAGGCGGTCACCGGCTGCGTGTCGCGCCGCACGGTGGCATCGGCCGGAGGCGGCGGCGCCAGGTCGACGCCATCCAGCAACTGCCGGACCTCCAGCATGCGCGTCCGGCCCTCGATCACCACCGGGATCGAGGGCACGCTGTCGCGCTCGAAGGTGAGTAGGTCGCCATAGGGCACCGACACGTTGGGATGCCCGGGCACCGGCACGTTCGGCTGCGGCTGGAACTTGTAGTTCCGGTGGATGTGCTCCAGGTCGTAGCGGATCACCGCGAGCAAGCGGCGGCGGCCGGCAAGCGGGCCGTCGATCCGGATGCTGACGCGGCGGTTGACCGCGTCGCCCAGCACCAGCGCGCGATTGCGTTCCAGCCGCAGCACCACGCCGGAGCGCCAGCGCGGGTTGCCGGTGCTGAGGATATGCGTGCGCACGATGAAGCGCGGCAGCAGCCCCTCCGGCAGCAGCGTCGGGTAGTCGTAGTTGAAATTCAGGCAGTGCGCGGCATCGAACTCCCCGACATCCGCCGGCTGTTCCGGGCTCAGCCGCTCCGGTACCAGATAGAGATCGGGTTGCTCTGGGAACGGCACCGCCAGTTCGAAGCGGCGCATCAATTGCAGCAGGAAGTCGTGCCGCTCGGGCGGGAATTGCCCGGGGTCGAGCATGGTGCGCAGGTCCGCCACGCGCAGTTCGGCTTGTGCTGCGGTCAGCGCGGGATGGTTGAGGATGCCGTAGACGCCCTCGGTGACCCAGTGCGGGTTCAGCACGTTGGTGTCGTGCAGCCGTGGGTCGTCGCGGTAGTTCAGCGCGATGCCGAGGCAATTCAGCGCGAAAGCCAGTGTCTCTTGCGCGATGCGATCGGTCTCGCCGTTGCTAGCGCAAATCGCGCGGTAGTCGTCGAAGCTGATATAGTTCTGCGACATAGCCGACAGCCGATCTTTGATGGCGAACCAGGCGGCGGGGAAGCGGCTGCGCGGTTCCGGCAGCGCATCGGTCTCGCGCCGGATCGCGGCGGCGAGGGTATCGATGCCGGAGCGGTCGGCGCAGTCGGTGTCGATCACGTCGCGAATGGCGGGGAAGTCGCGGCGCAGCGCGGTGCGGTCGAGCGGGCAGGGATCCTCGCGGATCTTGTTGCGCACGATGATCACCGGCGAGTCGGGTGCGTAAGTGGCGATCAGGTTGAGCCAATAGGCCGCGTCCGCCTGCTGCCGCCCGCCGCGGCCGTTCAGCACCAGCAGATAGACGCTGCGCTGGGACATGAAGAAGCGGTGGGTGGCGTGCATGATCTCCTGGCCGCCGAAATCCCAGACATGCAGGCGAATATCTTCCGTGCTGTTCAGGCGAATCGGCCATTGGCCGATGGCAATGCCCTCGGTCTTGGCCTCGCCGGGGATGAATGCGTCTTGCACCAGCCGGTTGACCAGGGAGGTTTTACCGACCCCGCCAAAGCCGACCAGGATCAGCCTGGCCTCGTTGAGCGGACGGGCCTCGCCGCGGGTGCGGAAGTAGTAATCGAGGATGGTGGCCGGGTCCGCAGGCGTCGCATTACCGTGTTCCACCGCGTGGCTGTCCGGACCTAGCAGTTCAGTTGGCAAGCCAAGGTCTGGATTGCCGTCTAAGTAGAGTCTCCTCAGTTGGGACAGCCGCCGCACCGACCCTGGCAATGCTGCAAGGCGCTTACTGCCGTCGCGCTCATGACCTCCGAGGATCCAGACATCCTCAGCTACTCTGACGGGGCACCTATCAGCAAGATCAAGGCTTTCCAACTCAGTGAGCAGTCCTATGGCATCGGGCAGCGCAATCAGATCGTTATTGCCGAGGTCAAGGTGTCTCAGCCGGGTGAGCTGTCCGATCGCATCGGGCAGAGCTGTTAGCCGGTTCGCGCCAAGGTCAAGATATTCCAACTGGGTGAGTCGCCCGATAGCATCAGGAAGCTCTGTTAGATTGTTGAGACCGACGTAGAGACCCCGGAGCTTTGGGAGCCGCCAAGTTACTTCGGGGAGCGTAGATAGTTGAAGCCTTGCGAGGTACAGGCTGCGCAGCTGTGTAAGCTGCTCGATCGCGTCCGGCAGGGCAGTGAGTCGGTTGTCGGAGATGGTGAGGCTTTGCAGTTGCGTGAGCCGCCCGATCGCTTCCGGCAGTGCAGTTAGTTGGTTCTCGTAGACGTTGAGGTATTGCAGTTGTGTAAGCTGCCCGATCGCCTCCGGCAGCGCGGTCAGTCTGTTGTGGGAGAGATCAAGGCCTTGCAGTTGCGTGAGCTGCCCAATCGCTTCCGGCAGCGCGATTAGTTGGTTGCCGCCGAGGTCGAGGGTCTTCAGTTCCGTGAGCTGCCCGACCGCCTCCGGCAGCGCGGTCAGGCCAAGGCCCATGAGCCTGAGCTCGGTCGCGCCCGTCTCCGCTGCGGTAGCGATGTGGCGCATTGCCTCGCTTGCGCCATCGGGAGCGGCACCGCGAGCGCCCTCTCGCTTATCGCCGCCCGACCCCCGGCCGCGCCGCACCGGGCGGCTCATGCGCCGCACCGCACGAACAGACCGAGCCACAACACGCTCATGGCCGGCGAGGCTAGCAGCCGCAGCCAGATGTTGCGAGCCCGATCCGGCGCCCTCGCCGGGTCTGTCGCCGTCCGGCGCCAACCGCGCCACCATCAAGCCCCACCTACGCTGGCGTGACCCGTCCCCGCGCGTTAAGTCTCCCCCGCCCCGCCCGGCGGCAGGAGGCCGGCAATGAACGACGCTGTGACGATCGAAATCCCGGTCTCGCCCGAGGCCGCCGCGGCGCTGGCCGATGCGGACCGGCGGTCGGCGCTCGGCCGCTATGTCAGCCGGATGCTGCAAGGGCAAAAGCCCCCGATCTGCTGGCGGAGGCGATCTCCGAGGCCAAGGCCGAGGCGCGTGCCGCCGGCCTGACCGACGCCATATCGATGCGGAACTCGCCGCCTACAACGCCGAACGCCGCGATTGATCGTCGTTTTCGATACGTCATCGCGCCCGGGGAGGTGGTTCATGCCTCGCTGGCCGGATGGGCCGGACTCACGAACGGCGACCCGCTTCGGATAGCCGATGAACATGGCGTCCATCTTCTCATTGCGGGCGACAGCAGTAAGAAAGTATTTAACACAGAGGCCACAGAAAAAGCGTAAGCCACAGAGCACACAGAAAGCCTTGGCAACCTTTTCTGTGCGCTCTGTGGCTTAAGTTTTTTCTGTGGCCTCTGTGTTAAAATTCTTACTTTGCCGCCCGCCACACCAGGCCTGCCCCGATTAACGACTCGTCAATCCATCTTCATGCAGCCTCGGCTCCATGAACGAGGCCCTCGATAACGAACTCACCTACCGCATCATTGGCCTGGCCATCCAGGTGCACAGGCACCTTGGGCCCGGCCTGCTCGAAAAGGTTTACCATGCCTGCCTGTGCCATGAGCTTGCGCAGGCAGAGCTACCGTTTGAAAGCCAGGTTCCTTTGCCTGTTCTCTATCGCGGCACCACGCTGGATTGCGGGTATATCGCCGACATCATCGTAGAGAAACGGGTGATCCTGGAACTCAAGTCCGTGGAGCGGATCCTGCCATTGCATGAGGCCCAAGTGCTGACTTACCTCCGCCTGGCCGGATGTCGCGTCGGCCTGCTCATCAACTTTAACACGGTCTTGCTGACCGATGGCGTCACACGCAAGGTGCTGTAGCCGCCAGGCCGGATGGCCCGCTCAGCGGACATTTTTCTGACCGCGGCCAGTTAGTATTTCTTGACTCAAGATTCCAGGTATGCTAACAACCCGCCACCCTGTGCAACCCGCAACGAAAGGCAACCTCGGTAACCGTCCCGCCATGATCAGCAGCCCGAACACCGCTCCGGCCGACGCCTATGCCCCCGAGGCAAATCGGGAAGGCCCAGCCATGCCCGAAAATATCGCCCGCCTTCTCTACGTGGTGCGTATCCTGCTCGACTTCGGCCACCATCTCGCCGCCACCATCGAGCGTCGCGCCGCCGGGCCCGGCTTTTGGCTGTTATCCTCGCCATGTCTCGCTTGCAGGCCCGACCCCACCGCCGCAGGCTGGCGGCCGATGCGGCCGTGCCTCGCCGAGTCGCAGCTAATGTTCCCGCATGAGAGGGCCGGATGACCGAGCTCACCTATCACCACAGATATCACCTCGGAGAGGCATTGCTCCGCGCGGACGACGACGCCTTTCGGGATGCCGTCGTGCCGGCAGACACCACGCCGGACATTGCCGCCTTCGCCGCGGAACTCAGCCCGCTCCCGCCGCAGCACATCCCGCGGATCGAGGACGACGACGCCAACTACGGCTGGCCGGCGGAGAGCGTTCGCGCGAAGATCGAGCGCGACGGCGGCGACATCCGCTTTGGTTGGCGGCTGCGGGAATGGCCCGGCGTCTTGCTGACGGCGGACTTCCATGCCGTCTGGGTCGATCCCCAAGGTGCCCTGATCGACATCACGCCCGACGTGCCGGAGGGCGACACCTCCCTGTTCTTGCCTCTCCCGACCGACGCGCCGGCGGCCGAGACCGCGCAGAAGCCGCCGCCGCGCTACCGCATCACGCATACACGGCCGGATATGTCGGCGGAGCTCGCCGCGCGCATCGCACGGATGAAGCCAGGCCAGCGGACCTACGAAGAAAAGCGCGCAGGCAAGGCAGGCAAGACGCTGCAGGAATGGCTCAACGACAAGTTCCATCCAGATCCGCTGCAAAATTTGATCACGCGCTTTATCGCGGCGTGCCAGGCTTTCGACGCGAATCTGCCGACCTTGCCCGAACTGGTGGCGGCCGAAATCGCACGGATCGAACGCGACCTCGTTGCTGGATCGGAACAGAGGGAAGCGGATGATGTCGCCGCCATCGCCGCACCTTCGCACACGCCAATCGAGGCAGAAGACGCGGCCGGTCCCCCACCGGAGCCCGGCAGCCCGCCCACCGCTGAGGGCGATGCGCCAGCCGATATGTCCGCCGATAATGCGGACGACGACGATGTCGATAGCGAACAAGATAAGGCTTATGACGAGGTCTGGGACGCGATCGACACGATCGAGATTTGGTCCGAGTCACGGCGGCTCTGCCGCAACGCCATCGCCGTCTTGTTGCCGGAGCCGTGATGCAGGCAACCGGGGCCCCGGACCACGACCGTTTCGCCGCCATCATCCGTGCCGATCCCGGCCTGATGCATCTTCTGCATCGCTTGTGCGGCCTGCATTTGCCGCAATGGCGGCTGGTCTCCGGATGCCTGTACCAAACGGTGTGGAACGTCCTTACCAACCGGCCGAGGGGCACAGGCATCAAGGACTATGACCTGATCTATTTCGATTCCGCCGATCTGTCATGGGACGCCGAGGACGCGGTTATCCGCCAGGTCGCGGCAGCAACCACGGACTGCGTCGGCCCGGTTGAAACGCGCAACCAGGCGCGGGTGCATGTGTGGTTCCCGCAGCGCTTCGGCTGTGCCTATCCCCGGCTCCCCTCCGCCGATGAGTCGCTGCGATACTATGCGTCGACGGCGCATGCTGTGGGCGTGCGGCTGGACGCTGACGGCACGCTCGATATCGCCGCGCCATTCGGCCTCACCGACGTGTTTTCGCTGACCGTCCGACCGAACCATGCGCTGGACAACGCCGGATCGCACGCGGCCAAGGCGCGCCGGGCGCAGGCGATCTGGCCGGAGGTAACGGTGTTGCCCTGGCATGAAGCGGGCCGGAAGGAACCTGTCCTTCCGGCCCGCAGCCCCGTTTCCACCTGACGCCCGGCGACGTTTACACGTGGCGCGGGAACAGCGCGCCCGCGATACGCTGGCTCAATGACGTGCTGGCAAGCAGCATGGCCGTGCCGGCTGCAATCGCCGCCGCCAATGTCAGGGCCTCGGCATTGCCGCCGCTCAGCGCGATGATGCCCAGCACGGCGGAGGCCACGCCGGCCACGGCGCGCACGCTGGCGGTGGCAAACACCAACTCCTCACCCACCAGCCGCAGTGGCGAGCGGTCCGTCGCAAGGCTGTTTTCCAGCGCTGCAACGCGCACGGATGCGGTACTGTTCAGCAGCATGCCGACGCCCACCAGTATTGCATCGACGGAGATCAGCACCGCCGGTGCAACGCGGACCAGCGCCAGCACGCCCAGCACGACCACGGCCGTGCCGATGAACATGTCGGCGGTGGTCCCGCCCATGGTCTCGGCCATGCCTGCGGCAGCTTCCACGCGCGCCGTCAATCGGCCATAGGTCGCGACCAGGGCCGTGCCGAACACGATCAGAGCGGCGCCCAGCGCGATCTGGGCGATGGCATCGAGGTAGAACGTGGCCCCTGGATGCGCCTGGCCGATCGCCAGGCCGACGACGCCAAGTACTAGTGCCGCTCCGCCGAACATGCCTTGCGACATCGTGCGGTCGCCAACGGCCAGCCGATCGGCCGGGGCTTCATGACCGCCCATGATTGCTTGACTCATGACAAGCCTCCAACTTGAGTTGCTATCTGTCATCGGCGGGCGCCGCGTCGAGGCGCCAATACGTTCGTGCCGTCCGCGGCGCTCAACCAACCGGTTGAGGCGGATGCCTCCGTCTCATGGTTACAAACGGATACAGGATCGACGGGTTTTCCCTTGCATGGCAGGACCGCTCCGGACACGCGTCAAAGCGAGGAGCCAAGCGGCTGGGCGCCGTCCCCTGTCCGCGATGTTCCAAGCCTGCTCATTCGTCTGGCACTATCCAACGCGCGCCAACGATGTTGGTCGCATCCGCTGCTCCTTCGGGCGAGGATTAAAATGACTCCAACCATCAACGCCGACCGCCTGTGGCAATCCATCATGGACATGGCCGCGATCGGCCCGACGCCGGAAGGCGGCAGTTGCCGCCTGGCTTTGTCGGCGCAAGACAAAGCCGCGCGCGAATTGCTGCTGCGCTGGTGCCGTCCCCTCAACCTGCATTTCGAGCAGGATGCGATTGGCAACATGTTCCTGCGGCGCGAGGGCAACGAGCCGGCCGGGGCGGTTGCGTTCGGCAGCCATCTCGATACCGTGCCGACCGGTGGACGCTTCGATGGCGTGTTCGGCGTGCTGGCCGGCCTCGAAGTGATGCGCGCGCTGGCAGACGCCGGCCACGCCACGCGCGCGCCGCTGGAACTGGTGAACTGGACCAACGAGGAAGGCAGCCGCTTCGCCCCCGCCATGATGGGCAGCCGCGTGTTCGCCAACACGCTGCCGCTGGAGGATGCGCTGGCGATTGCCGACGATGCCGGCGTGACGGTGGGGCAGGCGCTGCGGGACTGCGGCCAGGCCGGCCCGCTGACTCCCTCGCCGCGCGGCTGGGCCTGCTGGCTGGAGGCGCATATCGAGCAAGGCCCGGTGATTGAGGCGGAAGGCGCCGACATTGGCATCGTCACCGGCACGGTGCACGCGCGCTATTTCCAACTGACGATCACCGGCGAGCCGAGCCATGTCGGCCCCACCACGATGGATCGCCGCCACGACAGCCTGGCCGCGACCGCGGAGATCATCCTGGCGGTCGAACGCATCGCCTGGGCGGCCGAACCGCGTGGGCGCGCATCGGCAAGCTGGATTGCGAATTATCCCAACGCACGCGGCAACGTCGCGAACATCACAAGGTTGCATTGCGACGTGCGGCACGAAGACGCGGCGCAGGCCGCGGCGATGGAGGACGCATTGCGGGCAGCGATCGCAGAAACTGCGAGCCGGCGTGGCGTGCGCGTGGACATGAACCCCTATGCGAGATTCGGTCCCGTGATGTTCGATCCCGCGCTGGGTGCGCTGCTGCGCGGTAAGGCGGCGGCGCGGCAGCTAACGGTGCGCGACATGATCGCCGCGGCAGGCCACGACTCTGTCCTGATCGCGCCCCTCTGTCCCAGCGCCATGCTGTTCGTGCCCAGCGTGGGCGGGATCACGCACAATCCACGTGAGTACTCGACGCCGGAACAAGTGGCTCGGGGTGCCCAGGTGCTGCTGGACGCGGTGGTGGAACTGGCGGGGTAGAAGCGACGAGCGAGGATCGGCAAACGATGATCGATCTTGCCCGGTCCGGCGAAGTTATCCTGGCTTCGACTTACGTCTCTTGTCGGATAGCGCCACGGTCTGCCGCTGGTTCAGCCGGCAAACATTCCGTGCCAAACCCAACGCCTCCAATACGCGTATGAACGCGAAGATCAAATCGATTTCCCACCACCGGTGGCCATGCCGTGCGGAGCGCGGGTCCGCGTGGTGGTTGTTATGCCAGCCTTCCCCATTCGTGAGGATCGTGACAACCCAGTTGTTGCGGCTTCGATCGCCGGTCTCGTAATTGCGATATCCCCAGAGATGCGACGCCGAGTTGACCGACCAGGTGATGTGCCAGACCACGACGGTGCGCACGAACACCCCCCAGATCAGCAGGCTCGCGCCAAACCGCGCCGCCTCCGCGGCGCCGCTCCCGCTCAGCAGACCGGCGGCGAAGCCGCCCAGGAAAAACACCGCCCAGGATGAGACGATAATGATCGGATACAGAAGCGTACGTTCCAGCCGGCGATACAGCGGATCGGCCAGTACGTCCTTCGCATAGCGATCGTAGATGCGCAGCCGCGCCAGGTCGCGGTTCTGCACCAGCATCCAGCCGACATGGCCCCAAAGAAAATTGACCAGCGGACTGTGAGGATCCTCCTGCCTGTCCGCATGCTCGTGGTGCCGCCGGTGCACCGCCACCCAGCGCGCCGGCGTGTCCTGCATGCAGCACACGCCAAGGATGGCCAGGCTATGCTCCAGCCATTTCGGGCAAACCAGGCCGCGATGCGTCAGCAGCCTGTGGTAGCACAGGTTGATGCCAAGGCTGCCGAACACCGAGAGGCCGGCAACCGCCAGCACGACCCCGGTCCAACTGAACAACCAAGGCAGCACCGCCAGCAATGCGACCAGATGATAGAGCCCGACGGTAATCGCGTACGACCAGACGACGCGCCCTCGATCGACCGAGGCGGGCAACATCAGGCGTGGGGACCTCTGATGGACGTTTGCAGCGGAAGGTTGGATGCTCACAAAAGGTCCATCAACTGGTTATCGCCCATGGGCCGACTCGGCTACCGGCAGCAGGCCTGCGCGTCCGGTATCCGGCCAAAGGTCGACAGGTTGTTGCACAAAGGCGATCGAGCCGGATAGCCGGCGTCAATCGCGCACGGTTCGCGGTCGCCCTGGTCGTCTTCCACGCAAAGCCGCGTACCGCGCACTCGCACTCCAGGCTCTGGCCAAAACCACTCGCATTGGGGACGGCCCATTGTGTTGGGTACACCTTTAGCACGGCCGGTATGATCCAACAATTGCCTGCCACGGAAGCGCAACGATCTACCGGCCGGACCAGGTGCGGCACGACAGGGGCGGGACGCGTCCAATGACTTCTTGTTGCGGCGCACAATCCGCCCCATGATGCAACGTCCTGGCCCTCCCCGCCCCGTACGCCTGCCCAACCGCCACCCCACACTCTGCGAACCCCACCCATGCCGCTGCACGTCGCGCTGACCCATCGCACCAGCTACCGCTACGACCGGCTGGTCAGTCTCGGCCCGCAGACCATCCGCCTGCGGCCGGCGCCGCACGCTCGCACGCCGATCATCTCCTACGCCCTGAAGGTTGCGCCGCAGCCGCATTTCCTGAACTGGCAGCAGGACCCGCAGGGCAACCACCAGGCTCGAATCGTCTTCCCCGAACGAGTCACGCATTTCGACGTCACGGTGGACCTCATCGCCGACATGGCGACGATCAACCCGTTCGACTTCTTCCTGGAACCCGAAGCCGAGCATTGGCCCTTCACCTACGACCCGATACTCGAACAAGAACTCGCCCCGTTCCGCCGCATCGCCCCCGTCGGCCCGCGGATGCGCGCCTTGCTCGATGGCGTGCTGCGTGGCGAGCAACGTACGGTGGACATGCTGGTCGCGCTGAACCGCCGGGTGCAGAACCACATCGCCTACATCGTGCGCATGGAGCCGGGCGTCTGGACGCCGGAGGAGACGCTCGCCAACGCCAAAGGCTCCTGCCGCGACAGCGCCTGGGTGATGGTGCAGGCGCTGCGCAATCTGGGCTACGCGGCGCGGTTCGTCTCCGGCTACCTCATCCAGCTCGTCGCCGACGTGAAGCCGCTGGACGGGCCGGAGGGTCCGCCGGCCGATTTCACGGACTTGCACGCCTGGGCCGAAGTTTACCTCCCCGGCGCCGGCTGGGTCGGCCTGGACCCCACCTCCGGCTTGCTCGCCGGCGAGGGCCACATTCCGTTGGCCGCCACGCCGGAACCCCAGTCAGCGGCACCGATCTCCGGCCTGGTCGATCCGTGCGAAACGACATTCGAATTCGAGATGCACCTGACGCGCGTGCGCGAGACGCCGCGTGTCACCAAGCCATACACCCCGGCGCAGTGGCAGGACATTTTGGCGACCGGAGCGCAGGTGGACCGAGAGCTGGCGGCGTCCGACATCCGCCTGACCATGGGCGGCGAGCCGACCTTCGTCTCCGCTTCGGACATGGACGCGGCGGAATGGAACATCGACGCGCTCGGCCCCACCAAGCACGCCTATGCCGAGAAACTAATCCGACGGCTGATGGCGCGCTGGTCCCCTGGCGGTGCGTTGCAGCACGCGTTCGGCAAGACCTACCCGGGCGAGCAATTGCCGCGCTGGGCGCTCTACGCACATTGGCGCCCGGATGGCGAACCGGTCTGGCGCGATCCCTCCCTGTTCGCATCCGAAAGCGAAACCGGCTCTGCCGGCGCCGAAGATGCCGCCCATTTCACCGCATTGCTCGCAGAGCGGCTGCAGGTCGATCCGGCGCTGGTGCATCCGGCTTATGAGGACGTGCACTACTACCTGTGGCGCGAACGCCGGCTGCCCGCCAACGTTATCGTGGACGATGCCAAACTGCGCGACGAACTGGAACGGGCTCGCCTGGCGCGTGTGTTCGACCAGGGCCTCGCCGCGCCGGTGGGCAGCGTGCTGCCGCTGCGCCGCGCGGTGCGTGACGGCGTGCGCATCTGGCAAGGCACCAAATGGTTCTTCCGGGGCGGCGTGATGTTCCTGATCCCAGGCGATTCGCCGATCGGACTCCGGCTGCCGCTGGATAGCCTGCCCTGGGCCAACCCCGATGAAATCGAACCTCAGTTCGAACCCGATCCATTCGCGCCGACCCCGCCGCTGCCGCCGCGGCAGGCGCTGCTGCCAAGCCGGTCGGCCGCCGCCGACGGGATGGCGGCCGGTCCCGAAAGCTTCCGCCCCATGCCGCAGGACGCGCCCGTGGTCGGCCGCGGCGAGCCGGACCTGGTGCGCACCGCGCTCTGCGTGGAGCCGCGCAACGGCGTGATCCACGTGTTCCTGCCGCCGCTCTATGCCGCGGAGGATTGGGTGACGCTGATCGCCGCGGTGGAAGACACCGCCGAGGAGACCGGCCGCAAGATCGTGCTGGAAGGCTACCTGCCGCCGCACGATCCGCACCTGAACCATTTCTCCGTCACCCCCGACCCCGGCGTGATCGAGGTGAACGTCCATCCCGCACACACTTGGCCCGAACTGGTGCAGCGATCGGAGGAACTCTACGAGGAAGCCCGCCAGGTCGGCCTGGCGACCGAAAAATTCATGCTGGATGGCCGCCATGTCGGTACCGGCGGTGGCAACCATGTGGTGATGGGCGCGGCCCAGCCCGCCGATTCACCGTTCCTCCGCCGTCCCGACCTGCTGAAATCCCTTCTCGGTTTCTGGCACAACCACCCCAGCCTCTCCTATCTGTTCTCTGGTCTGTTCATTGGCCCGAGCAGTCAGCATCCGCGCATCGATGAGGCGCGGCAGGACAGCCTGGCGGAATTGGAAATCGCATTCTCGCAGATCACCCCGAAGCAAGAAACGCCGCCCTGGCTGGTGGACCGGCTGTTCCGCAACATCCTGACGGACATGACCGGCAACACGCACCGCACCGAGTTCTGCATCGACAAGCTGTACACACCTGAAGGCGGCTCCGGCCGCCTGGGCCTGGTCGAATTCCGCGCTTTGGAAATGCCGCCGCACGCGCGCATGGCGGCGGCGCAGATGCTGCTGATGCGTGCGGCCGTGGCTTCGTTCTGGCAGACGCCCTACCAGCGCCGCCTGGTCCACTGGGGCACCCGCGTGCACGACGATTTCATGCTGCCGCATTTCGTCGCGCAGGACTTCGCCGACGTGCTGGAGGAGATGCGCACGCTCGGTTATCCGCTGGACCGCGCCTGGTTCGATCCCCATTTCGAATTCCGCTTCCCCCGCATCGGCGAAATCGCGCTGCACGGCACCACGCTTGAACTGCGCCACGCCCTGGAACCCTGGCACGTGCTGGGCGAGGAAGCGATCCAGGGCGGCACCGCGCGTTACGTGGACAGTTCGGTGGAACGCGTGCAGGCGCGGGTGGATGGCTGGGTGGATGAACGCTACATCCTCGCCTGCAACGGCCGCGCGGTGCCGCTGACCCGCACCGACCGCGAAGGCGAGTATGTCGGCGGCATCCGCTTCAAGGCCTGGCAGCCGCCCACCGCGCTGCATCCCACGCTTCCGGCGCAGACGCCGCTGATTTTCGATATCTACGATCGCTGGAACGGACGCTCCCTCGGCGGCCTGACACACCACGTCGCACATCCGGGCGGACGCAATTACGAACGCTTCCCGGTGAACGCAAACGAAGCCGAGGCCCGGCGCAAGGCGCGCTTCTTCCCGATCGGCCACACGCCGGGTCCGATGGAAGAACCCGTGGTGGCGCGATCGCGCGAACACCCGCGGACGCTGGATCTGCGGCGAACGCCCGCCCTGGATGAAACACGAGGACCGAGGGTTCCTTCTCCCCTTGTCGGAGGCGGATAGGCGGAGGGGTCGCGGCACCTGGCCCGCCGACGTACAGGTCCGCGGCCGGCAGCATCGGCCGCACGTCTCTCGCGTCGTTCGGTGCCGCCTCCGCGGCGCTATGAGGAACTCGTCTCGACCTCGAGCCGGTCGTAACCGCGGATTCGGTAGATCGCGGCAGCGAGGATCCACGCCAGCATGAATATCGCGATGATCAGGTAGCCGAGCGTGCCGAAATTGTCGTTCAGCGTGCCGATCGCATCCCAGAACCTCCCCTTCAGTTCCCACTGGTCGCCGACCAGTCCCAGCGTCTCGATCCCGCCGATCAGCAGCGCCACAATCACCGAAACGAACGTGATCGTCATGTTGTAGTACAGCTTGCGGATCGGCCGGACGAACGCCCAGCCGTAGGCACCCAGCATCAGGATGCTGTCGGTGGCATCGATCAGCGACATGCCTGCTGTGAACAAGGCCGGAAACACCAGGATCGACCAGATCGGCAGGCCCTGCGACGCCTGTGCCGCGGAAATCCCGAGCAATCCGACCTCTGTCGCCGTATCGAAACCCAGCCCGAACAGAAAACCCAGAGGGTACATGTGCCAGCTTCGGCGGATCATGCGGAACATCGGTCGGAACAAGCGGGACAGCAGGCCGCGGCCCGCCAGCAGCATGTTCAGGTCTTCGTCCACGTAGCGCCCGCCGGCCTTCACCCGCCGGAAGGTCTGGTACACCGTTGCCAGAATCACGATGTTCATGACGGCGATCGCCAGCAGGAACAATCCCGAGACCAGTGTTCCGATCACCCCGCCAATGCTCTGGAAGGAATCGAATTTGTCCTTG
>Ga0335074_10007611_pt1 | contig 15020 bp, 12 predicted proteins | sample Lox_Sample_23_FD_206715 | JGI IMG/M metagenome (GOLD analysis project Ga0335074, IMG submission 206715) | Soil microbial communities from Loxahatchee National Wildlife Refuge, Florida, United States - Lox_Sample_2.3 | ecosystem: Environmental > Terrestrial > Soil > Wetlands | place: USA...
GCGCAGCGTATGCGCGATGGGGCACAAGTGGATGTGGAATCCGAAGTGGGGCGGGCTGCCTTCGCAGGAGTTTCTGTCGAAGCTTGATCCGCTGTTCGACGGGGTTCGCGAGAAGCTGGCGGGTGAGTACCTGACGTCGGACAAGATTGGGGGGCATTTGTCTACCCACTGGGCCGAAAAGATCGGGCTGAAAGCCGGCATTCCGATTCCCGTGGGCGCCTTTGACGCGCACTGGGATGCAATCGGCGCGGGATGCCGCGAGAGTGATGTGGTCAACGTGGTGGGCACGTCGACGTGCATCATCGCGATGGAGAAGAAGACGACACTGGTGCCGGGCGTGTGCGGAGTGGTGCCGGGCAGCGTGCATCCGCAGTACACCGGCGTTGAGGCAGGACTGTCGGCGACGGGCGATATCTTCGAGGCGATTGCGCGGCGAGCGGGGACGAAGGTCTCAGACTTATCAAAGGGGCTGGAGCAATATCGTGCGGGACAGACAGGTCTTCTGCGGCTGAGCTGGGACAACGGCGACCGCACGGTACTGGTGAATTCCGAGCTGGGCGGGGTGACGCTGGGATGGAACCTGATTCACACGGCGCAGGATGAGCTGTTCGCAGCGATCGAGGGAACGGCGTTTCACACGCGGATCATTCTGGAGCGCATGGCAGAGTTCGGCGTGCCGGTGGAGCGGGTGATCAACGCCGGCGGAATTCCGCAGAACAACAAGGTGCTGAACCAGGTGTACGCGAATGTGCTGGGCAAGCCGGTGCTGGTTCCGGCGGGGATTCCGACGAGCCTCGGGTCGGGAATCTTCGCGCTGCTGGCGGCGGGCGCGTTTCCCACGATTGAAGCTGCGCAGGATGCCATGTGTCTGAAGTATGCGACGTATGAGCCGGAGCCGGCAGCGGTCGCGGTGTACGACCGGCTGTTCGGGCTGTATCGCGAAGTTTATTTCTCCCTAGGACGCGAGAATGCGGACGCCGCGCCGCTGGGGAGAGTACTGCCGGAACTCAGGAAGATTGCCGCGGACGTTTGCGGCGTCTAGCGGCTTAGTTCATGTTCATTCCGGGCATGGCGGAGTGATCCATACTGTCGTGCCCCTGGTCGTCATCCATGGTGGACCAGATATTCTTCGGGTCGGACTCGTAGGGGTAGACATGAACCATCCATCCGAATAAGTGCGGCTGGAATTCACCGCCTGCGGCATCACAGGCTTCCTTCGTTGTGATGGAACCGCGCAGGCCGAACTTTGCGTTGGGACCAAAGTACTCGGCCTTCTCTCCGGCGGGAGCTTTGCAGAAGTTGATGTGCTGATGCCAGCGCGCAATGCTAAGAGGAATGCGGTCGTTCAGCTCGTCCTCGCTGGCGTTGACGCGATCGGTGTACATGGCTCCGATGAGCTGGTATCCGCCGTCAGCGGTTTTCCTGTAGAGCAGCGAGGTAGGCTTTGACGGATCGAAGCGCCACCGGGCCTCGAGCCCGTAATCGTACCGTGTGAAGTGATACTGTGCCTGCGGAACATTGGGGAGAAAGATCTGATAACCGTCGGCGAGGGCCTTGTGGTAATCCTGATACGGAGCCATGGCTGCTTTGGCGGCGGCAAGAACTGCATCAGCCTTCTGCTGATCACCGGGTTGCAAAGGCTTGAGGGATGTCAGGTACATGTGACCGGACATGTGGCTCATGTCTCCGGCGCGGGCGGTGATCGCTGGTGGATTTGCGTTTGCCCGCTGCTGCGCTCGAACAACGAGTGCGGCGACTGTGGGCAGGCCCGCGGTAAGACCAGCGAGCGCGATGGCTCTCGCTCCTGATGAAAACTTGCGGATCGGTGAGATCTGGATCATGACGGTGTTCCTCGGCGATTGCGCGTGCGGTCAATTCGATAGACGGAAAATCCCGGCTCATAGTCGCGCACTTTGCGGGCAACGGTTATCCGAATCGCGCTCCCGGGTAAGTGAACACGTGGATATGGAATTAGTTTTTCGCTTGACAACCATAAGTCTACATATGTAGATCTGCCTCGATGAATCTCCGCCTATCACCGCAAACGCTGAAGGTTCTGGAGGTCTTTCTGGAGGAGCCGCGGGAATGGAGGTACGGGTACGACATCAGCCGCGTGACCGGTTTGAAGTCAGGGAGCCTGTATCCGATCCTGATGCGGCTCGCTGAGCGGAAACTGCTGGAGACCGAGTGGGAGACGAATGAAGCGGGGAAACCTCCGCGGCATTTGTACCGGCTGACTGCGGATGGCTTGCAGCTGGCGCGGGAGCGGAGGCCAGTGCGCGCGACGACGCGCCAAAGGCGCACCGCGCTTAGCGGGGCGGATGTCTGATGGCGGTGTTGCGAAAACTTGCGGCGCGATGGCTGCGGGCCGTGGTTCGCAATGCACCCGCTGCGTGCCGGGAGTGGGCCAGCGCCATGCTGCGGGAGCTGGACTTTATCGAGAGCGACTGGGCGGCGCTGCTGTGGGCACTGGGCAGCACGGCGGCGATATCACGGCATTGGCTGCGCGAATGGCGAATGTGGATTCGAAGTAGAGAGGAGGGAGCAACGATGAAAGATACTGCGATGAAGTTACTTGGGCTGCTGCTGGGTGTTTTGATTGCTGTGGCGGGGGCGGCAGGAGCGTTTGGGCTGCTGGTGCTGGTGTTCCACTTCTTCCCTGCTCTAGAACATCGGGGCTTACCGTGGCCGGCGTGGCTACTCGCACTGATGTTGGAGACGCTGCTGGTAGTGGGCACGGTAAGATTGTGGGCCAGGAAACGGCCGATGGCCATCGGGATTCTGCTGGCGGCGGGGATCTTTGGAACCCACTTTGTGATGCACATTGCGAGCCACTGGAATGGGTAAGCGGGAACGGCACGTGATGATTAGCGCAGAATTTCGATCAGCAACACCCAGGCGCTGAATAGCGCAGCGATGAAAGAAAACATGAACCCGAAGGCGAGCCAATAGAGGCTGTGATGCGAGTTGCCGATCAGTTCGACGCCGCCGATGCAGAGTGGCAGCGTCGCAAGCTGAGCGCCGATTGCGCGGAAGGTCAGCCAGGCAAAAGGGTGTCCGGCGCGATTGAAGAGATAGCGGATCTGTCCGGTTACCTGGGCAATCCATGAGACGAAGCCGATGAGGAAGACCTCAAGGCCGAGGAGTTGTGGAGACTGTCCGGGGATGAGAGCGACGCTCGAAATGAAGAACACGTCGAGCAGCTGAAGCAGCGATTCCCCGGCGCGGCTGGAGAGACCGGGAAAGCTGATGATCTTGCCGAGATTGAGAGACACCGCGACGAAAACCAAGCCGGTAAGCGTGGCGGCTGCTCCTGCCTGCACGGCGAGGTAAGTGGTCCATTCAGAGATCGAGTGCAAATCCATTGATCGTTGGCATCTCTGGCGTTCGAGCCGCCGCGACCTTATCTCGCGAACCAGATTCTCTTTTCGGGCGACAGCTAAAAAGGCTGCGAAAACCCTGCGAACAGGCACAACAGGGGAAATAGAGACCGACCAGTCAATTCAATCTGGAGCTGAACGGCTTCGATTACTCAACTACTGAACGATCGGGATCTCAGAGGCAAGCTTCAGCTCGAGGAGCAAGTTCAGGCGTTGGTCAATCTGAAAGAACTTTACCGCCTGCTTTGCGCCGATGGCATTCCTGAACTGCGGGTAATACTGAGATCGGAGCTTGGTTTTCGCTTCGTCGTAGTCGAGCCAGCGATTCATGAGCATTTCAGCCTTGGCATCATCCATGGTGTCGTATTGGGCAGCGTAGTCCTTGATGAGATTCACACGCTGGTCGCCGATGATCTGCTGCTGGTGGGAGTAGTCGCGATAGAGGGGCCAGAATGCCTTTGCCTGCGCGTCAGTGAGTTGCATGCTGTGAGCGACGATATCAGTCCTTTTAGCCTGGAGATCGGATCGCAACAGAGCGATATCAGTGTCGATATCAGATTGTGTCGGGGCCGACGTTTGAGCTATTGCGCCCGAGGTTGTAAGTGCTATTGCCAGGATAGCCAGAACCCTCATTGATTGCATGATGCTCTTCCTCTTTCTATACAGCGTGGGTGGTATAGGGACAATCTCGCCCCATGACTCTACTAGCGATCCATGCACTGCGCAATGCAATTTGCCAGCAGATGAAGAGGATTAGAGACGGAGCGCAGGGCGTAAGGAATCCGTAAGGCTATGGCTTTTTTATGAATACTTTCGCCTAGCAATATGACTGGCGCGATCTTCTGAGTGGTGACGGGGAATTCCCCGCGGAGGAGGTCATCCGTGGTCACTCATAATATGCCTTCAAAGATTAATTCTTCAATCACTGCTCATAGGGTTTTTCTTCTTCATCTTGAAAGCATGTTGCTGCTGGCGGAAGAGAGAAAAAGTAAAGACTGTTCGGAAGCAAATACTCGAGGAAAGCAACGCAGCCTTTTTTACAGGCGTGTGCGGCGGGCGGCACTGGTTCTTATGGCAATGCTCGCGACCGGTGCGTGTTACGTGCGGGCGCAATCCACAATGAGCAGCATTCTCGGAACGGTGCAGGATGCATCAGGCGCGGTGATTCCGGGCGCGACGGTTACGGTTCATTCTCTGGACCAAGATCTGACGCGCAGCACTACGACGACGGATGCCGGAGAGTTTCTGGTGGAGAATCTCAAGCCCGGACATTACTCCCTGGTCGTCGAACATGACGGATTTTCGAAGGCGACAGTGCCGGATACCGAGCTGGATGCGCGCCAGGCGCTGCGCATTCCGGTAACGCTGGCGATAGCGGTGGAGGCCACCCAGGTTGTTGTTATGGCCACGGGATATCAGATCAATACGGAAGATGCGACGCTGAGCAATTCGAAGGACAACCTGCAGATTACGCAGTTGCCGCTGAACGATCGCGCCACCACTACCAGCCCGCTGGGCTCGCTGCAGGTATCGTCGAATGTGCAGCAGGATAGCTCGGGCAATATCGCATTGGGCGGTGCAAGCGCCTCGATGGTGAACTTTTCCGTGGATGGCATATCGACGAGCAATGTGCGGCAGAATGGCGCGCTGCAGGATGCGTATCCGTCACTGGAAGGCATTGCAGCGGTGAAGGTGACGTCGTTCAACAACAGCGCAGAGTTTTCGCAGGTGGGCGATGTGACGTTCACGACGAAGAGCGGCACGGACAAGTTTCATGGCAGCCTCTTTGAATATCTACAGAACGATGCGCTCGATGCCGATCCGTATGGATTTTCGGGGAAGGCGCCGAAGCATTTCAATACTTTTGGCGGATCGCTGGGCGGTCCGGTGGTGATTCCGCATCTACTCGACCGGCGTGGCAAGACTTTCTTCTTCGCGGACTACGAGGGGAACCGGCGGTCGACGGCGCTGGCGGAGCAGTTCCTGGTGCCGACACAGGCAGAGCGTAATGGGGACCTGTCGGCGGTGGGCGGCCCGGTGATCGCACCGGGCCGCATTAACGCGACAGCGGCCGCTCTGCTGGCTTATTATCCGCTGCCGAACGTGGCTGGGCAGCAAAACTATAACTATGAGAATTTCCAGCCGACGCCGGCGCGGACAGATGGAGCGGATATCCGCATTGATGAGACGATTTCTCAGAAGCAGACAGCATATGCGCGATTCAGCCGCAAGAACATTACAGAGGATTATGCAAATCCATTTCTGCCGAACGATTCGGACAGTGTGCACAACCGCAGCCTGCTGGTGTCGCACACTTACACCTTCAGTCCACAGTTGCTGAACGAGTTTCGGTTCGGGTTCACGAATGTGATTACGAATGTGGGCTTTCCGATTGAAGGAGCGGACGCGCTTGAACAGCTGCATCTGGAAGGCGTCAACATCAGCCAGCATCCGACGACCCATGCCTTTCCTACTTTCAATTTCAGCGCGGGTACGGGATTTACTCCGATCGGCCGCGACAAGACGGGCGTTACGCAATCCAAGACCATGCAATTCACAGACAACGTGAGCTATACGGCCGGGAGGCATGCGTTGAAGGCCGGTCTGGATGCGCGGCGCGTCAGGTATGCGGACATCGAAACGTTCCTGCCTTCGGACGACTTTGGCCTCTTCACGTTTCAGCCGACGTTTACGGGCAATGCGTTCGGGGATTTTCTCGAGGGCGCACCGACTACGTTGTTCTTTGCAGTGTCGAGTCCGGATGTGGCTGGGACGGCGTGGCAGTATGCGGTGTTTGCGCAGGATACCTACCAGGTTACGAGCCGTCTGACGCTGAGCTATGGGCTGCGGTGGCAGATTCTGCCGGGCTTCCATGAGGATGGGGGCAACCTGGCGAACTTCGATCAGCGGAATAATTCGATCGTTGTGCCGGATGAACTGGCGTCGTATCTCCAGAAGCAGAATATCGAGGCGTCGAACCTGGCGTTCCGGCAATCGTTCAACTCGTGCGATTTGCACTATACGGCGCTTCCCTGCACGAATTATTTAACGGCGAGCCAGGATCACCTGCCGCAGTCCTTGCGGAACACGTATAAGGGCAATTTCCAGCCACGGATCTCGATAGCATGGCGCCCGTTCAACGATACGAAGACGGTGGTGCGGGCGGGATTTGGCATCTTCACGATTACAAATCTGGGACCGCTGTCGTTTAATAACAGCGGTAATCCGACATCGGCGCTGCACACCTACACAAACACGACGACAGCGGCAGGAGCTCCACTGATTCAGTTCCCGAATACGGCGCCTCCCAGCGCCACGGTGCAGTATGGCGGCGGCGGATTGGATCAGGGCGTGGATCCGAACTATCGCGATCCACAGGCCAATCAGTGGAACCTTACGGTGGAGCGGCAGGTCACGAACAATGACAGCGTACGCGCAAGCTATGTGGGCATGCATACGTATCGGCTGAGCATCACGGAGGACCTGAACCAGATTCCGGCGAGCACGACGGCGTACCAGACGACGGCGGCGAGCCCGTATGTCGATCCGCGGGCGGCGTATCCCAACTGGTTTACCCTGTGGAGTACGTTTAATGCAGGCAAGGCGAACTACGATGCCCTGGAGTTAGACTGGACGCGCAGGAACGTGCACGGGCTTTATTTTGACGCAAGCTATACGCTTGCGAAGAATCTGGCCGATAACCAGGGCGATGTTCCGACGGCATTCGCAGGTGAGGTGAACTATGGGACTCCGATTGCCGATCGATTCAACATCAACGGCGATTACGGCAATGTGGAGGGCACGCGGCGGCAGCGGTTCCTGTTTACGAGCGTGTACCAGCTTCCGTTTGGACAGGCACGCGCGTTTTTGAATGACGGCGGCTGGAAGAATGTCCTGTTCGGCGGATGGGAGCTGAATAATATAACGCTGCTGCAAACGGGGCCGTGGCTGACGCCGAACATCAGCACGTCGTATGACGAGTCGAACACCAACGTAGTGAACCGCGGCGCGTTCCTGCGTCCGGATCAGGTGTCGAACAGACTGTATGCAGGGCAGTCGCGGGCGCTCTACTTCAATCCGGCGGCGTTCTCTGCGACGCCAGTGGGAGCGGGGCGGTTTGGCAACGCCGGAGTGGGGATTCTTGAGGGACCGGGGACCGAAGCAGTCAGCGTGGGACTCGCGAAGGTCTTCAAGGTAACGGAGAGAGTGCATGTGCGGTTCGAGTCCACGTTTACCAATGTGCTGAACCATACGAACTTTGCTCCGCCGGCAACGCAGATCGACAACACGACGACGTTCGGGGTTCTCAGCGCTCCGCAAACTGCGGAAAATGCGGGAAACCGAACTGGACAGGCGGCGCTGAGGGTGGATTTTTAAGTCCTGAGTTTGGCGATCAACCATCAACGTTTAGGTTCAACGAAAAGCCCACATCCAGATCGCTGCTGGACGTGGGCTTTTGTCTTCCCGTGCGCTTTATCGCGAGACTTTTTCCTGCAGGCCGGGGCCGAGGGCGAGTTCGATGAGCGTCTTCTGCTCCATGTCATGCGCCTTAGCTGAGCCCGTTGCAGGACTGGCGGCAGCGGAGCGCTTGATGCTGAGCACATGGCGGTCGCTGGCGAGACGGCGAAGACGCGGCAGCGCGTAGGAGAGCGCGCCCATATTCTCCGGCTCTTCCTGAACCCAGATGACTTCGTGAGCCTCCGGATGCGCGTCGATGGCGGCGGCAAGCTCGGCTTCTGGCCACGGGTAGAGCTGCTCCAGAAAGATGATGCCGGTGGTGCCGTCGCCGCGCTTTTGGCGCTCGACCCGCAGCTCGTGGCCGATCTTGCCGGTGCAGATGAGCAGGCGCTTTGCGCTGGCGATGCCGGTTTCGGGCAGCACGTTCTGGAAATTCGGCCGCGTGAAGTCTTCGATGGGCGAGACGGCGTCGGGGTGGCGCAGCATGCTCTTGGGAGTGAAGACGATGAGCGGCTTGCGCCATTTGCGCAGTGCCTGACGGCGCAGCAGGTGGAAATACTGCGCGGCAGTCGAGGGCTGGCACACCTGGATGTTGTCGTGCGCGGTGAGTTGCAGATAGCGCTCGATACGCGCGCTGGAGTGCTCGGGGCCCTGGCCTTCGTAGCCGTGCGGCAGAAGCAGGACAATGCCGCTGAGCAGTCCCCACTTGTCTTCTCCGGCGGAGATGAATTGATCGATGACGATCTGTGCGCCGTTGGCGAAGTCGCCGAACTGCGCTTCCCAGAGGACGAGGGTTTCGGGATAGTCCCGGCTGAAACCGTATTCGAAGCCGAGTACGCCGGCTTCGGAGAGGACAGAGTTGTAGATGTCGAATGAGGCCTGGTCAGGTGAGAGGTGGCTCAGCGGGATCCAGGGCTGCTCGTTCTCGATGTCGATGAGAACGGAGTGACGCTGGTTGAAGGTGCCGCGCTGGCTGTCCTGTCCGCTGAAGCGGACGGGCGTGCCAGAGATGAGGAGCGATCCGAAGGCGACGGCCTCGGCCATTCCATAGTCGAAGGGGCGCTTGCCTTGGCCCATCTCGCCGCGCTGTTCCAGTAATTTTTTTATTTTGGGATGGACGTTGAAGTCCTCGGGGTATTTCGAGAGGCCGGCGGAGATGACCTGAACTTGATCGCGGGTCAGTCCGGTTTCGACTTCGTACTCGGGCTTCCACGGGCCACCTTTGAAGGAAGACCAGTACTCCGGAAGACGCGCAAGGTGCGGCATCTTCTGCATGGCGGTCGCGGCCTTCTGTGCTTCAGAGAATTCAGCCTGGAGTTCGCGCACGCGGGCGGAGATGTCGACGTCAAGCTGCTTTGCGTAGATTTCGGAAAGCGGCGGATGGCTCTTGATGCGGCCGTAGCGCAGCGGCTGGGTGATGGTGGGGTCGTCGACTTCGGAGTGTCCATGACGCCGGTAACCGATGAGGTCGATAACCACGTCGCTGTGGAAAGCATTGCGGTATTCGGCGGCCAGCGCAGCGATGCGCACAACAGCAGCGGGATCCTCGGCGTTGACGTGAAAGATGGGGATGGGCAGGCGACGGGCCAGGTCCGAAGAAAAGCGGCTGGAATTGGACTCGTCGGGCTCAGCGGTGAAGCCGATGAGGTTGTTGACGATGATATGGATGCTTCCGCCAACCGAAAAGCCTTCAACTTCAGCGAGGTTCAGGGTTTCCGCCCAGATGCCCTGTCCGGCGAAGGCGGCGTCTCCGTGGATGGTAATGGGGAGGACGCGGTCGATGCCGTCGGCGCCCCAGCGCGTCTGCTTGGCGCGAGCTCGGCCCATGGCGACGGGATCAACTGCCTCGAGATGGCTTGGGTTCGAGACGAGGTGCAGGGCAACCCACTCATCGTTGCGGGCGTGGAAGACGCCAGTGGCTCCAACGTGGTACTTCACGTCTCCGCCGCCGAGGATGCTGCGCGGGTTGACGTCTTCGAACTTGGAGAAGATGTCGGCGGCGGGCTTGCCGAGGGTGTTGACCATGACGCTGAGGCGCCCGCGGTGGCTCATGGCCATAACGGAGGTCTGCACGCCAAGTTCGGCGGAGCGGTTGAGCAGCTCGTCGAGGAATGGCAAGAGCGCGGTGACGCCTTCAAGGGAGAAACGCTTGGTTCCGAGGTAGCGCGACTGGATGACCTGCTCAAAGACATCGGCGCGCGTGAGCAGATCGAGAGCATGCTGCTGCGCGTCAGAGTCGAGCGAAGGCGGTCCGGCTTCGAGACGCTCAGCGATCCAGTCGCGGCGGTCGGCGTGGGGGATGTGCATGAACTCCGCGCCGATGGTGGAGGTGTAGATGCGGCGAGCGTCGGCTATGTCGGGGCCGGTGAGGTCGAGCTCGGGGACGCGCACGGGCGAGAGGTACTGATCGAGCGGGTCGAGTTGCGCCTGGAGATAGCCCCAGCGACGAAAGGCGTCGAAAATGGAGGCCCGATCAGAGACCTGCTCGCGCTGTTGGGGTTGCTGCTTCGTGAATCGTTTCTCAGAGGGAGGTATGGCTAGCCTGGTTGCGCTCATATCAAATTCGGAAGCAGCGCGTGGGCGTAGATGAAAACCGCGGGCTCGATATTTGATCGAGCGATAGCGCGCTGCATCGCAATCTCTATTTTACAGCTTTGTGCGGTACGGGCGGAAATGCGGTGCTTTGAGGAATGCGATTGTTTACTATTCCGGGAAGATTTCGGAGAGAGAGAGATGAAAGCCCGGATTTTTGCCGGCTGCGTAAGTGCGGCGATGGTGATGCTCGTCCTGGGATGCGCGGAGCATCGTGTGGCGAAGGTGGCGCAGCATGGGGCAGCTGCGGCTTCACCAGTGGTGGTGGCCTACACGGTTCGCGAGGCAGTTCCGAACGACTATCTGCGGGTCAGCTTTCTATCGGCGAACGTGCACGTGACCACCATTGCCAAGCCGGGAGCTGTGCGCGGTTTTGTGACGGCGACAGTGTTGTATTCGCCGCCCCTCACGGTCGCGGAGTATCCGAAATACTCGGGCCTAGAGAACGATGACAGCAAAGTGCTGGTGGCGTTGCGATGCAAGCCGCCTGAACCGCAAAAGGTGGATGCCGTGCTGGCGACGTGGCCCAATGTATTCGCGGCCGTGCAGCGGGATGTAAAGCTTGGGCCGGGGAGTGCGATACGACACCATCCGATCCGGGCAAGCAGATGGCGTGCTTTGCGAAGGGGTTCAGCGATCCTTCAGAGAAGGTGGTACCAACTTCGCTGGCGCAGATGTTTAGTTACGCGGGAACGCTCTACGATGGCAACCACGTGGCGCTTGCGAAGTGGCTGCAGGATAAGTATGGGATTTATCCGGCGTTTGCCGGAATCGGCTACTCGGTGAAGGATTCTTACTCCATTGACAAGCCAGCCGATGACATCGCAGGAGATTCTGGTGAAGTCGGTGTCGTCGGAGTACATCGTTAAAAATGTCTCGCTTAAAGAAGCGGGCTGCCGGTGCATATCAGTTGCGCCGTATCCTGAGAGGGCAAATGACTGGCTTGATCCGGAGTTCATTGAGCGGGCGGGCGGGGACGGAGAATGCAAGGCAGTTCCACGCCTGAGAAGGCGCAGCACTGAACAATGAACCCGCCCTGTTTATCGAGGACTAGGCTCCTTCGTCGAGGATGTTAGGGACGTCGATGCCGAGAGCGGTCGCGAGATCGTGCTGGTGTTCCTGTTCCTGCGCGATGATGGTGCGAACCTGTTCGGCCAATGCGTAGTGGCCCACACCTTCGGCCTGTTTTACGCGCTTCCGATAAGCCTTGATGGTTTCCGTTTCATTGTCAAGGTCGAAGCGAAGCATTTCTTCGGCTTTCTCGGAGAGCCTGACCTCTTTTGGCTTTGCGTTCGGTATGGCTCCGAGGTAGTCAAGCTGGTCGGCGATGATCATGGCGTGTTGCAGTTCCTGGGCGGCGTGCATCTTGAGTTCGGCGGCAATGTTCATCCACTGCGCCCCTTTGAGCACGTTGCTGTAAACGGTGTAGGCGATAATCGCCTGGTATTCACGCGAGAGATCCTCCTGCAATCCATCGATCAACGCTCGCAATGCAGGGCTCTTGTCTGCTGCCATCATCTTCCTCCATTGATTTGGGATGCCGCCGCAGTTCCGCGAACTGCATACCTCGGGGCACTCTGACCTTTGATGTCAGTCCGGGTGGTAGTGGATGGCCAGGGGTGAGGGAGCGTTCTGGCGCGTGGCTGCTGCCGTGGCGTCAACGGCATCGCTTTCAGCGGTTCGAGTTTTACCGGATCGCTTTTCGCTCTTCACGAGCAATACGAAGTGGCAGGAGACGATGCAGCATAGCGCTGTTTCACACAACAATGGAATCATTTTTGGCGCTCCATAACGAGGCTTCGGGAAGCCGGACGAGGTGGTGCTGGAAACGAGCCCCATTCCTGATTGCCAATCAGGGCTCGTCCGGCGTGTTTCGCCTTCCCTGCTGGGGTTTGGTAGTTCAGGAGGCCGCGCTCTGCCCAGCCGACGGGTTTTTCTGCCGGGCAGAACGCGGAGTGTGAGAACCAAGGCAGCGGTTAGTTGATGACAGGGCCGAAGTTGCAGCCTGCCGGTGCGTTGAGAGAGGTTGTGGCTCCGACCAGGAACGGATTGGGGGTTGGGCCGGTCTTGGTGGGAAGCAGTTGGGCTTTCTGGAAGCCGGCGACACCGAAGGGCGACGCGGAGCTGATGGCGGCGAGGTCTCCGAGGTTGTCGAAGGCGATGCCGTTGGGCGCGGCGAGGGTCTGGTTCATTCCTACGGCTACGCTGCTGAGGGTGATTGACGGGGTGGGTGAACTGGTGGAAATCAGCTGGTTGGGAGCGAACTCGACGATGGTGTTGGGAGCGTTCGCGTTGCTGGACCAGAGATCGCCCTTGGTGTCGAAGACTAGAGCCCACGGAGCCTGGATGGATCCGTTGCCGTCGTCAGAAAGAGTGACGCTGGGCGTAAGGGTGTAGTTGCCGCCGCGAGTGGGCAGGGTGTTGTTGTTGAATTTGAAGATGGTGGTGGTGGCGTTGTTGGCGATGTAGAGGTTGCCGACCGAGTCGAAGACGATTCCCAGCGGTCCCTGGAAGGCGGGGTTGGACGCGAGCGAGACAGCGGGAGATACGTTGGCCGAACTCTGAGCCAGTTGCTGCGGCGTAAGGACGAAGACGGCATTGGCGCCGTTGTCACTGAGCCACAGGTTTCCGTTGAGGTCGAAGACGGCCTGCTGCGGAAAGGCGAATAGCGAAGAGCTGATGGTGACGTTGGGCGTGGGGGCGTTGTTGGTGCCGAGGTTGTTGAGCTGGGCGGCGGTGAATTCAAAGAGCGCTGGAGGCATGGTTCCTCCGGCAGCGACCGTACCGCCGTCGATAACCCAGAGGTTGCCCGCCGCATCGAAGGTGACTCCTTGGGGTGCTCCAAAGACCGAGCTGTTGATACTGAGGTGAGGAGCGGGGTCGGGGTTTCCGGCGGTCAGCTGCGAGGGGGTGAACTCGACGACGTTGGCGCCGTTCGCGACCCAGAGGGCTTTGTCGAGGACGGCGACGGTGGCTGCGGAGGGTTTCAGCATATTGGTCGCGCTGGTTCCACAGCCCACGCCGGCAATGATGGCCAGAAAGCCGGCCAGGCTGGCGCTGGCAATGGCGGCATGCCAGTTGATAGCCCGGCCTCTCGCCCGGAATTCGGGCAGCATGGGAAGATCGGCGGTTATGGGAACGACGGGAATCTCGGCGGTTCTCTCCCTGACTTCGAGTTCGGTCTGGCGAGGCAGAATCAGCGCGCTCGCTGCGTATGTCGCGGGTTCGGTGTACTTTTCGTTAGTCACGGTTTCATCTCCTGTATGAAGCGATTTCGCCGGCGGTTTTGTCTCTTGTCCCTGCAACCGGATGTTCCGTCGGCAGCGAGTGAACAGTACGAAAGCAGGTGGCTCAATGTCGTTTGAAATGACTGAAAGATGGCTGAGAGATATGTTGGGCAAGTTGCCAGGAGGCGAAGGTGGGTGGGGCGGCGGATAAATCGCCGGATTTCAGTGAACTAACATGCCTGTCCGGTGCCGGCCCCGGACAGGCAACGGCGCAGGAGACGGAGGCTTGTGGTGCTTTATCCACTTCTCCAGGATGGGTTTAGGAAAAGCTTGGGATTTTGTTGGTGACGCCAGGGGGGCGTCAATCAGGACCACTTCTACGCAAACCAGGCGTAGAAAGCGCTGGATATCTCCCCCGCCGTTCGTGTCACGGGAGTGCGTCGGCTATGAACTCCAACGTACGGAGCTTAATCACCTGCTTGGGGATGCTTCGGCCGCATTGTCCTGCGAGGAGTCGGGCTGCACCTGGTCTATGCTTAGTTGCTGTTTGTTAGCGAGCAAGGCCGAGATAGTCCGGCCGGTCTGCGATAGTGCGGTGGCGAAAGACACTTGCGATGACACGGTTTTTGAGGAAGAAGACGCCGGGCATCTGCTGAATGTCTTCTTTCAATAATCCAATGCGGTACTTGAAGATGGCGCCGCGCAGCCATGCAATCCAAACGGCGGGGCGGAAGAGTTGAAACACACTTACCCGGGCGAGGGCGAAGACGGGATGGCTATAGAGCGAGGCGTCCGGGTCGCTTATTCGCTCGACGTCGGACAGGGCGTAGTACTCGAAGTACGGCTTGGCGCGCTCCGGCGAACCCAGATGTACGAAGACCACTTGCACGCCGCGCTCGGTCAGCTTACCGCGAACCTTCGCCACATCGTCGATTGCCTGACGGCAGAATGCGCATCCGAAGTGGCGGAGAAAAACGAGGAGAACTGGCCGCTGGTCGACGAGTTCGAGCAGGGTGCGGCCAGACTCGGTCCGCGTGGTACCCAGCAGACCGATCAGGGCGGCGGAATCAGTTTTTACCGGCACCTTACTGCGAGCCTTTCTCTCCCGCTGTGAAGACCGTCCAGGGGCCAGCCTTCATGTCTTTCAGGATCGGAGCCTGCCAAGCATACTCGGGATGCGCGGCCAGGAACGGCTTGGCCAGGAAATCCTCACCGCAGGGATGCCCGGCGTGAGCGACAAGGCTCATTTTTGCGGCCATGTCGCTGTCGGCTGCCTTGCCCTGCACGGCGCCGCCCGGATAATATGCAGGCCACTCCCACTCCGGAATGCCTTCCTTCGCGACGTCGACGTGACCGCACAAAG
>Ga0335074_10007613_pt1 | contig 15019 bp, 13 predicted proteins | sample Lox_Sample_23_FD_206715 | JGI IMG/M metagenome (GOLD analysis project Ga0335074, IMG submission 206715) | Soil microbial communities from Loxahatchee National Wildlife Refuge, Florida, United States - Lox_Sample_2.3 | ecosystem: Environmental > Terrestrial > Soil > Wetlands | place: USA...
GCCCGGCAGAATCACCGCGTCCACGTTACCGAGGGAAGCCGAATCATGCCAGATCATTTCCGCCTGCTGGCCCAGATTGTGCGTCAGCGCGAACCACGCGTCGTGGTCGCAATTGCTGCCGGGAAAGACAACGACGCCGAATCGCATGGGAAACTCTATTTTAACAGAGTGGCCCAGCCGCTACAGCCCCGCCAGTGATGGCGGGGGCCAGCGCCACCACGGAAACGACCGAGAAATTTCCCTTCGCGCCTGCACCATATCGTTATGGTAAGGCTGCTGACATTCACGTGTTACGGCTCTCATCTTCCGGGCGATGCCCGCGGGAGTTTCGACCACGTCAGGCAAGGTGAGCGACGATTCCTTTTTCCAACTCCAGCGCTGGAGCGATATAGCCGTGCGCAAACGACGCAAGCGCCCTTCCTTCTATCGACCGTGCCGGCGCGAGCCGCCGTTCGCGATGCCATCGCGGCAGCCTGTCGATTCCGCTCTTGGTTCCTATATTCCTTGCATGTCCGGACGAACCACGTCCACGGCGTCGCCGAATCCGAAGCGCCAGCCGACCGCATTTTGCATGACTGGAAGGCGTACGCAACCAGAGCGTTGCGCGAGGCCGGTCTGGCTTCGCCGGGCCAGTTCGTTTGGACGCACGGAGGAAGTGCGCATAACCTCATCTCACGGAAAGCGCTGACCGACGCAGTTCGTTACGTAATCGAAGGGCAGGGAGAACCGATGGAAATTTATTTTTCCGAGCCGGATCGCGAACCCCCGCCATGACTGGCGGGGCTGTAGCCCTCTTATTCGGGCACATAAATCTCAATCCATTGTCCCCGCCGCGTCAACTTCATCACTGGACGAAACCCCAACCCGGCGCCAATCTCTTCCGGCGTCGCCTGCGTGTAATATCCCCAATTCCGCCGCAAATATTCCCGCACCCACTCATAATCGAGCGCCCCGCCATCGAGCGCCCAATTCCTCGAAAACACCACCAGCACGTCGATCTTGCGCACATCCAAATCCGCCAGGCTCGCGAGCCGAAAATCCTCGGCCTGTTGAACCGCAAACCCCCGATGCACGTAACCCATCTCCGGCCGCCGGATCGCGTCCGTGAACGGCCACGCGCTGGCAACGCGACGGCCCGGAGCCCACGCCTCCAGCCAGCTCGCCGCGTCCTGTTGCAGCTCGACAAAATCCGTCATGGCCAGATTATTTTCAAACGAAAACGGATACGGCGGATTCCAGAACAGCCCCAGAAACAGCGCGAACGTCATGGCCGCCTGCGTGGCCCAGCGCCAGCTTCGCGGATACACCGATCCCGCCGCCGCAATCGCGGCGAACAGAATCGGAAACACCGGCAGCGCGTAACGGTCGAGCGATGCGCCGCCGAAAACACTTACCAGCAGAATCTGCGCGCCGCCCACCAGAAACGCGATCGACCACTCCCGCCCGCGAAGCACGCGCGACCCGACGAACAGCGTAATCGCCCCAATCCACAGCCCGTCGGAAATAAATAAAAAGTAGAATCGCCGTTCCAGCGTCCCCAAAATATGCGCCGGCGTCAACGATTCGCCGACGTTATATTTCGCGAACTCGTCATTTCCCAGCCAGTGTCCCGTCGCCTGGTGGAGCACCATCAGCCACACGCCCAGCGCGATCGCGGGAGCCAGAAAATAGAGCGCCTCGCGCCTTCGTTTTTCGCCCAACCACAGCCACGCCGCGAAAACGAACGGCGTCGAAATCCCGGTTTCCTTCACCAAAACCAGCGCGGTACACGCCGCCGCGCACCACGCCATCCGCTCTTCTAAAAACAGCAGCAGCGCGAGCGCGGTAAACGTCATCGCCGGCATATCGAGCTGCGCCATCATCGATTGCGTATAAAACATCGGCGACGCGAGCAAAAAAATCGCCGCAGCGAACGCCGGCGCGCCCACTGTTTTGCGCGACAGCCGGATCGCCAGCAAAAACGAAAACAGCGCGCCCGCCGCCGCCACCAGCAACATCGCCAGGCGCGTCGCGGGAATCGAAAATCCGAAAATTTTCCAGACCAGCGCCAGGTACGCCATCACTCCCGGCGGATGCACGTTCGGCAGCGTCGATTTCGGCACCCACTCGCCCGCCTGAAACAAATCGAGCGACGCCGGCACGAATTGCCCCAATTCGTCCCAGAAAAACGGCAATTTCAAAAACGGCAGATGATCGAAAATCAGCAGCGCCGCGAACGCCACGAAGAAAATCGCAATCGCCCGCGCCTTCGATGCCGCGAAAGTCCGTGGTCGAACCGTGCCACTCGAAGGTGCCACTTTTACCGTTCGTCGAGGCGGCCAAAGGTAGCCATAGGCTACTGAATCACCGGACCCGCGGGGTGCGGCTCCAGCTTGATTTCTCCGAACGCCGCTTCGTACTGCTTCACGTTTTGCGACAGCACGTTCGACAGCGCCTTGGCCTGCTGCGGGCTCAGAAAAATTCCCTGGAAATTCTGGATCTGCACGGCGTCCGGAGCCGATTGCGCGATGCGGCCGAACATCAGGTAAAAATCCCACAAGCTGACGCGCACCTGCACGCTGTTGGCGTAGCCTTCGCGAAATTCGGGGCTATTCGAAAGCTGGATTTGCGGCGCGTTCGGTTGTGGGTTCATTGACTTTCAGTATACTGAGGCTTCCGGCTGATGACGACTCCCGCACCGGACAAGCTTGGCGTGATTCTCCGGGTGAGCCTGTACGTGCTGATCGGCTGGCTCTCGCTGGCGATCCTCGCGCCGCTGATGTTCTGGATCGTCGGCACGCGCGATACTTATTTCCTGGTCGCCGCGCTGGCCACCTTCAGCGCCGCCGCGCTCGCCAACGCGATCACCGTGCGCATTTACGAACGCGGCCGGCTCGCCGATCTGGGTCTCGGCTGGACCCCGACTTCAACCAAGGAATTCTTCACCGGAATGATCGCCGCCGCGCTGGCCGCCCTGGTGATTCTTTTGGGCGCGGTGCTCGCCGGTGCGGCGTATTTTCAGCGCACCGCCGCCGCCGAACATCCCACCGCCAGCGCCGCTTTCATCGCCGTGGTTCTGCTGTTCGGCGCGGTCGGCGAAGAGATGCTGTTTCACGGCTACGCGTTTCAACTGCTGATCCGGAAACTCGGCGCGTTCGCCACCATTCTCCCCGCCGGCATCATTTTCGGATTCGCGCACATCAACAACCAGAACGCGACCTATTTCGGCATCGGCAATACCATGCTGTGGGGCATCCTGCTCGGCTTCGCGTATTGGCGAACCGGCGCCCTGTGGCTGCCGATTGGCCTGCATTTCGGCTGGAACGTCACCTTACCTATGTTCGGAGTAAACCTGAGCGGCTTTACATTGGCCGTCACGGGCTATACTCTCGAATGGAGGGTAGGTCCTTTGCTGAGCGGCGGCGCTTACGGTCCGGAAGGCAGCGTCCTGACCACGGTGATCGTGGTGGCGCTGTTTCTGGCCGTGTATCGCCTGTTCCCGGAAAGAACCGAAGATCCCGAGCGTCTGACTTAAGGTGAGATATGAGGATGGCGCACACTGCACAAGTGATCCTGGCCTGCATCGCCGTTACGGCGCTGTATGGCGATCAGAAGAAGCTGACCAACGATGAGCACATGGAGCTGCTGCGCGGCCTGACGGCCGAGTACGCGACCGTCAAAATGCCGCTGCCGCGCTCGAAAAAGCCGTTGAATCTCCAAACCGACGGCGATTTCGACACCATGGAATGGACCGCCGCCAACGCCAAGTTCGGCCCCGCCGCGCGCATGGGCGACCTGGTGCAGATCACCAAGGTGGATGTTCTAAGCGACCGGATCATTCTCCAGATCAACGGCGGCATGCGCACCCACGGCGGCTGGAAGGATCACGTTTCGGTCGGCATGGGCGGACCGGGAGCGGTGATGAATCCGATCAACCAGAATCCGACCAATGCCCCCGGCGGCACCACCATCGCATTGCGCTTCAAGGGTCCGATCGGCGAAATCACTTCGGCCGACGTGAAAAAAATGCTGAAGCCGGTGCTCGACTTCGACCAGCAGAGCCCCACCGAGCAGTTCACCGAAACGCTTACGCCGGAAGTGAAGAAAGCGGTCGCCGAGAAGCACGCCATTGTCGGCATGAATCGCGATGAAGTGATTCTCGCCGTCGGCCGGCCGGTGAGCAAGGATCGGGAAACCAAGGACGGCGTCGAATCCGAAGACTGGATCTACGGTAAACCTCCCGGCCGCGTGACGTTTGTGACCTTCGTCGGCGACAAGGTGGTCAAAGTGAAAGACACCTACGCCGGCCTGGGCGGCACCATCGCCGATACTCCGAAGCAGTTGCAATAGTCTAAGAACCAACGTCGCCGGACGGGCGACTTTCGGAAGCGGCCTCTTTCAAGGCTGCCCCGTACGTCATGCCACAATGAAATATACGCATGACAGGCCCAGAAACCCGCCAGAAATTTCTCGACTACTTCGCCCAGCGCGGCCATCGCGTGGTGCGAAGCTCCTCGCTGGTCCCGGCGAACGATCCCACGCTGCTGTTCACCAACGCCGGCATGAACCAGTTCAAGGACGTGTTTCTCGGCCTCGAAAAACGCGACTACAACCGCGCCGCTACGGTGCAAAAATGCGTCCGCGCCGGCGGCAAGCACAACGATCTCGATAACGTCGGCTACACTCGCCGCCATCATACTTTTTTCGAGATGCTCGGCAATTTTTCCTTCGGCGATTATTTCAAAAAGGACGCCATCGCCTACGCCTGGGAGCTGATCACCCAGGAATACGGCCTGCCCAAGGAAAATCTCTACTTCACCGTTTTTCGCGAAGACGACGACGCCGAGCGTTTGTGGCAGCAGGTCACCGGCGTTCCCAAATCGCGCATTTTCCGCCTCGACGAAAAAGATAATTTCTGGCAGATGGGCGACACCGGACCCTGCGGGCCGTGCTCAGAAATTCATTTCGACCTGGGCGAACACGCCGCCGAACCGGGCCGCGAGCAGGAAGAATTTCCCAGCGACGCCGGCGGACGCTTCGTCGAAATCTGGAACCTGGTGTTCATGCAATTCGACCGCGACGCCGCGGGCAAACTGACTCCGCTGCCGCGCCCGTCGATCGACACCGGCCTGGGCCTGGAACGAATCGCCGCAGTGCTCCAAGGCAAGCTGTCCAATTACGACACCGACCTGATCCGCCCCATCATCGACCGCGCCGGCGAACTGTTCAAAAAATCCTACGGTGAAGACGAACGCGGCGACGTGGTTCTGCGCATCAACGCCGATCACGCCCGCGCGACCGCGTTTCTGATCAACGACGGTGTGCTGCCGTCGAATGAAGGCCGCGGTTATGTATTGCGAAAAATCATGCGCCGCGCCATGCGCAACGCCCGCATGATCGGCGTGAATGAACCGTATCTTTATCAACTCACCGGCTTCGTGGCCGAGCACATGCGCGACGCCTATCCGGAAATGATGGAAAGCATCCAGCGCGTGGCGCGCGTGGTGAAGGATGAAGAACATCGCTACGCGACCACGTTCCAGGTGGCCGAAAAAGTTTTTCACGACGAAGCCAAATCCGCAACCAACGGCACTCTTCCCGGCGCAGCCGCTTTCAAGCTGTACGACACTTACGGTCTCGCGCTGGACGAGCAGGAGGAAATGGCTCGCGAGGCCGGCCTGGCCATCGATCGCCCCGGGTTCGAAGCGGAGATGGAGAAGCAGCGCACCCGCGCTCGCGCGAGCTGGAAAGGCAACGAGAAAAAAATCGTTCGTCCCGAATTTCAGTCCGTTCCGCAAACAAAATTCGTCGGCCGCGAAACGCTGGAGACTGTAGCAACCGTCGCGCTTGCTTCGGAAAACGAAATCATCCTCGATCAGACCCCTTTTTACGCTGAAGCTGGGGGCCAGGTTGGCGACACGGGAAAACTGCTCTCGGCCGAAACCGGCGAAGTCGTCGCCGAAGTCGAATCGGCGTATTCCGGCGCGCCCGGAAAGACCGTTCATCGCATCAAAATGATCCGCCCGATCAACGTCGATGACCGCGTGATCGCGCGGGTCGATCCCGAATCGCGCCACGCGACCATGCGCAACCACACCGGCACGCATCTGCTTCACGCCGCGTTGCGCACCGTGCTCGGCAAGCATGTCAAACAGGCCGGCAGCGTGGTCGAACCCTCGCGCCTGCGCTTCGATTTCACTCATTACGCCGCCATGGACGCGGACGAAATCGCCGAAGTCGAGCGGCTGATGAACGTGGAAATCCTCAAAAACATCGAAGTTCACACCGACGTCATGGACCTCGATCACGCCTTGCAAACCGGCGCCATGGCGCTGTTCGGCGAAAAATACGGCGACCAGGTGCGCGTGGTTTCGATCGACACTTTCAGCAAAGAACTGTGCGGCGGCACGCACGTCGCCCGCACCGGCGATATTGGCATCTGCAAAATCGTTTATGAAGGCTCCATTTCCGCCGGCGTGCGGCGCATTGAAGCCATCACCGGCGAAGGCGCGCTGCACCGTTTTCAGGAAACGCAGAACCAGCTTTCGCGCGCCGCCGCCATGGTCCGCGTGCCGGAGCCGGAACTGGTGGAGCATCTCGAAAAAACGCTGGCTCGCGAAAAATCGCTGGAGCACGAATTGCACGTCGCCAAGACGCAGCTTGCGCAGGCGCGCGCCGGACAGCTGGAAGCGAAGGCGCGCGATTTGAAAGGCGTCAAAGTTCTGGCCGCGCAGGTGGAAGGGCTGGATCGCGAACAGCTTCGCACGCTGGTCGATTCGCTGCGCCATCGCCTGAAAACCGCGGTGATCGTGCTGGCGACGGCCGAGGATTCAAGCGTCGCCATCGTCAGCGGCGTCACCAAGGATCTGACCTCCAAGGTGCATGCTGGAAAATTAGCAGGAGCGGTGGCCGCGGCCGTCGGCGGAAAAGGCGGGGGCCGTCCGGATATGGCCGAAGCCGGCGGAAAAGATCCGTCGAAGCTCGAAGGCGCGCTGGCCGGCGTCTATTCGAGCGTTGAGGGGATGCTGTAACAGCGAATGAACTGCCACTCGATGGGTTTTGTGGGGCAGGCCCCCGGCCTGCGCGGGGCTCCCAGCCCCGCTGGCCGGTCCCATCCACAGCGGTGCGGGCGGCCTGAGAGGCCGCCGCAGGCCGGGGGCCTGCCCCACAACGGCCGCAAACTTGTGAGGGGATCGTAAGTGGAATCTTTCGACGTAGTCGTCGTCGGCGCCGGACCCACCGGACTGGCCTGCGGAATCGAGCTGAAGCGCCGCGGCCTCGGCGTGGTGCTGATCGACAAGGGCTGCGTGGTCAACTCGCTGTATCATTACCCGACCAACATGGTGTTTTTCACCACGCCCGAACTGCTCGAAATCGGCGATATTCCGATGACCTCGCTCAACGAAAAGCCGGTGCGCGGCGAAGCGCTCAAATATTACCGCCGCGTGAGCGAGCATTACGGTCTCGACATTCGCCAATACCAGCGCGTCAGCCACATTTCCGGCGACGACGGCGCCTTCGTCACTCATGCCGCTGACGCGCTCCGCTGTCCGCGCGATTACGCTTCGAAAAAAGTGATCCTCGCCACCGGCTATTACGACGTTCCGAATCTCTTAAACGTCCCTGGCGAGGGTCTGCCCAAGGTGATCCATTACTACAAAGAGGCGCATCCTTATTACAATCACGACGTGCTGGTGGTGGGCGCGAAAAATTCCGCGGCCATCGCCGCGCTCGAATTGTTCTGGACTGGCGCGCGCGTTTCGCTGGTGCATCGCGGCGCGGGCATTTCCGATAAAGTTAAATACTGGATCAAGCCGAACATCGAAAATCGCATCAAAAGCGGCGAAGTCCACGCGTTTTTTAGAACCAGCGTGGCGCGCATCGAACCCACCCAGGTGGTGCTCCACACGCCCGAAGGCGAGCAAACGGTGAAAAACGATTTCGTTTTCGCCATGACCGGTTATCGCCCCGATACCGAATTTTTAGAACAGCACGGCATCAAATTCGACCCGGAAACCATGCGTCCATACACCAATCCGGACACGCTCGAAAGCGACCGCAAGGGCATGTACCTGGCCGGCGTTCTGGTCGCCGGTATGCACACCAACGAAATCTTCATCGAAAACGGCCGGTTTCATGGCAAAATCATCGCGGAGGCGATCGCGAAAATTTTATGATGACCCGCAGGACCTTTCACAAGCTTTCCATCGCGGCGTTTGCGCACGCCAGAGTCAATTCGAAAATTCACGGCGTGATGATTGGCGCGCAAACCTACAGCTTTCGCGATCGCGATCTGGACGCCTGCATCGCCGCCATGCAGGAGGTCGGGCTGGGCTACGCCGAATTGTTCCAGGGTCACGTCGAGCCAAAGAATCCGGCGGAGTTGCCCGCGTGGCGCAAGAATCCGCCGCTTGACCAGTTCCGCGCGGTGCGCCAGAAATTCGACGACGCGGGCATCGTTCTGTACGCCTTCAACTACAGTTTTCGCGAGGACTGGAGCGACGAAGAGCTGGCGCGCGGCTTCGATATGGCGCGGGCGCTGGGCGTGAAGTACATCACTTCCTCGTCGAATGTTTCGACCGCGAAGCGTCTGAGCCCGCTGGCCGAGCAGAACCAGATTTACGTCGGTTTTCACAACCACTCCAACAAGGCGCCGAACGAGTTCGCGCGGCCGGAGGATTTTGAAGAAGCGCTGGCCGGAAGATCGAAATATCTGGCGATCAATCTGGATATCGGCCACTTCGCCGCGGCCGGCTACGATCCGGTGAGCTTTCTCGAACAGCACCACGATCGCATCATCACGCTTCACTTAAAGGATCGGAAAAAGAATAATGGTCCCGGCACGCCCTTCGGGGAAGGCGACACCAATATCAAAGGCGTGTTGCAGGTGCTCAAAACCAAGCATTATCCGATTCCCGGCAACATCGAGTACGAATACGCCGGCGGCGATACCATCGTCGAAATGAAGCGCTGTTTCGCGTATTGCAAAGCCGCGCTGGCGTAACGATTCTCGGAATTTCCATCCGGCAGTCCACGGGAATGTTGAAAATTAGGGCGCTAATATACTTGATCCAACCAGCTGCTTCGGTCCGTTGGTGGCGCGCGCACTTCTGCGTGCCGCGTCGAGACTCTTCTCGACGCATGACTGATCGGGCGGAACCAGCGTCGGCAAGAGTGCCGACGCGGCACGCAGGAGTGCGTGCGCCACGCACCCACACTGACCAGGGTTGCTCAAGGTTGCGTCAACGATATCAATGCCAAAATTAGCCTAACGTTTGCCGCGCCGCGCGGTGGAGCTTTCGGTCAACAGGCTTTCCACCAGTCTCCTCAGCTTGGTTTCGTCCTGAAGATTGGCGTCACCCGACGGCGGACTCTCGGCGACGATCATTCCGCGCCGGTCAATCACCACTTCGAGCGGCACCACTGGACGATCCATCACCGAGAAACCCATAAAGTCCATGACCGGATCATAGCTGCTGTAGCCGACCGGAAAGGTCAGGTTCAAGCTCCTGACGAACATCGGAACCAGCTGCTGCGCGCCCGGATTCCACGCCACGTCGACCGGCTGAAACCCGCGCGGGCCTAATTCCTTCTGCAATTTTTCGAGCACCATCGAGAACGCCTGGCAGTGCGGGCAGGTGGTGAACACGAAGGCCAGCACCACCACTTTTCCCTTGAAGCTCGAAAGCAGCGTTTCCTTCCCCGACGGATCGGTGATGGTAAATTCCGGCGATTTGCGCGGCAGCGGCGGTATCGCCCAGGCAGCAACGCCGGTCGAAAACAGCGCGAGTGCGGCAGCCAGTCGCATTAGCGATGAGAAGTCCTTCTGGGAGCGCCGGCCGGCTCTTTCAGCAGCGTTTCGAGCAGATCGCGCATGTACGATTCAGTCTGCAAATTGGGATCGCCCCCCGCCGGGCTTTGCGCGCGAATGTTGCCTTTGCGGTCGATCACGGCAACCTGCGGCACCATCCAGCGAACCATTTCGCTCAGGCCCAGATAACTCAGCACGGGCCCACGGTCTGACGCGCCCACCGGGAAATTGATGCCGAACTGCTGCACGAAACCGGGAACCAGAATCGCGGCGTTATCGTTGAAGGCGACGCCGAGCACCTGCAATCCACGCGGCTCCATGTCCTTGTAGATTTTCGATAGCATCTGTGCCTCGGCCTGGCAATGCGTGCACGTGGTGAACATGAACGCCAGCACCACCACTTTGCCGCGTTGACTTGAAAGCGTGATCTTTTTGCCGGACGGTTCCATCACAGTGAAGTCCGGCGATGGCTTGATGACCGGCGGCGCGGATCCAGCCAGCGCATAGGCGCTGAGTGCAAGCAAAGCGGCAACAGTTCGCATAATCACAGTCTACCTCATGCCTTCGATCGATTGAACCGTGGTCCCGGTCACCCACACCTGGAACCGGCCATCGTCGCCGGAGCCGGTGATTTTATCCGGATCGCGATGTTCCACCTCCATTTTTTTCCAGCGGCCTTTCATCACGCGCTGGTACAGATCGAAAAAGCGGTGCGCGGCTTCCGGGGAATCCCATTCGGAAATATCGGTGAGTACGTACGATTTGGCGCGCTTGTTCTGATACAGCCGGCAGCTTCCGCCGCGCCAGTGGCTGGCCGCATCGGCGCCGTCTTTGGCATCGATGTACTGGCGCAGCAGCACCGAAAAATCGAATTCGCCCAGGCTGCCTTCCATCTCCACGCGGAACTGTTTCGCGGCTTTCTTGCCAATGAATTCGCGCAAAGCCGGCGGCTCCGGATCGACCGGCTTTTCGCCCGCCAGATACGCCGCAGGGTGCAGAATCTGCTGCGTGCTTTCCGGCGCGTGATTGAACACCTGGTCGAATGCGGCGCGGCCCATTTTGTGATAGATCGCGTCCTGAAACTTCAAGCCTTCGTCATAAGGAAATACCAGCGATTCCTTCATATATAAAGGAGCGTTGGTAAACACCGGATAATCCGCGCCATCCGCGCCTACCGATTTGGTCAATTCGTCGATCAATTCCGGCGAAACCTCGGCCTTCCCGCCGTTGTGTTCGGACATGTAAGCCCAGGTGAGCCAGGTCGCCTGGCCCTCCATCACCGCTTGCCGCGCGGTGGATGCGTCATCGTCGGGCGATCCTTTTCTTAAGAATTTTCCCAGCGGATGATGCTGATCGGCCAGCGCGTGCGCCAGCTCATGCACCAGCGCGACGCGCTGCTCCGCGCCTTCCTGCGTCGAATCGAGAATAAATAAACGCTTTTTCGTGTAATCGTAATAGGCCGCCGCCTGTTCGCTCACCAGGTCGACCGTTTCCTTGGCCAGGTCGAAATTCTGCGGCACGAAGCCGAGCATTTTGAGAATCGCTTCTTCGGCGTGAATTTCTTCTTCGCTGGCGCTGTCCTTCATCCGCGAATCGACGTATTTGCGGAAGTTTTCCTTGCTGAGCATCTGCGAAGGAACGCGGCGCTCCACCTTCCAGCCGGTGATCCCGGAAAGGTCCGACACCATTTCGTTTACCTGACTGAACAGCGGGGCCGGGGACTGGGCGAGAGCGGCGGCGGCCAGCATCACCGCCACCAAGAAACGAACGATCATCGGCGCCCTCAGCGTAACACGCCGGCTGGAGTCTTTTCCCGGATCTTTTCCGAAGACGTGTGCGTAATCAGCCGCGCGCCGCGATCGAAGGAGATGTATTCAAATCCCCAGCGGATCAGAACAATTACGCGGTTGCGGAACTGCACCAGGTACATCAAATGAATGAACAGCCACAGCACCCAGGCGATCCAGCCGTGCAAACGCACCCGGCCGATCTCCATCACCGCGGAGCCGCGTCCGATCACCGCCAGGCTGCCTTTGTCGCGATAGTGAAAAGGCGGTGTCGCGCGCCCGCGTAACCGGTTCTGGATCGTTTGGGCGGCGTAGGTTCCCATCTGCATGGCCGCGGGCGCGACGCCGGGAACTTCGTGGCCCAGATGATCGACATTGGCCAGGTCGCCGATCACGAAAATTTCCGGATGACCGGGAACCGTCAAATCGGCATCGACCAGCACCCGCCCGTGCTTATCGAGCGATGCTCCCACGCGGTTTTCCAGCACTTTTCCGAAATCGGTGGCGGTCACGCCGGCGGCCCACAGCACCGTTTTCGCGGCAATGCGCTCGCCCGATTGGAGGGTGACGCCGTCGCAATCGATATCGATGACCCTGGCGTTGCGCGGACGCACGCCGAGGCGGATCAATTCGTGTTCGGCGGCGAGAGAAGTCTGCGGCGAATAAGTCGGCAGCACGTGCTGCGCGCCGCCTTCGAGCAGCAGAATGCGGGAGTCCTGCGGATGGATCGAACGAAAATCGTGGCGCAGAGTATCGTTGGCGATCTCGGCCAGAGCCCCGGCCAGTTCGACGCCGGTGGGCCCTCCGCCGACGATGACGAAGGTCAGCCACGCGGCGCGCGCGGCCGGATCGGGTTCGCACTCGGCCGCTTCGAAGGCGTAGAGAATTTTGTGGCGCATCGCGGTCGCGTCTTCCACCGATTTGAGGCCGGGCGCCATCGCCGGCCAATTCTTATGGCCGAAATAAGAATTCTGCGCGCCGGTGGCGACGATCAGGGAGTCGTAGTCGATGTCGCATTCACGCCCGGAAATGCATACCGCGCCGTCCACATCGCCGCACTTGATTTTCAGCGTTTGCGCGTGCGCCTCCAGGCCGATCGCTTCGCCCAGCAGCACGCGAGCATTTTTCTGCCGCCGCAGCACGGATCGGAGCGGCGAAGCCACTTCGCCCGGCGACAGCGCTCCGGTGGCGACCTGATACAGCAGCGGCTGGAACAGATGAAAATTGCGCTGGTCGAGCAGCGTGACCTCAACGCGCTCATGGCGCAGCTTCTGCGCGGCGGTCAATCCGCCGAATCCGCCTCCGATGATGACCACCCGCGGCACACCGTTTTAGATGTAGCCGCCCAGCAATCTGATCCGCTTATTTTTCTTCGTCTTCGCCTTTATGAAGCTGCTGAGAGAGGTAATTATCGAAGCCGATTTCCTCAATCGCATGAAGCTGTCCTTCCAGATAATCGATGTGCTCCTCTTCGTCCTTGAGGATCTCCTCGAACAGCGCGCGCGAGGCGTTGTCGGCGACGCTTACGGCGGCTTTGATCGCGCCATTCAGCTGCTTCGAAGCGTGCATTTCAAGCGCGAGGTCGCTTTCCAACATGGCCTTCACGTTACGGCCGACGTTGATCGGTCCGATCTCGGTCATGTTGGGAGCGCCGTCCAGAAACAGCATCCGGTTCATCAGTTTTTCCGCATGAACCATCTCTTCGATCGACTCTTTCCGGTAATATCCGGCCAGGCGAAAATATCCCCAGTTTTCGCACATTTTGGAGTGCAGGAAATACTGGTTGATGGCCGTAAGTTCGGCTTTCAACGCATCTTGCAGGTTCTTTAAAACCTCTTTGTCGCCTTGCATTGTTTTAATTTAGCAAAACCGAGCGATGAAAATGAGAAGGCCGGCGCGCGCGGTCCAGCACAGGGTCCGCAGCCAGTTCCATTTTTCAAGCGACCGTAAAATCTCGCGATTGTAACCGTGAAGCAGCCGCCGATGTAGCGGAAAGTGGCGCGAAAAGGTGATCAGCCAGATCACGATGAGCAGCAGGAATGCGCGGAAAACATCGCGATGCGGAAGTTCGGGGCGAACCAGCATCCACGCCGCGGTGATCATTTCGACGGTCATGGGACCGGCCATCAAAAGCGTGTTTCGCCGGCGGTGCAACGCCGCGAATTTCGGAAAATCGGGCGTATCCAGGTGCGCCAGCAGCGGATATTCGACGATTTGCAGAAACCAGCTCAATCCGGTGAGGAACAGAGCCGCGGAAAGATTCGCCAGCAGGATTGCGTGCGCGGTCACTTGATCGGAAGTTTTTCAGCTTGCGGCGGATGTCGACTTGCCATAAAGCCTAATCCTCATCGTGCTGCGAGGCGAGCTTGGTCACCACGCTCAGATCTTCGAGCGTGGTGACGTCGCCCGTCACCGATTTCGACGTCACGATTTCGCGCAGCAAACGGCGCATGATTTTTCCGCTGCGCGTCTTCGGCAGGGCCTCGGAAAAACGAATCTCTTCGGGACGCGCGAAGGCTCCGATTTCGTGCGCCACCCATTGGCGCAGCTCCTTGCCCAACTCGTCATGATTCCAGTTGCCGCGCTTCAGCGTGACGAAACAACACACGGCCTGCCCGGTGATTTCGTGCGGCTTTCCCACCACCGCGGCTTCGGCCACGGCGGGATGCCGCACCAGCGCCGATTCCACTTCCATGGTGCTCAAGCGATGGCCGCTGACGTTCATCACGTCGTCGACGCGGCCCAGCACCCAGAAATAGCCGTCGGAATCGCAGCGCGCGGCGTCGCCGGTGAAATAGGCGCCGGGGATGCGGCTCCAGTATTGTTCTCGATAGCGGTCGGGGTCGCCCCAGATGGTGCGAACCATGCTCGGCCAGGGACGGCGCAGGATCAGAAATCCTTCGCGATTGTCGCCCATCGGCTCGCCTTTGAAATCGACGATTTCGGGAACCACGCCGGGCAGCGGCAGCGTGCCCGATCCCGGTTTCAAGGCGACCGCGCCGGGCATCGGCGCAATCATGATCGCGCCGGTTTCGGTCTGCCACCAGGTATCGACGATGGGGCAGCGTTCCTTGCCGATCACGCGGTGATACCACTCCCACGCGGCGGGATTGATCGGCTCGCCCACCGATCCGAGCAAGCGCAGGCTCGAAAGATCGTGCGCGTTGGGCCAATGGTCGCCCTGGCGGATCAGCGCGCGAATGGCGGTCGGCGAAGTGTAGAAAATATTCACGCGATATTTTTCGACGATGCGCCACCAGCGGTCGAACTGCGGAAAGTCGGGCACGCCTTCGTACATCAGCGTGGTCGCGCCGGCCGAAAGCGGGCCGTAAACAATGTAGCTGTGCCCGGTGACCCAGCCGATGTCGGCCGAGCACCAGTAGGTATCGTCATCGCGCAGATCGAAGACCCATTTCATCGACGCGGTGACCTGCGTGAGGTA
>Ga0335074_10007615_pt1 | contig 15018 bp, 12 predicted proteins | sample Lox_Sample_23_FD_206715 | JGI IMG/M metagenome (GOLD analysis project Ga0335074, IMG submission 206715) | Soil microbial communities from Loxahatchee National Wildlife Refuge, Florida, United States - Lox_Sample_2.3 | ecosystem: Environmental > Terrestrial > Soil > Wetlands | place: USA...
ATCCGGAGCGCAAAGGGCCGGCGCTACACGTGCTCGGGCAGCGTGGCATCGCCGCTCCACCCGGAATGGGTATGGCGCGTGACGGCACTCACGCTCCCGGCAGGGAACCGTTGGAGCATCCAGGGCGCGCGGCGTTAGGCGCCGCTCCGGAAGCGTAAAGAGAACGTTGCCGCCACAGGGCTGTGGAAATCCTCTCGCACCGGGTCTTCGCAACCCGCGGGCTACAATGAAATATATGCGGTTCTCCGAATCCATCTTCGCCCAGCGCTTCCAGATTACCCGCCAGGACCTGGAAAATTACCTGGCGGAAGCTCTATCGCGCGGCGGCGATTATGCCGATCTTTATTTCGAGTACATGGCCACCAGCTCCATCAGCATCGACGAATCCATGGTGAAAAGCGCCGCGCAGGGGGTCTCGGTGGGGGTCGGCGTGCGGGTGATTTCCGGCGAGCGCACTGGATACGCCTACAGCGGCGACCTGGCGCCGGAGAAAATCCGCAAGGCCGCCGGCGTGGCCGCCTGCATTGCCAACGGCCCCGGCAAGGTAGACAAGGTGGACCTCAACGAAGGCGCGCTGCACAATCTCTACCCCGTGGTCATCGCGCCCACTGAAACCGCCTTCTCCGAACGCGTGGAGCTGGTGAAGCGGGCCGACCGGGCGGCGCGCGCCTATGACCCGCAGATTTTTCAGGTGCAGGCGACCTATGCCGACAACCTCCGGCAGGTGCTGGTGGCTACCAGCGAGGGCGTCCTGACGCTCGACCGGCAGCCCCTGGCGCGGCTCAGCGTTTCGGCCCTGGCGCGTCATAATGGCGGCCCTCCGCAGCGCGGCCATGCCGGCGGTGGCGGGCGCGTGGAATTGAGCTTTTTCCTGGACCAGAAGCCGCCCGAACACTTCGCGCAGGAGGCCGCCCGCGAGGCCATCGCCATGCTGGACGCGGTGGATGCGCCGGCCGGCGAAACCACCGTGGTCCTCGGTCCGGGCTGGCCCGGCATCCTGCTCCACGAAGCCGTGGGCCACGGCCTGGAGGCCGATTTCAACCGCAAGGGCGTCTCGAAATTCAGCGGGCGCATGGGCCAGAAGGTTGCGAGCGAGTTGTGCACCGTCATCGACGACGGCACCCTCGGCAGCCGCCGCGGGTCCCTCAACGTGGATGACGAAGGCCACGCAACCCAGCGCAACGTGTTAATTGAAAATGGCATCCTGCGCGGCTACTTGCAGGACAAGCTTTCCAGCTCCCTTGCCGGCTCGTCCTCTACCGGCAGCGGCCGGCGCGAAAGCTACGCCCACATCCCCATGCCGCGCATGACCAACACGTTCATGCTGGCCGGCCAGAGCGATCCGCAGGATATCCTGCGCTCGGTTTCAAAGGGTTTATATTGCGCCAATTTCGGCGGTGGACAGGTGGATATCACCAGCGGCAATTTCGTCTTCTCGGCCTCTGAAAGCTACCTGATCGAAGACGGCCACCTGACCCGCCCGGTGCGCAACGCCACGCTCATCGGCAACGGCCCCGAGGCGCTCAAATACGTCAGCATGGTGGGCAACGATTTGCGCCTCGACGAAGGCATCGGCGTGTGCGGCAAGGAAGGCCAGAGCGTGCCGGTGGGCGTGGGCATTCCGACCATCCGCATCGACCGCATGACCGTGGGAGGCACGGCTTGAACCAGAATCACCTGCTGGAACTGGCTGAGGATGTGGTCCGGCGCGCCTTGGCCGCGGGTTCCACCGACGCCGAGTGCACCATTGCCGAGGGCGAAGAGTTCACCGCCAATGTGCGCATGCGCGAGCTGGAAAATCTGAAGGAGGCCGGGTCGCGCGGCGCCGGCCTGCGCATCCTGATCGGCCGCAAGACCGGATCGGCGTATACTTCCGACCTTTCATCCGAGGGCATCGCCCGCCTGGTCCACTCCGCCGTGGAACTGGCCGACATCACCACCGAAGACCCGCACGCCGGGCTTCCCGATGCCGCCGAACTGGGCGCCCTTCCGGGCGATCTGCGGTTGTACACTCCCGGTGTAGAAGGCCTCGACACAGCGCTGAAAATCGATTTCGCCAAGCGCGCCGAAGACGCCGCCCTGAGCGCCGATGCGCGCATCTCCAACTCCGAAGGCGCTTCTTTCGACACCCACACCGGCCGCCACATCTTCGCCAATTCGCGCGGCTTCGCGGGCGAATATCGCACCAGCTACTGTTCGCTGGCGGTCTCGCCGGTGGCCAGCGAGGGCGATTCCATGGAGCGCGATTACTGGTACACCCTGGCCCGCGGCGTGGACGGCCTGGAGACGCCCGAGGAGGTGGGCCGTATCGCCGCCCGGCGGGCCCTGCGCCGCCTGCACGCGGTGAAGGTGGAAACCCAGAAAGTGCCCGTGGTCTTCGAGCCGCGCACCGCCCGCAGCCTGTTGGATAACATCTTCGAGGCTGTCCATGGCATGTCGATTTACCGGCATGAGTCGTTTCTGGCTGGCAAACTGGGCGAGAAAGTCGCCAACGACAACCTCACGGTGGTGGACGATGGTACCCTCCCTGGCCTCTTCGGCACTTCCCCGTTCGATGACGAAGGGGTTCCTTCGCGCCGCACGGTGGTGATCGAGCGCGGGGTATTGAAAAGCTACCTGCTGAACAGCTACGCGGGCCGTAAGCTGGGCATGAAGACCACCGGCAATGCCTCGCGCGGCCTGGCCGGGAATGCCGGTATCGGGCATGGGAACTTTTTCATCCAGCAAGGCGTCCAATCGCCGGAGCAGATCCTTGCCGGAATTTCCAATGGTTTTTATGTCACGGAACTGCTGGGATTTGGAGTGAACATCGTGACCGGAGACTACTCCCGCGGGGCTGCGGGATTGTGGATTCGCAACGGCGAGCTGGCATTCGCGGTCTCCGAGGTCACCATCGCTGGGAATTTGAAGGACATGCTGCTGGGGATGGAGACCGTGGGCGCCGACCTGGAGTTCCGCGGGTCCGTGGCAGCGCCTACGATAAAGATAGGAGAGATGACCGTTGCCGGCAGATAAAACCCTTACCACGGCCGCGAAAAAACCACTCTCGATTCCGCCGGCCGCTTACGCCATCGGAGTGGTGCTGGTGCTCGGGCTGGCGGGCTTTTGGTATCTCAATCGCAAGGCCGCGGAACCGCCCCCGCCGCCCCCGCCGCTCACCGGGTCCGCCAAGGCGTATGTCCGCTATCTCAAGCTTTCCGAGGTGAATATACAGGCCCACGAGAGCTACATGAAGCAGCAGATCGTGGAGATCACCGGCAAAATCGAAAACACCGGGGACCGGGTACTGGAGCAGGTGGTGCTCAACTGCGTCTTTCGCGATGCCTACGGCCAGGTGGTGTTGCGGGAGCGCGTGCCGATCGTCAGTAAGAAGATGGGCGGACTCGCGCCTAACGACGTGAAGCCCTTCCGGATGCCATTCGACAACATTCCGGAAGGCTGGAACCAGGCGTTGCCCGACCTGGTGATTGCGGAGATCGATTTTTCGTAGAGGGGCGCGTTGGCCGAAGCTGCCGGCTGGGCCGCCGAGGCGTCGCGCCGGCGAACCCGCTGCCGCTTTGCCCTTTGCTACAATTGCATCTGGACGGCGGTGTAGCTCAGCTGGCTAGAGCGAGGGTCTCATAATCCCTAGGTCGGGCGTTCGAGTCGCCCCGCCGCCACCAATCTTTTCAACGACTTGTAGGGAATTCGGCTCCTTTTCCGCGCGGCCCTGAATACCAGGGATGATTACAAAACCCCCGGCGACGGCTTGGGCCAGTCCCGTGTCCTAGGGTTTCGCGCCTTCGCATCCGGGATGGCGGTAGCGTCCCGACTTCACGATGCTCTTGGGGCCGAGCGGCTCCTGGTTCCGCGCAGCGATACGCCGGCTATGGCGAGCCAGCTTGCGAACGTGTGGCGGGGCGAATGGAGCGTGATCCGTCGCGGCGCTTCGGCCAGATCGCGCCTCCGGGGCATCCCCGGGCCGGTAGAAGACGAAATCGGCCGCCCCGGGTTGGCCGCCCCGCGGGGGTCAGCCGGCAGGTTTCCGGCCGGCCTGCATGGCTTCGACTGCGGTCCTCGCCTCCGGCGCGAGCGGCATCTAGCGGTCTTGAACTTGGAGCACCCCCGCTTGACCGCACGGGGCAGGGAACCTACCATCGAAGTTGCGATCCATGCCCTACCCGCCGCGCAACGCCCTCTCCGACTTCGGCCATGACCTCCATCACGGTCTGCGGGTGGTCCGCCGCAATCCCGGATACGCCGCGACCGCCATGCTCTGCCTGGCCCTCGGCATCGGCGTCAACGCCACGGTCTTCAGTTTCCTGGATGGCGTCTACTTCCGCCTGCTGCCGGTGCCCGAGGCCGATCGCGTGGTGGCCATCGACCGTAACGGAAGCGCCCCGTGTTTCTGGCGGGACTGCCAGGCCCTCCGCGGCCTGGATGCATTCAGCGGCGTAGCGGCGGCGATGGCGCGCGGCACCTTCATGGATGTAGACCACGCCAACTTCCGCATCGTCGCCGAGACTGTCTCCGCAAACTACGCCGACGTCCTCCGCCTCAAGCCAGCCATCGGACGCTGGTTTTTGCCGGCCGACGAAGTTGCCGGGGCTGAGCCGGTGGTGGTGATCGGAGCGCACTTGTGGGATAGCTGGTTCCGTCGCGATCCCGGCGTTCTCGGCCGGTACGTCCGCATTGAGCTCGAACGCTATCGCATCGTCGGTGTCGCGCCGGAGAATTTCCGCGGAGTCTCCCCGCCCGTCCGGGTGGATGCATGGCTGCCTCTGGCCACCTTCCCGATTACCCGCGCGCAACTCGCCGATCCGCACACTCCGGGGCCCGCCGTCAATCTGGTTGGGCGCCTCGCCCCTCACAACGACCCGGCGCGCGCCAACGCCGAAATCGCCGTTGCCGGCACGCTTCTCCGTCAAGCCAATCCGCACGAGGCCAGCTACACCACTCCACTTACGGTGAGGGTTTTTCGGGGCATCACCTCCGCGGAATCGCGCCGCAGCATGCGCTCGATCTCGATCCTGCTGCTGGCGGTGGTGGGGACGGTGCTGCTGATTGCCTGCGTGAATGTGGCCAACCTGCTGCTGTCCCGAGCCGCCGTGAGGCAGCGCGAGATGGCCCTGCGGCGGTCGCTCGGAGCGTCCCGCGGAAGGCTCGTCCGCCAGGGCCTGGCCGAAAGCGTCATCCTGGCGTTGGGCGGCGCGGCGCTGGGTCTCCTCTTCGGCCATGTGACGGACCGCGCCCTCTCGCTGTGGCTGCCCGCATCCCTTCCGGAGTCGTTCCTGCGCGGTGTTTCTCTGCAGATGAACTGGCGCGTGGCCGTCTTTACCACAGCCGTTGCGCTGGTCTGCGCGGTCCTCTTCTCGCTGGCGCCCGCTCTGGAAGGCTCTTCGGTGGACCTCATCCCGGCCCTCAAATCGGACGTTCGGCCCGGCCGCGGCGGACGCCCGCGGGTACTTCCGCAGCGCGATCTCTACGTCATCGCCCAGGTGGCGCTGTCGCTGGTTCTGCTGATCGCCGCCGGATTGCTGCTGCGCGCGCTCCAGCGCACCGCGCAAATCGATCCGGGCTTCGCCACGGATCACCGCCTCTACCTCCGCCTCTTCGCCCCGGAACCCGATTTCACGCCCGAAAGCGCCACGCAACTCTTCACTCGCGTGCTGGACCAGGCGCGGGCCCTGCCGGGCGTGCGCGATGCCACCCTGTCGTTCGACGTGCTCGGTTTTTCGGACGGAGAGTGCGTCAGCACCGAACGCGGCTCCTCCGGCGCCCATGCCGGCATCAATGTGGTCGAGCCGAATTATTTTTCCGTCATGCGCATCCCGCTGGTGCGGGGACGCAACTTCGACGCGGACGAGCAGCCCGTTCTGGACACTCCCAAGGGACTCGCCGCCGGCGCTCCGCCGCTCGCCATCATCGTGAACCAGACCATGGCGCGGCAGCAGTGGCCCGGCCGCGACCCCGTTGGCAAGGCCCTGTGGCTGGGCTGTCTGCCGCGCGAGCCGCAAATGGCCGCGCAGGTGATTGGCGTGGCGCGCGACAGCAAGTACGGTTCCCTGGACGAGGGTCCCCGGCCGTTTTTCTACGCCTCTCGCCGCCAACTTTGGTGGAACGGATTTTTCGCTCTGATCCTGCACACTGCCGGAGATCCGCGCACCTTGGCCGCGCCGCTCATCCAACTCGCGCGCGCCGCTGGTCCTAATCTGCGGATGTACGAACTCCGCACCTTCGACGACTCGATCGAACTGTCTCTCTGGCGCGTCCGCTGGCAGGCGAGCCTGTTGGGAGCCTTCGGGCTGCTGGCGATCGTGCTTTCGGTGGTTGGCCTGTACGGCGTGGTGGCGTACACGGTGGCGCAGCGCACCCACGAGATTGGCATCCGCATGGCGCTGGGCGCGCAGCGGACCGACGTGCAATGGATGGTGCTGGCGCGCGGGCTGCGCCTGACCGCGGCCGGCATCGCGATGGGCCTGGTCCTCAGCGCCGCCGCGACCCGTTTCTTGCGCGGCTTCCTCTACGGCGTGGACCCGCTCGACCCGGTGGCCTTCACCGCGGCTGCGATGCTTTGGATTCTGATCGCCACGCTGGCCAGCTACCTTCCCGCCCAGCGCGCCGCGCGGGTGGATCCGGCCATTGCGTTGCGCGACGAGTAGCCGATGGAACCGCCCGCCCGCCTAGCGGGGTAAGAGGCTCCGTAGAATCGCGCGGCGGCGGTCGATTTCCGTGCCGTAGTCCGTGCCGGCGATCCCGGCCGGCCGCGGCACGAATTCCGGCGCCGCATCCCCAAAGTAGAGGACGGCATCCGCCGTCTCTCGCGCCTTCACTCCCGGCTCAAACAGTTGCGCCGGCGCCAGCACCATCTTTCCATCTACCACCTGGACGCGCTTGGTGCCCTTCTCAAAAAGGTCGTTGGCCTGGAGATCGCCCAGCGGACTGTCAGCGAGCCCGGCCAATACGGGATCGGCCGCCGAGGCTCGCCCGGCTCCAAGCAGGGCCGAAACCTCGCTTCCGGCAATCGGAACCATGACGAACCACCGCGCCTTGGAATTCCGTCGAAGCCGTTCCGGGATCGTCCCCGCGAGGCTTCGGTAAAGGTGCAGCGAGCCGTACACCACCAGCGCCTTGCGATCCCGGTTCAGCACTTCCCGTTCGATGAGAGAGGCGGCAAACTGGTCGCGTGCGTCGACGAGGTCTCGGAGATGCTGCCCGATCGAAGGTTCGCTCCAATCGATTGGCGGATCGCCTGCCAGCACACGCAGCCGGCGGCCGCGTGGCAACCCGGCGTTCACCAGCCGCACGGCGCGCAGGAATTCCTCGTAAACCGGCGAATCCCAGGCGCCCGGCTGGGCCGTGTCGCGCCAGATTTTCGATAGCTCGGCGGCGGCCACATCCGCTCCTTGGACAAACCTGTCCAGCAGATCCTGGTGGAGCGCATTGGCGAACTCGATTACGATATCGTCCACCGCCGGCGCGAAAGCCGGATCGCGAATCAGCTTGAGCCGGAATTCGGCATCTTCGCGCGCCCCGTGACGCTCGCCGAGAGCCACCAGGTTGGCGCTTGCGAAGGCGGCGATCACGTCCCGCACGGCGTCCGGTGAGATCATTCCAAGTCCGGCAATTCCTCCCGGCCGATCCGCAGTCGAATCGATCGCGCCTGCCCCGGAACGCGCTCAATGAGGCCATTGGCTTCCAGGGTGACCACCATCTGGTGTACCGAGGGCGGCGTCACCCGGAAGTATTTCTGCATGTCGGTTTCGGCGGGCGCGCGCCCGTTCAGCTTGGTGTAGTAGTAGATGAACGCCAAGTATTGCCCTTGCTTGGCGGTATAGGTTTGCCTTGTCACAATCCTTCCATGGGAAGTCCCGATGCCCTTGCGGTCACGACCGGTGCATTGGCGCCCGGCGGCCCACCGGATTGTCCGCTTTGGCGCACGCCTCGGCGATCTCATAGTCCCCGGATGGCTCCGCTTCTCCGGTGATGCAGGTGAAGCAGGCATGCCCCACCTCTGCCGAGCCGATCACCCAGATGGGTGCCCCGCAGCGGCACCGTTTTCCGGCCCGGTAGGCCTGAAGAGCCGATTCAAGCCGCGCAGTCACTTTGGCCGCTGTCTGTCCGTGGTTGTGCTGCAGGAAGGATTGGACATAATCCGCGAGCCGGATCGGCACAAATCCCATGGCTTGCCGCGACCCGCCTTAGAAGGGTACGTCGTCGTCGGTGACGCCCTGCTGGAAATCTTCGGGCGGGGCGGCCGGCGGCGCTTGCGAACGCGGGGCGGAACGAGGCACCGAAACCGGGCCTGAGGGGCGATCGAATTCCGCCGCTCCAGCCGGCAGTCCCTGGTCGCCGCCTGCGCCGCCTGCGCCGCGCGAACTCAGCAGAATCAGGTCCTCTACCACGATCTCGGTGCTGTAGCGCTTTTGGCCGTCTTTATCGTCCCAACTCCGCGTCTGCAGGCGGCCTTCTATGAAAACGTTGGTGCCTTTCGTGAGGTAATTGGCCCGATTTTCGGACTTCCACAGCACGCAGCGGTGCCACTCGGTCTCATCCTTCCATTCGCCGGTCTGCTGGTCTTTCCACCGCCGGTTGGTGGCGACCGTAAAATTCGAAACCGCCGTACCCGACGGGGTGTACCTGGTTTCGGCGTCCTTGCCGAGATTCCCAAGCAGAATCACCTTGTTGACGCTTCTGGATGCCATCAGATTGCACTGTAACACACCCTGCCCGCAAAGGTGCATCCTGGTGAGGTGCGGTTCGGTGAGGTGCGGCCGTCCGGCTCTAATTTGCCGGAGACCCGCCGTCGCTGGCGGTGCGGCCCCGCGCCGTGCAGGAGCCTGCCATCGCCCGCGCCTCGGCCTTGGGGAAGTACGGCGAGACGGATTCGAGCGACCGCTCCAGGTAATTGACGGATGCCTGGCACGAACCGCCGGCCACCGCGGCCAAGTGACGCCAGGCTTCGGCATCGGGTTGGAGCGCCACCGGGATAGCGAAGTTCAGGGCGCTTGAAAATTCCTCTTCGGCGCGGGACCACTCCTTGCGGCGGTACAACAGGATTCCGCGATAAAGGTGAGCCTCTCCGGAGGCCAGATCCTGCGCCGAAGCGAAGGCGGTGCGGCTGGCGAGATTGTAGTCGCTAAGCGCCCCGGCCTCATCGCCGGTGGCCTCCTTCGCCAGGGCCCGCAGATACAGAGGCCGCGCGCGGGAGGGGTCTTCCCGCGCCGCGCGGTCCAGCGAGGCGATCGCGGCTCGATGCTCGCCCGCCAGCAATTGCGCGCCTCCCAAATCCGCCAGCGTCCCGGCCCAGTCCGGACGCGGGGCGAACGATTGCAGCGTGTTGGGCGGAGACTCACGGCGCTCGCTTTCCCAAAGGCCAACCGCCGCTTGGTAGCGATCGGCGGCAACTCGATAGCGGCTCCCGGCAAATGCCTGGCGCCCGTCTACCCAGTCCGCCCAGGCGCCGGGAGAGCCTGCAAAATCGCGCGCGGCTTCCCGCAGATCGCCGTTCTTGAGGGCCATCCAGCCCAGCCAGTCCCGGCCCTTGCCGACCACCTCCTGGCAAAACGCTGCCGGCATCACGTCCGCTTCGCAAACCGGCGCACCGGTCGCCGAGGCCAGTTCGTTTTGGGCGCGCTCCAGACCCGCCGCGTCCGGAGCGGCTTCCAGGCGCGCAATGGCGGCCAATACACGCAAACCCGGCGAGACCGGCTCCACGATTCCCTTCCGGGCGCGCGCGGGCCACGCTTCGATGGCTTTTCCCAATTCGCCGGCCGCGGCGCTGTAGTCCGAGGTCCGTTGGGTGGTGGCGGCTTCCGCCAACAGGCAGAAGCCTTTGCGATAATGCAGCAGAGCCGCATCCGAAGGCGCCGCCACGGCCAGGGCCGCCGCTTGGCTCTGGACGCATTGGCCGGCGTCTTCCAGGCGCGCCACGCCGGATAGATCCACGCGGTCGAATTCCGCCTGGGCTTTCAAGTCCAGGGCCAACCGCGCTTCATCAGCCGCCGTTAACGGCGCAGATACCAGTGTGAGGATCAGTAAAAACCTCATCATACGAATGGACGGCAGCCTGTCTGCCAGTGTTTCGATTTATACCATTTTAGCGCGTGAAAATGGTTACATCCACATTCATGCCGGGACGCAGAATCAGCTTATCCCTCTCATCCACCAGGATTTTCACCGGAATCCGCTGCACCACCTTGACGAAGTTCCCAGTGGCGTTCTCCGGCGGCAGCAGGCTTAGCCGCGAACCGGTGGCGCCGGCGATGGAATCCACATGGCCCTTCACGCTCCGGCCGTACATATCCACGTCGATCTCGGCCGTCTGCCCAGGATGCACATTGGCGAGCTGGGTCTCCTTGAAATTGGCCGTCACCCAGACGTCCTGAAGAGGGATGATGGTCATCAGCCCTTGCCCGGGCGCGACGATCTGGCCCACCTCCACGCTCTTGCGGGTGACTACGCCGTCGATGGGCGCCACGATGGTGGTGTAGCTGAGCTGCAGCTCGGAAGCTTCCAGGTTGGCCTTGGCGGCTTCCACGGCGGCCGAAGCAGTACCGGCATCCGCCGTGCGGACGGCCACCTGCTTGCGATTGGCCACCGAGTTGTCCAGCATAGCCTTGGCTTGGTTTACCCGCGACTGGGCGGCATCCAGGGCCGCCTTGCGCGCGGCGGTTTCCTTCTGCGCCGAGGCCACCTGCTCCTGCGCCGCTCGTAATTCGGCCTCCGCCACGCGCGCGCCGGCCACATAGGCATCGTACTGCTGCTGCGAGATCTCAGCCTTATCCACCAGGGTTTTCATGCGAGCCAGGTCTGCCTGGGCGCGATCGTTGCTGGCCTGTTTGGAGCGCACATTGGCTTCGGCGTAGGCCAGCCCCGCGCCGGCGGCTCTTTCGTAATCCACCTGCGCCTGCGCCAGTCCCGCTTGCACGTCGGCAAGCTGTGCGTCCGCCGCGGTGGTCCCCGATTGGGTGGTCTCGTTGGTCATCGGGACCATCACCTGCGCCGACCGCAAGCGGCTCTCCGCCTCCAGCACCGCCGCCTTGGCCTGATCCACCTTGGCCTGGAAATCGCGCGGATCGATGCGCACCAGCACATCCCCGGCCTTCACCGGCTGATTATCCAGCACGGCCACCTGGATGACGTTTCCGGAGATTTTGGGCGCGATGGCGGTGACGTGCCCGTCCACAGTGGCGTCATCGGTCGAAACACGATCTTTGAAATGCAGATAGGTGGCCACCACCGCGGCAATGGCCGCCACCAGAAAGAACAGCATCACCAGCCGCACCCGCGACGATTTGCGCGGAGCCGCGGCGCTTGCGGAAGGACCGCCTGGGCCACCCGCGGCAGTGCCCCGTATGGGCGTCGAGGGAATATCGGACTTCACTTCTTCTACCACGTTTGCCATAGAATCCTTCTCTATCATTCCACGACCAGGGGCCCGCGAACCGGCCCCGCTTTGCGCATCAGGAACATCAACGGCACGATGAGCAGGAACAGCACTCCCATTACCCAGAATGCATCCGAAAACGACAGCATATTGGCCTGCCGGAGCAGGGTCCCGTAAAGTAGCCCGTGCGCCTGCAGGGCCGCATCGGGAGCCGCCGACCCGTGCGCCTGCAGCAGCGACGCCGACCGCGCCAGGGCCTCCTGGTACATCGGGTCGTAGGGCGTCATGTGGGACACCAGCACGGACTGATGGAACTGCGCCCGCCGCGCGAGCAAGGTGGTGACGGTGGCGATTCCGGCGCTGCCCCCGATATTGCGCGCCAGGTTGAACAGCCCGGTAGCGTGGTTGGTGCGCTCCTTGGGGATAAACGCAAATGCCATGGTGCTGATGGGGACGAACAGAAACGCCAGCCCCGCGCTCTGCACCACGCGGCTCCATACGGCCGTCGGAAAATCCAGCTCCAGGTTGAATCGCGACATGGCAATCAGCCCGGCCGCGGAAACCAGCACCCCGCCAATCACCAGCCAGCGCGCCTCCACCTTGCGCAACAGCGCGCCCACCAGCGGCATCAGCAGGCAGATGGCGATACCGCCCGGCGAAAGCACCAGGCCGCTGAGCAGGGCCGTGTAGCCCAACAGCGTCTGGAGAAACAGCGGTAGCAGCGCGGTGCTGCCGTACAGCACGAACCCCAGCACCAGCATGGACACGGTGGCGAGCATGTAATTACGTTCTTTGAGGATTCGGAAATCGATTACCGGTTCGCGCTGGCGCAACTCCCAGACCACCACGCTCACTAGGCACACCAGCATCACCGCTCCGAACGCCACGATGAAATGCGACGCCAGCCAATCTTCACGCTGCCCTTCGTCGAGCACCACTTCGAGCGCTCCCAGCCCCATGGCCAGCAGGCCGAAGCCCAGGTAGTCAATCTTCAAGCCGCTGGCGAGGCTCTTACGCACCAGGTACGGCGGATCGAACACCAGCCAGGCGGTAAGCAGCAAAGACAGAATCCCGATCGGCAGGTTGATGAAAAAGATCCAGCGCCAAGTATAATTGTCGGTGATCCAGCCGCCTAGCGTGGGGCCGATCACCGGCGCCACCACCACACCCATGCCGTAGACCGCCATCGCCATGCCATGTTTTTCCCGCGGAAAGCTTTCCACCAGGATAGCCTGGGAAATCGGCTGCAAAGCGCCGCCGCCCACTCCCTGGAGGACGCGGAACAGGATCAGAGCGCCCAGAGTCGGCGCCATGCCGCACAGCAGCGAACTCACCGTGAACAGGGCCACGCAGATCATATAGAAGCGTTTCCGCCCCATCAACATGGAAAACCAGCCGCCCATCGGCAGAATGATGGCGTTCGACACCAGGTAGGAGGTCAGCACCCAGGTGGACTCGTCCACGCTGGCCGACAGGCTGCCGGCGATGTGCGGCAGCGCCACATTGGCCACGCTGGTGTCCAGCACTTCCATGAAGGTGGCCAGCATCACCGTCATGGCGACGATCCAGGGATTGACGGTCCTATTGGACGTAGAAATCCTCCCTGCGCCCGGTGGCATGCGCCAGGTCGGCGCGCGCCTGATTGTAGCGATAGTAGGCGGCAATCTGGTTGTCGTTGGCCCGCGCCAGCTCGTCCTGAGCGGTGATCACCTCGATATTGTTGGCCACTCCGGCCTGGAACCGGTCGCGCGCCTGATCCACTTCCTGCTTGGCCAGTTGCACCCCCAGGTTGGCTACATCGATCTCGTGCCGGGCCGCCTCCATTTGGGCCGTAGAGGTCTTCACCTCCAGCGCCACGCGATTGCGCAGGTCCTGCTCCCGCTGCTTGAGCTGCCGGATGGCCAGATCGGCTTCGGCCTTCTGCGCCTGAATCCGCCCGCCGGTGAAGATTGGAAAATCCAGGCTGGCCTGATACTGGTAAACCGGGATGGCGCTCGACGGGGTCAGCCCCTGCTCCAGCCAGAAACCGCTCAAGCTCAGCTTGGGGAGCCGCTCCTCACCCGCCGCGCGAAGCGCCAGTTCCGCCCGCTGCTCGTCGGCGGCGATCTGCCGCAGCTCGGGGCGCGTGCCGTAGGCCAGTTCCACACGCTGCTCCACCGGCATGGGTGGAGTCTCGGCCAGCTTCACCTGGTCGTTGGCGAACCGCACCTGGTCGGCCAACTCGATGCGGATGCGCGGATCCACATTCAGTAGCCGCGAGAGGCCATAGAGCGAAGTCTCCAACTGGGTGCTCGACTCGATCAGCCGCTGCTTCTCATTCTGCAATTCCACATTGGCGCGCAGCGTGTCGATGCCCGTGCCCACGCCGCTCTTCTGCAAATCGAACGCCTGATCGTAAAGCGCCTGCGCCAGCTTCACGCGCGACTCGTCGGCCTGCACATCCGCCGCCGCGCGCTGGCTACCCAGGTATTGCGATTCCACCAGCAGGATGGCATCGTCCTGCGCGGCGGTCTCCTGCGCGCGGCTGGAATCGATGCCGTATTCCGCCGAATGGAAGCGCCGCCACAGCGTCAAGTCGAAGACCGCGGCATTGAACCGCACGCCGCCCTGCGCCACATAATAAGGTCCGACATGATGCGGGAAACCGGGGAAGGCGAATCCGATGGCGGTTTCCAGGTTGAGCCGGTTCACGGTTTCGGCAAGGTTTCCGTTCACCTGGGGCAGCAGGCCGGAGCGCGCCACCAAGCGGTCCTGCTGACTGTCGGACACCTCCAGGTTGGCCAGGATCACCTGCGGGTTCTGCTTGAGGGCCAGCGCCACCGCCTCTTTCAAGGTGAGCTTCAACGGGGCGGCGGGCTGCGCCGGCAGGGCCGGAAGAAGGGCCAAGCAGATTGTCGCGCCGCCTATCCAACGGATCATGAGCATATCGCTTCCAGGGTAATAGAACGGCAGATCGCCGTCCAAACTTTAGGGCTTCCCAAAAATAGTTCGGCTAGTTTTTAGAATCTGCAAGTTAGCAGGATGGCAGGGCCGTGGAGCAGCCTCGAAAGGGATCCCGCCAGCCCACCGTTCTGCCCAAATATAGGCAGCCGCCGAAGATACAGGGGCCAGCGTCGAAGGCAAGCCCCAGAAACAAGGAACGAAGCCAATCGAAAAAAGAACAGCCATCCCGGCAACCGGCTGGCGCTTCGATGAAGGCACGGCCGGGCCAATTTTTTACGAAACGAAGCCAATCCCAGTTTTTTCGAACCTCGAAGCGCCTCCGGTACCCACTGTAGCGCGGGAGATCCGAGCTGGAGGGGTAAGTTATTGATTCAATTCAGGGAGTGGTTTGTGAACTGGGATTGGCCGATGTGGATGGTGTGTCCAACGCCTCCCAGGTCTTGGCGGCTCTCGGCGCGCCACGATTTCTGGCGTTGTCGATCAGCGCCGTGCGGCTCGGCGACCGCAGAAAGGTGGGCCGCAGGGCGTGCAGAGCGTCGATGGATCCTGTGGAAACAGGTAGCTGTGTTTGCGGCGTCGCCCCGAGCGCCAAGTTACGGGCCCTCGGCCGACAGGAAACGGGTCATTCGGGCGAAGCCGTTATATTAGAAAGTGGAGTGTCTTTCGACGCGCGGGCAGTAGTCGATTGCGGCTGGGCGGCCATAGGC
>Ga0335074_10007616_pt1 | contig 15015 bp, 15 predicted proteins | sample Lox_Sample_23_FD_206715 | JGI IMG/M metagenome (GOLD analysis project Ga0335074, IMG submission 206715) | Soil microbial communities from Loxahatchee National Wildlife Refuge, Florida, United States - Lox_Sample_2.3 | ecosystem: Environmental > Terrestrial > Soil > Wetlands | place: USA...
TGATTTTGAGATTGAGATGGTGATCTTTGACTTCGCTCATTCCCTGGTTGTTTTTGAAGCGCAGTGAGGAAGCGTTAAAGGGACTCATAACCTGTTGAAATAGATGTGTGTGAGCGAGTGAATTGTCTAATTGAGATGTGGCTACAGGCTTGGCTTTATATACTTGCGGCACACAGCGCTGACGTCATTCTAACAGTCCGCTTGCTGGAGAAATGCAGCGATCTGACCGAGTGAGGCTCTGGAGAACGACTGCAATTGTTAAGGAACGTCCATTTTGGCTAGGTTTAGGTTACATGTAGCAGTCACATTGGCCACGTCGCAATTTGACGTTCTTGACCATCCTGACGATTCCTTGAAGTCTCAACAGGAAGATAAAGTTTCCCTTCGATGGAAACCGGAGTTGTTGAGAAGAGTTTGAAGCAAATATTGTCTGACAACATCAGATTTCTATCCGTCCCAAGGTTGCAGATCTTCAATGAGACTGTGGGAACAGCCGAGTTTGCATATATCGTGACGAACTTATATAATGATGATTCTGGTGGTTGATTGATTCGTCGTTGTCTTCGATCTCCATTCCCAGAAACTTCCTTGCGATATCGAGATCCTTCAGATCAAAGCGTTCCCTGAGATGACTTTTGATACCGGTGATAGTACCTTCATTATCGCCTGCAATGAGGAGATCATCGACGTAAAGAACAAGGTCATTTCCCCAGTGGCATATGATGAACAAACATGCCAGTCTGCAATTTCCATCCGCAGTACTGTAGATACACAAGTTGCTGAAAGTTGAAACAACCAAAACCTTCAGGTTGTTCCACATAGGCTTCTTCTTTCATATATGAGCAGAAATGCAGGACGTCCATTCGGTAAAGCTTCGCACGATTGCGACCAGCAAGAAGAGAAATTACACTTCTGATTAAGGCGTACTTGGCAAGGGGTGCAATGGTTTCGTGATAGTCCTCCCATCGTTGGCGTGGGTGTAGCCTTCGGCACAAAAGCGTGCATTGAGATTTGACGACTTTTGCATGCTTTGGAGAAGAGCAGATTCCAAGTCTCATTCTTCATAATTGAATCATAATTTCCTTACGAATAGCTTTCATCTATTCCTCAGCATCTGTCGCACGCACTTCAGTACTTCCTAATAAGTCCGCGGCCATTTCCACGTTTGACCGTTTGCAATAGCGTTGAGAGCAGCGCACATGCGACGTGCGCAATGATGAAGCGGTTTGAGAGGTTGCTGGATCTGAAGACATCTTTCGACGATACTCTCGTCATAAATAATAGGGTAACCTCCGTGCTGAGTTTGGACTTGTTCTGCCAGGGCTGACGATTCAGCTGCAGGTAATCTGATTGAGCAGCATCGTCGTTGTGAAATGGCTGTATCGGGTTTACCAGGAGCACTTCGAACGTTCACAAATTGACTCTCATCAAAGAGGAGTGAATGTGACAATTTTCAACTTTGGATGATAAACTCGATAGATAGTTACCTCGAGAATCGTTATCGTATCCAACCAAGTATCCTTTCAGTGACTTGGGATCCAATTTCTGACGTATTTGTTTGTTGTTGATATATCGATAGACAACGCAGCTCAACTTTTGGATGTGCTGGCTTCCCTAGTTCTTGATTCCTCAACTGATCTGCCATCCCAAGCAGAATGCGATTGCACTGTTCTGCTGCGCCACTTGATTGAGAAGAGGCGGGTTGATGTCAAATACCAGTATATTCAACCATCATATCTCCCATGTACTGTATGAAGAGCTCTGATCTGACATTCTGTCTCGCGTTGAGCCCCATGCTCGGTATTCCTTGAATGTAGTAAGCACTGTAGGTGAAGGTCAGGACAAGGAGTTACACGAGTTCAAGACCGCTCAAGTGTCTAGGCATCTTGTTGAGAATATTCTATCGATTTCTACACCTCCATCTCATGTATATAAAGCCTGTGTTGTAGCCACATCTACTTCTACAATTAATTCGCTCACACTTGCATATATTCCATCTTGGTAGGTTTCCCAACCATCAAAGGAGATGGTTAGCTTCGATGGAAACTCCGACTCGATAAAAAAACATCAACGTACTAACATGGCCGCTCTCGAGAAAGTATATGCCTCTCCTCCAGCGGACCCCGTCAATTCTTCCCGTCACCCTCGTCATATAACCGTAGTAACAATGTTCTCCAGAGAGAAGTGCAATACAGCATCTGGCTATGATAGAGTCATTTGGAACCCAGTCCGGGATCCGAGTCTTTTTCCTGGGTTGTGGTAAGAAGAACGGTTTACGGTTTTAAGGGGGCAGCTATTAACTCGAATCATATCAGGCAAATCTCATGTCAAAGCTGGCAGAGCATCATTAGAAGCGGCGCTGAACTTCGGCAGAGGGCATCAAGGAATAGAGGTAATAGCCTTCGTCGTCTTGCGGATAACAGCAAAGAGGTGTCCATTTTCGGTGTAAACTCCACGGTTCAACACATGGTGGGCCATCTTGATGTAGGTTGGCATATTCCCTCTGTCCGCGGGGAGGAACGTTTAACTCAGGAAAAGGATTAACTGGGAAGGGTTTGTTGTCGGAATAGCTTTGGCCTCTGCCGAATGAGGGATGAGGAGGGTGGAACGCGCTAGTTCCCGAGGGGGCCCGGCCATGGCTGGTCTGGTGATGTTGATACGATTGCTGATGAGTAGATTGATATGGAGTAATCGGAACTGTGGGGCCCAGAAGTCGAGAATCTTCTTCAGGACTATCCTCAACCGTTGGCTCGAATCTTTTCCTTTCAACTAAAGTCGTGGGATGGTCGCCTTGAGTGAGATCTTGATCTCGTTGATCCGACTGATGAGGGGGGTTCGAATAAGTTGCTATTAGATACATTTTCCTCACTTTGGTTCATCCGTTTCTTGAGGGCCGTCAATTGGGGGTTGACGGAGGTAGACTGGGACAACATTTGGTTCCCAAGGCATTTAAGCATATCCTGAAGCTGGGCCATGGCGTCATTTGATTGGGGAGTGGAGTGATGCTGGAATTGGCGTTTGTTAGAACTGGAGGCCTGCGGCTGTTTCGAAATTGGAGACACTTCACGTGCTGGTTTGAGCTGCACACACAGTGGCGGGAAGGTTAGGAGGAGGAGGAGGAGGAGGAGGAGGGTTGTAACGAAGAGCTTGACTAGGAAAGACGTCAGAACGGGTCTCAGATGGAGCTACTGAGGATGCCCTGCTGGGAGGTTGAGAGAAAGGCAACATTGGACGACTTCGGGATCCGGTGCGCCTGGGGAGATCGACGTCGAGTACAAGTACAGCGAGTTCAGATTTCAAGCCAGTGCAAATGGTACAATTCAGGGGTAAATTGCAATTTCGGGTCTGTCTTTCTCCGATGTATGACATTCGGAGCAGGGAATTTCCTGGTACGACCATACGAGTGTGCGAGATTCCTAGTCCCAGCCTGAGATTCGACTTGGCGTCTCGATCACCAGCCTCAAATTAACTTATTACCTTTGAATAAAGATCCAACCACAAATTCAATTGATCCTAGAATTGGGTAAAAGACTAAACTGAATGTCCGTTTCAATTTCCTAGCTTTCATTTTCTCATAGCTACTCTGGTTGAAGCATTATTCACTCCCAAAGCTAAGAATTACAATTCTGACCTGTACTTTTGCGCCTAATTCATTCTTCAGCACCAACAGAACAGTATGAACCACTATAACCAAATTTCTGTTATATAGAACTAACTTAGATCTGTCCGCCATAGTCGTTACAAGTAAATCTGAAAAGAAATGGTGGAGATCTGGCTGGTGCTGTCTGTTTTCCTACACAAAACTCGAGATTGTTGAGAATCTCACCAGCAAATAATGACTTCCGTCACCCTTGAATACAGATCCAACCACCAGACCAAATCATCTCAAATTTGGGGGCTGGATCACCACCGATGAGTTCTTGAATTCCTAACCTCCGATTTTCCATAACTATATTGGTTGAATTGCTATTCATTGACAAACAAACACCCGATCAGCATCTCTAGCGCCAAGGGACGATCGCAGAATAACATAAATAGAGTTGTTTTGAGTAGAACTAAGTTAGATCTACTCACCATAGTCGTTACAAGTCAATCGGACAGGAATTGGCTGAGATATTCACTGTTTTGTCCGTTTTGACTACATTTGAGCTTTGACCGGATCCAATGATTCAGATCTGGTCAAAGCTCAACTTTATTTCATTTGGCTGTGCACTCAACCTCCTGCGCTCTGTACTGGACCTCCTGTACTGGTACTCGACCTCTGAAAGCTACTTATACTGGTACTCGACTTACTATTACTCGGTGCGTCTTGGGGTTCGAGGAAAATGGATCTGATTGCTCGGTTGAGACTTCCTCTCGACTCTCCGATAAAAGGATTGAAATTAGCTAGCTAGTAGAATTAACTTGCATCCGTAGTCTTCGAGGGCGGTGGATTCGGATTGAGGTTGGGCGGTGGAAGCGGTGGAAGCGGATGTGTGTCGAGTGATGGTTTTATGGGGAGAAACAGTAAGCTTTCGAAGTAGGATTGGATTGATCCAGATCGAAGGTTTGAACTGCCTGGTGAAATGATTCAGATGGTAGATGTGAAACTTGCTGGAGTGTTTCAGTCTATTTCAGGAACCAACAAAGCCGGAGAGCAGTTGGCGAAAGGGAGCTCGTGAAGCCGAATTGGCGACTAGACGGGATTTAACTCGACTTGTAAGGAGCTGATCGAATGCGTCGCTACTAAAATGTAGGGATCGCACATGTAGAAGCTAGCCGGCTAGGATATGTAGGTTGTATGATCGATGTTTCTACATGAGAGCTATATCCGACGCATTTCCGGGAGCTTAAAACCCAAAATTTGAAAATTCCTAAGTCCAGCCGCAGAGCACCACCAAAGCAGGAAAGAAACTTCACCCGGTCAACAAACAACCAACCACTTGACCGAATGACGCTGGAATTCAGTAGCGGACTAAATTTGACGTGCTCTTCAATTCCACTCACTTCCGTTTGTCTTAATTCTGCATTCTTGTCCCGTTATTCACCCCTGAAGTTCCTGATGTGCACCGGTGATTTAGCTATTTGCTGCAATCTCGCCCACCCCTTGTTCGAACTTGGAATTGTCGGGTTTCAAATAGTGAGCAATGGATTCGATCAGGAATCGGTGCAGTTTTCTTAAAAGAAGATTTGACTCGATTGACGTACGAATTGACTTTTCCCAATTAAAGCACTAGATCGGTCGAGTATCATGAAGGAAAAGACGAGTGCGATTGAGATACGAGATTTCCGGTTCGAAACCGTGTCGGAACCAGACTACTGTTGGACCGGTGCCCATCCCTGACTGAGAATATTAAACTAAGACTGACAGTGGAGAGACGTCAGGGAAGGAGGATACCTACTGAAATGACATGACTTTCATCAGAACAGATGGTGATGCGATCTTACTAACCCCAAATCCAAGTCGCCTGCGCCACGTCGTCAGCGAGGAATTGCTGTGGCTGGGTGTGGCTGATGGAGTCAGATCTGCAATCTGTGGCACAATCGAACACATCAGATCGACACCAGCCTGGGCTTCCCTTTTCCCTGACAATATTCATCAAACAAAAGAAAATGTCAAGAGAACTTATCGGCTTCCAGGACCAGAGTGCCACCATCTTCTATTTACGTAATATATCGTTGGGCTCCGCAGCTTATACCAAGCCATCGCTGTCGCGTCTTATTCGTCCGTTGTCGAGAAAACCTTGAAAGAGAGCAGTAAACGCAACTCCTTTAACTTTCTTGTTTTGATCGTTTTAGCTGGGAAAAGTCCAATTAAGCTGGACGATTCAAAAGAAAACGTGGTTCATGTATTCGTCTTTCCTTCCTCTGTTACCGCTGGATAGGACTTGACTTTTAGGCATTCCTTTACGTTCATCTCTTTATACAAAAAGGGAAACCAGAACAGGCATGGATCGCGTGCAACTCCGGGTTTGAAGATGAACTAGTCCAAGAATGGCTCACATACCTGAAAGAGGCAAAAGCAGACCTCAAAGCAGTTGCGAAAGTACCAGTGATTTTTTACGTTTGAAATTTAATCTCTCGTTTCAGGCAGCGGTCAATCTCCAAATTGCCCCTGTAAAATACTTTTTCCTGAAAAACCGTGTGGTTGAATTGCCTGAAGAAGAAGAGGAAGAGGTATTATTCGTCAGATTCAAAACACTGACTCATAGGTACAAGATCCAATCTTGTCCTCGCCAGTTATTATTCCAATCGACAAGGGTAAAGAGTCAGGAGAAAATTGATGAATTGTAGCAGTTCCTGATAATCATATTTGTAGAGTGCTATCGTATCCCATTTGCGTTAACAGCTGTGAAGTTTGAACATTATTCTTTCCGTTAGAAGACCCTTTCGATGAATGTTATGTCGTGATGAGCCGGGGTTCGATCTGACGAGAACTTGGCTCCAAGGTGCCATGTCGCTGATATGAGCTCCAGAATCATCCTAGAATGATGAATATCTTGAATTTTGAAGAAATGCATTCTCATCCAATGCTCTCGAGTATCTTTGCCCATGTTAAACTCCCTCTCTTCCCAGCCAATATGACCCAACTGCTGCTGCCACAGCAGTCCATCGCCATGGACTCTAACCAGCCTATTACTACCACAGCTTGATTTCCAGCGCACATGCGACGGTGTCATGAAGAACGCGACCAAGCTACCAACGACGATGATAGATGAAGGTGGCGATTGCAGAAGCGACGATGAAGTGGCGGTCGAATTATAATTCGTCGCTCTATTCATTCGGCTTGACCAGTCTTAGCCACGTCATATTACACAAACCGGGTTTTTGACAAAGTTAAAGGGATGGAACGAAAAGGCGATAAAACCTTTTCCAGTGGGATCATGAGGTGTTGAATGGTTCCTGTGGGCTTCTTTCCTCTAGTTTCTCGGGACATCAAAATGGCTCTGAAATGTGAGAGTGTACATATATTAGGTCTTGTTGGGTAACTTCGGTGACTGCAGAAGGATAGATGAATCAGGCGTTGAGATCAGCGCCGGGTTTCACATGTCGGATGGTAGTGGAACGTTTGCTGGACGAATTTTCTTGTCTTTGGTCTCGTCACAAGTGGTGACGAACACTTTGCAAGCAGCATATGGCATTTGTACGCGATTCACAAACCTTCTGCATTGAAAGAATACTGAAATCATGGTACAATTAATCTATCTACTATCAAGCCAGTACATATGTCAGAAGAGAATGTCGCGAGTACGCTTACCTTCCTCGCCAGCGCCAGCGTCAATCCCATTCTCATCCTTTACAGGTCCCGTTCCGTTCAAATCGTCCACTACACCAGGCACTACGTCAACGGGAGCGTCATTCAATGAGCAAGTTGTGCAAAACAAATATCGACGTGATGGGAAATGACGCGCGAATAATATCGTCTCTGGCGCATTCCAGAGGCCAATTTAAGACTCGTAACCGCCCCTTACAGATACTGAATGCATTTTCGACCCAGTAGCGAATCCCTGCGAGCTTGGTGTTGAGTTTCTTGACGTCGCGATTGCCTTGTTATCGCAATCCGGTATCGAAATGCTGCCACGTCACGACAAGTAATTGGATATGCTGAATCGGCAGAAATGAATGGGGAAACACGTTCATAGCGCGTTTCTCAAGTCGTTATAGACGTTCCAGTAGCAACAGGAAACGGAGGAAGATCATGGAGAAGCTGTTCAAGGTTTCGGTTGAGATACAAGTTGGCCAAAATACCCATCGGCGACAGAACCTGGTCACCCAATGGTTACTTCAACAAACCGCGTTCGATGGTCAACAGCAGCTAATAATGAATACTACAACGTAGAAACACGACATACCTTGTACGTTGATACTGTAATAGCCTTTGTGACTGCAGTATGCCGTCGCTGAATGAGCGGGTCGAAGGATCGGAATATGAGAGCCATCAAGGCCTACAACAACAGGAATACCTGTCTTTTCCCTCCAAAACTCCACGCTGCACATAGCTTCATCAGTGTTGGGAAACCGGATGTATTGTTTACTCAAATCCTGTACAATCGCCTTCGACACATCTTAAACGTACGATGTCGCTGACGGTACTTTTGCCGCACGCAAATAGGTCTGCAAGCAGCGTATAGATTGTTCCGTGAGCAATATGACGTAGGAATATAGCGAGACGATGTTCAGAGTGAATACTATGACGGAGATGCATTCGTCTCTTCTCGATATAGTTACGGTTCTAAAATGCCGTGAAGCCGCCAAATTGAGTTGCTCGACATCCTCAACCTTCGTTTAAAGAGTGAATCCGGTGAATTTGGCGACAAGATGAATTCATCGTGGAAATGTATGCTTCGAGGAAGCGTCCCAGCGCCGACAGTTAAATCCAACGACTCACGCAAGAACAGGCAGAAAAGAAAAGGGAAATCAATCGTCTACATCTTCAAGCCTGTGAGCATAAGTTAGTGCTCCTTGATGATTAGACGTGTGACTAGGATGAAGGCAAAGGAGCATCACGATATCTGCATATTAGTACGTGCTTTACACGATTCATACCACGCTTATTGTACAAGTCGTTCATTATGGGGTTTGCAGCACAAACCAAGGTTTCGAGCTAATTTTGATGATGAATTGTGGCTCCATTCTAAATTTGGCTAAAATACACCATCGTCATAGCAACCAAATGATGAAAGTCGGCGGCATCGTTTATTTTTGTCCACACAACGCATGTCTTCTTCCCACGATGGATGATCCATCACTACTACCCATCAATATCAACATCCTCCACAACTACACTCTTCACAACACATCCAATACTGCAAAGTCATCCTTCAGAAAGAAATTCAGAGCTGAGACTCTTGCTGGGGATAAGAAACGCGTCACATTCCCGAGTGAAGGTATTGTGTTTGAGTGCGTGTTTTGATTGTAGTTATGGAAGAAGCTGGACGCAAGGAGAAGAATGAAGTTGTTAGGAAGGTTGGGAGTGCGAGTACTTGGGGGAGGAGAGAGAGGGAACGGTTTGGGATTCCTCAGGAGGGTGTTGAAGTTGATGCGTTCGAATTAGTTGGACGGGAATGGTTTGATATGGACGGACTTGACCGAATACAACGAGAAAGTATCTCCCTTGCAGACAATGCTGATTATAGAATACAATGTGTTGCGGACTACTCTCCAATTCGGCACACAGGCAGAAATCTTTGCCTCTACAACGCCCGTCAATCTTCAAATGGAATACATCTGGTCATCCTTTCGTGAAAAGATTAGAGAGATCTATTCAGCAAAAACAGCTGTTGGTGCACGACATGATAAAGCAGTTTCCCAAAAGAAGACGAGAGGCAAAAAAGTTGGGTCACGCAAAGAGAAATCCTCTCAACAATCCCAATTCTCTCAATCAAGTACATTTCTTTCGTTACTTCTCTCACTGTAGTATCTACAGCTCAAACCTCGACACAGACCTCTGCAACAGCAACTCAATCATCTACCATCGAACAACAACGTCAAATATCGCAAAACTCAACTCTAAGCGAGAGTCTGGATTCAGCTGGTGGAGGAGTGGTACTTTGTTCTCGAGAAACTTCAACGCTGTACATGGTCGATCAATTGATGAGTCGTATCATGGGGATTTGGAATTCTTCTGCTTTGCTGGAATTCCTATCTCCTAGTGGACGTAAATTGGGGTTACAATGGACTGGGTACCCTCGCTTTGTTGACACTTTGTTTTCTGTTTGGACGTTACTGATGTGTAGAGAACAATTGCCGCTTTCTTTTACGATTGGTCGTGATATTCCATATCGTGCGCAAATCACTGCTATTTCCGATGGATGTTTTAGAATTGCGATGTTGGATACTGAGTATGATGTTGCTCCCATTTGGCCACGACAAAAAGCCGCCATCCTTCTTGAGGTACTCCTCCACATCCCTCCTCTTTCAAATACTTCTCCCACCCCCGTACTTCCATATCGCACAAAGGGTGTATCTCGCTACTTCTTTGTTATGTTAATGATCAGACAAAACGGTTTAAACCAGAGAAAACGCAAGATCCGTTATCCCCTCGTATCAGAACGGATGGAAGTACTTTCATTCCTACTTTCAGAGAGCACAATTATGTAGGTCAGATTGTTGCTGAGATGTTAAGTGTTGTTTGTCATAAACCTTTTCTCGACCAAGTACAAGAGGTACACCTTTCGTACACCCTTCCCTCATTTCACGCTTCCCGTCGTTTGTGCGTCTGCGTGCCTCCTCTTTTCTTAAGTCTGCTTGGCCGTACGCTTCTATCACAGGGGACTAACTGTTGTGTAGATCTTCCTAATCCACGGCTATCACTCCCAATTACGTCTCTACCACTGCACCTTCCCACACACCTACCTAAGCCAAATATATCATCTCGGTTGGCCTACTACTACACTTGTCTTGGAGAGGACGAGGGCCTATGAGATGCTTATTCCTGAAGAACGAGTTGCGTTTTTTGATGTTGTTGTTGCACTTGTTAGGAGGGTCGTTTTGGGGGATGTTAGGACGGGGTATTTTGGGTTGACAACCTTAAGCAAGAGGGAAGGTGAAGACGAGGAAGGCGAGGTAGGTTCTCTTTCTTTTTGGGGTTGATGTTAGGTTGATGAGAGTGAGGATGAGGATGATGAAGAGGGGGACGAGGAAGAGGGAGAAGAAGTAGAGGAGAAAGGGGAAGAAGAGGAAGAGGAAGAGGAAGAGGAAGAGATAAGCCTCGAGACTTTGAGAAGCACACGACGCTTTTCAAAAATGTCGATTGAAGGAGGCAGTTCCGATGACACGGACTCCCACTCTCCACCGCGAATGTCTTCTCTCCAACCACTTGAACCATCAGTACTTGAATCACAAATGCAACTTGAATCTCAGGTGTCGGAAGTACATGTGAATGAGACTGGGCGATCTCGTCTGCATGGATTGGGAATTCATGCTAGTGGACGAAGAATTGGTAAGTCACGGTCGAGAAGTAGGAGCCCGAAGAAACGTATCAAATCTTGATAGAGAAAGGGGTCACTTAGGATCAGTTTATTGTTTGGGAGTGTGTTGGATTTGCTGATTGGGAGTATGTTACGGATATCGATTGTTGTGTGTTTTGGGGTGGAGATTTCTGGAGTCGAGTATTTGATATCTTCCCACGTGGCATTTCAAAGCTATCTTCTACATGGATTGGAAGTATCGTTCATTGCCAATTGATCGTTATTCGTTCCTGTTAACATGAAATTCAGAGTCGAATCTGTACGATGGCTGGACTCGACACCTTTTCACACAAATCAGCACAGTTTAATGTTTTTCTTCTACGGAGGCATCCAAACTTTTGCTAGGGATTACAACTTCGCGTTATGGTGCATTCGGTCCCCACCCCTGTGTATGGTCACGGAACCCTGATGGATTATATGCGAGTGTGAGCGAGTTCATTGCATCAAGGAGGTGGCTACAGATCTAGGCTGAATCTGAGGATGGTTGTATTTCCAGTGAAAAAGGGACGAACATTATTTTGGTAAGGAGGATTTTGATGATGGGGATTTCGACCAATTTGCTAGCCACGCCTCAAACTGAAGACTGTAAGGGAGGACGAACTGCTTCTAATAATGAGAGACAAGAGGGAAAGCGTGGTGATGGTCAAAGTGTCATTGGCACTGGAGACACGGTACCGAGAAACAGTATCTAATCAGTGCTCTTTGTTATTCTGAGACTGCGACGTGGGATCCCTAACACAATTCCGATTACACCTTCTACAGTCACTGCATGGGAAAGTCAAAGTCATGGTGCTATTACCTTCAGCTGCTGGCGGTCGCGGAGGTTAATCTGATTAGCAGGGAGCCGGCTCCAATCACGTGCCAATTTCTAAGAGGACCGGCGAATATCCCACAGGCCATACGTCTCGCTTCACTTTTAATTTGTCAACTACAATCAACAACACTCACCAGACTCTCGTTTTTGTCATCTATCGAATACGCCTCATTTTTCGTGTTAAAAAGGTCTAAATCCTTAAAATTATCATGATGGAGATCTTGCTTCATTCGCCGGTGTCGCATTCTTACCAGTTCTCCAGCCAAGTCTCGTCATCTGACAGTGTCCGCTCCATCTCTTCATCGAACAAGCTTTATTACGGCGATAGTACTTGATGGAATCCAGACTGCTATTCTCTTTATAATGCAAAGACACCAACGGGTCGAACAGTTCCTGTCACAGCCTACAGCTCAGAAACAAGCGAGTGGTTGAAGATTAAGATTCAGGCCCACGAAGGCACACCATCTGGTGACCAGCGCCTCATCTATTCGACCTTATTGATGGTTCGACAGTATCAGACTACAACATTACTATTCCCCTTCGCTTCCAACGAGCAGTCAATGACTCTTGCTCAAGGTACCGATTCCCTCACACAGTATCATGCTCCGTTGCATTGCTAATGTTAGAAAGTTGTCTGGCATCTCAGGGGACGAATGGCTACAGGTCTCTTGGCATCGCCATATCGTCTGTCACGGTAAATGAGTCTACACCTATTCACCTTTCATCATGGATTTGCGACTCTAATCCGACTTTAGTTTTCATTATTCTCGACCATCCAATTCAAATTTTCTCTAGCACTGTCCTACCGAACGGTACTGTTCTTCTACATTGCTTCTAATCACCAGCGGACGTCATCGAACTTGTACACTATTCCCAGAATCATTGCAGATTCAGTGGACTGGTTCTGATCCCTCATGGAAGAGGAAAAGAGGAACCAATCGGAATTCATGGGTATATTCCATGTTAGAACGACGTCAGCGCTGTGCTGCAAGTATATAAAGCCAAGCCTGTAGCCACATCTCAATAAGAGAATTCACTCGCTCACACACATCTATTCCAACATTCCATGCCACTTGAAGACTTTGATACACGGTGTCGACAATGTGGAGCACGAAACAAAGTCGGATTAAGCAGTTGGCAAAATCGTCTTGCGTGGCTAAGCCAGGGTAGAAAGGCGTACGTGCGGATTGCTTTTCCTCAGTTGCCGCAAAGGGGGAATTGCATAAAGGCAACCTGGGCTATCTCTCCCTTCGACGAGATTGTTCCAAGATCTCGGTGTAGACTGCGAGGAGTCCAATCGATCACATCACGCCAATCAAGACGGGATTGTATACCGACTGGCTACTTTCGGAGCGTCGTATATGGACACCAATTGTTTCAACTCAAGCAAGTATTAGAAAATAAGATTCTGAGAAAACATCTCGGCGCCATGGGGGACGACCGTGACTCTGACAAGACCGAGTTTGCAATAGAAGAAGCCTGCACCTCCGAAAAAGACGACGAAAACTACGGCGACAATTGCAAAACCGAAGCCGAAGCCGAAAGCGTCCAAACCGACTGCTGATGATTAAGTCTACGTCCTGCTCCGACAGACTCACAAATCAAACCATACATCCGTTCTCCTTTCGTAAAGATAAAGACTTGACGATTATTACAAAAGGTATGGTCAAGGAACATTTGCGGGCAAATCTTTCTTACGCTCTCCGACGGTTCGTCCCTCTACTCATCAAAGTCTACACCTCTCCGGCAAGCATGGCACCGGCACGCACTCGGAGAGCCACAGCAAAGGCCGCAGCACACCCAGGACTCTATCGAACAGCTACGCGAAAGTATGTCACAACTTGACTCAAAGATTGGCGACTCTATCAATAGCATCAGCGACCGGATCGATGCTCGCAGCAGCTCTATCGGCGAACCTATCTTCCCATTCTACTAAACCTCCTGGCGATAACAATGGTACAAATCCCCAAACCTTCCTCCAAACCCATCTTCCATGGGTTGACCAATCCACCCTTACCAGCTTACTTGATGGTAAACTGGACGTCAAGGACCTACTCCGTCTCATCCCAGCGGAAGACCGTCCCCGAGGAAGGACAACAGCAATCCCAGGCCTCGTCTCCTTTGACAACCAAACGGGCAAGTTTATCCAATCCGATGACATTCCAACCACTTTCGACAAAGATTTCCTAGATTCCAAGACCGCATTGCACGTTCTATCTGTCTATGGAGCCATCCGCTCACTTTATGATGTTGATAAAACCGGCGTTGCACCAGGAATCTTCCTATACATCAAACAACTTACCCGCTGGATTCTCATCGACAGGTTCAGCTGGCACCATGTCCGAGCCTACTTCGTTGCTCACTTTCGCAAATACCAAGCCTCCACCGATCCCCTATCCTGGATGAATATCGATGCGTGTATCAAAAATGTCGATTCCACCTTGGGGTCCCATATCAACCAAGTCGGCAGATGGAAACCTGATGCTGTCGACCGATGCTTCACCCCCCAACAGCTACGCTTCGTCGCTAACCGTAAACTTCACCTGGCGTCCTCACCGCAGTGATTCTCCCTCATTCTCTGTCGGATCGTTTCACATCTCTCATGTTGGGAATATTCTGGCAATTTCTGCGCCTCCATCTCATGTATATATAAAGCTAGATCTATAGTCACTCTGTATGCAATGAACTCGCTCGCACTCGCATATAATCCATCATCTCACGCGGTCAAACGATCTCTCTGCGTTGATCTTGAGCCCCTCAGCGAGGATGCCCGGCGTTCTTCCGCTGAGCACTGGCTTGCATTGGGCAGCTGCGGAGTCGTCATACTCATTTGCGTTCTCATTCTCGCGATGTATGAAGCTGCAGTGAATTAGCTGTGGTTTTTAAGCACCGGAAACTCACTGTTTAAATGTCCTCAAAGTAATGTGTGGGAGTCGTCATGTCTCCGCAATGAATGGTATGGGAATGCATGTGGAGTCAAGTATTAGTGTTAAGGAACGTGTGCATCTTCGTCAGGTTTAGGTTCCATATAGCAGTCACAATCGTCCCGTAGCAATTTGATCCCTTGACCATTATGACCACGATGACGAGTACTTGGATCCTCAACAGGTTATGAGCCCGTGTGACGCTACCACTGTGTGCCATCCATCCTGTCGGCCGTTTCTCCTTCCTATTTAACTTGTCACTCATCCTCTGTCACCTCAGTAAGCCGTGACCACTTGTCACGCAGCCACTCATTCAATTTGGCAGTCG
>Ga0335074_10007617_pt1 | contig 15015 bp, 8 predicted proteins | sample Lox_Sample_23_FD_206715 | JGI IMG/M metagenome (GOLD analysis project Ga0335074, IMG submission 206715) | Soil microbial communities from Loxahatchee National Wildlife Refuge, Florida, United States - Lox_Sample_2.3 | ecosystem: Environmental > Terrestrial > Soil > Wetlands | place: USA: Florida...
CGCGCACGTCAAGAATGAATGCGGATGTCGTGCCCAGATCTTCCCACGGCGCAAGCGCTGCATCGCCGCGCATGACATTTGCGGCAATCATTCCCGCAAAGTTCACGGGATCCTTGGCGGCGCCGTACTGCGGCGCGTAGCAAAGCTCGGCTTCTTCGAGGTCGAAAACAGTGGCTTTCATCTGGATGGCCTGGGCAATCACGTCGATGCGGCGCGCCACGCCCTGTTCGCCGGCGGCCTGCGCGCCGAGAATGAGCCCGTCTGACCTGCGAAAGAGCAGCTTGAGATGGATGGTCTGCGCGCCCGGATAGTAGCCGACGTGGTGGCCCGGATGCAGATAGACGCTCTCGAAGTCCGTCGCACCAGCGTGGCGCAGAGATTTCTCTGTTGCGCCCGTGAGTGCAACTGTCAGGCCGAAGAACCCACAAACTGCGGTTCCCTGTGCTCCTCGGAACTTTGTATCGCGGCCGCAGATGGCGTCGGCCGCCACGCGGCCCTGGCGATTCGCCGGTCCCGCCAGCGGTATCAGCTCCCACTGGCCGGTGACCCAATTCTTCACTTCCACTGCGTCCCCGACGGCCCAGATGTGCTCGTCGCTGGTCTGCATCTGCTCGTCGACGCGAATTCCGCCGCGCTTGCCGATTTCGATTCCGGCATTCCGCGCCAACTGGGTCTCAGGCCGCACTCCGATCGAAAGCACAACAAGGTCGGCTGCAAATTCTGATCCGTCTTGCGCGCGCACGAGCAGGGTGCCGTCGCTGCTGCGCGCGAATCCGGCGACGCCGTTACCGAGGACGAGATTCACCCCGTGCGATTCCAGGCGCTGCCGCGCATATTCGGCCATCTCGGGATCGAGCGGCGGCATCACCTGGGCAGCCATCTCGATCACGGTGATGGCGATGCCGCGATGCATCAGGTTCTCAGCCATTTCAAGGCCGATGAAGCCTCCGCCGACCACCACGGCCTTTTGCGGCCTCCTGGTCTCAATCCAGTTGCGAATCTCACGGCTGTCAGGCACGGTGCGCAAAGTGAAGATTCCCGGCAGATCAATTCCCGGCAACGGCGGGCGGATGGGCGCGGCTCCGGGTGAGAGCACGAGAGCATCGTAAGGCTCGATGCATTCGTCCCCGGTCTCGAGGTTTCTCACCGATACGGTGCGCATCGCGCGGTTGATTGCGAGCACTTCGTGCCGGGTGCGGACTTCAATATTGAACCGTTTGCGGAAGAGATCAGGCGATGCCAGCAACAACTTGCCTTCATCGTGGATCACGTCGCCCACGTGATATGGAAGGCCGCAATTGGCAAACGAGACATACGGACCCTTGTCAAGGACAAGAATCTCGGCGTCTTCATCGAGCCGGCGGATGCGCGCTGCGCAAGTTGCTCCGCCGGCGACGCCTCCAACGACGACAATCCGCTTTCGGTTCATGACACCTCGCTCCGGAACCTAGAACGGGTTGGGCTTTGAATCATCTTGCTGCTGATGAAAATCATCAACACCGTATTCATTCGAGATTCCGCAATTCTGTACGGTCAGGGGCCCGCATCGATGCGCATGGAAGCAGCGCAATCGACGCGACTCCTGATACCAGCGTGTGGGAACGCTGAGCGGAATTGCTATGACAAGGGTCACAGCACGCAAAACGAGTTTTGCAAGGGGAAATGGCTTAAATGGCAGGACTTGAGGTTGTTAATTTTCGCAGGCCATGCCGCCGCAGCATCCGGCACTCGGGCCGCAACATCCACCTTCAATGCCACAGGCAGACCGCTCAGCGGGCTGGGAATGCCCGCTTCCTTTTGTAATGGCGCCCGCGCCGCCGCTGATGAGCCTTTTCACACTGCCGCCGCAGTCCGGGCACTCGGAGATTGGCGGGTCCGACATCTTCTGGCGCCGTTCAAAATGGCGGCTGCATGTTGCGCACTCGTACTCGTAGGCGGGCATATCTTACACCTTCTCCAGATCACTTCTTATTCAATTGTATGTCGGGCGCGCAAGCAGGTCTAATTCGCAATCCGGAGCACGCTGCGACACGGAATGACCTTATCGATTATTCTCTGAAGCGGTGCCGACACCCCCCCAGAATCCGCTGACCTTTGTTGTCGTTGCCGCATATCTGGCCGCGGCGATTGCCATTGGCTACATCGTGGGTCGCCATGCAGATACCGCTGCAAAGTTTCTTCATGCACGCGGATCGTTGCCCACGGCAATCTCCGCTCTGGCGTTCTTCGCGGCAAACTGCGGCGCGCTCGAAATTGTTGGCATCGTCGCGACCAGCGCCAAGTACGGAGCTCTGGCTCTGGATTTCTACTGGATCGGCGCCATTCCCGCCATGGTTGCCCTCTCTCTGCTGATGATGCCGGTCTACCTGCGCAGCGGAGCGATGACGGTTCCCGACTTCTTCCGGCTGCGCTATAACGACGCTACGCATCTGCTGGCCTGCGTGCTTCTTTCGGTGATGATGGTCCTGATCTCCGGAATCAGCCTTTATGCCATCTCGATGGTGCTGCACATGTTCTTTGGCTGGAGCTTTTCTGCCGTAGCGGCTGTGGCTGCCTCGGTCGTGCTTTCTTATGCCTTCACGGGCGGCCTAAAGGCGACCATCTACAACGAGATCTTCCAACTCGCGCTTACCATCGCCGGTATTGCGCCCATGGCATTCGCCATCTATCGATCGTTTCATGGCGTCCATGGCATCCTGGCGCAAATGCCCCCGGCAAAAGCTCACCTCTGGATCGCTCTGCCGTTAATGCAGCCGAGGACTGCCACGATGGATGTTTTCGGCGCAGTGGTGGGCCTGGGCTTTGTACTCAGTTTCGGGTATTGGTGCACCGATTTTGTTCTCATTCAGCGCGCTCTGACAGCCAAGACCTTCGAGGGCGCCATACGCACGCCGTTGCTTGCCGCGATTCCGAAGCTGGTCTTTCCATGGCTAGTCGTTTTTCCCGGCATCGCTGCTGTCACGTTTCTTACCAAGAGCCCCCATCCACGTTTCGATGACGCGCTTCCAATTCTGATGAGGCACTATTACGGCTGGGCGCTGACTGGGCTAGGTGTTTCCGCGATTTTGGCGAGCCTTATGTCGGGACTGGCCGGAAATGTGACTGCTTTCTCCACTTTGTGGACTCACGACCTCTACCGGACACACATGCGGCCACGCCAATCGGATGCGCACTATCTGCGTATGGGCAGGTCGTTCACTGCTCTTGCCGCGTGCCTCAGCATTGCCACGGCCTACATTGTTCTTCTGTTCAACAACCTGATGGACTATCTCCTGCTGGTTTTCTCAGTATTCAACACGCCGCTGTTCGCGGTCTTTCTTCTCGGCGTATTCACTGTGTGGGCTACTCCCGCTGCCGGGTTTTGGGGGCTCGCGTGCGGCGTCATCGCGGCCTGCGCGCACAGCTTCGCGGTTCGTTGCGGGGTCATCGTATATGGGAGCCAGTTGCTTGGAGATTTCTATGGCGCGATCTACTCCTGCGGCGTGGCCGCCGCGGTCACCTGCATGGTGAGCCTGTTTACCGCAGCGAAGCCGGCGGAATCCATGCGGGAAATCACATTCTGGACTTCTGCAGCGCGCCGCCGCATTTCTCCTGCTACGTGGGCGCTGGTAGCGTTGGTCCTGGCGGTCTTCGCCGTTTTCAACTTCATCTTCCGCTAGGCACGCCCGATTTGCGCCGGGAATTGCTTTTCCTGAGGTGACCTCGCGCTTTGACCGGTCCGGTCGAGTTCCGCGTCACCAGTGATGTTTCGACTTTGTATTGAGTACCATTGCGATGCGGCGAATTGCCGAGCGCCTCCAGCGCGGTGACAAACGTCTTTGCCAACTCATGACGAGAAAGCCGCAACGTGGTCAGGGGTGGAAACACGATGTCGCTGAGTTCAATGTCGTCGAATCCAATGATGGAGAAGTCATGCGGAGTGGAAAGCCCCCGGTTGTGAATCACACGGAGCGCGCCGATTGCCGTCAGATCGTTTGCCGCAATCACCGCAGTGGGCCGGGCTGATAATGCGAGGAGCTCGGTCATCGCGCTCTCTCCGCCGCTGATGCGATAGTTGCCGACACGAAGGTACTGGGTCTCTGCCGCCAGTCCCACGCCGCCCACCGCCAGCAGAAAGGAGTGCAGGCGGTGGTCTGAGATGGTGGGTCCAGCGGATCCGCCGATATATGCGATCTTTCTGTGCCCCAGCCCATAGAGATGCAGTACGGCCTGCCGCATGCCCTCAGCGCTATCGACGCAAACATCGCTCAAACCCTTGGCCACCACTCTCCGGTCCATCGTGACCAGCGGCACGCGCTTGTTGATGACTGCCTCGATCGGCGCGGACTCGATCTCCGAAGCCAACAGAGCGATACCCTCCACCTGGCTCACCAACATGCGATGAATAGTCTTCTGCATGCGCAGCGGCTGTGACTCTGTGGTCGCGACCATCATGTTGAAATTGGTGTCGGCGAGAATGCCCTCGAAGCTCTGGATGAATTCCGGAAAAAAGGGATTGGTAATGTCGGGAATAATCAGGCCGTAGGTGCTGCTTCGGCCGTACTTGAGAGTGGTGGCGCTGCCATTGGGGATGAACTTCAGTTCGTCGATGACGCGCCGCACCCGTTCTGCCGTCGCGGGCTTGACGGTACTCAAGCCATTGATTACGCGGGACACGGTGGCGCTGGAGACGCCCGCAATCTTCGCTATATCGCGCATGTCCATGGGAATGAAATCGCGGTGCGAGAGGCCCGTCTCTCTCGCAAATCCTTCGCTTTTCGAATGACCTACGTATACCACATCCTGCGGTTTCCTATCCCTTCGCGGGTTTGCCCCGCGAATGGTCATCCTTACCTGGCCGGGCTTGGGGAGCGAGTACCGGCAGCCAGAAGCGCGGTGAAGCGTGGATCTCCTTGTAAAGGCTTGAGGTCGGGATTCGCAGCCATGCGTTCAATCGCCCAGCCCGGCAGTCCATGATCGACAGCCTCGCGCAGCAAATGAAGCGCTGCGTCGCGATCGCCCTCGCGGAGCTTGAGGAGGGCCAGGCTTTCGGTGGTCTCGGCTGTGGATGGATTGTCGAGCCCAAGCACGCGTACCTGGATGGCGTGCGCCTGCGCGAAGAGCTGCTCGGCGTGCCGGGAGTCTCCGCGTTCGGCCAGAATTTCAGCAAGATTGCTGAGGGACATGAGCGTAGACGGGTGATCGGGACCGAGCAGGCGGGTGCGAACTGCCAAAACCTGTTCGGCGAGCGACTGCGCCTCTTCGAGCTTGCCTTCATCATTGAGGATCGCGACAAGAGTATTCATGCTGTTGATCGTGTCGGGGTGGTTGGGGCCAAGAACGCGCTGTTTGGCGGCCAGAGTTTCGCGCTCCAGGGCTTCCGCCTCTGGAAAGCGCTTCTCTCGATAGAGGACGTTGGCCAGGTTATTCGCCGCTTTGAGTGCCTGGGGTCCGTCGCTGCCCTCGATCTTGCGGAAAATCCCCAGCTGCTCCCGGTCAATGCTCTCGGTTTCTGCCCATTTGCCCTCGTTCAGCAGGACGTAGGCGAGATGGTTCATTGCCTCAAGCGTAGCCGGATTGCCGTCTCCGAGAGTACGACGGCGCTCGACTAGGACCTGGCGCTCCAGCGATTCGGCCTCGGCGTTATGGCCCTCCTGGCTGAGCACGACGCCCAGATTGCTCATCGTCACCAGTGTGTCGTCGTTCTTCAAGCCGTAGCGGCGCATCCGGAGATCGAGCACCTTGCGCAGGAGGACCTCAGAGTCGTGATACTGGCCGCGCCAGTAAAGCGTCCAGCCAACTGAAGCCTGCGACTTGAGGGTCAAATCGTTCTCGGGGCCGAGTCGTTCGAGCCGGATGTCGGCGGCCTTTCTGTAGAGAACCTCGGCGCGATCGTTAAGGCCAAGGTTGGCGTATACCTGGCCCATCACCATCATCATCTGCGTCTGCGAGTCGGGATCCTGGGCAAGACCGGACTCGATCTGCGCGGAGGCCTTGTCGAGGATTTCGCGCGCCGTGACCTGGTTGCCGCGCGCCTCGCCGGGATCAGAGACCTTGAACATGTTGGTCATGAAATCGGTGATGCGATTGGCGCGGTCGCGCTCGCGCGTGATGCGGCGCAGCTGGAAGGCTTGCGCGACGGCGAAGGCGGCGAGCAGAACCACCAGCGATGCGGCCACGCCCACTGCCACACTGTGGCGGCGCACATACTTACGCGCGCGATAGCCGACGCTGGCGGGCCGGGCGAGAACGGGCTGATGGTTGAGATGCCGTTCGACGTCTGCGGCCAGCTCGGAGGGCGTTCCGTAGCGACGCGAGCGGTCCTTCTCCAGCGCCTTCATGGCGATGGAATCGAGGTCGCCGTGGAGCAAGCCGGCGAGCTGCCTGGGCTCGGTGGACCGCAACGGAGCAGAGGCCGCGGACAGATTCCTTTCCGATGTGAGACGCGTGCTGGGGCGGGGCGGGTCCTGCTCGCGCAGCTGGCGCAGGACTTCGTCCAGGGGCTGCTTGCGCCAATTCTCGCTGTCGAAGGGAAGCGACCCGGTCAGCAGCTCATAGAGAACGACGCCCAGGGCATAAACATCAGTGCGCGTGTCGATGTCGCCACCCGCAGCCTGCTCCGGACTGATGTACCCGGGCGTGCCGGCGATGCCCAGCATGCCGGTGAAGATGGATTCGCCGGGGACCAGGGGCTCAATGGCTTTTGCCAGGCCAAAGTCGATGATGCGCGGGGTTGGCTTGCCGTCCACTTCAACGACCAGAATGTTGGCCGGCTTGAGGTCGCGATGGATGATGGCCTTCTGGTGCGCGTGCTGCACGCCCTCGCAGACCTTGACGAAAAGTTCGAGCCGCTCCGCGATAGAGAGCCTTTTGCGATCGCAATACTTCGTGATCGCTTCGCCGGGAACGTACTCCATCACGAAATAGGGCTGGCCCGAGGCGGCCGTGCCCGCGTCGAAGACTTTGGCGATGGCGGGGTGGTCCATCAGCGCAAGCGACTGGCGCTCGGCCTGAAAGCGGCGAAGGAGAGTGTCGTCGAAGGCCGCGGAGCGAATGAGCTTGAGGGCCACTTGCCTGCGGATGGGCTCCGATTGCTCCGCCAGCCAAACCTGTCCCATGCCGCCTTCGCCGATTTTCCGGATGAGCCGATAGGGGCCGATCGACTCCAGCGGTTGCGGCTCCTGGGGTGCGGTTGCGGGAATGGCCGGCCGCGAAAGGCCCTCGGACTTTGCATAAGCCGAGAGCAGCGAATCGAGTTCCTGGCGAAGCGAGACGTCGGAGCCGCAAGCCTCGTTCAGGAACTCCGGGCGTTCCTCAGGTTTCCGCTCCAGGGCTGCGTCAAACAGCTCCTTCACCCTCTCCCACTGCCCGGTTTTCTCCATGAGGGCTTCTCCCCATCTCACGCGTAAGCCACGCCCTGGCCATGCTCCAGTCGCGTTTGACGGTTGCCGGCGAAATCTCCAGGGCAACGGCAGTTTCCTCAACCGTCAGGCCACCGAAGAAACGCAGCTCGACAACTTTCTCCTGCTGCGCATCGCGGCGTGAAAGCCTGGTGAGCGCATGGTCCAGCTCTACAACGTCCACGTTCTGTCTTTCGGGGAGGTAGAAGCTCTCGTCCAACTCGACTTTGTACTGTGGCCCTCGCTTCGCCGCACCGCGGCGCCGGGCATAATCAACCAGAACCTGCCGCATGAGCTTGGCGGCAATCGCGACAAAATGGGCGCGATTTATGGTCAACGGCGCCCTGTCACCCGCGAGCCGGAGGTAGACTTCGTGAACAAGCTCCGTGCTTTGCAGTGTGTGATCGGAACGCTCAGCCAGCAAGCACCGATGAGCGGCAAGCCGCAGTTCTTTATAGACGAGCGGGATGAGAGCCTGAAGTGCCTCCTGATCTCCGCTTCTCCAGCGAAACAGCAGCTCAGTGGCCGAATCTGACGATTGCGGCACGTCTATGCCCCCGGGGGTTGCTTGCTTGATATGAAGATAGCTTCACCCTCGCGCAGGAGTCAACGCAAATGCAACCCGCCCTGACGAGTCGCAAGTAAAGATTGAGGCAAGGGGGCCCAGCGACGCGGTTTTTCAGAGTTAAGCGATGCTTCCCCATGCGGTTGGAACCAGAGGGCCTCGCCTTGCCGCCGGTTCTGCGAGGTGGATGGCGCGACGGCAGAATTCGCGGATCAGAGAAAAAGATGAGCTCTTTTCCGCCTGGATTGCGCAACCAGTAGTGAAAGCCGCTTTGAGAGCGTGGCTCGGATAGGCCCTGGGGGGGGAACAAGACCCACGCTCTCGGCTTTCAATTCCCAAGCCAAAGAGGAGGTCACACCAATGAAACTGCATCTTCACTCACTCGCAACACGCCAGAGATTTGGGTCGCGCAGCTTGCCCGTTCGTCTGGGGGCGGTCGCTTTAACAGTCCTCTTCACCGCGAGCCAGATTCCGGCGCAAGGCCCGATTCCCTTCGACACTGACACAGCACAACCCGCACCTTCCACGCAAAGCAGCACGGTGACGGCGCAGGCGCCGGCAGTTGCCACCGATCTTTCCGCGCCGGTGCCCAACGTTGAACAGGCGACGCTCGCCAAGACGTCGTCTGATTCACTCTTCGCGATAGCCGATGCGCAGGATCCGGCGCCAGGTCCTTCATCCAATTCGCTCATGTCCACGCCGACGGTGAAAAAGAAGGCGCCGCATCACGCGCTGGGACTGACCCTGGCAATTACGGGGACAACGGTTCTGGTTGCGTCAGCCTTCTTTTTCGGACTGCAGAACCATTTCTGCAGTGGTAGTTCGAACGCCACCTGCAACACAGTCCGCACTAACAGCCTGATCGGAATTGGCATCGGCGCACCGGTAGCCGCGGTGGGTTATTACTTCCAGTTCCACAAATAAGAGACAGGGGGATACAGGGTTTGCTTCGGCAAGCATGGGGCATTCCTCATTGAGATCCAGGGAGTTCGCTCAGGCGTTCTCCCTGGAGCTGCTTGCGCGGCACAATTATGCGCCAAGCGTAAACACAACGTTGATGGTTGTTTCAACCTCTGTGGGCTGGTTGTCGAGCTTGTAAGGCCTGTATCGCCAGCTTCGCACGGCATCAACGGCGGCCTGCCGCAACATTTCGGGTCCGCTCACGACCTGCAAATTCTTGATTGTTCCATTCTTCGCGATAACGGCGTGCAACTCCACCGTGCCGGCCACGCGGGCTGATTTGGCGATGGCTGGATAAACCGGCGACGTTTTCTGAATCAGCAGTCCGGTTGCGACACCGGACGAGATGGCCACCGGTCTGGAAGACCTGATAACAGGCTGCGCGTGCCCATTAAAGATGCCGACAGTTGCGCTGCCGCCGCCCAGGCCGTCAGCGCCAAAGTTTGCGGCGGGAGGCGCATTATCCGCGACCTGCTTGTTCGCGTCCTGGGGAATCCGCGTCGGAGCAGTCAGCTGATCGTTCATCATCTGCGTCTCAGCTTCGGTGGGCGCCGGCTGAGAGCTCGCTGCCGCCTCTTCGGTGACGGGCTTGCTATCGGATGGCTGCTGCCGCTCGCCTGCCGCCGGCGGTTTGTCCTGAGTGGGTAGTTCAGCAGCCGACTGCTGCGGCGTGTTTGTTTCCAGTGTGGTGTCGGTTGACGTCGAAATCGGTTCAACCGGCTGTTTCGCCGCGGCCTTCGCACCATGATGCAGCAGCGGGATCACGATGAGCGCAGGCAGGATCAAACAGGCGCTGGTTGCGGCAAGGACGATCGATTTCTTTTTCTTCCTTGGCGCCGCCGGTTCTTCAATCGCTTCAATATTCTTTGTTGAAAACGACTGAAAAAGTCCTTCGTCAGCCTGGGGAGCCGATGCCGGCGCGGCTTCGGCCGACTTTTTGGTTTCTTCCACCTCTGCCGGGACTGGCTCCTCCAGCGCCACGGCAGTTTCGGTCGCAGTATGGCTGGCTTCCAGCCCGCGCAAAGCCCGACTGGGCGATTCATCCACCAACTCAGTCGTAAGCGCTTGATGGGTATGAGCGATCGAAGCGGACGGGCCCCGGCGCGAGTCGCGAGGCTTTTCCCCCGGAGGCGATAAAACGGTCGTGCGATCTCCGGAATGCCCGAGGGGCTTGGCCGGCTTGCCAAAAGATGCCGCCCATGCCTCCCATTCATTCGAGTTCACACGCAAGGGCACGGGAGCAGGCTCGCGATCGAATTCCGTCTGCGGCTTAGCCGCAGGCGGGGCAGCGGCTGCACGCTTATCGCGCGGCTTTTCAACCACCGGCGGCGCGATGGTCTTGCGTTCAGCCGAGTGCGAAACCGGCTTGGGAGGCTTGGCAAAGGAATGAGAAGCTTCCCACACTTCCCATTCTCTGGAATTAACGGGCAAAGAAGCGGGAGAGGCCTCGCCATCCCATTCGCTGAAATCCTCAGGAAGCGTATCGGGTAACGACGGAACTAATTCTTCTGGAGATGCCATTGACCGTCCTCTCCTTTCTCATAAACAGCACCCTTGTACTTACGGGTTTCATGCGGTTCTGTTTTGGCGATCGCGTGCTCGTCCGCGCCTTGCACATGGCCTCGATCGGCAGGAATGCCGTCGAGTTTTGCGAAGGTCCATTTCGGCGGCGCCTCAGCGTCTGCAGGCTGCGGCGGGGCAGCTTCTGCGGCAGGCGATGAAGCAGTTTCAGGCAACCCCTGCACCTCAAGTACGACTGAAGCTTGCGCTGTGGCGTAGCTTTCAGGATCAGAGGGTGTGAAAAACGCCGAAAGGATGTACTTTCCCGGCGCGAGCACGTGGCCCGCAGAAGGGATATAGACGAATGTTCCCGGAACAGATGCCGCGGCGTTCAATTGAATCGCGCTCAATGCGGTGCCGTAAGAAATGGCAGTTGGGACGGGCCAGGTGATGGCGGCTGCCGGCTTATCAGTCACGGAAAGCGAGACCGATGCACTCACGGTCGAGTAGTTCAAAGTATCGGTAGGGGTGAAGAGAACCGAGAGCTCATGAACTCCCGGCGCGAGCACCTCGCCGGCCGCGGGGGTATATGTGTAAATTCCCGGAACTGTCGCTAAGGCCTGAAGCTGAGCGGCACTGAGTGCGGTGCCGTGGGTGATCGGTTCCGGTGACGGCCAGGTGATGACGGGAAGTCCCTTGGCGACTGCGAGCGATACGGCGCTGTGCGAGATCGAGTAGCCCAATCGATCGGCCGGGGTGAAAACCACTGAAAGTTTATGTTCTCCGGCCGCAAGCACTGCTCCCAGGCCGGGGTTGTACTCGAATGTTCCCGGAACCGCCGCCGTGGCGCAAAGTTGGGTGGTACTGAGATGCGTGCCATAGCTGATTGCATCAGGTGTTGGCCACTGAATGGCTGAAGCGGCTCTGGCCACAGCGATGGGCACAGACGCCTCGGCGGCGGTGTGATTTGTGCTGTCACCAGGGGTGAATGTGACCGAGAGCGTATGCGTTCCCGGCGAAAGTATCTCGCCCGGGCCGGGAGTGTACTCGAATTTTCCCGGCACGGCCGAGGAGGCATTGAGTTGAGCATCATCCAGGGCTGTGCCGTAGATGATATCGGCGGGTATCGGCCAGGAGAGGACCGGTGTTGCCTTGGTGACGACGATGGAAATGGCGGCCTGGTAGGGAGCGTAATTGCCCAGGTCCGCCGGGGTGAACGTGACCCATAGCGTGTGCGTTCCCACCGGAAGCACGTAGCCAGGGCCAGGCGTGTAAACGAAAGTTCCCTCAACCGATGCGGTAGCGTTGAGCTGGGCGAAGGTGAGCTTATCTCCATAGGCAATGGGATCAGGCGCCGCCCACGTGATAACAGGTGTGGAGCGCGAATGGTCTGAGCCTTTGCTCGCAGGGCCGGCGTGCTCGTCTCTGCGGAGATCGACCGGCGCAACACTTCTTACTGGACCGCGAACGTCAAACTCCCGCTTCTTCTCCTGCGCAATGGGGCGCCCGGTGATCGAACTGGCCATCTCAAGACTGATGCGCGAGGTGCGTGTTTCAGAGAGCCCGGTTTCGCCCGACTGGAGCGCGCGTGCGGCATCCTGGTCGTTGGGAATCTTCCAGCGCACCGGCCTGCCCAGTGCCTTGGCGACAACATCTTCGTTCGTGGTCTCGTGAAAACGGGAATCAAACCGATTGATCACGATTTCAAGGTTTGGACCTTCATCGGCGAAGAACTGGGAGATCAGCCGGTTGGAATTGCGCAGGTCAGAGATGCCGGTTTGCGTGACCAGGTAAACCTTCGAGGCATCTTCAAAAAGAATCTTCGCTGCTACGTCGATCCTGGATCCGACGTCCACGACGACATGATCGAATTCGTGGCGCGCGATTGCGATCAGCTTGTCGATAGCGCGTTCTGAAACCTCAACTTCAGGAACCTTGGTGGGAGCGGCCAACACGAAGACCCCCGACCGATGCTTGACCAGCAGATTCTGAAGAAACGTTGCATCCAGCCGGTCGATATTGCGAAGGGCGTCTTCGGTTGAGTAGCCCGCCGCAATCCCGAGGCAGAGTGCCGCGTCTCCAATCGGGAGGGCGAGATCGATGAGAAGGGTTTTCTGATCGGAGTTTTGGGCCAGGGCGATGGCAATGTTGCACGCGACTGTCGTGACCCCGGATCCACCTTTGGAACCGGCGAAGACAAGCAGCTTTCCTTGTCCCTTCTCTCCCAGGCGAATGGGCTCGCGAACCTGGGTCGTTGTGGTCCGAACGAGGGCCTCGGCCATGGCGCCCGGCTCAAGGGGCAACAGCACGTATTCGCTTGCCCCGGCGCGCATCAGGCGGACGGCAAGCTTGGGGTCGGAATTCTCCGAATAGACCATGATTTTCGCCGCGTTGCTTGCGCTCGCTCGTTCCACCAGGCGCACTGCGACTTCAGGATCGCTGTCGAGGTCAAGGATGAGAACGTCGAATGAGGTCAACAATCTTTGCAGGTGCTCAAATTCGGGCGGATAGGAATCGAACTCTCGAAGGTTCGCCTGGCGCGTTTCATCAAGAGCCTTGGCTACCGTTTCGCGCCTCCCCTCGTGGGGACCGATCAGGGCGACCGATACGAGGCCGGCGCCATAGTTTTCTGCTGGTTTCATGCCGAATTTCGATGACACATCTGCTGCACTCACGGTGTTCAGTGCTCCTTGAGGTAACATCCCTTTTCGGGCCGATCTCGAATCGACGCGATGTGGGGGAGACGAATTCGCCAGGTTTCGTACCCCAATGAACAAAACCTGGTGCAATTCCGGGGCGAGTTCTCAATGCGAGGGCGGCCTTGCGCTGCTCGCCAAAAACAAGTTGCGTGGAAAAATGGTAATCATTTTGACGGTGATCTGGAACTAAGATAACTGTAAATAGAATTACTAAAGTGCTATGACCTTCCGAGAGCCGTATCTCTTCAGCCAAACTGGCGACGAATGCCTGGTGAGCTGGTTCCGTTCATCGGGTTAGTGGGATAGGTATTGTCCCAGGTCTCGGAGTATGCGCATCAACAACGAAAGATTAGTTCTGGCGCGGATAGCGGCATACGTCTTGACAAGTCGTATTATTTCAATAGATTCTAGTCTCATCACCCCTGGAGGGTTCTCTCCCATGAGCGCCAGTGTTCTGGTCCGCTCATGGGCATGAAGAATCTGAAAGCCGGTGCCTTTCCCCCAACGGTCAATTGAATATTTAATTCGGCGACACGATGACTGAGCCGAGCGGCTGGGCGCTTGCCCCTTGCGAACGGGAGATCCGTGTCCGACCGCGGACCGTTCTTTGACTATTCGAAGTAGATTTACCGGCAGCTCCGATTCCCCGGGAGACCTTACAACATGACCAAGCCGTCCGCTGGCTCTGATTCCAGGGTGCGTTTTGCAGGGATGTCCGTTTTCGCTTGCTTTGCCGATCGCGGGAACTTGAGTTCGCAACCAGAAGCTGCTGCCAGGGGGCTTGCGAAGTTCGGAAGCGCGAGATGGATGACGTCGGCTGTGGTTGTCGCACTGTTTTTTGCGGCGGGGCGCGCCGCATTCGGATCGCCGACCTGCCCGAGTTCGCCCAGTTATTCGCCGGATTTCACTTCGAATCAAAGTTGTCTTTCGCTGCTCGGCAACGGCTATAGCTCCAGCCCCACCGTTGCCAGTTTCCAGCCCGGGAGCGGAGGCAACATGTTGCTGCAGGTTACCCCAAATAGCCCACAGCAGAGGGGGTACGCGTGGTACATCTTCCCGCAGCCCGTTGGCAATTCTTTTTCAACCACCTTTACGTTTCAGTTGGCTGGCGCCAGCAGTCCCCCCGCCGATGGCTTCGCGTTTGTGATCCAGAATTCGCTTAACGGAGCAAATACCTTGGGCCCGACCGGCTCAGACGGATGCGGTCTCGGCTTCGGCGATGATCCTACGGGTGCGGGTGCTGCTTGCGTGAATGCCACCGGCGGCATCACAAACAGCGTGGCCGTAGGATTCAAGACCTATAACAGCGGTCAGGGCCTTCCGAATCCGGACAGCGTTTTCATTGCGAGCAATGGAACAGGCGCGAATTGCGTCGACACGGGCGAGGGATACTGCGTGATCGCAGAGAACGACCTCAGCGGCGCGGATAGCTCGCCTAATAGCTCTGGTTGCGAGGGGTCCGGCATTTGTCTGGCCGACGGCAATGTGCACACGGTGACGGTTACCTACTCCACCCAGCCGGCAGCTACGCAGACGGCCTGCGGCTCCCAGCCGTGCCTCGATGTGATTCTGGATGGCACCGACCTGTTTCCCACAGGCGTGGCCTTCAATATGACCTCGATCGGTTTGACCAATAACTCAGCTTATGTCGGCTTCACGGGGGCGACGGGTGGCAGTTATGAAAGCAACGACATCCTGAGCTGGACCTTTACGCCGAGCAGTTTCGGCAACATCAACGTCTGCCCGTCGGGACAGAACACACCACCGTGCAGCAACAGACTGCCCGAGACCTTCAGCGTCCCGGCTGGCACGACTGTCGGCTCGGTTCAGGTGGTCACACAAGGCGTCGCCACACCCGGACTCGACTTCTCGCTGGCCAGCGCCGGCACATGTACCGGCTTCAGCGGTCCGG
>Ga0335074_10007619_pt1 | contig 15012 bp, 15 predicted proteins | sample Lox_Sample_23_FD_206715 | JGI IMG/M metagenome (GOLD analysis project Ga0335074, IMG submission 206715) | Soil microbial communities from Loxahatchee National Wildlife Refuge, Florida, United States - Lox_Sample_2.3 | ecosystem: Environmental > Terrestrial > Soil > Wetlands | place: USA...
GCCTGCGAGTTCCGTTGCACAACGGCCGCCACTTCGTTTGGGCGAGCGAAGAAGGTCGTCCCGTCTCGACGCACGTAGTACTCGGGTCGGTTCCTGTCGAGGGTTAGGCCATGGAGTACACCGTCGCCCGAGAGCACTTCCAGCACGAGGATGTTCTTCCCGTCCAACCGGTGGGCCTGGATGCGCACCGAGGGTGACGGGTCAACGAGGTCGCGGAGCAGATCATTCAAGCGACGGCGTCCCTCCGGGAGCCTGTCCTCGACGCCGCGAAGCTCGCCTCCGTCGCCGATGCCGAAGAGGAGGGTCCCTCCGTCGCCGTTCGCGAACGCCACGACGGTCTTGAAGACGTGACGTTTCTCGTCTCGACTGTCGGGGAGCTTCTCCTTGTACTCCAGGTGCGGACCTTCCCCTTGTGCGGCAAGCAGGCTGAGTTCTGCGATGGGGTCGCGTGGCAGTTCGGTTTCGACATTGCGGATGCGGCTTCCTTCCCAGCTGAGGGCGCGGAAGTCGTGCCACTCGGTTGCTTGCTTGAGCCACAGCCATGCGTCTGACGGCAGGCCAGTCGGAAGTGGGATGGTGACTCGGCCGGCCCGGGTCAGGCCGCCGGCGGTTCGGAACTCTGCTCCATTGAGTTCTAGCCAACTACCTTTCACGGCACGCCCACCCACCCAGACATCGAGGGATGCCGGTCGAATCCGAACCCGACCGATCCGCGCTCGTCCGTCGACCAGCCGTATCGAGATCTGCCCGAGCTGTGGGCTGTTGGTGCCCGAGACAGTGAAGTTGTGGTGATAGAAGGCGTTGTAGGCGGCCCCAAAGGTCGGAAACGATGGCGCGTCATCCTGCCCGACCAGGTAGCCGTTCGGCGGATGGATCTGACCCTGATTTGCCATACCGATCGTGTAGGCCATCGACGGCCAGGGCAGGACGAGTTCGTCGTAGAGCGCAAGACTGGGCTTGCGGAGCCAGTTGAAATTGCCGTTCATCAGTTCGATCCCGACTGAGATCGGTCCTGCCTTGAGAGACACGTCGCGTTCGGGGTCGAGGACGGAGGCCAGTTTCGCGGTTGAGATTGCGACCGAGACAAAGGAGCATTCGCCGTAGATCCAGGCTCGTTCTGTCCAGCCCTCCGGGCGAGGTCCGACGACGATCAGGGCATGAAGAAGGGGGGCGACGCCGTCGACCGGCTGGCCGATGACAGCGCTGATCCAGGCTCGGCCTCGGCGCGCTCGTAGCTGAGCTCGGAAGTCGTCCGGGGTGCTGACGCCCTGTTCCATCGTCGCAGATGGGTTAGACCGCCAGCAGCCTGTCGGCAAGCTGGTCGGGCAGCCGTTCGATCGCTCCCGATGCCAAGGCGATCGCTCTCAGGTTCTTGTACCAGGACCACCGAATCGTCTCTGTCGGGAGGTCGAGTAACTGGGCCACACGCCGCTCCAACTTGTGAATGTCCCCGGGTTTCGCTCCCCCTCCGCGGCGAATGGTGGACGGAAAGTCCGTCTCGGGCAGCATTCGGTCTGGGGGGATGTGCCGAAGGATGTCGTCGGACATGGCGCCGTTGACGGAGAAGTAGCAGCCGGCAGCGCCGGCTCGACGCACCAGTCGTTCGTCGCCCAAGAACCAGTGCAGGATCAGGCCTGGGTGCGGGAGGCCCGAGACGAGGTCCACGACCTGTTCGGCGCAACCAGTGCTGTGGACGGAGACAAGAACAGGGGCACCCTGAATGGCTTCGAGAGTCGTACGGAAGATCCGGGTCTGGTCCTCGATGCTGCCGGCCCGACGGTCGAGTCCGACCTCCCCGACGAGTGCGAATCGAGGGAGAAGCTCATGGAGATGGGCGACATCGAATCCGGCTCTGGCGGACGCCACGCCTGGATGAACGCCGCATCCCCAGACCAGGCGGCTGTCTCGCCGACTCAAGACGAGGTCAGCTTCGTCGAGGGATCTCGTCACTGCGAAAACGAGCGCGTCGCCGAGCCCGTCGAGTTGTCTTGCCGTTACATCTGGGGCGATATGGGCGTGGCAGTCCAGCGGCGGCAGGTCCGGGCTAGTCAAGGTTCACCCTGCCCAGTTCGGCCAATCCCGCCTCGCACAGCTCGACTGCTCTGTCGAAATCAAATTCGGCCGGGAATGGACCCATGGCAATGAGCGTCTCGTCTCGGAAACCTTCGGCGACCGCTCGCTTGACGGCAAGGACATCACTGTTCCGATTGGAGCGCAGCTTGGCCAGCGATGTCCCCGTGAGAGTGTCGGAGAGATAGACGGTCTTGTCGATGATCTGAGCATGCGCAATGGAACCGCGGCGGACAATGCAGGGAAAGCAGAGGCCGCAGTGGTGGTTGGGATTGCCGCCCTTGTACCTGCCCCCGTCCAGCTTTCCGCACGAGAGCGTTAAGGCCACGCCCTCCTCGAAGCCGGGAAGGCCGACCGCTGCCGCCTCCGCTACGAGTTGTCCTTTCGTAAGACCGGAGTAGAGGTCTCGGATTCGTACAGCTACCCCGAGCTGCTGCAGGATCCGGTTGAAGTCAGCGATCGTCCGGGGGTGGGTGGAGCGGGTAGAGAGCGCGCCGCCCCTCTCGGGACCGAGGGGCGGATTGAGGCTGGTGTACCCGTTCTCTGGAACCTCGACCGTTTTCGCGTGACGCGACTCGGCGACGGCAGAGGCGAGCGCCATGAAGAGAAGGGATCGGGTCCGGCTGGATGACTCTCGCTTCGTGGCGCCTTGGACGATGCGAAGTTGCTCGTAGTGGAGGTCCCCTTCAAGGGCCGGTCCGAGCCACCGCTTGATGGCGTTCTGTGCACCCTTGATCGTCGGGTTGTCCCAGTGGCCAAGGAACAGTCGGTCTGCGGTTCCCGCGAGGACGGCGCCACAAAACGAGTCGAGACCGCCGCTGAGGAGAGCGACCGTGGCGAGGTCTTCTGGTGGGTCGCCAATAGCACCTGGCACCGCGAGACCATCGGCTGAGACGGTGACGTGCCAGGTGTCGCCAGAGAGCCAGAACAGGAGATCGGCGACGTCGTCGAGCAAACCCTGCCATGGCTCGGGGTCGACGAGCTGGACGTGAAGCTCGATCGTTCTGGTGAAGCCCTGGTTGCGAGCCGATCGGCGATCAGCCATGTACGCGCCTGCGGCGAGGCGCACGAGGTCGATCGCAACGGCAGGCACGGGGCCGAGCTGCCCCAACCACGCCCCGACGTCAGTGATAACGGTCTCCGTCGCCCCCTTGCCAGATGGCCAGACGAAGACTTCGGCGTCAGCCATCGTCGCGGTGGATCCCTCGGGGATCAGCTCGAAGGTCATCGCGCTCTCAGCAGTCCGATCACTTCTCGCACCAGTCGCTCGGCGTGTGCGCTGAGGTCAGCGGTCCTCATGGTGCCCGCGCTGGGGACAGCGATCTGCCTCGCCCGCTGACGGATATAGCCGAGGATGCGTCTCTCCGCTCTGGAGGCGGCCGCCACGTCTATCGCTCCGCTTGCCAGCTCGGAGCGAAGCTCGACAAGGCCCATCTGAAACACATAGGCCGTTACGAATTCGCGCAAGGCGTCCACTTCGGATGGCGGGGTTTCCTGCATCACGATCGCTTTGAGCTGCTCCGCGGCGGCAGCCCGCAGGACCGTCTCGTCGGGATGACCGGCTTCGCCGAGGACCGCGTCGAGGATCCGGGCGCACTGCGACCTCGGTCCCAGCTGACGGAGCTCGTCTAGGTCGAGGCCAAGCTCAGCCAAGCCGGCGCGGTCTCCCGCTCGCAGCGCGTAGGCGCCGCCGATCGCAGCGCCGCCACGCGCCGCCCCCCTGGCGATGGATCGGCGCGACCCGCTGCCGCTTCGTCCGGCGGGCGAGCTGTCGCCCCGCGCGCCGCTAGCACCACCGGCACCTCCCCCGCCGCCCCCACCGCGAGCACGCCGGACGGGCAGGAGGCTCGCAACCGGCAGCACAGGCGTCGTTGCGTTCAGAGCCGGGTCGTCAGATGCGAGCGCACTCGCCAGCGCGCTGCCCAGTGCTTCCAGCTCGTCTGAGGGTGGGGACTCCGCATCATCAGCCTCCGAATCACCGCCGCCGCCTGAGCCGTCGCCAGAGGCCAGCTCGTCGAAGAGGTCGCGAACGTCTTTCCAGGGTTTGCCTCCAGTCCCTCCATAGGCGCCCGCGGTACCCATCAGGGCTGCGCAACCTGACGGGCCGCCTGTCGGACGTCGGCCTCAAGTCCCTCGTCGTTGGCGATGTCCTGCACCAGGGCTACTAGGGCTGCCACGTCGGACCCGGCCAGGCCAGCAACTGATCCGGGATCGATCCGTCGCCAGCAGTCCTGCCTGATCCCGGCCGCAATCTCTCCGGCCAGCTCGCCGGACGACTTGGCGATGCTGATGAGCGCCTCGATCGTGTCAGCCACGTCTTCGACGCGGCGCGCTCTTCCGAGTAGCCCGTTCACGGCCAGACGTCGGTCGGACATCGGCCGCTTCGCCAATGCCTCCTGGGCGAGCCCCCGGTCGGCGATCGACGGCCCAATCAGTCTTCCAACCAAAGCAGCCAGCTCATCGCTGAGCTCGGCTCCCAGCGACGAGGAGATCAGCGTCGCCGCAAGGGTGATGTATGGGCCGAGCTCGATGTCAGCCAGGTGAGGCTCTGATGCCGCCCACACCTTGGTCGTCTCCGATATCCGCTCCGGCCGCGAGACTCCTTCGGTTTCGAGTGCCCAGCCCTCCCACGCGGCGAGCAGATCAGCGCGCTGAGCCGCGGGCGTCGCAGCAAGAGCGTCAAAGTCGTCACGAAAGCGATCTTCGAGCAGCAGGAGCTTCCCGATCACGTCAGGGCTGACCTGGATCCCGCGCGCCTCGGCGATCTGTCGTCGAATTCCGAACGCATTGAGAAACCGCTTGATCTCGCGAGGATTGGAAACCTTGTCTGCTCCCAAACCCTGAGCGAATTGCGCCGCCATCAGAAGTACCCCGGCATCTGGCTGCCACGGCAGATCAGCAAGATCTCCCAGCAGCGGAACCTGGTGCGCCAGTCGGCGCTTCCCGCAATGCTCGACGAGTGCCTCGAAACTGGCTGCGTCGTCGCAGTCCGCTCTCGCCAGCAGCAGCGCCGTATAAGCCTCGGCTTCGTGTGGAGCCAACCGAGGAAGCGACACCGGCAGCTGAATGATCTTCTCAAGGTAACGAGCGGCGAAGCGATCTCCTCGACTGGCGCTGTCGACGCTCACGGCTATGGCATCTCTGACCATGTCCTGATCCGCGGCGATGACGAAGATCATCTTCGGTACGGACAGGAACAGCTTGATCGCCTCAAGCGTGGCGGTTACAGCCTCGGGCAGGCAGCGATCCAGGTCATCGACCAGGACGACCACACGATCGAGATCAGAGAGGCTCGCCAGGAGCCCAGCGAACTCATCGCGGAATCCGGTGATCGAGTCAGGCATCTCCTTGGCCCGTGGCGTGAATGCGCTGACCAGGGCGTCCGGGTCCCACTGCATCGTGAGCGCTCCGTTCGCCAGCGCGACGCCCACGCGTGCCCAGCTGATCCGCTTCAGGAGGCCCTTGGTCTTCTCCTTCAGCCCGGCCGTCTCCCCGAAGCGGGCTTCCAGGGCGCCGAGAACCTCCGCGATAACGGTGCCCTTCACGTCGCCATGGTCGTCGTACTCCCACGGGTCGGTCCGCACGACCAGATAGCGGGGGTCCTCCCGCAGCGCCCCGCCTATGAGGCCCAGCACCGTGGACTTTCCACCGCCCCAGGGAGCGTGGATTCCGATAGTCACCGGGTCGAGCTGGGGAGCGCCGATCGCCTGCAGGACCGGCGCGACGACCGCGCCGAAGCCCAGGAGGTCTACTGCCGACGGATTGTCGTCCCAGAGCGTCACCTGGACCAACGCGAGCTCCCTTCGAGGTCGTGGACATCGAGTCTGGCACCCGGCTGAGACAGTCAGGGGGTTGCTCCAGGGCTCGCCGATCCCTCTAGACGCCGGTCGCAGATGAAACGAGATCGCTCGGGCGGGTCGCCCCGACGTAGATGTCGCTGCCGAAGGCGGCGCCGATGGTGTCGGGGAAGGGTTCAACTCGGACGTCGACGCCGGTGTAGGGGGCGTCGACCATGAGGGTTTGGCCGTTGTCGGTGCCGACGTAGAGGCCGACTTATGCGGGTGATCTGTCAAGTCCTCGGGAGAGGAGCGGGTTAGGGGTTGGGGCTGCGGTGCTCGAGGAGGAGTACGTCTCGCCAGGTGCCGTTGAGTTGGCCGAGGCGTTCGCGTTGCCCGACGGTGCGAAACCCGCACGCGTGGTGGAGGGCAACGCTGGCGGTGTTCTCGGGAAAGATGCCGGTCTGGATGGTCCAGATGCCGGCGCCTTGGGCTGCCTCGATGAGGGTTGCGAGCAGGAGTCGTCCGATGCCGTGGCCTTGTTGGTCGGGGTGGACGTAGACGCTGTTCTCGATGACTCCGGCGTAGCAGCAGCGGTCGGAGACGTTGCTGGCGGCGACCCAGCCGACGATCTGGTCGTCGAGGGTGGCGACGTAGCGCAGGTCGGATCGGTGGGTGGCGTCCCACTCTTCCCAGCTCGGAGGGGTGGTCTCGAAGGTGGCGTTGCCCGTCGATATCCCTGCTGTGTAGATGTCGGCGACCTGGGGCCAGTCGGCCGCTTCGAGGGCACGGATCTGGACCGTGGGGCTGGTCGGGGTCATGGGGTCCATGATGGCGTGGCCGGACTGGTGAGCTCGGTGAGGAGGTTCTGGACTCGCTGGTCGATGTCGTCGACGATGGGACGGACTTTCTCGATCGGATGACCGGCGGGGTCGGGGAGGTCCCAGTCGAGGTAACGCTTGCCGGGGTAGACGGGGCAGGTGTCCCCGCAGCCCATGGTCACGATCACGTCGGCGGCGAGTCCGTCGTCGGCGGTGAGGAGCTTGGGGTGCTCACCGGTCGGGTCGAGACCTCTTTCCTGGAGAATGGCGACGACCGAGGGGTTGAGTTGGTCGGCGGGTTCGGAGCCGGCCGAGCGCACGTCGATACGTCCGGTGGCGTAGTGGTCGAGGAGGACCCGGGCGGCGAGGCTGCGCCCTGCGTTGTGGGTGCACAGGAACAGCACGACGGGTTTGTCGGTCACGGCGTCTCCTTGCCGAGGGGGGTCGGAGCGGGGGGTGCGGTGCCGTTGGTCGAGGCCGACTCGGCGTGGGGCACGATGATCTCGGCTGCTTCGGCCGGGGTGAGGCTGGGATAGAGGACCTTGACGCTGGCCACGGCTAGGACGGTGCCGACGATCTGGGCGGCGATGAAGGTCGGGGCGGAGGCGGGGGCGATGCCGGCGAAGGTGTTGGAGAACATGCGACCGACGGTGATGGCGGGGTTGGCGAAGCTGGTTGAGCTGGTGAAGAAGTAGGCGGCGCCGATGTAGGCGCCGACCGCGGCGGGGGCGCTGCGGGACCGCCCCGTGCGGGCGAGGGCGAAGATCACCAGCAGCAGCCCGAGCGTGGCGACGACCTCGGAGAGAAAGTGCGGGCCGGAAGCCCGGTGCTTGGTCGAGACGCTGACGGCGGACAGGCCGAACATGACGTTGGCGACGATCGCCCCGAATGTGCAGCCGGCCACTTGGGCGGGCAGGTAGGCGGTGGCGTCCCGCCACGACAGGCCGCCGAAGGCGGCGTCGGTGAAGGACACGGCCGGGTTGAAGTGGGCGCCGGAGATCGGACCGAACATCAAGATGATGGCGAACAGACCCGCCGCCGTGGCCGCGGCGTTCTCCAACAGCTCCAGTCCGCTGTTGCCTGGGGAGAGCTGCTGGGCGGCGATCCCAGAGCCGATCACGATGGCGGCCAGGAAGGCGCTCCCCAACACCTCGGCCGCGAGGCGTCGCCATAGCGGGTGCTGACCCATCGTGCCCAGCCGGTGCGTTCAGCAGCAGGACGACGACGGACCGGCGACAGCGAGGTCGGGCCGGGTGGCACAGCAGGCCGCCCCGGAGGGCTCGTTGGTGCGGAGCTGACCGGCGGGCATCTCCGCGTCGGCCAGCACGGTGTAGAACTCCCACGGCTCCCCGCCCGGACCGTCGACCCACACCTTGTCCTGGACGGCGTAGCAGCAGGCCACCTCGTCCTCGACGACGGTCGCCAACCCTGCCGCGATGAGCCGGTCCTTGGCGGCGACCACCTCCTCGGTAGTTTCCACCTCGACCCCGAGATGGTTGAGCGAACCGGGCGTCTGGGTGGCGTCCTCGATGAGGACCAGCTTGAGCGGCGGCTCGGCGATAGCGAAGTTGGCGTAGCCGGCCCGGACCTTGGCCGGCTCGGTGCCGAACAGCTTCGAGTAGAAGGCGACCGCTTCGTCGATGTCGGCGACGTTGAGAGCGAGCTGCACACGGGACACGGGACCAACCTCCTGGTAACATTCACTGTTGTCGATGTGTCCCCATCCTGTCGGACATATTCAGGCTTGTCAATACGTTGTGGAGGTTGGGTGGTGGCGCAGACGAAGGTGAGAGCCAAGGCGCTGGAGGTGACCGCCGACGCGGTGGCATGCTGCGCCCCGGTCACCGAGGCGCCCCTGTCGGAGACCGAAGCAGCCGAGCTTGCCCGGGTGATGGCCGCTCTGGCCGACCCAGTGCGGCTCCGGCTCCTGTCGCTGGTGGCGTCGGTCCCGGAGGTGTGCTCGTGCGAGCTGGAAGGTCCGCTGGCCAAGAGCCAGCCGACCGTGTCGCACCACACCAAGATCCTGGCCGAGGCAGGTCTGATCTCAGGCGAGAAGCGGGGCCGGTGGATGTGGTGGCACGCCAACCCCGACAGCCTCGCCGCACTCCGCAAAGCGCTCGGCGGGTAACCGGCTTAGCTGGCGGCCGGCTGGGTGGCGCCCAGGTAGGTCAGGTCACCGAACGCGGCCCCGATGGTGGTGGGGAACGGCTCCACTCGCACGTCTGCGCCGGTGTAGGGAGCGTCGACCATGACCGCCTGGCCGCCCTGGATCCCGACATAGAGACCTACGTGGTCCACCGTGGTATCGCTCCCGCCGAAGAACACCAAGTCCCCCGGCTCCAGCGGGTCACCCGCCGGCACGGGGGGTCCGGCATCGAACTGGTCCTGGGCGACGCGGGGCAGACTGATCCCGGCAACCTTGTAGGCGGCCTGAACCAATCCCGAGCAGTCGAAGCCGACGCCAGGGGTCTCCCCGCCCCACACGTAAGGCGTGCCGACCTGAGCCAACGCCCAGTCCACCGCAATGCCTCCGGCCGTGCCGGTCGCGACGGTCTGGGCCTGGGTCTGGCCGTAGGTTTGGGCCAGGTCGAGGACCTCGGTGACGTAGGCCTGGCTGTGGTTGTAGTCGTAGACGGCGGCGTTGAGGTCGGCGCCGTTCTCCCCGCCGTTGGCACACAGGTCGCGAGCGGCGGCGTAGACGGCGTCGGTGGGGTCGTAGGGCGACGGCGGGTTCTGGCCGCCGGGCGGGATCGGCTGGTCGTAGACGGCGAAGGTGGCCGGCTCGAATTGCATCGGGCCTTCCGCCCCGGCGCTGTTGGCTCCCGAGTGGACGCCGGGCAGGGTCGACTGGTCGTTGTCCGATTCGACCGTGCCGATGGCGGCCAGCACCGTCCAGGGCAGGCCAGGGCAGGTGGTGGCGGCCTCTTGGTAGAGGGCGAGCATCCCGGCGGGGATCTCGGAGGTCGCCGAGGCCGACGGCGTGCTATCCCCATCCCCGAGGATCGACGCGATGCCAGCACCGGCCGCGCCGGCGATGAGTACGACCAACAGCAGCATCCCGGCAGTGCCGGCACCGACGACGCGCAGACCGCTCATCGGCGCAGGGCGCGCCGGCGCTGGTCGTCAGCGGGGCGCGTTGAACTAAGGGTCACGGGTCTCCCCCTTTTCTCGTGGAGCTGGTTGTGCGGCGGCGAAGGGTCGCCGGGTGTTAGGAGGCTTGGCCGTCCAGGCGGGCGATCAGCCCGTCGAAGAGGTGTTGGCGGCCGACCTGTCCTTTGGCCGCGGCGTCATCGCGTTGGCGGATCAGGGTGGGCTTGAACTCGACGGTGGTGACGAAGAACGAGCACGACTCGCACACCGACTCGAAATGGCAGTCCATGTCGACTGGTCGGGCGCAGTAGCCATTGCCGAGCATCCGCTGGTGCATCTGACGACGCAGCCGGCCCATCTCGGAGCCTTCGGCCTCGGCCGGCAGCGCCTTGGACCCGTCGTAGAGGGCCTCGACTTTCTCGGTCACGGCGAAGTACTGGTCGGCGACGGTCCGATCGGCGATGCGGGCGTAGACGAGGGTCATGGTCATGTCCCGATGGCCGAGCAGCGCGGCGATGGCGTCGAGGCTCATGCCCCGGTTGAGGGCTTGGGTGGCGAGCGTGTGACGTAGCTGGTGGGCGGTGACGTGCCCGATCCCCGCCGCGGTCGACGCCTTGCGGAGCGCCTGGTCGAGACGGGTCGTGCTGATCGGCCGGCCGTGCTCGCAGAACAGCAGGGTCGAGCGGGGCGTCCCCGGCCGGGCGGTCAGCCAGTCATCGATCAAGGCTTTGAGCTCGGGGTGCAGCGGGACGTAGCGGTCGGTGCGCAGCTTGCCGACCGGGATGCGCAACCAGTACGCGGAGCCGATCTGGACCACCGCGTCGACGGTGAGGGCCAACAGCTCGCCGCGGCGCATCCCGGTCCGGGCCAACAACTCGACTGCCAGACGGACGAAGGGGTCGTCGTCGGCACGGGCTGCGGCAAGGAGCTTGGCCGCGGTCGGGTCGTCCAAGAACCGAGGCAGAGGCCGGTCAAGACGCGGGTAGTCGCCGGGGAAGATCAGACGGCCGTCGGGCCGGTCCTCGAAGCCCCATTCGGTGACAGAGTCGAAGAAGATGGCCAGCGCCGAGAGGTAGTACTGGATCGTCTGCTTGTCGAGGCGTGCCCCCTTGCCGGGTCGGGCCGGTGCCCGCTCGGCGAGATGGGCCTTGAACGCCTCGACATGGGTCCGGCGCACCTCGGCGATCCGGGTGACGGCCGGGTCATGGCCGGCCAGGAACACTCCGAAGTAGCGCAGCGTCCGGTCGTCGCGTTTGAGGGTGGACGTGGCGACCACGGTGCGGCGCTGGTCCAAGTAGCGGCGCATGGTGGCCGCCATCACCTCGGGGATGGCCGCCCACGCCTGGTCGTGGACGAGCCGGTCGCTGCGGCGCAGCAGCGGCCAGCGGACCGGCTCAGGCAGAAGCCCGGCGTGGAACATGACGTTCGCCAGGCCCGAGAACTGGCCCGGGGCGGCCCGCAGCGACCGGCCCTCCGTCCGTAGGCGCTCGGCGGCCTCCTTGATCGCCATGCGGGCCGCCACCACCTGCTCGCCGGTCACCTCACCCGGCGGGACGTTGCACAGGGCGGCGGTCTTGAGCAGGCAGCACCAGAACCCCTTGCGGACGTAGAGGTCGCGGTAGCCGAGGGCGGTCGCGGTGTCGACGACGGTCCGATGTAGCTCCGGGAAGAACCACGCCCCCAGCTCGCCCAGCCCGTTGGGCGACGTCGCCAGGTAGTCCGCCGTGCCCCGCAAGCGTCCACTGACGAACAGCCACGATACGAACGCCCGGATCGGCCCAGCCAAGGCCAACTGGTCATCCAACGACAGCTCCCGCCAGGCCTCGGGCGGCCCGATCTGCGCGCAAAACCGCCGGGCCGCCCACGTCATGTGCGGCTCGTAACGGCCCCGGCGACGCGAGTCGTCCTCATACGCTGAGACGATCGCCTCCAGCTCGGCCGACAGCTTCGGCGACGCCGGCATCAACCCACCTCGTTCCTCGCCGCGACCGCCTCGGTGTGGTCGGCCTCGATGGCGCTCACCGCTGACAGGTACTCGGCGGCCAGCCAGTCGTTCGTCAGATGCAGGTAAATGCGAGTCGACTCGATCGAGCGGTGCCCGGCCTGGGCTTGAACCGCTTCGAGTGGCATCCCCGCCTCCCGCAGGCGGGTGAGACAGGTGTGGCGCAACTGGTGGCAGGTCACCCCGGAGAGCCCGGCTCGCCGCCGTGCGCCGTCGAGGATCTCGTCCAGCCCGGCCGGGGAGAGTGGCCAGCCTCGCCGTGGGCCCTTCAAGACCAAGAACACCGCCGCCGCGTCGGTGTCGGGACGCTCCTCGCGCAGGTACGCGGCGAGGGCGTCGAAGAACCGGGACGATACCGGCACCAGCCGCTCGTGGCCGCCCTTGCCCTCGGCCACGAATAGGCGGCGCTCGCCGGGACGGACATCGCCCATCCGCAGGCCCAGTACCTCGCAACGGCGCAACCCGCCGAGCAGCATGGCTAGGACCATCGAGCGGTCCCGCTGGGTGCGCAACGCGCCCAGCAAGGCGTCGACCTCGCCCGGCATCAGCACCCGAGGCAGGGTCCGCGGCGTGCGGATCAGCGGCGTCCGACCCCGCCGCGAGTCGCGCCGACCCCGAGCCAACGGTCCCCGCGGCACCGGATTGCCCGTCACGACCCCGCGGGTCTGGAGGTAGTCGTAGAAGCCGGAGACGCTCGACAGCCGACGCCGCAACGTCCGGGCCGACAGGCCCCGTTCGCCGTCCTCGATGCGCTGCAGCCGCTCCCCCCGCCGTGGCTGGCGCTGTTCGGCCAGGAACGAGAACACGTCGGACGGCTCCACCTCGGTAGGGTCCTTGCCCACCACGGTGAAGAAGACCTTCAAGTCGTAGCCCGCGGCCAGCCAGCTGTTCGGCCGCAACCGTGCCCCGACGAACACCAGGTAGTCGTCGACCAGCGGGTGGCCGAGCCCGATTCCGACCAGGCGACCGTCCTCCACTCGACGCGAAAGCATCGGCGTCCAACTCACGACACGGCTCCTCTCAGTAGCGGCTGCCACCGAGACTCACCCACCCGACCAGCCGAGACGCGGACCATCACCCGCATATTGAGACATGGGTGACGTCGTCGGGTCCGCCGCCGAAGAAGACGAGGTCGCCGGGTTCGAGGGGTGTGCCGGGCGGCACATGCGGTCCGGAGTCGTATTGGTCTTGGGCGACTCGGGGCAGAGCGATCCCGGCGACCTTGTAGGCGGCTTGGACCAGGCCGGAGCAGTCGAAGCCGACGCCGGGCGTCTCCCCGCCCCATACATATGGAGTGCCGACTTGGGCGAGGGCCCAGTCGACGGCGATGCCTCCGGCGGTGCCGGAGGCGACGGTTTGGCTTTGGTTTTGCCCGAGGTTTTGGGCGAGGGTCATGACTTGGGTGACGTAGGCGTCGGAGTGGTTGTAGTCGAAGACGGCGGCGTCGAGGTTGGCTCCGTTGGCGGCGCCGTTGGCGCAGAGGTCGCGGGCGGCGGCGTAGACGGCGTCGGTCATGTCGTAGGGGGAGGGCGGGTTGGCGCCGCCTAGCGGGACGGGTTCGTCGTATTCGGCGAAGGTGGCCGGTTCGAACTGCATGGGGCCCTCGGCGCCGGCCGAGTTGGCTCCGGATTGGACGCCGGGGAGGGTGGAGGTGCCGTTGTCGGATTCGACGGTGCCGATGGCGGCAAGCACGGTCCACGGGAGGCCGGGGCACGTGCTGGCGGCCTGTTGGTAGTCGAGGAGGCTGGCGGCGGAGATGAGGTCGTGGGCGAGGCCGCTGGCGATGCTGTCGCCGCCGATGAGCAGCGACGAGACCCCAGCGCCGGCTCCGGCGGCGAGCATGACGACGAGCATGACGAGTCCGGCGGCTCCGACGCCGAGCTTGTTGACGAGCGATCCTGCGGGGTTGATGGTCAGGTCACCTCCAAGTGGGTGTGGGCGAGTTGGGCCAGGGTGAGGCGGCGGCGACGGCCGGCGGCGGGCTGCCACACGGCGCCGTCGGGGGCAAAGCCGGGCGGGCGGGCGGCGGTGGCGACGGGGACGGTCGGATGGGCCAGGACGCGGCGGGCGTCGGCTTCGCGGCGGGGGCCGGGGAAGGTGAAGAGGACCCAGTTGGGGTGGCCGGCCTCGGCGGCCAGGCGGGCGTAACCGTCGAGCTTGCTGGCGAGCCGGGCGAGCCGCTCGGTGCCGTTGTCGTGCTCGTAGAGGAACGGCAGGGTCGTGCCGTGGTCAGTCCAGACGGCGTAGCCGTCGGGGCGAACGACCTCGCCCCACTCCCGGGAGCAGCGCCGTTCGGACCACCACTCGTCAAGCGAGCAGCCGGGACGGGTGCGGGCCGAGCGGATGAGAGCACAGAAGAAGCCGTTGAGGCCGACGAGGTGGGTGAGGCGTTGGCTGCCGGCCAGGTCGTGCACGAGGCCGCGGCGCCAGTCGAGGTCGGCGACGTCGATGCCGTGTTCGGCAGCGACGAGGGCGGCGCCGAGGGGGCCGAGGACCCAGTGGTAGGGCGCGGGGTTGCCGGCGGTGCGGGGCCGGAACCGGTCGAGCAGGTCGAGGGCGTAGAGCTCGCCGAGACGCATGCGGGCTCGTCGTTCCCCGGTGAAGGCGACGTCGGCCACCTGTGCGGTGGTGAGCACCCGGTGGTCCTCGAGGAGCCGGCACAGGGAGCGGTCCCGTTCGGTGAGCCGTCCGAGTACGGGTAGGAGTCGACGGTCGAGGTCACGCCATCCCCGGCGACCATCGGACGGACCCGACGGGTTGGCTTGACTCGTAATGCGGTGCGGACCTGACGGGCTGACCGACCCTGTCGGGGATGCGGTGCCTGACGGCACTGTGACTGCCTTGGCGGCGCCTGACGGCGCTGTGATTCCGGGATCGGGATGGGCCGGCGTTGCCGGCGACGATCCGATGCGGACCGGCCCTTGGCCGCTGATTCCCGACGGGCTCACAGACTCTCACCCCTTAAGTCCGCCGACGCCACGGAGCCCCCTGGTGGCCGGGACCGTGGCGGTTCGGGGTGGGGTGAGGGCTCCGATTCAGGGCGGAGCCCGCGGTGGAGCCCGTCACGGAGGGGGTGACGGAGCCCCTCACGGACCTCGTCCCCACCCGGCTCGCCGTCTGAGGCGGGGTGGGCGGCAGCCGGAAGGGTCCGGCCGGCCAGTGCGGGCCGTACCGGCTTCGGGGTGGGCGTGGTGGGCCGGTGGTGGGCGGCCCGGTTGGCTGCCCGCACCGCGTCGGCCCGGCCGGCAACGGC
>Ga0335074_10007620_pt1 | contig 15011 bp, 12 predicted proteins | sample Lox_Sample_23_FD_206715 | JGI IMG/M metagenome (GOLD analysis project Ga0335074, IMG submission 206715) | Soil microbial communities from Loxahatchee National Wildlife Refuge, Florida, United States - Lox_Sample_2.3 | ecosystem: Environmental > Terrestrial > Soil > Wetlands | place: USA...
CACTGTCGGGCTGGCACTGTCGGGCTGGCACTGTCGGGCTGGCACTGTCGGGCTGGCACTGTCGGGCTGGCACTGTCGGGCCGATATCTCGGGCGCATCACGGCGGCCCGGGATGCGCCCGGGGCGCTATAAGTTGATGCTGTGCCCGGTGACCTTCTCGACCTCGTCCTGCTCGCGCTGATTGCTGCGTTCGCGGTCGCCGGCTACCGCCAGGGCTTCATCATCGGCGTACTTAGCCTCGCCGGATTCGTCGCCGGCGTTGGTCTCGGTGCGGTCATCGCACCGGGAATCTCCCGCGCGCTGGCCAAGAGCACCTCGTGGCAGGCGTTTGTCGCGATCATTGTCGTGTTCGGCGTTGCCGTCATCGGCATGCTGGTGGCATCGGGCATCGGTGTCGCGGTGCGGTCGCGAGTACGAGGCCGCCCGGCGACCGTCGTCGACTCGCTCGGCGGCGCCGCCGTGAACGTCGTCGCGGTCCTCATCGTCGCCTGGCTCATCGGCTCGTTCGTCGTGAACGCGCCGTTCCCGGCGATCTCCCGGCAGGTCAACAAGTCGGTAGTCCTGCGGACCGTGGACAGCGTGATGCCGCACGACGCGCTGTACCTGCCCGTCTTCGAGCAGCTGCACAGCCTGCTCACGTCGAATGGCCTGTACGCGCAGGTCTTCAACGCCATCGGCGCCGAGACGAGTCAGGACATGCTGCCGAAGCCGGATACGGCGATCCTGACGTCAAGCTCGCTTGCCCGCGTCGAGCCGAGCATCGTCAAGATCGAAGGTGTCGCAACGACCTGCGGCGTGCGGATCGAGGGCTCGGGTTTCGTTATCTCGCCACAGCACGTCCTCACCAACGCCCATGTGGTCGCGGGCGAGGACGAGGGCCCGTACGTGGATGCGTCCGGGCGTGCCTATCAGGCGCGGGTGGTGCTCTACGATCCGCAGCGAGATGTGGCCGTGCTGGACGTCCCTGGCCTGACGGCCAGGCCGCTGAAGTTCGCGGCGCAGGCACCGGAAGGCGCCCCGGCGGTCGTGGCCGGCTATCCGGAAGATCATCCGCTCAGCCTTGTCGCGGCAACGGTCGGCCACTACATCACCGCCTACGGCCCGAACATCTACCAGACGAGCACGGTCGGCCGGCAGATCTACCCGATCCGCGCCGTTGTCCAGCCGGGTAACTCTGGCGGGCCGCTGCTAGCGCCCGACGGCAAGGTGTACGGAGTGGTGTTCGCCGCCTCGACGTCGTTTCGGGACACCGGATACGCGCTGACCGCGAGTGAGGTCGCCAGTGACGCGCGCGCCGGGAGCACCGAGTCAGTCTCGGTGTCCACGCAGAAATGCCAGGTCGGCTAGCGCAGTCGCAGTCGCAGGCTGGCTGGATCCAGGCCGGCGATTCCGGCGGCATCGATGCGGTCGGCAAGTGCCATGGCAGACTCGCGCACGCCGGCGACGTCGATGCCGTGCGGCCCTGCCGGCGGGTAGTCGGCCAGCCTGCCCGCTCCGCGACGCAGCAGCGCAACCGCGCCCCGAGCATTCCCGCGCAGCGCGTGCGTCAGCCCCACCGCGATCTGTGCCAGCCCTTGCCACAGGTCGCGCTCGGGCGCCGGGGACGACTTCCAGGCTGCCTCAAGCACCTCGTGCGCGTGAAACGGGCGGCCGGCGTCCAGAAGCTGCTGTGCCGTCGCCAGGGCCTCTGCTGGCGGGAGCGCCCGGTCGCCGGCCGTCGGCTCGCCCGTGGCGAGCCGGGGCAGTGGACGGCCGAGCGCGTCCCGCGGCCGGGCATTGCGAGCGCGCCCGGCCGCGTCGCGGTCACGCTCAGTCATCGGTTAGCGCTCAGGCTCAGGATCCAGCAGCCACGAGCGAAGCTCGAGGTCGAACCGGTCCGGGACCTCCTCATGCGGGAAGTGACCGGCGCCGTCCAGCAGGCGCCACCGGTAGGGAGCTTCGACGTGCACGCCAGATCCGCGGGCAGCGCCCGGCAGCACACACGGGTCCAGCGCGCCGTGCAGATGCAGCGTCGGTGCCTGGATCGGGGCGCGCATCATGCGGGTGTAGGCAATGCCGTCCGGGCGGAACCGCGACCGCAGGTACCAGCGGTGATACTCAAGCGCGGAGTGAGCGACTGACGGAACGCACATCGCGTCGCGGTAGCGGCGCTCCGTCTCCGGATCTGGCCACCCCGGCCCTGACCAGGCTGACAACAGGCGCCCGACCCGGATCGCCCCGTCCTTGGTGAGGCGGCGCTCGGGGAGCATCGGAAGCTGGAATCCCATCGCGTAGCTCATGCTCTTGGCCTGGGCGAACGGTGCCGACAGGACCGCCGGCCGCAGTCGCAGCGGATGAGGCATCGAGATGACCGCGAGTCGCCGCACTACTTTCGGGTGGTAGGTGGCCATAGTCCAGGCGATGAGACCGCCCCAGTCGTGCCCGACAACGATGGCGTTCGCCTCGCCGAGCGACCGGACGAGGCCAGCTGCGTCGGACGCCGCGGTGACCAGGTCGTAGCCACGCGGCGGCTTGTCGCTCGCGCCATAGCCGCGCAGGTCGGGGGCGGCAACGCGAAAGCCGGCCTCGGCCAGCGAGCTCAGCTGCCGGCGCCATGTCCACCAGAACTCGGGAAACCCGTGCAGCAATAGCACCAGCGGGCCGTCGCCACTCTCGGCGACGTGGAACCTGGTGCCGTTGGCGCTGACCGACCGGTGCGACCAGGGCCCGCTCAGATAGATGGAGGCGTTACCGCGAGCGGTCATTGCTAGCCAGCTTTGGCAGGTGCCTCGGCGGCTGCGCCGGACTTTCCGCGGTGCAGCAGCGACATCCCGGCAGACAGGCTTCGCCGGGTCCTGGGCAGGCCGTTCACCTTCTTCACCATTCGCCATGCGACGAACGCGGCCGTAGCGATCACGAGCAGGACCCCGAACGCAGTGACGAGGAAGGCGGCCCAGAGTCCGCCCGGCAGGCCAGCCGCGTGAATGCCGAATGCGAGGGCGAAGCACAGCAGCATCAGGACCAGGCACGCCGCGAAGAGCGCGACGACTCCGAGGCCGACGCCGATGCCGAGGCGCTTCGCATCTGACTTCAGTTCCAGCTTGGCTAGGTCCAGCTCATACCTGACCAGTTGTGAGATGTCCCTGGCCGCCACCGAGACGAGATCGCCGATGGATTGATCAGTCACGCTGGAGGACGTGCGCCTGACCGCAGGATCGGCCATGGGTACCTCCCTCTCTTCACGCTGTCAACTCAAAGTCTTGCTTATACCCAATGGCAACAGGAGCCGGCATCCGGTATTTGGAAATAGTGGCAGGCCTGATGCTATGAAAAGTGATGCTTTTCACATATTTCCTGGCGGGCTTCTCGGCGCGTCCCCGTTTTGCCCCCCGGGCCAGCGCACCTGCCCGGGCATAGCAAACGGCGCCCCGCTCGCGGGGCGCCGTCGACTGACACGTCAGGCCCGGTTACCAAGCGTGCACCTTCTCTGCCGTGGTAGGCGGACTGTGGTCTCTCTGCGCCTCCTTCTTCTCGGCGCTCATCCAGCCACTATTCGCCTGCCACGGCACGCCTCCCGCGGCTGGTCGCGCGTGGGTACCTGGCTGCCGTGTACGGGCCATCAGCCCGTGATTCCGTTCTACTGCGCCGACCGGAGTTTGGAAAGGCCAGAGCGTAATCGATTCGTTATCTCAATCGATCAGCGACGTTGCATTCGCGCCCGGCGACCCAGTCTGCCGGAAGCTCAGCTCCGGCCAGCGGCGGCTGCGGGCGATCTTGCGCAGCGCCCGGTCCGGGTTGACGACGTGCGGGTGCCCGACGAGCTCGAGCAGCGGCAGGTCAGTCACGGAGTCGCTGTAGGCAAAACAGTCGGCCAGCAGGTATCCGCGCCGACATGCCAGCTCGCGGACATGATCCGCCTTGGCCTGGCCGTAGGCGTAGAACTCCACGCCGCCGGTGTACCTGCCGTCGGCGACGGCCAGCCTCGTCGCGATCACCTCGGTAGCGCCGAGCATTGCGCCGATCGGGCCGACGATCTCCTCGCCGGAGGTGCTGACGATGACGACGTCGTGGCCTTCATGACGATGGCGGGCCAGCAACGAACGCGCCTCGCCGTACACGTGAGGGCTGATGATCTGCCCGAGCCCGTCGCTGACGATCTGCGCGACCTTGTCGGCCGGCCAGCCGCTGCAGACCGCGCTGACCTGGTCGCGGATTCGCTCCATCTGGCTCGGCCTGGCGCCGGCCAGGCGGAAGGTCAGCTGAGCAACCGCGCCCCGGCAGACCTGTATCTTGCTGATCAATCCATGGCGGTAGAACGCCGGGGCAAATGCCAGCGTGCTAGACCGTGAGATGATGGTTTTGTCCAGGTCAAAGAAAGCCGCAGTTGTTGTCGCCGTGCTCTCGACGGATGTGGCCACGGTCCGGCAGCATAGGGGAAGGCGCAACAACCATTTGCGGTTCCGCGTGACCCGCTGGTAACTTGCCCCGATTGCAACTAGGCTTTCTTGAGTAACGGACCCGGCTCTGCCCCCCCGGAGCCGGACCGTATGGCGACCCCCGTTCTCCCCCCCGACGGGGGTCGCCCCATGTCCGGGTTTGGGCCGCCAGGTGCGCCGGCCAGCAGACAGTGCAGGAGCGTTACCGCGTCGCGCTTCGCAAGCGGGTGATTACCATTCCCGCATTTTGGTGACTGAATGCAGGCAGGGCAACCCGCTGCGCATTCACAGCTGGCAATTGCCTCGGCCGTCGCTGAGAGCCACGCCCGAGCTGTAGCAAAGCCGCGCTCTGCGAATCCGGCGCCGCCCGCGTGCCCGTCGTAGACGAATACGGTGAGCTTGCCCGTCGCCGGATGCAAGTCCGCGGAAACTCCGCCCACATCCCAGCGGTCGCAGGCGGCAACCAGCGGCAGCAAGCCGATCGCGGCGTGCTCGGCAGCATGCGCGGCGCCGGCCAGGTCAAGCCCGCCCTGGCTGAGCTCAGCCCGCTGAGCGGTTCCGATGGTCCACCAGACCGCGCGCGTGGGCAGGCTGCGCTCCGGCAGGCTCAGAGCCTCCTCGCCCAGCATGAGTCCCGTGTCGGTGCTGCGGCGGGCGTAGGAAACGACCTGGCGGGTGACCACGACATCACCGAAGCTGACTGTTGCCTCGCCCCACTCGGCCCGGTGGCGCTCAGCGGTGACCTCGACGCTGGTGACCTCGCGCGCCATCGTGGCGTAGCCCGGGTCGTCCGGTGAGACCAGCGCGATCCGCTCTGCTAGGTCAAGCTTGCTGACGAGGTACGTCTCGCCCTGATGGCTGTAAACCGCGCCGTCGTGGGCAAGGAAATGCGCGGATGGCTCGTCGACCGTGCCCACGAGCCGTCCGGTCGCGTGTTCCACGATCCGCACCGGCCAGCCGCCGGCACCGCGCAGGCCGGTCCTGATGGTCAGGCCCTGCCGGGTACAGAACCAGCGGCCGCCGCGGGAGCGCAGCAGGCCGTCGCGCGCCATCGTCTCCGCCAGCGCCGCCGCCGTCGGGCCGAAAGAGGTCAGGTCGTGGCCGGACAGCGGGAGCTCGGCTGCGGCTGCGCACAGATGCGGGGCGAGCACGTGCGGGTTGTCCGGGTCAAGCACGGTGGCCTCGACCGGCGCCCCGAGCAGCGCCTCCGGGTGATGCACAAGATAGGAATCCAGCGGGTCATCGCGAGCGATGAGAACCGCGACCGCGTCCCTGCCCGCGCGCCCGGCCCGCCCGGCCTGCTGCCAGAGCGCCGCCCGCGTGCCTGGCCAGCCAGCCATCAGGACCGCATCCAGGCCGGGGACATTGACGCCCAGCTCGAGAGCTGTCGTCGCGGCGAGGCCGGTAATCTGCCCGGTCCGCAGGCCGTCCTCGAGGGCGCGACGCTCCTCCGGCAGGTAACCAGAGCGGTATGCGGCGACGCGCTCGGCGAGCACGTCAGCGCCGGCCTCGGCAAGTCGGCGCCGAGCCGATTGCGCGACTGCCTCCGCGCCGCGCCGGGAGCGGACGAATGCGAGCGCGGGCACCTGCGCGCGGACCAGGTCGGCGAGGAGATCGGCCGCCTCCGCGGTCGCGGCGCGCCGGAGCGGAGCACCCGCCGCGCCAGCGGCCCCGATCAGCGGCGGCTCCCAGAGCGCGAACGTCAGCGGTGCTCGGGGCGCCCCGTCGGCGCTCACCGCACGCACGCTGCGGCCCGTGAGCTGGCTGCCGCACCGGGCAGGCTCGCTGATGGTCGCGGACGCCAGCACGAAAACCGGCTCCGAGGCGCTGTGGTGGTACGCGATGCGGCGCAGGCGCCGCAGGACGTGCGCCACGTGCGAGCCGAAGACGCCGCGATAACTGTGGCACTCGTCCACGATGACAAATCGAAGGCGCCGGAAGAAGCCGTTCCAGCGTGCATGCGACGGCAGCAGCGACTGGTGCAGCATGTCCGGCGTCGTCAGCAGGTAGCTCGCCTGCGACCGCGCTCTCGTCCGCTCGGCCCACGGCGTATCGCCGTCGACCACGGCGGCCCGGATCCGGCCGCCGCCCAGTGATCGAACGAGCTTGAGCTGATCTGCCGCGAGCGCGCGGGTGGGTGCGATGTAGAGCGCAGTACCGCCTGCAAGGATGCTGGTCAGTGCGGGCAGCAGGTAGCCAAGCGACTTGCCCGATGCGGTACCCGTCGAGATGATCACGCTCTGCCCGGCTGCCGCCAGGTCCGCGGCCTCCACCTGGTGCCGCCATGGGGCCTGCACGCCGGCCCCCGCCAGAGCGTCCAGCAGGTCCGCCGGCACCCAGGCGGGCCAGTCCGCGTGGTCACCCGGGCGTCCGGGCAGATGGGTGAGGTAGGTCAGGCGGCCTGCCCTGGCGCCCGACAGCAGAACAGAGGCGGCGTCGCCGGGCATCCGGCTGGCCTCAGTGCTGCCGGCCGAGCCGGACGGCGTAACCAGATGCATCAGATCCCAGTGTGTCGCACGGCGCAAGGTGCCTGCGACAGTGATCTGGTATAGGAATGACCTGAGGGCGTGGCTGACTGCGCGACAGGCCGCCGCTGACCATTAACCGCCGTACGGGCGCTGGAGGATATGTGGATCTGAAACTGGACCACCACAGTAAAGATGGAATCGAGATCGTCGACGTTGAGGGCGAGATCGACGTCTACACCGCTCCGCGCTTGCGTGAACTGCTGATCGAGCTGGTAAACAACCGCTTCTACCAGCTCGTGGTGAACATGGAGAAAGTCGAGTTCCTCGACTCGACCGGACTCGGCGTTCTGGTCGGAGGGCTGAAGCGAGTCCGTGCCCATGACGGCTCGCTTGACCTGGTGTGCACTCAGGAGCGCATCTTGAAGATCTTCCGCATCACCGGCCTGACCAAGGTGTTCGGAATCCACGACACGGTCGACGAGGCGATCGCGGCGCGGCGGGCGGAGAAGTAGGCCGCCGGGAGCGGTGGCCGCAGGCACCGGACGGCATACCTATGGCAACTGTCGAGCTGAGCTTCACCGCCCTGCCCGCCCACGTGCGGACCGCGCGGCTGGTCGCCACAGCTGTGGCAAGACGCAGCGGCGTCGATGAGTCCCTGCTAGACGAGGTGCGCCTCGCCGTCGGCGAAGCCTGCTCGCGTGCCGTCGAGGGCCATCAGCTCTACTGCCCGGCAGAGCCCGTACGGCTGGCGCTCACGGATCTGGCTGGCCGCTTTGAAGTCGAGGTCACCGACACGTGCGCGCCTGATGCCCGCTCGCCCGCGAACGCGGCGGGCGGCCGCAGCCCCGGCCCAGCGGTCGGCGTGCCCGCCGGGCTCGGCATCGCGGTGATCGAAGGCCTTGCCGACGAGGTTCAGATCAGCGAGACGGCCGCGGGCACGAGTATCCGGATGAGCTGGCCGTCCGCCGGAGCACACCGGTAACTTGTTTCTGGTTGAGCACCGTTGCGTCACAAAACTGTCGCGACAGCGCAAGTACGCGCACCCGATTTACCATGCAGTTACCAGGATGCGTAGACTCCCGGCACGCCCGCGGGTCAGTTCTGCTTGCTTTCTGACGGCAGTCATGGCCGGTCCGCTGCGTACCTGAGCTAACGGAACAGTGCACCCGCGCCTGCGTCCGGTACTAGCTTGTATCCCCTGTCAAGGAGGACGGATGTCGCATTACCTCGCCCTGGGGGGAGGCTTGCCCACGGTGACAGGGGCAAACCTGACCTGGGTAGCCGTGGTGGCCGTGATTGCGCTGATGGCGCTGGCCGTCGCGGGCTGGCTGGTCAGAGACGTGCTGGCTGCCAGTCAGGGCACGCCCAAGATGCAGGAGATCGCCAAGGCGGTCCAGGAGGGCGCGGCAGCTTACCTCCGGCGGCAGTTCCGGACGCTCGGCGTTTTCGTCGTGCTGATCTTCTTCGTGCTGCTGGCGCTTCCGGCTACCGACGGGTCTGTGCGGCTGGGCCGGTCCATCTTCTTCCTTGTCGGAGCCTTGTTCTCGGCCGTCACCGGGTTCACCGGAATGTCCCTGGCGGTGCGCGGCAACGTCCGGGTCGCCGCTGCCGCCAAGGAGTCCGGCGAGCGCTCGGCCATGCGGATCGCCTTCCGCACCGGCGGCGTGGCCGGGATGTTCACCGTGGGTCTTGGCCTGTTCGGCGCGGCGATTGTCGTGATCATCTATAAGGCAAATGCGTCCAGCGTTCTGGAAGGCTTCGGCTTCGGGGCCGCCCTGCTCGCGATGTTCATGCGAGTTGGCGGCGGCATCTTCACCAAAGCCGCCGACGTCGGCGCCGACCTGGTCGGCAAAGTGGAGCAGGGTATCCCGGAGGACGACCCGCGGAATGCCGCCACCATCGCCGACAACGTCGGCGACAATGTGGGCGACTGCGCGGGCATGGCGGCTGACCTGTTCGAGTCCTACTCCGTGACGCTGGTGGCCGCCCTGATCCTGGGCAAGGCGGCGTTCGGGTCCGACGGCCTGGTGTTCCCGCTGATCGTGCCGATGATCGGCGTCATCACGGCGATGTTCGGCATCTTCCTCGTGGCTCCGCGTAAGCGGGACCGCAGCGGGATGACGGCGATCAACCGCGGCTTCTTCGCCTCGGCGGTCATCTCCCTCGTGCTGGTGATCATCGCGTCCTTCGTCTACCTGCCGTCCAAGTTCAGCGCGCTCAAGGGCGTCACGGATCCGTCCATCCTGCACCACAGCGGCGACCCGCGGCTGCTGGCCATCGGAGCCGTCGTGGTCGGGCTGGTGCTGGCCAGTGCCATCCAGCTGCTGACCGGCTACTTCACCGAGACCACGCGCCGGCCGGTCCGGGAGATCGGCGATAGCTCGCTCACAGGTCCCGCGACAGTCATCTTGTCCGGTATCTCGGTGGGGCTTGAGTCCGCGGTGTACTCGGCGCTGCTGATCGGCGGCGCGGTGTACTGCGCGTTCCTGCTCGGCACCGGCAACGCGACGATCGCATTGTTCGCGGTAGCCCTGGCAGGTACTGGCCTGCTGACCACCGTGGGCGTCATCGTCTCGATGGACACCTTCGGCCCCGTTTCTGACAACGCTCAGGGCATCGCGGAGATGTCGGGTGAAGTCGAGGGCGAGGCGGCTCAGGTCCTTACGAGCCTGGACGCTGTCGGCAACACCACGAAAGCCATTACCAAGGGCATCGCCATCGCAACGGCAGTGCTGGCCGCGACGGCCCTTTTCGGTGCCTTCCGGACGCAGGTGACGTCGGAACTGGTGGCCAAGCATTTCGGTACGTTCAACCTGGGCATCGACGCGCCTAACCTGCTGTTCGGTCTCATGATCGGCGCGGCCGTAGTGTTCTTCTTCTCCGGCCTCGCCATCATGGCGGTCGGCCGCGCGGCCGGCCGAGTGGTCTACGAGGTCCGGGAGCAGTTCCGCAACCATCCCGGCATCATGAATTTCACCGAGAAGCCGGAATACGGCCGGGTAGTCGACATCTGCACCCGGGATTCGCTGCGTGAGCTGACGACGCCCGGGCTGCTGGCGGTCCTGACCCCGATCATCGTCGGCTTCGCCTTCGGCTACGCGCCGCTGGGCGCGTTCCTGGCCGGTGCTATCGCGGCCGGCGCGCTGATGGCCGTCTTCCTCGCGAACTCGGGCGGCGCCTGGGATAACGCCAAGAAGCTGGTCGAGGACGGGCATCACGGCGGCAAGGGCTCGCCCGCTCACGAGGCCACGATCATCGGCGACACTGTCGGCGACCCGTTCAAGGACACTGCCGGACCGGCTATCAACCCGCTGATCAAGGTGATGAACCTGGTCTCGCTGCTGATCGCCACCAGCGTGGTGGAGTACAGCAGGAACCTGGGACTCCGTGCCGGAGTCGCGGCCGGGGCCGCCATCATCGTCGCCGGTGCGATCGTCATCTCCAAGCGCCGTTCGACGAGCATCTCCGGGGGCGGCAGCCATGCCGAGTCACCGGCGGACAAGGTCACTGCCTGATCTAGCCAGCCCGAGGGGCGAGGCGGAGCGTTGACGGTATGCATGACTGTGGCTGCGGCAGGGTCCTGACCCCGCCGCAGCCACATTCATGCTGGTCCCGGGCCAGCTGAGCTGCCGCGTCGGCTGCGCGGAGCTGCTGCGCGCGAGACCATGGAGGCATGACGCACACGCGCAGGCTCATCGTCATGCGGCACGCCAGGGCTGGCGAGCTTCCTGGCGGCCCGGACTTCGAGCGGGCCCTGCGGCCGCGAGGCCGACGCGATGCTGCTGCGGCGGGCAGCTGGCTAGCCGCGAGCGGATTCCGGCCCGACGCGGTGATCTGCTCGGCCGCTCGCCGGACGCGGCAGACCTGGCAGTACGTCGCTCTGCAGCTCGGCGGTGAGCCGGCAGTCAGCGCCGAGCTGGCCCTGTATCAGGCGGACGGTGGCGACGTTCTCGACTTCGTGCGGCAGACGCCCCCCGGGGTCGGCACCCTGATGTATATCGGCCACAACCCCGCGGCTGCCGAAGTCATCGCCACACTGGCCGGTGCCGAGCCTGCGTTCCCCACCTCGGCGATCGCTGTCCTCGACCTCGCTGACACCTGGGCCACACTGGCGCCCGGCGACGGGGAGGTTGCCGCCTTCTGGGCGCCTGGCCAGCAGTAGCTAGCACACGCGTCTAGGCGCCGGCCGGGCGGCTGCCGCCGCCATCCGCCAGCGGCGGGTCCTCGGCGTCCGCGGCCTCGATGTCGTCGCGTGAGATGCCCAGCAGATACAGGATCGCGTCCAGGTGCGGCACGCTGAGCGAGGTGTCGGCCGCGTCGCGGACGGCTGGCTTGGCATTGAAGGCGACACCGAGTCCCGCTGCCGAGATCATGTCGAGGTCGTTCGCGCCGTCACCCACGGCTACCGTCTGGCTGAGCGGTACCCCCGCCGCGGCGGCGAAGGTCGCGAGCGCGCGCTGTTTGCCGGGCCGGTCGATCAGCGGACCGGTCAGCCGCCCGGTGAGCCTGCCCGCGGCGATCTCGAGGGTATTCGCCGCGGCGAAGTCGAGCCCGAGCTCAAGCGTCAGCCAGTCGGTGATCTGCGTGAACCCGCCGCTCACGACCCCGCACCGGAACCCCAGGCGCTTCAGGGTCCGGATGAGCGTGCGAGCGCCCGGTGCCAGGCGCAGCGCCGTCAGGACATCGTCGATCGCCGTCGCAGGCAAGCCGGCCAGCAGCGCGACCCGTCGCTCCAGCGACTGAGCGAAATCCAGCTCGCCGTGCATCGCCGCGGTCGTGATGCGGCTCACCTCCGCCAGGCACCCCGCGCGTGCCGCGAGCAGTTCGATCGCCTCGTCCTGCAGCAGTGTGGAATCGACGTCCATCACCACGAGCCGCATGGCCCGGCGATGCAGGCCGCCACGCTGAACCGCGACGTCGACTCCGAGGTCGACTGACGCACGCGCGAGTGCAGTCCGCAGGCTGGCCGGATCGGCGCCGCTCACGTCGAACTCGATACAGGTCACTGGCTGGCTCGCCAGCCGGGTGATTCTGTCGATGTTGGCACCGTCGGCTGCGATGCGCCCGGCGATGGTGGCGATGGCCGAAGGCAGCAGCGGGCCGCCGAGCACGGTGACGTGGAGCCGGCCGCGGCGGCGCGCGGACGGCTCGCCTGAGCCCACGGTGATCTCCGCGTCCAGGCCCATGTCCGCGGCGAGCGCGGTGACCTGCTGGTGCAATGCGGTCAGATCCGGCGACCCGGTCGCGGCCAGCAGAACGCCGAGCACCAGCCTTCCGCGGATCACGACCTGCTCGACGTCGGCGACCGTCAGCTGGTGCGCCGCCAGCACAGTGAACAGCCGGGATGTCACCCCCGGCCGGTCCCGGCCTGTCAGGGTCAGCAGGACTGTGAGCTGCGGACCGGCCATAGTGCGTCCACGTTATCGACCGGCGGCCCGGCTGAGGGACTCAGGGCAGCAGCAGGTGGACGTCGCCGAACTCGTGCCAGCGGTAGCCGCTGGCGATAGCGGTGGCGTAGCAACGTGCGAGCAGTTCGTCACCTGCGAAGGCGGCCAGCATCCACAGGTGCGTGGATCGTGGCTCGTGCAGCCCGGTCAGCAGCCCGTCCACCACGCTCACGCCCGTTCGCCTCGTGACCACGTGCGAGGTCCACCCCGTGACGGCAGCTACGGGACTGCCGGCCTGATGACCGGCCAGAGCGGCCGTCTCGAGCGCTCGCACCACTGTCGTGCCGACCGCGATCACACGGCCGCCCGCGCGGCGGGTGAGGTTCACCAGCCGGGCTGTGGCTGGCGGAACGTCGACGTGCTCAGGGTACGGATCCTCGGTGCCCTCCAGCGACGATACGCCCGTGTGCAACGTCACCGGCGCGATCGCGACGCCGCGGCTAACGAGCCCGGCCACCAGACGGCCGGTAAACGGCCGGGCGGCGCCGGGCATCTCCGCGCTGCCCGGAACAGCGGCGAAGACAGTCTGGTAGGCATCGATCGGCCAGTCGCGCGGCACGTAGGAGTACCGGATCGGATGGCCGTGCCGCAGCAGATAGGGCACGACCGCGGTGGACAGCCGTGCGCGCCACAGCCTGGCGGTGTAGGCGTGCGTCAGGGTCAGGACCGCACCGCCTGGCAGCGTGAGCTGCCGCCCGGCGCCCCCGCTGCCGGACGGCACCGTCTGCGCGCCGGAGCCGGAGCGCAGCTCGACCAGCCAGTCGCCGTCCGGCAGCGCCGTGGAGAAGTGGATGGTCAGCGGATTCTCGCGGTTGCCGGACGCCTGCACGGGCACGGCGGCGGGGATTGTCGCCGAGTTGTTCACCACCAGCAGGTCGCCGGGTAGCAGCAACTCCGGCAGGCTGCCGAAGGCCTCCTGACTCACCTGCCCGGTCGCGCTCCGGCTCACTAGCAGGCGGACGTCGTCACGGCCAGTGCCGCGCGCTTCCGGCGGCTCGTGCGCCTCAAGGTCGGGCGTGAGCTCAAAGGGAAGGCTGTCACGCAGGTCCCCGGCACCGGCTCGCGGAGCCTCGAGGTCGGCGATCGCGGTCACGACGTCGCTCCCGCGGCGACTCCGGCAGGCACGAGGTCCGTTGCCCGGTAGCGGCCGCTGGGCATGCGCTCGGTCACCAGGCGGAGGAAGGCCGGCACGACCGAGTCGGGCAGCGGGCGATCCGAGATGTCCTCGCCGGGGAATGCCGCCTGGTGCATCTGGGTGCGCAGGTCGCCGGGATCGACCCACCACACCCGGACAGCCGCCTCCTCCGCGGCGAGGACGTTGCTCGCCTGCTCCAGGGCAGCTTTGGCCGCACCGTAGCCGCCCCAGCCGCTGTACGCCTCAACTGCGGCGTCGGACGTGATCGACAGGACCGCGCCACCGCGAGCGCGCAGTCCCGGCAGCAGCAGCTGCGTCAGGGCGACCGGGGCGATGACGTTGGCTTCGAAGGACTCGCGGAGCGCCGCCAGCGGGTAGTCGGCGAGCGCCGGCAAGGGGGTGGCGCCGAGAGTGCCGGCGTTGTTCACCAGCAGCCTGGCGCCGCCCGCTGCGGCTGCCGCTGCCGCTAGGTCAGCCCGGTGCGCCGGGTCGGTGATGTCGCCGGGTACGGTCAGCACCCGGTTGCGGGGCAGATCGTGCCGGTCTCGGAGGTCCGCGGCAGCAGCCTCGAGCGCGACGGCTTCGCGGGCGTCGATGATGAGCTGGTAGCCCGCTGCGGCGAGGCCTCCCGCAAGGGCGCGACCCAGGCCGCGGGAAGCCCCGGTGACGATTGCCAGGTGCGAAGAGTTCATGACCCCGACGCTAGGGGGCTGCGGCTCCGGCGCCATCGGGCCGCGGCAGGGCCCGGCCTGCGACCATAGTCCTACGCCGTTCGCCCGATCCGGGTCGCGTCCGGCGCGGGTACGGTCAGGGATATGACGCGGCATCCCGGCGCGGCGCCCGGCGAACCGGCGGCAGACTCCGGCGACGACGAGCTGTTCGAGCACGTCAGCCAGGTAGTCCTCGCGGTTGCCAGTCAGCTGTCGGTGCGCGATGTGCTGCAGATGGTCGTGCGGGCGGCACGGTCGCTGGCCGGCGCCCGGTACGCGGCTCTGGGCGTGCCAGACGACGCCGGGTCGTTCGCCGAGTTCGTCGTGGCGGGGCTGACGGAGCAGGAGCAGGAGGCCATCGGCCCGCTGCCCCGGCAGCACGGGCTGCTGGGCGTCCTTCTGCGCGAAGGCAAGCCGATGCGGCTCGACGACATCCGCGCGGATCCGCGGTTCTGGGGTTGGCCGGCTGCGCATCCGGAGCTCACGGACGTGCTCGGCGTTCCCATCAGGCACGGTGAGCAGGTTCTCGGCTTCATCTTCGCGGCCTGCAAGACCGAGCCCGGCGGCTTCACCGAGCACGACGAGCGGCTCGTCAGCCTCTTCGCCGCCCACGCCGCGATCGCGCTGACGAACGCGCGCCTGTACGAACGCGGCCGTGAGCTCTCCGTCCTCAAGGAGCGTGCCCGGCTCGCCGGGGAGCTCCACGATGCCGTCTCGCAGAAGCTGTTCAGCCTCCGGGCGCGGGCACGGGCGGCGGCGCTGCTTGTGGCGCGCGACCCGGCCCGTGCTGTCGCGGAAATCGACGGGGTCACCGCGCTCGCCGGGCAGGCGCACGC
>Ga0335074_10007621_pt1 | contig 15011 bp, 14 predicted proteins | sample Lox_Sample_23_FD_206715 | JGI IMG/M metagenome (GOLD analysis project Ga0335074, IMG submission 206715) | Soil microbial communities from Loxahatchee National Wildlife Refuge, Florida, United States - Lox_Sample_2.3 | ecosystem: Environmental > Terrestrial > Soil > Wetlands | place: USA...
CCACGCGCTATGCGGTTGGCGGTGCGGCCGAGCAGCGCGCCGAAAGCGCCGCCTGCCGCCTCGTATCGGGCGGCGCTGTCAAACCCCAATACGATGTTGCCGCAGGTTCCGCGCCGCGCGGGCGCCGCGATCGCGACGATGCGGCCGCCATAGTCGGTCAGCTCTACCCGGACCGCGCCCCCGTCCAGCCGATACAGCAACGCCTGTCGGCCGTCGGCGAGCGTGCCAAACGGTTCGGGCGCGATCATCGTGCGTCCCCGCGGGTGATCTCCAGCAATTCACGCGGCGCGGTATCGACCGCCAGGCAATGTTGCGCGATGAGCATCTTCAGGATCTCCACCAGTGCGATCGAGCCCCGATCCTATGCTAACAGCCCCGCCGACCAATCCGCTTCTGTGCTGACGGCGCGATCTGCGGCAGTGTGCTGGGTCACGGTTCGCCGAACTCTTCGGTAATCAAACGGTCGGCCGACGGGATCTTTTTCGCGCTGCAGTGTTTTCTTGGCAGCTTCTCTCGCGGAGGTTAACACATGAAAGTGGTTCTTGGCGCATTGACGGCAGTGACGCTGCTGGCCGGCGTCGCCGCGGCCCAGCCGGCTCAGGCGCGCTGCTGGTGGAACGGCTACGAATGGCATTGTTGGCACCCGCATGCCTGGGGGTATCACCACCGCTGGGATCATCGCTGGTATCGTTGATTCCGGCCGTCAGGCCCAGAGTAGCGCCGCCGGTCCACGCCCGGCGGCGCTTCCGCTTTTGCGCGGTCCGGCTCGGGCGGTCCGCCTACGCTGATTTGTGCTCCTGCAGCCGGGGCATCAACTCGACGAAATTGCAGGGCCGGAAGCGGTTATCGAGCTGGTGGACAAGGATGTCTTCCCAGGCATCGCGGCAGGCGCCGGGCGAGCCGGGCAGCGCGAACAGGTAGGTGCCGCCGGCAACCCCCGCCGTGGCCCGGCTCTGGATCGTCGACGTGCCGATCTTGGCATAGCTGAGCCAGCGGAACAGTTCGCCGAACCCGGCGATCTCCTTTTCATAGACGCTGCCGAAGGCTTCCGGCGTCACATCGCGGCCGGTTACGCCGGTGCCCCCCGTCGCGATCACGACATCGATTTGCGGATCCTCGATCCATCTGCGCAACTGTCCGGCGATGGCGGCGAAATCGTCGCGCACGATCGTGCGCGCTGCGACCCGGTGCCCGGCCGCCGCAGCCAGCTCTGCAAGCGTGTTGCCGGAGCGGTCGTCGGCCGCGGTGCGGGTGTCCGACACCGTTAGCAGCGCGATATTAACCGGCAGGAATGGACGCGTTTCATCGATACGGCCTGGCATCGCTCGGCTCCTTCGTGCTTGCGGAAAGATGGTCGGCGCAAAGGGCCGCCGCAACGATATCCCTTGTTTCCGGCGACGCCAGTCCTGTGGCGGCAAAGCCACATAGCGTCGGACGGGCTACATAACATCATTGAATTTACGATCATTTCGGTGCTCCCCCTATATCGTGTCTGTTTGGACACAGCTCTCTGGCAAAATCGATATCAGCATTGGCGGCGGCGGTCGATCGAGGCGCCGACTGCCCCTTCACAAGCTCATCACCATCGATCAGATCTAAATCTATAGAACCTAAATTCAATCCGACCTTCGACAGCGCGACATCGCTCATAATTTCGATATGAGCGCCGGTACGCGTACGGGCGGATGCCCGATCCCGACGCTGTCATCGTGGCGACGCCCAGATTGTTCGCACAATATGCTTAGTTCTATTCTCCCTAGAAACTAGATCGATAACCGGGTCGAATTTAAAGCCGGCCGATGGATAGCCTCCGCGCGACAGTTGTGTGATCTGGGCCGGAAGTTTCAACTACTGAGTTATCGGGGGACGAGACGATGACCCGCATTCGAAGGATCGGCGCATTCGCGGCGATCGGCGCGCTGGCCGCGGCGGCCGCGTTGACGACTGGCGCGGGGGCCGCTGGCGCCCAGCAGTTGTCGGCCACGCCTGCCGCGACAGGGAGCGCGACGACCACTCAGGACGAACTGACGCAGTTGCGCGCCAATCAGCAGTTGCTGGAGCAGCGGCTCGACCAGCTCGAACAGATCGCCCAGGTCGGCCCGGCGCACCCGCAACTGCCGCCCGGTACGGCCTCGCTCGCCGGCAGCTTTCCGCGGTCGTTCCTGATCCCCGGCACCGACACCTCGATCCTGATCGGCGGCCAGGTCACCTTTGATGCCGGCTACTGGATCTCGGGCGGCGTCAGCAACAACGACAACGGCGTCGTGCCGTCGATCAACGGCATACCGCTGCTGGCCTCAATGACCCTGTCGAGCGGACCGGGAGCGAGCGCCGCCGCCAGGAACCGCGACGACAACGTGCTGCTGGCGAGCCCCTACGCCTCGCGCCTGCATTTTGAAACGCGCACGCCGACCGCGTTCGGCGAGGCCGACACCGTCATCGAGTTCGACTTCCTCGGCTGCGCGGCCTCCGCTCATTCCAACTGTTCGAACAACCTCGGGACGACCAATTCGATCATCCCGCGCCTGCGCCTCGCCTACGCGACGCTCGGCCCGTTCATGGCCGGCCAGAACTGGGCGGTCGGGTTCGACCTGGCGGCCGCGCCGGAAACCTTCGACACCGGCGGCTTCCCCGGCGGTTGGGGTCCGGCCCGCGTGCCCGAAGTCACGTACACGATGCAGCTGCCGACGATGGTCGGTCCGGCCACCCTGGAGGTCGGCCTGGTCGCGCCGGAGAGCACGGCGGTGGGCCCGTTCGGCAGCAACACGCTGGCGAGCGACACGGCTTCGACCGCTCTGGGCGCGACTGCCAACCTCGGGCTGAACGGGGCGACAACGGAGATATCGCTCGACCCGCTGCACACGACGTGGCCGGATGCGGCCGCCGCGCTGACATTCCAGCAGCCATGGGGCCATTTGCAATTCAAGACCGTCGTCTCCGACCAGATCCTCGATGACGGCATGGGCCTCGACCAACAGTTCATCGGCTACGGCGGCGGCATCAGCGGCAACGTGCAGCCGCACTGGCTGGGTTGGGAGAAGGACAATTTCGGCTTCAACACGCTGATCGGCAACGGTCTCGGCCGCTGGGCGCAAGGCGGCGGCGGCGGCAACTTCTTCCCGTCGCTGGCTACCAACTATGGCGCGACGCCGGGCCTGCTGGGCATCTCGGTCGGCAATCCCTGCGGTTACGGGAATGTGGGCCAGCTAAAGGGCTGTTCCGCGTCCAACGTGCTGGCGACGACGATCCCCGAGTGGGGCGCCGAGGTCAACTACCAGCACTGGTGGACGCCGACGCTGCGCTCGACCGTTGATGGCGGCATTCTTTATCAGGATGTTCCGACCACCCTCGTCGGCACCGCGGCGGATGGCGGCCCGACCGGCCTCAACAAGACGCTCGTGCTGTCGCACGTCAACCTGATCTGGAGCCCGGTGCCGTTTGTCAACACCGGCTTTGAATTCCTCTACGGCCATCGCCAGACGGTACAGAACGGCACAGGCAACGAGTACATGGTCGACTACGACTTCACGATGAAGTTTTGAACGAAGTCGAAAGAGCGGCTAATGCCCGGCACGTCGCAGTGCCGGGCATTCCGTCAAGAAGATGCCAGGAGCCGGTCAATGATCGAACTGATCGAAGGATTGCCGGATAACGTTATCGGCATCGTCGCCAAGGGCCGCATCACGAAGAGCGACTGCGCCGACGTGCTGTTGCCGGCGATCGACCGGGCGCTTGAGTGGCACCACAAACTGCGCCTTTTTTACGAGATCCGGTCACGCTACCCGGGCGCCGGTTGGGAAGACATCGCATTGGGGATCGACCATGACGGACCGCTGTGGGAGCGGGTTGCGATCATCACCGATGTTGCGCTGGTGCGGCACGCGCTGCAGGCCGTACGGATGTTGATCCCGAGCGACATGCGGGTGTTTACGGCGACGCAGATCCCGGAAGGCCTGGCCTGGATCAGCGAGGCGGGGCGCACGCCGCGGACGGCGGCCCCTCACACGCAGGGTTTGCGGGCAACCGGCGGGCGGCAATTCCACCCGCCGGCGCAATACCTGCACCAAGCCGTGTGAGCGGATCGAGCAATCACCTTACGCCTAAAAAAGCGCTGATCTGATTGTCGAGCCCGGCGTCGCGCCGGGTTCGGCGTCTTATGGCCGGCCGCAAATGGCAAGGGGCCCTCCCCCCTTGCGTTCGATCCGTTTGCCGCGTGCAGGACAGGGCTAGTGCTGGCCCGGCGGCGCGGTCATCGGCGCCGGCTGCCCCATCGGCGGCTGACCTTGCGGCGGCATCGCGCCGGCGCTGCCGCCGCCTTGGATGCGCGCCAATTCCTCGCGGTTCAGCTGCTCGGTCATGTCGTTGCCAGCGCTCGTCTTCATCATACGACGACCGCGCATTGCCGGGTGCCGCATCGCCATGTGCCGCATCGACCGGGCATGGTGCATTTGATGGGCCATCGCTCGATGCGCGGTCGCGGCGGGCATTCTCGGCGTCGGAACGCCGGGGGTGGCGGGGGCCTGGGCCCAAACCGGCGCGGCAATTGCCAGCGCCGCGGCGATCATCGCGCCGTTCAAGAGATATTTCATGCCTCTATCCTCTGTGGCAGTTCAGGTTGAGAATGGGTTGGAAGGCTCATACCCACCCGCGCCTTGCGCAGATCCCCGGCCATGAACGGCCCGGCCGATTACCGCGTTCCGGACAACCCGCGGCCGACATCGCCGGATGCAACCGCGGCGGAAGCGCGATAGTATGACCGACAGCGGCGGCGTTCAAGGGCTTGGGGCCGATTCGATGCGATCGAGGCACCTTGCCCGCAACGCTCTGCCTACGATCTTCGCGGGCATCGTCGGTGTGTTTTCGGTCGCCCTGCTCGCTGCCGCCAGCGGATCGGTGCCGGCAGGGGGCGTCGCGCGGGGTACGCTGACGATCGGCATCACGCAGTTTCCGGCGACGCTCAACCCCGATATCGATGCAATGGCGGCAAAGAGCTACGTGCTCGGCATGGCGGCGCGGCCATTTACCGTCTACGATGCGGGATGGCGTCTCGTCTGCCTGTTGTGCCGGCGGCTGCCGTCGATGGCAAACGGGCTGGCGGTGCCGGTCGCGGTGAAAAACGGCAAAAAGGGCGTCGCTCTGACCTACACGATCCGCCCGGACGCGAAATGGGGCGACGGCGTGCCAGTAACAACCGACGACGTGATGTTCACTTACGATGTCGGCCGCAATCCGCAGAGCGCCGTGACCGGCGCCGAATTCTATCGCCGCGTCACGCGCATCGACGTGAAGGACAAGCATACATTCACGCTGCACGACGACAAGCTGACCTTCGACTACGCTGCGATCGACGATTTCGTGCCGCTGCCGGCGCATATCGAACGCGCGGCCTTTGCCGACCCGGCGCAGTATCGGATCAGGAGCCGCTACAACACCGACTCGACCGATCCCGGCCTGTACGATGGTCCCTATCGCATCAGCGAAGTGGCGACCGGTTCCTACATCGTACTGACGCCGAATCCGTATTGGTCCGGCCCGGCGCCGCATTTCCGTCGCATCACAGTACGCGCGATAGAGAACACGGCCGCTCTTGAGGCCAACCTGCTGTCCGGGTCGATCGACATGGTGGCGGGCGAACTCGGACCGCCGCTCGACGAGGCGCTTGCCTTCGAGGCGGCGCATGGCGACCAATTCCGTTTCGTCTACAAACCGGGCCTTATCTTCGAGCATGTCGATCTGAACCTGGCCCGGCCGGCGCTTGCCGATCGCCGCGTCCGCCAGGCGCTGCTCTACGGCGTCGACCGCGAAGCGATCAGCAAGTCGTTGTTCGCCGGCCGCCAGCCGGTCGCCGACAGTTTCGTCAGCCCGCTCGACGCCGGCTATGCCGGCGACATTCCGCATTATCGCTACGACCCGGCAAAAGCCGCTCAGCTCCTCGACGCCGCCGGCTGGCACACCGCCGGCGGCGGCCTCCGGCGCGACGCCGCGGGCCGGGTGCTGTCGCTCGAACTGAAGACGACGGCCGGCGACCGCACCCGCGAACTGGTCGAACAGGTATTGCAGAGCCAGTGGCGGCAGATCGGTGTCGATGTGCGCATCAAAAACGAGCCGGCGCGAGTGCTGTTCGGCGAAAGTTTGCCGCACCGCAATTTCGACATGGCGATGTACGCGTGGATCAGCGCGCCGGAAAATGTGCCGCGCTCGATCTTCGATTCGCAGGAAGTTCCGGACGCCGCAAACGGCTATTCCGGGCAAAACGACACCGGCTTCAGAAATGCGACGATGGACCGGTTGATCGACGCCACCGAAACCGAACTTGATCCCGTGAAGCGAAAAGGTTTATGGGCACAGATGCAGCGCCTCTACGCGACCGAATTGCCTTCGCTGCCGCTTTATTTCCGCTCGAACGTATTCATCCTGCCGAAATGGCTGAAGGGCGTCGCGCCAACCGGCAACCAATACCCGACGACTCTGTGGATCACCGATTGGACCGCGCAATAATGCCCTGATGATCCGGTTTGTCGCGATCCGGCTGGTCGAGATTGCTGTCGTCCTGGCGCTGCTGTCGTTTGCGATCTACGTGCTGATCGGGCTGATGCCGGGCGATCCGATCGACCTGATGCGCAATGCCGACCCGCACATGACCGCGGCCGATGTCGCGCATCTCAAAGCGGTATACGGCCTCGACCGGCCGCTCGTCGCCCGTTACCTCGCATGGATTACCGGCGCGCTCGCCGGCAATCTCGGCTATTCGCGCCTCTTTGCCGAGCCGGTGTGGACGGTGCTCCTGCCGCGGCTCGGCAATTCGCTCGTGCTGATGGGATCGAGCTTCATCCTCGCCCTGCTGCTTGGCTTGGTGCTCGGCACGCTGGCGGCGCGGCGCCCCCATTCGCGGCTCGACGCGGCGATCAACCTGGTGTGCTTTGCCGGCGTATCGGTGCCGACCTTTTGGCTCGCGCTGGTCTTGATCCTGGTTTTCGCCGCCGACCTCGGCTGGCTGCCGGCGAGCGGCGCGGCGACGGCCGGGGTGGCCGAAATCGGCGACCGGCTGCGTCATCTCGTGCTGCCGGTTGCGACGCTGACCCTGGCGAGCGTCGGCGGCTACACCCGTTACGTGCGCGCCGCGATGCGCGAGGCGCTGGCCGAGGATCACATCCGCACAGCGCGCGCGAAAGGCGCCGGCCCGGCGCGGGTCATCGTTCATCACGCGCTGCGCAGCGCGATGGTGCCCGTGACGACGATCCTTGCGTTGTCGTTCGGCAGCCTTGTGTCGGGCGCGCTCGTGACCGAGACGATGTTTGCCTATCCCGGCATGGGCAAGCTGATTTTCGATGCGGTGATGGGCAATGACTATAACCTGGCGCTTGCCGGCCTGTTGCTGGCGGCGGTCGTGACGATGCTGGCCAACCTTGCCGCCGATCTCGCCTATGGCTGGCTCGATCCGCGGGTCACCTATCGATGAGGTTGCCCGCGCCGCTCCTGCTGCTTGCCGCGCTTGCGCTGGCCTGCATCGTCGGCCCGTGGGTCGGGGCCGCGCTGGGTAGTGATGGCGCGACGGTCGATCTGCTGCATCGCCTCGCCGGCCCGTCGGCGGTGCATCCGCTCGGCACCGACGAACTCGGCCGCGACGAACTGCTGCGCCTCCTCGGCGCCGGCCGCGTGTCGCTCGCCATCGGCGTTGCGGCGGCGCTGACCGCAGCGGCGCTCGGCACGACGGTCGGGCTTGCCGCCGGCTATCTCGGCGGCTGGACCGACCGCCTGTCGATGCGGCTGACCGATGCGGTCATCGCCCTGCCGCTGTTGCCGCTCTTGATCGTGCTGGCGGCGCTCGACCTGCGGAAACTCGGGGTGCCGCAGTGGCTGGCGCGCTCCGACGACATCAGCTTCCTGCGCATCGTGCTGCTGGCCGTGCTGGTCAGCTGGACAACGCCGGCGCGGCTCGTGCGCGGCGCGGCGCTGGCGGCCCGCAACCGCGATTTCGTGCGGGCGGCGCGGAGCCTCGGCGCGCGCGTGCCGCACATTTTGCGGGTGCACATTCTGCCGAATGCCCTGGCGCCGCTGACCGTCGCGACGGCGCTGTCGGTCGGTGACGTGATCCTGCTGGAATCGGTGCTGAGCTTTCTCGGTCTCGGCATCCAGCCGCCGCTCGCCAGTTGGGGGACGATGCTGACCAACGCGCAGGATCTGATCGAGACGGCGCCGCGATTGGCGCTCTATCCCGGTCTGATGATTTTTCTGACCGTCATCGCCTGCAACCTCCTGGGCGACACATTACAGCACCGCCTTGACCGCGCCGCAGCGTCGCGATCGGCGTCGCGCGGGCGGGCCGCAAAACGACTCAGCGCAGCACGCTGACATCGTCGGGATCGACGAGGTCGGGGACGGTCCAGCCGTCGAGGTCGTATTCGGCCATGCATTTGTCGGCGAACGCCTTCCATTCGGCCGCCTGGCCGGACGCGTTGGCGCCGAGGATCGCGAAGCGGCGGATCTCCTCGTGGCTGCCGGAATAATTGACCTCGTAGAGTTCGTGCCGGGCGCCGAATTCGCTGCCGAAGGCATCCCACAGCAGCTTCATCAGTTTGACCCGTTCGACGGCGCCGACGCCGCCCGAGCCGCGCACGTAAAGGTCGAGGTATTTGCGGATCTCGGGGTTTTTGAAGTCGCGGGCGTGCGAATTGAGGTAGATGAGGCTGCTGGCGACGGTCTTCTCGATCTGGTGCTTGATCTGCACGTAGGCGTCCGGCGCCAGCACATGATAGGCGGCGCCGGCGTTGTGGTTGGGCAGCACAAAGCCGCCGGCCCACGGATCGGGGTTGCGCGCCATCGCGTCGGTCAGCGCCCACATGCAGTGCCGCCACGTGATGACCTCGCCGATATTGGCTTCGACGCCGCGGAACCCGGCGGTGCCGGCGGTCTCGGTCGCCTTGATCATCAGCCCGGCGATGAAATCGAGCTTGACCGCCAGCCGGGTGCAGCCGTGCAGCTGAAAGCGCGGCACAAAGCCGCTGCGCGGAAAGAACGTGTTGGCCTTTTCGATGTCGCCGCAGACGAGGACATCCTCCCACGGCACGAACACGTCATCCATGATGAAGATCGCGTCGTTCTCGTCGAGGCGGCTCGACAGCGGATAATCGAAGGGGCTGCCGAGCACGGCGGCGCGCTGTTCGTTGGAGACGCGGCAGATGAACTTGACGCCCCTGGCGCTGGTCGGGACGAGAAAGACAAGCGCGAATTTCGGGTCCTGCACGTTTAAGAGGCCGGCATGCGCGACAAACGTGAAATGGGTCAGCGCCGAGCCGGTGGCGACGACCTTGGCGCCGGTCACGTAAATCCCGGCATCGGTCTCGCGCGTCGCATGCGCATAGATGTCGGTCGGGCCGCCCGGCGCGCCCGGCGCCATGTGGCGATCGACCGGCGGGTTGATGATCGCGTGGTTGACATACGGCACCCGCTCCTGGCTAAAGCGATACCAGCGGCGCGCGTTCTCCTGGTAGGGCTCGTAAAAATCGGCATTGCCGCCGAGCGTCGCGAGAAACGCCGCCTTGTAATCGGGCGAGCGGCCGAGCCAGCCATAGGTAAGCCGTGCCCAGGCGGCGATCGCGTCGCGCCCGGCGACCAGCTCCTCGGCCGAGCGCGGCGCCCGAAAATAGCGGTGGGTGAAGCCGCCCCATTCGGTCGGGCAGGTGAGCACGCCGTTCTTTTCTCGGTCGTCTTCATGCAACGCGTCGTAGAGGCGGGCGATCATCCGCGCGGTATTGCGGAAGGCCGGATGTGCGGCGATGTTTTTGACGCGCTCGCCGTAGATCCAGACTTCGCGCCCATCATCGAGGCTGTCGAGAAATTCCTTGCCCGTATAGGGCCGCCGCGCAACCGCGGCCGTTTCCGAAGGCGTCATCGGCCAACCTCCCCTTCGTTCCGCTGCGGCTTATAGCCTGTTCCCGGGCCGATTCTAATACGCGCACCGCGGCGGCCACCATGCGGACGCCGGCCGGTGTCCGTGACGCCTGTGCAAGAATGCGCGGGAGGCCCGGCCGTCGCCGCAACGACGGCTCAGATGTGCGAATGATCGTGCGCGGCGCCGGCGTAAGCGCCGATTTCCGGGTCAAACGGCGCCTCGCGCCACGCGACCCTGCCGCCCAGCCCTTCGACCATCGCGGCGATGACATGATCGGCGCGCAGCCTGAGCAGACCGGCGGCGATCTGCAATGGCAGATGGCGGTTGCCGATATGCCATGCGATGCGCAGCAGGTCGTCGGGTCCATCGGCAGCGACTTCGATGACCGGTTCGGGAGCGGCACGCACACGGATGTAACTGCCGTTGTCGAATTCCAACCCGTCGCCGTCGGTCAGGTGGTGAGCGCGTGCCAGATCGAGCAGGAAGGGCGCCCCCGAATCTGCGACCAGCCGAATGCGCCGGCGGTGGCGATCGAGAAACGGCAGGCTGACGGTATCGACCGCCGCCTCATCCGGCCAAAGCCCGCGTTTGTGCGCCGCTATTGCCCGCTGCATCCGTTTGCACCTGTGAGAGCGAGGCGATCAGCGAACAAAACCGGCCGGCATGCGACTCCTGGCCTCGCAGTCTCGCCGTCGCGTTGTGAATTCATTCTCGCCTCCCAGGTGGGGCGCGCTGCCGCGGCACGCAATCCTCTCGCCCCCGGAGCGGCCTTTGCGGTAAGCATCGTGGGCGGTGCGACGAGAGGAAAGCGATGGCGGAACTCATCATAACGACGGCAGTCGGCACCGGCGAGAAGGGTTTTGCCGGCGACGGCGGGCCGGCGGCGCAAGCGATGCTCAACGGTCCGTTCGATCTCGCCTTCGACCCGGCGGGCAATCTCTATTTCGCCGACACCTTCAACCATCGCATCCGCCGCGTCGATTCGCGCAGCGGGATCATCACGACGATCGCCGGCAGCGGTGACGCCGGCTATAGCGGCGACGGCGGGCCGGCGCTCGACGCGGCGTTGAACGAGCCCTATGGCGTCGTCGTCGATCGCGCCGGCAACGTCTATACGGCCGACCGCAAAAATGCCTGCGTCCGCCGCATCGACGCCGCCTCGCGGAGCATCGCGACGTTTGCTGGCACCGGCACGCCCGGCTATTCCGGCGACGGCGGTCCGGCGGCTCGCGCCGCTCTAACCGAGCCGAATGGTCTCGCCTTCGATGCCGACGAGCGCCGCCTTTTTATAGCGGATGTCGCCGATCATCGCGTACGCCTCGTCGGGATGGCGAGCGGCGTCATCACGACGCTGGCCGGCACCGGCCTAGCCGAGCACAGCGGCGACGGCGGTGCGGCGCGCGCCGCCGGCGTCTTCGGCGCCCGCGCCGTCAAGGTCGCGCGCGACGGCACGGTCTATATCCTGGAGCGCCAGGGCAGCAGCCTCCGCCGCGTCGATCCGGTCAACGGCGTCATCACGACGATCGCCGGCACCGGCGCGCGCGGCTATAGCGGCGACGGCGGCACGGCGCTGCAAGCGGTGTTCGACGCGCCGAAGGAAATGGCGCTCGACCGCGACGGCAGCATTGTCATCGTCGATACCGAGAACCATGCGATCCGCCGCATCGACCGCGCGTCCGGCGTCGTCACGACGATCGTCGGCGGCCGCCAGGGCGGCGAGGGCGATAGCGGCCCGGCGAGCGCCGCGGGCCTCGACCGGCCGCACGGCGCCGTCGTCGGGCCGGACGGCGCAATCTGGATCGGCGACACCAACAATCACCGCATCCGCAAGGTGGCGCGCGGCGGGTGAGGCGGAACATGCGCCGGGGCGGCTGCAAGTTTGGCCTCATTGGGGTGGCTGCGGTACTCGCGTCGGCCGCATCGAGGGCCGTCTTTGCCGGGCCGGCTGCGACGGTCACGACGGCGGGAAGCGGCGAGCTGACAATCTGCCGCGACTGGCTGGTCTACGATACGTGCGACACCTATCACCACGTCGCGCTGCCGAAGCGGGTCGCGGTCGGCGACCATATCAAGCTGGTCTTCGGCCGGAGCGACAAGGAATACGACTTTTATGTCACCGGCATCGACCGCCGCGGACATCGATGCGCGATCATGAGCCCGCACACAGGCGCCAATGACAGCGGCGAAAAGATCATTGTCGAGCAATGCGCCGCAGCTGCGACGCCCGCCGCCGCGCGTTAGCGAGCAGCCGCTGCAGAGAGGCGCCGGGCCGGTCAGTTGCTGCCGAGGAAGCGGCGCAGTTCGGCGACGAGGTCTTTCGGGTTGTCGCCCTGCACGGTATGGCCGGCGTTCGGCACCTTGACCCAGCGCGCGTCGGGCAGCCGCGCGACCAGGCGCTCGGCGTCCTCGTCGTGAAACACGTCGCTCTCGCCGCCGCGTACGACGAGCGTCGGGCACTGGATGCGGGTGAGGCCGTCGGCGAGCCGCGCGCGGTCCTCGCGATGCGAATTCTGGCCCATCGATTTGAAGCGCCGGGTGTCGTATTTCCACCGCCAGGTGCCGTCAGCTTGTTGTCTAAGGTTATGCATCAGGCTGCGGCGCAAAATGTTGGGGTCGCGGCGCGGGTTGAACTTGAGCGCCTTCTCGATGATTGCCTCGACCGTTACGGTTTCCTGCACCTCGTTGACGAAGTCGCGGATGCGCGAAGAGCCGGGCCGCCGCATCTCCGGGCCGGCGTCGATGATGACGAGATGCGACAGCCGCTCCGGATGGGCGATCGCAAAGGCGAGCGCGTTGATCGCACCCAACGACATGCCGACCAGGATGAACTTGTCGAGGCCGAGCCGATCGACAAATCCCGTGGTGTCTTCGAGCTGCGCACCGATCGAATAGTCTTCGTCGTGCGCCCAGTCGCTGTCGCCGTGGCCGCGCTGGTCGAGCGCCAAGCAGTGGTAGTCGTCGCGCAATGCGAGGCACACGAGGTCCCAGGTGTGGGCGGTGAGTGCGCCGCCGTGCAGAAACAGGATCGGCGGCCTGCCCTCGGTGCCCCAATCGAGATAGTGCAGCCGCATGCGACCGACCTGCACCTGATGGCTTGCCGGCAGCACGAGCTTGTTGTCGGGAAAGCTGAACCCGGCGCGCACCGCGGTCGTGGCAAGATGCTCGCGATATTCCTCGGCGGTGAGACTCATGGCGCGAACGGGCCTCCTCGATCGATTTCGGCACCAGCCTTTAGCATGAAAAGGACAGCCATGCTGCACTGGCGAACACGCTTCCGCCATGCGAGGGGCGAATGCTTGCACCGGCCGCCGCCTGCGCTACTGTCGCATCACCGGGCGCCGAGGGAACAGCGGAGCGTATTCCGCCCGGTGCGACTGAAACGATCTGGCGGAATGCGCAGCGCTTTTCCGCCCTGCTGGAGTACGGAGGAGCGCGATGAGCGGCACCGAATTGCGGCACGGGATTTTTCTGCCGCCGTTTCACCCGAACGAAGAAAACCCGACGCAGTGCCTGGAGCGCGATCTCGATCTGATCGCGCATCTGGACAAGCTCGGTTTTGACGAGGCGTGGGTCGGCGAGCACCATTCGGCCGGCTACGAGATCATCTCCAGCCCGGAAATTTTCATCGCCTTTGCCGCCGAGCGCACCCGGCACATCCGGCTCGGCACCGGCGTCATTTCGCTGCCCTATCACCACCCGATGATGGTCGCCGACCGCATCGTGCAGCTCGACCACATGACGCGCGGCCGCGTCATGTTCGGCGCCGGGCCGGGGCTCCTCGCCTCGGACGCGATCATGATGGGCATCGATCCCTTGACCCAGCGCGACCGCATGGCCGAGGCACTGGACGCGATCCTGCGGCTGTTCCACGGCGAGGTGATTACCGAGCAGACCGACTGGTACACGATGGAGGGCTGCCGGCTGCACCTCCTGCCCTACACGAAGCCCCATCCCGAGGTCGCCGTGGTCAGCGCCGTGACGCCGTCGGGCGGCAGGCTCGCCGGCAAATACGGTCTCAGCATGATCTGCGTCGCCGCCACCAACCCGTTCGGCTACGACGCGCTCGCCTCCAACTGGCGGATCGCGTGCGATGTCGCCGCCGGGCAGGGCCGCACGATGGACCCCAATCGCCTCAGGCTTGTCGGCCCGATGCACCTCGCCGAAACACGGCAGAAGGCGTTCGAGAACGCGCGGTTCGGCTTCGAGCGCTATCTCGGCTATCTCAACAACAACCAGCCGCGCTTTATCGTGCCCAAGGGCGAAGATCCGCTCGAATGGTTTGTCGAGAACAGATACGGCGTGTGCGGCACGCCGGACGACGCGATCGCACTTATCGAACGGCTGCAGGAAAAGCAGGGCGAGTTCGGCTGCTTTTTGCAGCAGGCGCACAACTGGGCCGATTGGGAAGCAACCAAGCGTTCCTACGAGCTTTACGCGCGCTACGTGATGCCGCATTTCAGCCGCGCCAACCGGCCGCGCGCCGCCTCCTTCCAGTGGTGCGGCGACAACCGCGCCGAGTTCAGCGCCAAGCGCAATGCGGCCGCGAAGGCGATGTTCGACAAGCACGAAGCCGAGCAGCGCGCCCATGACGCCGGCGCCGCCGGCAGTGGCCGCCCGGCCACGGGCCGCGAAGCGTGGTGAGGCAGTTCGGGAGCCTTTGATGAGCACGTTGGCTCGCCCGCTGCGCCGGCATGCGGATCTGCAACGGATGTTCCATCCGCAAAGCATCGCGGTGATCGGCGCCTCGACCCGACCGGGCGCGTTCGGCGCGGCGGTGTTGCGCAACCTCGGCAAGTTCGACGGCCGGGTTTATCCGGTCAACGCGCGGTACGACCAGGTCGGCGATCGCAAATGTTATCCGAGCATCGCCGCGCTGCCGGAAAAGGTCGATTGCGCGCTGATTGCGACGGCACGCGAGACGGTCGAGCCGATCGTCACGGAATGCGTCGCCGGCGGCGTCGGCGGCGCGATCCTTTTCGCCTCCGGCTACGCGGAGACCGGCCGGCCCGAGCGCATCGCCGAGCAGGAGCGGCTCGCGAGGATCGCGCAGGATGCCGGCATGCCGCTTGTCGGCCCCAACACGGTCGGCATGATCAACGCGCTCAGCGGTGCGGCGATC
>Ga0335074_10007622_pt1 | contig 15010 bp, 11 predicted proteins | sample Lox_Sample_23_FD_206715 | JGI IMG/M metagenome (GOLD analysis project Ga0335074, IMG submission 206715) | Soil microbial communities from Loxahatchee National Wildlife Refuge, Florida, United States - Lox_Sample_2.3 | ecosystem: Environmental > Terrestrial > Soil > Wetlands | place: USA...
GCTGCCGGGAGTACTGCGCAGGATCACCGCATGGGTGTGCCGGCGCTCCAGCGTCGAGGTCAGCACGGTCTGCTGCGCGCCCGGAAACAGTACCAGGCGGTTGCTGCCGGCGGTGTTGTCGGCCGCCAGTACGGCAGTGCCGTTGATGCTGAGCAAAGTGCTGGCGGCGTTCGCGGCCTGCCGCCAGTTGGGTCGCGACCAGACGAGGAAGAGCGTCCAGGCGGTGGCGGATCCGAGCGACATCGCCGCAGAGACCAGGCCCTGGTCGGGATCCATCACCGGCTGTTGCTGACCCGGGCCCGGCAGGGTCGGCGGCACCACGGTATTGCGCCCAACCCCGCCCAGCAGGCCGTTCAGCCGTGGCGTTGCCAATGGCGCGCTGGTGCCGTTGGTGGCCTGGTGGAACACCGCGAGCGGCGCACCGGCACCCGACTTGTCGGCCACACTGCCAACCGCACCGCCAAATGCCGTCAGCGCCACGCCGGTGGGGTCGAGCATGCCGGACGGCGTGCCGGCATCCCACCAACCTGAGAGGCCGCCGATCCCGGCAAGGGTTTGGACAGATCCGCCGCTCCCGCCGCCATTGCCCGCGCCGGATAGCGGTTTCACCAGGACCGGTTTGCCGGCCGCCGCCATCAGAGGACGGCCCGGCGCAGTCAGCGCAATCGTCATGCCACGACATCCGTCGCGACGACGGCAAGAACATCCGGGTTCGCCCGGAACGGCGATCTGTGGCGGCCGCTCAAAGCGGTCGGACGGAGGGTGGCGATCATGGCGGCTTCCTGGCTGCGTGCGGCGGCGGCCCGGTCTGGGGACCGGCGGCACGGGTTCTAACATAATCTAACGTAAATTGCAATCTGCATTAACAGGCGAGTCCCCGATCGACAGACCAGGCGCGGCATTGACGGGCGATGCGCGCCCGGGTGTTGGGGATGCCGCCGGCGTCGCCGGGGAGGTTGATTGGTTCGCCATGTCTCAGGCGCCGTCGCGCAGGCGGCACTGCCCGCTTGGCGTGCAACGCGGGAGATGCTGGATTGGCCCAAGAGCTGGATTGGGCCAAGAGATGGTGGATCAGCCCCCTGGGATGCTAACGTCCGGCTCGAGCGCCTGTAGCTCAATTGGTCAGAGCGGACGGCTCATAACCGTTTGGTTGCAGGTTCGAGTCCTGCCGGGCGCACCAACGAACTGCCAACACCGAGCACCGGCATGACGAAATGCTGGGCGGGGTTCTCCGGGGGTGGCAGGCCCGGCCTGGAGCGAATCGGCTGCATGACCCGGATCCCTCATCGGAACGGCCATCATCAGAACGGCCATCATCAGAACGGCCATCATCAGAACGGCCATCATCAGAACGGCCGTCATCAGAACGGCCATCGCCGTGTCCGATTGGCTTCCTGCGCCGGCGTCAGCCCCACCGGCCCGTCAGCCTGCTGAGGCGGCTGTCCTGCCGGATCGATCCAGCAATCCGTTACCCCAAGGCTCCGCGTGCAATAGGGCGGCAGCGCCGGCGGAGACTCGATCGGCCGGCAATAGCTCAACCCCTGGTCCAGCCGAACCACGGAGCAATCCTTGCCCGTGACCAGCGAATACGCTGCGTCGATCGGCGTGCGTTGGATCACCGCCACGCTGCCGGCCGTCGTGCCGACGGCGACTGAGGTCAGCATGACCGGATCGGCCCCGCAGCCGCCCAGAGCCAACATCGCCATCAGCAGCACCCATCGCATGCAGCGCAGCTTGCGCCCTAAAGGTAAACCGGCCGTGTCCGCCGGTTTGCCGGCACGCCACGCCGCCGCTATGGTCCGCCGCCCAGCCAGATTCGGGACCGCAGCACCTTGTCAGACATTTTCGACGAAGTAGCAGAAGAACTCCGCGCCGAACGCGCGCAGCGCCTGCTGAAACGCTACGGCCCGCTGCTGATCGGCGCCGCGTTGCTGATCGTGGCCGGCGTCGGCGGCTGGCAGGTTTGGCGCTGGCGGCAGGCACAGGAAGACATCGCCGCCGGCCAGCACTACCTCGCCGCGATGGCGCTGGAAGCAACCCCGGCCGCGGCGGCGGACCGTAAGGCGCTGATCGCCCAGTTCGAAGCGGTCGCCAGGTCCGCGCCCGACGGCTACCGCACCCTGGCCCGGCTGCAGGCTGCCGCGGTGCAGGCGCAGAATGGCGACCTCGGCGCGGCGCTTGCCCTGTGGAACGCCGTCGCCACCGACGAAGCCGCCGATCCCCTGCTGCGCGGCGTCGCCAACTTGCTCTGGTGCCAGCACCAGATCGACACCGGCGACGTTGGGCTGCTGACCGCCCGCTTGCGCGGGCTGGCCGAGCCCGGCAACCCGTGGCGCCCATTGGCGGAGGAGCAATTGGCCTTGCTCGATCTGCGGCAGGGCAAGACGGCGGCGGCCAAGACCACGCTGAGCCACCTGTCGCAGGACCTGACCGCGCCGCGCGGTGTGCGCGGGAGGGCTGCCGCCCTGCTGCAACAGCTCGGCTGACCCGCATGCCGATGGCCGCGGCGCAGGACACGCCAGGGGAAACGACAAGGGAATCGCTGGTGGACTCGAGGGGACTCGCGCGGCGCGCCGCGCTGCTGGCGCCGCTGGCCCTGACCGGCTGCGGCCTGTGGGACAGGTGGTTCGGCGAGACCCCGAAACCGCCGATTCCAGGCAGGCGCGAGCCGGTGGAGAACAGTGGCAGCGGCCTGGTGGTGGATCCCTCGGCGCCAAAAGTCGTGCTGCCGCCGCCGGTGCGTAACGCCGCCTGGCCGCAGGCGGGCGGCAACCCCGCGCATGACATGGGTCACCTCGCGGGCCAGCCAGACCTGTCGCAGGCCTGGACCGTCAGCATTGGCGAGGGCGGCGGCTACCGCCGCAAGATCCTGGCCCAGCCGGTGGTCGGCAACGGCCTGGTCTACACCATGGATTCCGCCGGCACGGTCAGCGCCTTCACCCTCGCCCGAGGCGAGCGGGTCTGGCGTGGCGAGACCAGGGGCAAGCATGTCCGCAGCAGCAATGTCGGCGGTGGGCTGGGGCTGGCCGGCGGCACGCTCTATGCGGTGAATGGCCTGGGCGACCTGGTCGCGCTGGACGCCGCCAAGGGCAACGAGCATTGGCGCGTCTATCTCGGCGCCCCTGGCCGCTCCGCCCCCACCGTCGTCGAGGGCCGCCTGTTCCTGACCACAATCGAGGACAAGCTGCTGGCGCTCGCCGCATCCGACGGCCACACGATCTGGAGCTTCCAGGGTGCCGCCACGGATCCGGCAGTGCTCGGGCGGCCAGCGCCTGCGTTCGCCAACGGCCTGGTCGTGGCCGGCTTCAGCTCCGGCCAACTCGCCTGCCTGCGTGCCGAGACCGGCAACGTGGTGTGGAGCGATACACTTGGCGGCTATGCCGGCGCCGGTGCCGCGGATTTCTCCGCCATCCGTGGCCGCCCGGCGGTCAGCAACGGCAGGGTGGTGGCTACCGGCATGGGCGGCCTGATGTTGTGCCTGGACCTGCCGACCGGGCGGCGGCTGTGGGAACGACAGGTCAGCGGCGAGGACAGCCCCTGGATCGCCGGCGAATGGGTGTTCATGGTCTCGCTCGCCCAGCAGATGGCGGCGCTGACCATGGCGGACGGCAAGGTCGCCTGGGTCAGCGCCCTGCCCCGCTGGAAGAACGAGGAGAAGCAGAAAAACTCCATCACCTGGTTCGGCCCCACCCTGATGGGCGACCGATTGGTCGCGACCGGCACCGACAATCAGGCGCTGTCGATCAGCCCCTACAGCGGCGCCATCCTGGGGCAGGAGAAGCTGCCCGGCGAAGCCGCACCGCTGGAGCCCGTGGTGGCGGACGGCACGCTGCTGATGGTCTCCGAAGACGGCAAGCTGTTGGCGCTGCGCTGACGCCGCGCCATCTGCGTTGCCATGTTGCCCGTGGTGGTGATCGCCGGCCGTCCCAATGTCGGCAAATCGACCCTGTTCAATCGCCTGGTAGGGCGGCGCACGGCGCTGGTTGCCGACACGCCGGGCCTCACCCGTGACCGCAAGGAGGCTGAGGCCCTGCTGCGCGGCCGCCGCGTGCGGCTGGTTGACACCGCCGGTCTGGAAGAGGCTGCCCCGGAGACACTGGCCGGCCGCCTCCGCTCCGGCGCCGAAACCGCGGTGGGAATGGCGGATCTCGTCGTGTTCGTCGTGGACGCACGCGAGGGGCTGGTCCCGGCGGACCGCCACTTCGCGCACTGGCTGCGCCGGCAGGGCCGGCCCGTCCTGCTGGTCGCGAACAAGGCAGAGGGACGTTCGGCGGACTCCGCGGTGCTGGAAAGCTATGCGCTCGGCCTCGGCGACCCGGTGGCGGTCTCGGCAGAGCATGGTGAGGGCATCGCCGACCTGATGGCGGAAATCGCCACCCGCCTGCCGGCGGCCGATGCCCATGAGGATGCCACGGCGCCGCCATTGAAGCTGGCCGTGGTCGGCCGGCCGAACGCGGGGAAATCCACGCTGATCAATCGCTTGCTCGGCGAGGAACGGATGATCACCGGCCCTGAACCGGGGCTCACGCGCGATGCCGTGGCGACCTTGCTGCACGATGCCGACGGAGCCATCGAGCTGGTGGACACCGCCGGCCTGCGCCGTCGCGCACGCATCGAGGCGCCGCTGGAAAAGCTGTCGGTAGGCGCCGCGATCGGTGCGCTGAAACTGGCCGAGGTGGTGGTGCTGACGGTGGACGCCATCGAGGGGCTGCACGATCAGGATCTGCAGATCGCCCGCCTGATCGAACGCGAAGGCCGTGCCTGCGTGATTGCGCTGAACAAGTGGGATGCGGTGGCGGACCGCAGCGCCACGCGTCGCGCGATTGCCGAGCGGCTGGACACCAGCCTGGCGCAAATGAAGGGGGTAGAAGTCGTCACCGCATCGGCGCTGACCGGCGCCGGGATGCAGCGGCTGTTGCCGGCGGTGCGCCGCGCATATGCCGTGTGGAACACCAGGCTGCCCACCGGTGAATTGAATCGATGGTTCGAGTCGGCGCTGGAGCGCCACCAACCGCCGCTGGTGAATGGCCGACGGCTGCGCCTGCGTTACCTGACCCAGGCCAAGGCTCGGCCGCCGACCTTCGTCGCATTCGGCACGCGGGCGGAAATGATCCCGGAAGACTACCAGCGCTATCTGGTCAATGGCTTGCGGGAGGCCTTCGGGTTGCCGGGCACGCCGATCCGGCTGCAGCTACGAGGCACGAAGAACCCGTTTCAGTCCCCAACCACGCGCTGATGCTGCCGGGACCGCAGGCCGCTGCCAACGATGTTCGCCACCGGCAGGCGAAGTCATATGCGTCCCCACCGCTCGCGCAGCAGCAGCCCAAGCACGACCGGGCAGTCCTTCAGATAGCGGCGTGCCAGGCGGCGCGGATCCTGAGCCAGGCGAAACAGCCACTCCAGGCCGCCACTCTGCATCCAGTGCGGCGCGCGGCGCGCCGAGCCAGAAAGGAACTCGAGGCTGGCCCCAATGCACAGACCGGTGCCGGTGGCGCGACCGGTGGCGGCAATGGTGGCGGCCAGCAGCTCCTGCCGCGGCGACCCGACCGCGAGGAATATGAAGCGCGCCGGATGGGCCAGCACAAAGTCTACCGTGGCCGCAAACGCGGCGCCGTCGGTCGTGAACCCCATCGGTGGGTCGTAATGTGCCGGTGGCGCAAGGCGGCAGCGTGCCACCAACGCCGGTAGCCAGCGTGGCAGCAATCCGACGATGGTAATGCGTTCGCCCGGTCGCAGGTGGTGCATCAGCAACAGCGCCGTCAGGTCGCTCCCCGGCACGACGCGCGGCGCCGGCAGACCCAGCATCCGGGCCGCTCTGGCAACCGCACGGGAATCCAGCAGCCGCAGGCTTGCATCGCGATAGATGCCAGCCAGCACAGGGTCGCGCGCCAGCCGTACCAAGTGGTCGGCATTGGGCGTCACCACGTAGCCAAAGGATGCCTCTGCCGGCAGGCCAGCCACCAGCGCCGCGGCGCCCGCCACGTCGAGGTCGGCAAACTCCAGCCCCAGCAGACCCACGGTCGCGGTCACAGCGCCAGCCGCACGGTCAGCAGCCCAACGCTGCGTGTGTAGTCGCCGGACAGCGGAACGCCCGCGATGCCGGACCCGTGCTGCGCGGTCAGCTCATAGCCGGCGGACACCTGCACCCGCCGGTTCAACCGCCAGGTCGCGCCCAGCCCCAGCGCGTAGCCCGCCTGCCAGGCGCCGCCTTGCAGGAAATCGGCCCGCTGCACCCCGGCGGAGGCGTGCAGTACCAGACTGCGCCGCAGCTCGTGGTCCACGCTCAACCGGGCGCTGGTATAGGTGTAGCCGGCAACACCCTCCTGTGCGGCGTCCTCCATGCTGCGGCTGACCGTGGCGGTGACCGTGGTCATGCCGGACGGCAGCCACGCGATCTCAGCCTCGGTGATGGCGGCGGTGCGGGACGGGTAGGCCGCGGCGGCGAAGTCCCGGCGCTCGGCTCCAAGCAGTAGCCGATAGCGCCAGACGGCATCCTGGGCGTAGTCCAGCCCGGCCAGCATCTGCCATCCGGTGGAGTTCAGACTGGGCTGGCCGGTCGGCGTGTGCAGGTAGTCCTGCCCCGTCGCCCGCGTCACCAGCACCAGGCTGCGCTGTGGCGCCAACTCATAGTTGACGGTGACGCCGCCCGTCAGCACATCACGGTCGCGATAGGCCTGGCTGGCGGCCGCGCCCAGAATCGTGGCCGCGCCATAGTGCCACGCGGCGGCGTCCAGCGCCGGCGTCACCACCCACGGCCCATCCGTCCAGGCATAGGAGGCGCGGAGGTCCTGCGTCTGGAAGGGAATCGGCCGGTCCGCCGGCAGGGCATCGAGCGCCGTGCGGTCCTCGTGTCCATCGATCTCCGCCGCCGCCAGGGTCAGCCGGTCGCGCCCAATATCCAGACTGGTGCCGATCGAGGCGGTGCCGTCGGTGCGGCTCTGCGCCGGCGCGTTCAGGTCGCGGCGGTCGTCCAGTGCGATGTAGGCGCCCACCGCGTCGCGCGACCAGTCGGACGACAGCAGCAGCGAGGGCCGCGTGCCGACCTCCCAGCTTCCCCGCGGCTGCGGGCCGCCCAGCACGTTGCTGTCATAGCCAAGCGATTGCTCCCAGGCAGGGCGCAGCAGGAAGGCGCCTTCGCGGATGCCTTGCGGTTGCGTCTCGGGGTGCAGACGCGACAGTACCGTGACCCCGGCAGCATCGCCGTAGCCCGGCACGCCGGGCGGAAACAGCGTGTCGAGCCAGTCCGCCGCTGCGCTGCCCCCCATGCAGCCGCAGAACACCAGCGCCGCCACCGTCCATGCCATTCGCATGGCGGCGCATGATCCTCGGTGTTGCCTACCATTGCGTTAACAGCAGCCAATCCTCGGCCGGGCCATCACGCGCGGCATTCGGCACCGGACCCGAAGTCGTCGCGGACGTCGCCCAGCCCTACGAGGTTCATTTGGTGCGAAGCGGCACGCGCCGCGGTCAATCCAGGCCGATACAATGCTCTGCGGCAACGCCGCGGCAGTCCATCTCGTAGTCCAGTCCCACCACCGGAGGCCGCGCGAAATGCCACGTCAGTCCGTGCTGCGCTGCGCCGCGGCGCACGATCTCGTCGCCCAGGAACGGATGCAGGTCGTAGACGGTATAGACCTGCGCTGCGGTCGTTTCCGTCCATGTCGCGTCGACCGCCGCCATCCGATGCTGCATCCGATCCAGCACGAATGCCGCCTTCTCGCGCAGCCCCGCCGGGCTGGTGTCACCGAACCGCACCGTGCGCTCGCGATAGGAGGCATGGCCCTCCTCCGCCTCGCCACTGCCCGAAATTACGAAGCTGCCCGGCGCACCGTGTGACGGCCGGACGAAGCAGAAGGCGTGAAAGCTCGGCTCCGGCGGCTTGTATTGCTCCGGGCACACGTTGCTGCGCGCCACCGGGTTCCTGTCCTCGCGCATGATGCCCCAGCGCTCCAGCGTGCCGCAGTAATGCCGGTTGAACGCAACGAACCCGGCGTCGGTGAACGGCGCCGGCGAACGCAGCTCGCAGGCGCAGAACGCGGCGAGCGGCAGGTCCTGGCCCGGCAGGAATCGCTCGATGAACGCGAAGCCCGCCGCCAGCGCCACCGGGCGCATGAATTCGACGCGTTCGATGCGATGGCCGTCCAGCGCCCGCACCCCCGCGGAATACTGAAACACGCCCGGAATGTAGCGATAACCGCCCGCCGGCACGTCGATCGTGGCTGCCATGTCCGCTCCTGGTCGCACCGCCATTGCGGCGCCGAGCAGGCCGCCGCAATCTGTTGCTTGAGATTGCGTCAGCCCGACACGCGTCGCAATCACGCCTTCACCCCTCGCCGGAGCCATTCGTGGGCGTATCGATCTTGCCGCATCTGGCCCAGACTGCCGCGCCGCCGGCCATCATCCTGGACAAGGTCAACAAGTGGTTCGGCGCGCACCACGTGCTGCGCGACGTTTCGCTGACGGTGGCGGAGAAGGAGCGCGTGGTGGTGTGCGGCCCGTCCGGCTCCGGCAAGTCCACCATGATCCGCTGCATCAACCGATTGGAGACGCACCATAAAGGCCGCATCGTCGTGGATGGCACCGAACTGACCGACGACACCCGCGCGCTCGACACCATCCGCCGCGAAGTCGGCATGGTGTTCCAATCCTTCAATCTGTTCCCGCACCTCACGATCCTGGAGAACTGCACGCTGGCGCCGATCTGGGTGCGCAAGACGCCGCGTCCCGAGGCCGAGGCGCTGGCGATGAGCTACCTCACGCGCGTGAAGATCCCGGAGCAAGCCAACAAGTACCCCAGCCAGCTCTCGGGCGGCCAGCAGCAGCGTGTCGCCATCGCCCGCGCGCTCTGCATGAAACCGAAGATCATGTTGTTCGACGAGCCCACTTCGGCGCTCGACCCGGAGATGATCAAGGAAGTGCTCGACACGATGATCGAGCTGGCGCAATCGGGCATGACCATGGTCTGCGTGACCCACGAGATGGGCTTCGCCCGCCAGGTCGCCGACCGCGTCGTGTTCATGGATCAGGGCGAGATCGTCGAATCCGGCACCCCGGAGCGCATCTTCGGATCCCCCCAAACCGACCGCCTCAAACTGTTCTTGAGTCAAATCTTACGCGGCAACTGACCGGTCCCTTCCCGCGCCTGGCCCCGCGCCCAGCCCCGCGCCTCGCCCTTGTCTTGCCGCGGGTCCGGGGCAACCCTGCAGCGAATGCCGTGCACCCACAACCGGACAAGGCGCAGCCCATGCCAGTCGACCCACAGATCCAGACGCTGCTCGACAAAGGCGCCGGCGTGCCAGCCACTCACACGCTGTCCGTCGCCGCGGCACGCGCGCAGTACGAGGCACGCATCGCGCTGATGGCGCCGGCAGCGCCGATCGCTGCGACCGACGAGCGTGTCATCGCCGGGCCGGGCGGCCCGTTGCGGCTACGCATCTATCGCCCGCCGGGCGACGGTCCGTCGCCGCTGCTGGTGTTCTTCCACGGCAGTGGCTTCGTGCTGTGCAGCCTCGATACGCATGACGGCATCTGCCGCAATTTGTGCGCCGGCGCGGGGTGCATTGTCGTTTCGGTGGATTACCGGCTGGCGCCGGAGCATAAGTTTCCCGCCGGCCTCGACGATTGCGTGTTCGCCACGCGCTGGGCGGCGCAGCACGCCGCGGAGCTCGGCGCCGACGGCCGGAACCTGGCGATCGCCGGGGACAGCGCCGGCGGCAATCTTGCCGCGGCAACCGCGCTGCGCCTGCGCGACGAAGGCGGGCCGGCATTGCGCGGCCAGTTGCTGATCTACCCCGTCACCGACTTCCACACCCCGGGCACCGCCTCCTACACCGACAACGGCGAGGGCTACGGCCTGACCCGAGCCACCATGGTGTGGTTCTGGAACCACTATGTCGCCGATCCCCAGGATGCAGCGAATCCGCTGGCGTCGCCCTTGCGCGCGCCGTCGCTGGCCGGCCTGCCGCCCGCGCTGGTGGTGACGGCGGAATTCGATCCGTTACGCGATGAAGGCGAGGCCTTTGCCTCGCGATTGCGCGAAGCGGGCGTAGCAACGGTGACGTCGCGTTGGGGCGGTATGAACCATGGCTTCTTCTTCTGGGTCGGCGTGGTGGACCTCGCGGCTGCCGCGATGGCCGAAAGCTGCGCGTGGCTGCGGGGGATTTTCGCCGGATGAGGCCGATGCCGCCGCGTCCTTGCGAAATGCCAGGGTCAGCCGCACCGCACCGGCAATACCCTACGCACCCGCACAGCGCATGCTACCCAATGGCGAGTTGTCCGGCCGCATTACGCGGCATCACGGTCCCGCGCAGCAAGCCGAGGGCGCGGACACTGCCCCAGACCGCGCCGTCGGGGCGATCCGCACCGGATCGGGTATTGTGTTGCGTTCGGTGACGCCAAACCTGTCGAGACGGCGCCTGCCATGCCGGTCGGTGCGCAAAGCCGACCTGCGGCTGTTCGCACAGCAGGCCGATCAGCGCGGCGGGCACAGCGTTCCAGGTCTTGCCGGCAAACCCGCCACGCCGTCGGTTTCGCCCGGTCTGGTGTCGTCAAAGTCCCAATTCGCTTAACGACGGGTGATCGGCAGGCCGACGCCCGAGCGGCCAGTGGTATCTCCGCGCGCTCTCCGCGATCGGCAGATCGTTGATGCTGGCAATCCGGACGCGCATCAAACCAGCATCATCGAACTCCCAGTTTTCGTTGCCGTAGCTCCGGAACCAATGACCGCTATGGTCGTGCCATTCGTACGCGAAACGCACGGCGATGCGATTCTCCCGAAATGCCCACAGCTCCTTGATCAGCCGATAGTCAAGTTCGCGGCTCCACTTCCGCGCCAGGAACGCCTCGATCTCAGCCCGGCCTTGCAGAAACTCGGCACGATTCCGCCAGCGGCTATCCGGTGTATAGGCCACCGCCACCCGCGCGGGATCCCGGGTGTTCCACGCATCCTCGGCCATTCGCACCTTTTGCTCGGCGGTCTCCGCAGTGAAGGGCGGAACTGGAGGTCGATGCATTTTCGGCTCCTCAATGGTCACACGATCGCGATCCGGTCCTTGCCAAATTCCCTCACGTTCGTCATCGCTCGGCAATCGCCTGACTTTCGCGGCCCACGCATCTGTCGCTCGCCGCCAGTTCACGCGCAAGCGGACCTCGACACGCCATCGATCGGCGGCGGCACAGGCTCGGTGTCGGGTGGCGTCGCAGCCATGACCGCTGCCGCAACCTGCAGACATGATGCGACCACGGGCGGACATTTCATGGCGCATCCACGTCGATCACCGCCTTGGCGAAGTCGCGCGGCGCTTCCTGGGGCAGATTGTGGCCGATGCCGCCCTTGACCAGCCGATGCGTGTATTTGCCCACGAACATCTTTGCGTAGGCTGCCGGCTCGGCGTGCGGAGCGCCGTTCGCGTCACCTTCCATGGTGATCGTCGGCACACGGATGACCGGAAATTGTGCCAACCGCTTCTCCAGCCCATCGTAACGCCGCTCGCCATCGGCCAGCCCGATCCGCCAGCGGTAATTGTGAATCACGATGGCGACATGGTCCGGGTTCTCGAAGGCCTGCGCCGTGCGGTTGAACGTCGCATCGTCGAACTTCCATTTCGGTGACGCGGTCTGCCAGATCAGCCTGGCGAACTCCTTGCGAAAGGCCGCATAGCCGGCCCGGCCCCGGCTGGTGGCGAAATAGTACTGGTACCACCACGCCAGCTCGGCCTTGGGCGGCAGCGGCGCCTGGTTGGCCGCCTGACTGCCGATCAGATAACCGCTGACGGAGACGAGCGCCTTGCATCGCTCCGGCCATAGCGCCGCAATGATGTCGGCCGTCCGGGCGCCCCAGTCGAACCCGGCAAGCGTCGCTTGCCGGATCCTGAGCGCGTCCATCAGCGCGATGGTATCCACCGCGATGGCCGCTTGCTGTCCGTTGCGGATCGCGTCTTTCGCCAGGAAGCGCGTCGTGCCATAGCCGCGGAGATACGGCACGATCACCCGGTATCCCGCCGCGGCGAGAGGGGGAACAACCTCGGCATAGCTGTGGATGTCGTAGGGCCAGCCGTGCAACAGGATGACGGCCGGACCGTGCGGAACCCCGGCCTCGACATAGCCCACGCTCAGCACGCCGGCGTCGATCTGCTGCACCGGGGCAAGCACGATATTGCCACCTCCGCCCGTGGCGGTCTGGGCATCCGCCTGGCCGGCAATGCCGATTTGGCGGGCCGCGATGGTCGCGGCGGCAGCGCCAACGAGCCGGCGCCGGCGGCGGTCTATCGTCTCGCTCTGCATCTGCGGATACCTCATGCTCGCTGCCATGGCAGCAAGATCGCCAGCTAGGCCGCGCGCCGCTTGCAGGCGTTGTGGCGTTTTGCTTCAGACAACACATTTTTTTCGGCAAGCCGGTCGCGCTAACATCGCGTGGCAGCATCGCCGATGTCGTGATCTACCGCTTCGCCAGGTGCAGCTTCCGCGATTGCCTCGGCTCCCGGCCGCATGTCCCGATCGCGGACGCCGTTGTCACCGGTCCTCGGGTCGATGCCTCTCGCCTGATCCTTCTCGCGCTTTTGTCAGCATCCGGAGCACTGCCGGCGCCGTCAAAGGCTGCTGCTGCACCACGACGCCGAACGGCGCCAGCGCATCTTCAACCGCGCTGGGCAGCGCCCCCACCGCGCCCATGACGCCGCCCTCCGACATGCCTTTCGTGCCGCTCAATGTTCGCTTGCTGGGCGTATGCATCGGGATCAGCGTGATCGGCGGGATGGTCTCCGCGACCGCCATCGCATAGTCCATGAAGCTGCCCGTCACGTTCTGGCCGCTATCGTCATAGACCACCCGCTCTTGCAGCACGCCGGCGATGCCCAGTGCCACGGCGCCGTGTTGCTGACCGGCAACGATCGCGGGGTTCAGCACCCGGCCGCAATCTTCGGCCACGATCCAACGCTCGACGCGCACCGCGCCGGTCTCGGCATCCACCGCCACTTCACAGACATGCGTCGCATTGGAGAATGTCAGCGGCGGCGGGTCGTAGGCGCGGTGCGCCTCCAGGCCGGGCTCCATGCCCTCCGGCAATCGCAGCGGGTCCATGTAGGCTATGCGGGCAACGTCGAGCAAGCCGAGACCGGCATCCTGCCAGTCGCCTTCGATGACGCGCTGCACGCGGCCGTCCCATAGCCGCAACTCGTCGCCCGAGTTCAGCCCCAGCACCGCTGCGGCGATGGCGCACACCTTCCGTTGCAATGTCTGCCCGGCAAGCAGCAGCACGGAGCTGCCGGCCGTGCCACCGCGGGCGCCGCGGCTGCCCATCCCGTACGGCGCCACGTCGGTATTGCCGAGATGCACGCGCACGCTGTCGATCGGCGCGCCAAGCCCCTCGGCGGCGGCCTGTGCGAGCGCGGTCTCGTAGCCCTGGCCCGATGCCATCAACCCGACCGAGACATCCACCGCGCCGGTTGGCGCCACCTTCACCCAGCCCGCCTCATGACCCGATCCTGGGATACCGGCGGCGCGATAGAACGCCGAGCCATAGGTATTGGATTCCACCACGCAGCACACGCCCATGCCGCGATAGATGCCACGAGCCCGGTCCGCCGCCTGGCGGACACGGAACGCCGGTACGTCGAACGCCTCCAGCGCGGCGTCCAAAGTTTCGCGCGGCGTCACGTCTTCCATCACCGGCCCGGTCGGCAGGGTCCAGGGCAGCTCGCTCGCATGCAGCATGTTGCGGCGGCGGACTTCGATCGGGTCGAGGCCCAGTTCACGCGCCACCGCCTCGATCGTGCCGTCCATCACCCAGCTTGCCATCGACATCGGCGCGCGCATCGGCGCGGCACCGCATTTGTTCGACAGCACCACCTTCATGTCGCCGGCATAATCGGAAATGCGGTACGGCCCGGTGAGCGCGATCGCCACCATGCGCAACAGATAGTTGGCGGGATATAGGCAGTAGGCGCCAAAGTCCTCCACCATCTCCACCGCCAGAGCAATGATGCGGCCATCCGCTTCGGCGGCGGCGCGCACCTGCACGGTTTGCTCGCGCGCATGCGTGGCGGCGAGCAAGTTCTCGCCCCGCTCCTCACGCCAGCGAACCGGACGGCGAAGCTGGCGCGACACCGCGGCGATCGCCAGGTCCTCGCGGAACACCGGGATCTTCTGGCCAAATCCGCCGCCAATATCGGGACACAGCACGGTCACCTGCGACTCGGTCAGGCCCAGCCGATTGGCAAGCGAGGTGCGGTATGGATGCGGCACCTGGGTGCCGACATGCATCGTCAGGTGCTGGCGGCCCTCGTCCCATTCGGCACGGCAGCCACGCGGCTCCATCGGCACATGCGTCTGTCGATGCTGCCCGAACCGCGCTTCGATGACGCGATGAGCCGCGGCGAAGCGCCGGTCCGGATCACCGTGACAGAAGGTCTGGTGCGACACCAGATTGTCGGGCAGCGCATCGTCCACGCGTGGCGCGCCCGGCGCCAATGCCTGCGCTATCCCGATCACCGCCGGCAGCACCTGGTACGCAACCTGCACCCGCTCCACCGCATCGTCGGCGATGCTGCGCTCGGTCGCGACCACGCAGGCGACCAGGTCGCCGTGGAAACGGACCTTGTCGGTGGGCAGCGTCTCCATTGTGACCGGATGCAGGCCCTCGATCGGCGGCGCGAGCCGCAGCGGCTGCGTCCATTGCGCAAGGTCGTGGCCGGTGACGATCGTCACCACGCCCGGCATGGCGAGCGCCGCGCCGGTGTCGATCCCCAGAATGCGGGCGTGGGCGTGCGGCGAGCGGACGAAGCGGGCATGCAGTGCACCGGCAACCGGAAAATCATCGATATAACGCGCCGTGCCGGTGAGAAAGCGGCGGTCCTCACGGCGAGGGATGTTGCGGCCGATCGGGCCTTGTGCTGCGGTCATGCCGCTTATGTAACCGGGGCGGCGGCATCCGGAAACCGCGGCGCCGAGCGATGATCGCACCGTCCGGCGCTGCGTTGACTCCCTGCCGCCCCCCGCTATAACCCCCCGATCT
>Ga0335074_10007623_pt1 | contig 15009 bp, 19 predicted proteins | sample Lox_Sample_23_FD_206715 | JGI IMG/M metagenome (GOLD analysis project Ga0335074, IMG submission 206715) | Soil microbial communities from Loxahatchee National Wildlife Refuge, Florida, United States - Lox_Sample_2.3 | ecosystem: Environmental > Terrestrial > Soil > Wetlands | place: USA...
TCCTCAATCGCGGCGGCGCGCCAGCGGGAACGCGAACCAGAGCGCCGCGAACATGACCACGACGCACGCGGTGATGACCCCGGCGGGCACGGCCGTGGTCACGTAGCTCGAGACCAGCAGGACGGCGCTCGAGATGGCCAGCCCGACAGCGCCGAGCCCCAGGATCGCCATCACGCTCGCCGAGCGGACCAGGGACTCCTTCTGGCGCCGCCGGAACACCAGCCGATGGTAGGCGACCGGCCCGAGCAGCAGGGCCGTGGCCACGGCGGACAGCACCAGGCTGGCCAGGTAGAGATCCTGCTGGGCGCCGCTCAGCCGGACGAACCTGACCGTGAACGGCAGCGAGAGCAGGAACCCGAACAGGACCTGGACTCCCAGCCCGGACACGCGGAGTTCCTGCAGCAGTTCGGCCAGGTTGCGGTCGTCCCGCTCGGCCGTTGATTCCTGCCGCGGGTCCTGCGACTGGTCAGCCCCCATCCAGGTCACCTCCGTGCTCTCCCCGTGAACCTGCAGCTACCCGGGCCGCAGGGGCGAAAACGGCCAGGCGTTTGAGAACGCCGCGCACAGGTAGAAGAGACCGGCGGCAGCTTTCAACGCCAAGGAATCGGAAGGAGTGACATGAAAACCGCAACCGGCCTGACCTTAGTGGCCATCGGCGCCATCTTGACATTCGCCGTGTCGGCCCATCCCAGCTTCCTGAATCTGCAGGTGGCCGGCGTGGTGATCATGATTGTCGGGGTGGTCGGGCTGTTCCTGCGCAAGCCGGCGCAGGGCTGGCTGCGCCGGCGTACGATCCTGCGCCGCGGCGCCGCGGGCCCCGTGGTGGGCCGGGTCGACGAGAAGCGCTATCCGCCCTACGTGATGCTCAACCCGGGCACGCCGGGCGAAAGCACGGGTAACGGCCGCCAGCCGGGAGACCTCACGGCCGACGAGGCCGAGCCCGCGCCGGCCGATGAGACGGCGCCGATCCCCGACCTGCCCGAAGAGGACCTGGTGGCAGAAAGCCCACGCCGCGACCGTCCCACAGCGGAGGTCGTGGAGGAATACATCGAGGAGTAATCCTTTGCGCCGGCTCGAAGACCAGACCATCCTGATCTCGGGCGCCACCGACGGCCTCGGCACGTTGGTGGCGGCCGAGCTCGCCGCCTATGGCGCGACGCTGCTGCTGCAGGGCCTCGATGACCGCGAGGGAGCGGACACCGCGAGGCAGATCCAGCGCCGGACCGGCAATACACGGGTGCACTGGTATCGCGCCGATCTCTCCTCACTGCGCGAGACCGCCGATCTGGCCGGGCGGATCGCCGGCGAGCACGGTCAGCTCGACGTGCTCGTCAACCACCTGCCGCCCTGCCTGCTGACCCGCAAGCTTCTGCCGGTCCTGCTCCAGTCGGCCCCGGCCCGGGTGGTGAACGTCGCGTGCGCCGGCCAGGCCGCGATCCCGCTGATCATGTTCACCTTCGATCTCGCCGACGAGCTGGCCGGTTCGGGGGTGACGGTCAACTGCCTGCGCCCGGCCGCGTCCGTGCCCGCCGAGATGCCGGACGGCCAGATCCAGCCGCATAGCTCGGTTCAGGAGGGCGTCCGGGCCACGATGCGCCTGATCGTCAGCCCTGCCCTGGAACGCGTCAGCGGCCGGTACTTCGAGGGGCTGGAACAGGCCGCCGCTTCGGGCCAGGCCTGGGACGAGAACGCCCGGCACCGGCTAGGCGAGCTGCCCGGCCGGCTGACCGGTCTGGTTACCAGCCGCTAACGGGGACGCGATGAGCACTCAGGCGGCCGGGGCCGCGCCTGGACGGCCCCGGCCGGACAAACGGGCCGATGACCGTTTCGCGGAAGCCCTGGCCTACACCCGCCAGCTGCACGCGACGGCGGCCCGGATGACGCGCAATCCTGCCGACGCCGAGGACCTGGTGCAGGAGACGTATACCCGGGCCTACGCGTCGTTCCACCAGTTCTCGGAGGGGACGAACCTCCGGGCGTGGCTGAACCGCATCATGACCAACGCGTTCATCAGCGGCTACCGCAAGCGGCTGCGAGAGCCTGCGCTCCCGACCCCGGGACTCGAGGACTGGCAACTGGCCCGGGTTCAGTCACATACCTCGTCGGGAATGCGGTCTGCCGAGGACCTGGCGCTCGACCACATGCCGGACGCCAGCCTGACCGCGGCGCTGCGGCGGCTTCCGGAAGAGTTCCGCATAGCGGTGTACCTGGCCGACGTGGAGGGATTCGGCTACCGGGAGATCGCCGCGCTCATGGGCTGCCCGGTGGGCACCGTGATGTCGCGGCTGCACCGCGGCCGCGGCCGGCTGCGCGAGCTGCTGCTTCAGCCGGCCGCCGGCTGAGCTGTATTTAAGGTTTACTGATCATTTTCCATGGTAGTTAGCATGCCGTGCACCGGCCCCTTAGAAACGCGTTATTCCCGCCCGGTAGGTGAGAGACATGCGACTCGGATCTCTGATACTCGTCATCTGGCTAATTATCGGCGCCGTCGCCGGTGGCCAGCGCAATTACTACAGCAGCTCCCCGACGAACTGCGCCAAGGCAGGCACCATCGCAGTCACGATTCTGGCTGGCCCGCTGAACTATGTCGGCGTCAACCCGAAGGTTTCCTGCGCGCTACCCCAGCCGAGCCAGTAAACCAGTTCGCACTAGCAGAAAGCCCGAAGCGGAGGAAACTAAGATGCTTGCCATACTGGCTGTCATCATCTTCGTGATCGCATTCATTATCCGGGTCACCGCGACGGCGACCGACGCCGTTTTCGCCCCGGCCAGCCTGGTGATTCTCGGGCTCATCTGCATGGCATTGCACCTGGCCGGCCTTGGCGCCGGCTGGCGCGCGCGCCGGTAGCCCGCTTTCTCCCGAGGCCGGGATCCGCCGCCGGGTTGCGCTACCCCGGCCGAGGGTCCCGGCCTCGGGCCTTTCTGGCATGCTGGCCCGGTGACCAGAGGTACCGCCGATGCCCGATGACATCCTCGACCTAGCCGACCGGCTGTGGCGCGGCGACGTTCCGACCAGCGAGTATCACCCGGTCAGCCATCTGGGCGGGCTGGCCGAGATCTGCGACGACGTAGCCTTCGTCCCGGCGTTCGCCAACGTCTGCGCGTTCGCGACGAGCGACGGCCTGGTGCTGGTGGACACGGGCAGCTGGTTCGCGGCCCGGGCCGTGCACGAGGAACTGCGCCGCTGGACCGGCGAGCGACTGAACACCGCCGTCTACTCACACGGGCATATCGACCACGTCGGCGGGATGCCGGCCTGGGAGGCCGAGGCAGGCGACCGCGGCTGGCCAGCGCCGACCGTGATCGCGCACGAGGCGCTGCCCCGCCGGTTCGACCGGTATCTGCTCACGACCGGTTACAACGAGGTGATCAATCAGCGCCAGTTCGGGCTCAAGGATCTGCGGTGGCCCACCGACTACCGGTACCCGGACCGCACCTACCGCGATGAGCTGCCGCTGGAGGTCGGCGGCCGCCGGTTTGCGCTGCGGCACGAGAAGGGCGAGACCGACGATCATACGGTGACCTGGCTGGCCGACCGCAGGGTGCTGTGCTGCGGCGACCTGTTCATCTGGGCATCGCCGAACGCGGGCAACCCGCAGAAGGTACAGCGCTACCCGAGGGAGTGGGCGGCCGCGCTGCGCCGGATGCTCGCGCTGGAGCCGGAGTACCTGCTGCCCGGTCACGGCCTGCCGGTCGTCGGTGCCGACCGGGTCCGGCAGGCGCTCACTGACACGGCCGAACTGCTGGAGTCACTGGTCGAGCAGACGCTCGAGGTGATGAACCGCGGCGGGCGCCTGGACGACGCCATACACTCCGTGCGCCCGCCCGCCGACCTCGAGGCCCGCCCGTACCTGCGGCCGGTTTACGACGAGCCGGAGTTCGTGGTCCGCAACGTCTGGCGCCTCTATGGCGGCTGGTGGGACGGTAACCCGGCGACGCTCAAGCCCGCGCCCGAGCGAGCACTGGCGCTCGAACTCGCCGGTCTCGCGGGCGGCGCCGCCGCGCTCGCGGACCGGGCCCTGGCGCTGACCGAGCAGGCCCAGGCCGCCGCGGGCGCGTCCGAAGGCCACGGCGACGGGGGGGACGCCGGGGCCCCGGCCGCGCAGACCGCGCTGCGCCTGGCCGGTCACCTGGCTGAGCTGGCCCGCCTGGCCGCCCCGCACGACAGCGCGATAGCCGACGTACACCGCCGGGTGTTCTCGGCCCGGGCCGACGCGGCGACATCCACGATGGCCAGGGTGATCTTCGGCTGGGCTGCCCGCGAAGGCGGCTAGCTGCGCCAGGCCGACCGAGGGACATCGACCCGCGTCGCCGCCAGGTCATCGCGCCGCACCCGGGGCCGAATCGACCGGGCGGCCACGCTGCTGATCAGCGAGCCGATCGCGAATCCGATCACCAGGTCGACGGCGGCCGTGGCCACCTTTTCGGACAATGGCGCCGCGGTGCTGAACGGGAACAGCACCATGACGACCGTGGCCAGTCCCACGATCCACGCGAAGAACGTCAGCGGCCGAGGCGTGCTGAGCAGCAGCAAATGGGCTAAGGCGGTCGCGAGTAGCGCGGCAACCGCGGCTCCCAGGACCAGCCCGGTGGTGTGCGCGTCGCCGTAGGCGCCGTCCTGACGGGGCGCCAGGATCGGGATGCCGAACAGCCACCGGCTCACCAGGATGCCGACCAGCGCGATCAGCGCCGCCACGATCGCGGTGGCTATCCCGCCGGGCCAAAGCTGGCTGCCCTCGACCTGCGGCCTGGTCTTGCCTCCACTCTGGGGCACGATCGGCGCCGTCATGGAGTTCTCACCTGCCTGCTATTGGCTTGCCGTTACCCGCCACCGGGCCTTGTCCATGGCAACTCACCCGCGAGGGCCGGTCCAAACATCGGCGGTCACGATTCGTCCGGGCCCGAAGTATTCCTGCCTGAGGATGGGGTCATGGAGACAATCGAACTGGAGCGCACCGAGGCACGGCCCACGTCGAGCCTGGCGCTGGTGGTCATCTGCCTCGGTTACTTCATGGTCATCGTCGACACCACGGTCGTGAACGTCGCCCTGCCCGCTATCGGCCGGGACCTGCACGGCGGCGTGTCCGGGCTGCAGTGGGTGGTCGACGCGTACACGCTGTCGTTCGCCGGGCTGCTGCTGACTGGCGGGGCACTGGCCGAGCGCCTCGGCGGCCGCCGGGTCTTCGGCGCGGGCCTGGTCGTCTTCGCGGCCGCGTCGGCCGCCTGCGGGCTCGCCCCCAGCCTGGGCTTCCTGATCGGCGCGCGCCTGGTCCAGGGCGCGGGCGCCGCCCTGCTGGTGCCGTCGTCGCTGGTGCTGCTGCAGGCGGCCTACCCGACGCGCGCCGGCCGCGCCCGGGCGTTCGGGGCGTGGGGAGCGATCGCCGGCATCGGCGCGGCCAGCGGCCCCGTCGTCGGCGGCCTGCTGGTGACCGAGTGGAGCTGGCGCGGCGTGTTCTTCCTCAACCTGCCGTTCGCGCTGGCGGCCATGGCCCTCGCCAGGCGCGCGGTGCCGGCCACCGCGCCTCGGCCCAGGGGCGTCGACCTGCCCGGCCAGCTGCTGGCGATCGCTGGACTCGGGCTGCTCACCTGGTCGCTGGTGCGGGCGGGCGAAGCGGGCTGGACGTCCGCGCCGGTGCTCGCCGGCTTCGTTCTGTCGGCCGCGGCGTGGGCGGGGTTCGCCTGGGCCGAGTACCGCGCCGCGGACCCGATGCTGCCGTTGCAGCTGTTCACCCGGCCGGCGTTCGCGGCCGGCAGCCTCGTCGGCCTGCTGATCAACCTAGGCTTCTACGGGCAGCTGTTCCTCATGAGCCTGTACCTGCAAGACGTGCGCAGGTACTCCGCGCTGGTCACGGGGCTGGCCCTGCTGCCGGAGGCGGCGCTGCTCATCGTCGCCTCGACGGCGTCGGGGCGGATCATGGCGAGAACGGGCCCGCGGACGCCGATGCTGGCCGGGCTGACGCTGGGCGGGGCGGGACTCCTCGGCCTCGTCGTGGCCGGGGCGCATACGTCATACCTGCTGCTGGTGGCCCCGATGGGGGCTGCGGGCTTCGGGATGGCCCTGACCATGCCCGCCGCGACGGCATCGGTCATCGAGGCCGCCCCGGCCGACCGGGGCGGGATCGCGGCCGGGGTCATCAACGCCGCCCGCCAGGCAGGCGGGGTGCTCGGTGTCGCGCTGCTGGGCTCGTTGGTGCACGCGGGGACGGCGTTCCTCTCCGGCCTGCACGTCGGCCTGCTCATCGCGGCCGTCGCGTTCTTCGCCGCGGCCGTCATCACGTTCGGCGCCGTCAAGCACACCGACTGACGCCCGGCCGCCCGACACCGCCAGCCCGCCCGCTACCGCCGGCCGCCCGCTACCGCCAGCCCGGCCGCCACCGCCGGGCCGCCCTACCGCCGGGCCGCCCCACAGACTCAAGCCGCGAAATTTACATCGTGATACGATGAACCTTGGCCGCATCGGGAAGGTATCTGGAGCGAGTACGCGGGTGATCCGTGAGATGAAGCGGTACAAGTTCCAGGCGCTCGTGACGTTGGGCCCGCAGCACGGCGAAAGCCAGGCCGAAACCGGCATGCCGGGCGGCGTGACCCAACGCCTGGTCGTGCGCGGGCAGCGCCACGAGACCGGCATGAACAAATACTTCTGCGCCCTGGCCACCAGGAGCGGCGAGGACTTGCGCTGGTCGGACGATAGTCACATGATCATGACTATCGTGCTGGTTGGCGACGAGCCCCGCGAGTACTTCGAGGTCGGCGACATGTTCACCGTGTGGATGGGCCGCGACCTCGGCCGCGGAATCGTGACGCGGCGGCTGTTCATCTGACCCGGGAGGCGGGATGGCCGGGACCCCCGAGGTCCGCGCGCGGCGGGTCTACGACCAGCCCGCGCCGGACGACGGCCAGCGCTTCCTTGTCGACCGGCTCTGGCCACGAGGCCTGTCCAAGGACGCCGCCGGGGATTGCGAGTGGGTCAAGGATGTGGCCCCGTCGGACGAACTGCGCCGATGGTACGGGCACGAGCCCGCGCGCTTCGCCGAGTTCCGGCTCCGGTACGCCGAGGAACTGCGCGAGCCGGTCCGGGCCCGCGCCCTCAGACGACTGAATGACGCGGCCAAGCACGGGACGATCACCCTGCTCACCGCCACGAAGGACACCGAGCTCAGCCAGGCCGCGCTGCTTGCCGAGCAACTGCGGGCGGCCGCCGCGAACCGGGACCGCCGGCCGGCAGCTGACGAAGAAGACGTCCCCGGCGATCCCGCGTGCTGGCTGCGCCGGGTCTGCCAGGCGTGCGGCGATGTCGCACCCGTCGACCCGCCCACTATTTGCCCGCAGTGCGGCATGGCGATCCCTGGCGTGGGCAACTAACCGGACACGAAGCGCCGGGCGGGTACCCGGCTGGACGACTGCCGCTGACCGCGCATAACGTCAAACGCAGCCCTTAGCACGTCGTACCCGGCCTGCGGCGCCGCCGCAAGCGGCCCGGCGTGTTGCACCACGTCGCCCGGGCGGGTGTCACAGCGCCGAGCACCCGGGGGCCAGGAAGGCACGCAGATGACAACGGAACCTTCACTTCGGGCGCGGCAGGTCCACGAGGTCGGGTTCTACCGCTCCGACGCCGAGTTCGGAGCACTGATCGTCCCGTTCGTGGAGGAAGGAGTAGCCGCGGGCCAGCCGGTCATCATCGGTTACGACGACCGCAAGACAGGCCTGCTGCGCTCGTGGCTGTCCGACCCGGACGCGGTCACGTTCATCGCGGACAACAGCCTGTACGCTACGCCCGCCAGAGCGATCGCCTCCTACTGGCAGATGTTCGAGCGTCACGGCGCCGCGGGTGCTGACCAGATCCGGATCGCCGGGGATGTGCCGCACGAGGGCAATGGCGGCCGGTTCGCCGGATGGGACCGGTACGAATCAGCCGCCAACATCGTCTGGGACCGGTTCCCGGTCTGGAGCCGGTGCCTGTACGACGCCACCACCGCCGCTCCCCGCGTCCTCGACATCGCCGCGCGAACCCATCCCCGCATCGTCCTGCCGTCGGGGCAGCACCAGGCCAGCGCCCGGTACCAGGGCCCTGCCGATTTCGAGCCGCTGCCGCCCGATCCCGATCCGCTCGAACGTTCGGCGGCCGCGATCGAGATGACCGATCCGTCCGCGGCCCAGGTGCGGCACGCGGTTACCAGCATCGGTTCCGGCCAGCTGCCCAAGGCCGCGCTGCAGGATCTGGTGCTTGGCGCTTCGGAGGCCACGAGCAACGCCACGCGACACGGCCGTCCCCCGGTGACCGTACGGATCTGGGCCGCATCCGGGCGGATCCTGGTCCACGTCCACGACACCGGCCCCGGTCCGCGCGACCCGCTGGCCGGGCTGTCTCCCGCGCCGGCCCGACCGGACCGGCACGGCGCCGGGCTCTGGCTGATCCACGTGCTCGGTCTCGATCCCGCGCTGGTCTCCTCCCAGGACGGCTTTACCGTCCGCTTGTCGGCCGGGCACGCTGGCTGACCAGGCCGCGCGGTGGCCGGCCTGAAGCGCAGGCGGCCCGCCAGATGACCCGCCGGGTGTTAGGCCTGCCGCCGCTCGGGTAGAGCAGACCGGCATTGCCCGGACGCGACGGACTGAGGCCGTGGAGCGTGCTGGCTCGTGCCGCACCACCGGCGGGCCCGGGTCATACTGATCGGAGACGAGATCTTTACCAACGTGGACGGCTATGTCCTGGGGGTCGCTCTGACCACCGTCATCGCGGGAACCGGCGCCACGCCTTGAGCCAGGACGCCCAGGAAGACAAGAACGGGACGCGCCCCAAGGGGTGGCGCGCCCGGCTATGGACCGCGCGGCGTCCGCTGCGGCGGCTGGCGATCCTGCTCATCCTGGCGCTGATCGTTGAATACCTGGTGATCCCGGAACTCGTCGGGGCAAGCAGGGACTTCTACCTGCTCGGGCGGCTGAATGTCGGCTGGATGGTCTTCGGGCTGATCCTCGAGGCTTTCTCGCTGTTCTGCTACGCGCTGCTGAACCGGGTGCTGCTGCCGCCCAAGGGCAGGCCGAGCCTGTCCCGGCTGTTCCGGATCGACCTGGTCGCCGCGGCGGTCGCGCACGTCATCCCGGCCGGCACCGTCGGCAGCGCCGGCATCGGGTTCCAGCTTTTCACCGCCGAGGGCATCGACGGCACCGACGTCGGCGTGATGATGGCGACCAAGGGCATGGGCTCCACCGTCGTGCTGAATGTCCTGCTCTGGATCTCGCTGGTGATCTCGATCCCGCTGTCCGGGTTCCGTCCCATATACGAGACCGTCGCGGTCGTCGGGGCCATCCTCCTGGCGCTGGTGGCGGCGGTGATCATCGGCATCACCCGCGGCGAGAAGCGGGCCGCCCGGGTCCTGCACATGATCGGCGACCGGATCCCCAAGGTCGGCGGCGACCGCCTGGAACAGGTCGTGCTGCAGGCCGCGGCCTCGATCCGTGCGCTCGGCCACAACCGCGCCCAGCTTGCCGAGTCGCTGACCTGGGCCGCGATGAACTGGCTGCTCGACGCGGCGTCGCTGTGGTGCTTCATCGCGGCGTTCGGCCGGTTCGCGAATCCGATCGGGCTGTTCGCCGCGTACGGGATCGCGAACGTGCTCGCGGCCGTCCCGCTGACCCCGGGTGGCCTCGGCATCATCGACTCGGTCCTGCCACTCCTCCTGGTCGGGTTCGGCCTGACCCGCAGCGTCGCGACCCTCGGCGTGCTGTCCTGGCGGCTGGTGAACTTCTGGCTGCCGATCCCGGCCGGAGCCGTCGCGTACGCCTCGCTGAAGGTGCCGCCGGGCCGCGGCCTGCGCGCCGTGCGCCACGCGTTCCACGAGATGACCACGCGAGGCTCGAGCCACGACGATCACGCACAGCGCCCGCCGGAGGGCGACGGCGACCATCCGGACGGCCGTGACCAGGCCACATTGTCATCTGAGGGCACGACGCCGCAGCCCGAACCCCGCGACTCACACCGCTGACCGGGGCGCGCTCCGGTTTAGCAAGTTCGCCGCCCGGTAGTGGAAGGCCGTCCACAGCAGTGCAAGTCCGACATCATCACGTCGGCGGCGAAAAGAGGGATCCATGAACGACGAGGCTGAGGCGCAGGAGATCCAGGGGACGGTCGTAGGCTCCGGGCGTTTCCCCGAGCACGCTGCCGACGACCCGAGGGAGCCGTCCGACGTCGCCGGTCCGGCTGACGTCAGCGATCCGGAAGACCAAGAAGACCAGGAGGCCGAACGCCCGGCCGCCACCGATCCTGGCTACGGTCGCGTGGCGGCGGATCACGAAGCCGAGGACGAAGCCGAGGACGAAGCCGAGGACAACGACGAGGACGAGGACGACGAGGACGAGGACGAGGACGACGATCTCACCGATCCCGATGCCGTGATCATCGCGGAGGTCGACGAGGAGCCCGGCGATGACGAGGTTCCGGAGCCGGTAGCCGGTTTCGCACGGACGCCCGTCGCCTCTCCGGCGAACGCGACGGTCCCCGACGGCGAGTCGGACGCCAGCACCGAGGACGCCGAGACCGCGGCTGCCGTCGATCACGACGCCGCCCAGGCGGCCACCGTCCCCGAGTCCGACGTCATTGCCGAGGCGGCCCGGCCCGGCGTGCCCAAGCACGCCGGCGTACCGAGCGCAGCGACGACGGCGACCGCGGGCGGCCCGGGCGGCGATCCGGAGCAGTTGCGCGAGCAGTGGTCGGCCATCCAGTCGTCGTTCGTCGACGACCCCCGTGCGTCGGTCGCGGCCGCGTCCGAGCTCGTGAACGAGGCGATCACGGCTCTGGTGGCCACGATTGCGGAACGCGAACGCTCCCTGCGCGGCGAGTGGGAGGACGGCAGCGCGGACACCGAGAACCTGCGCAACGCGCTGCGCGGCTACCGCGGCCTGCTGGACCAGGTCACCGGGGGCTAGCCCGGCCGACGCCACAGCAGCAGCGCCACCGACACCAGCACCACCCCGCCTCCGAGCAGGGTGACCGGCGTGAGGTTCTCGCGCAGCAGCAGCGCGCCCAGGCCCACGGCAACGACCGGGTTGACGTAGGCATAGGTGGACACCGCCGTCGTGGGCAGCCGCCGCAGCGCGATCACGTAGCAGGTCATGGCCAGCAGCGAGCCAGGGACGATGAGGTAGCCCAGCGCCAGCCACGAGCGGCCGCTGACCTGCGCCGGGTCGAACCGGGCCAGCTCACCGGTGGCGGCGGCGAGCCCGGCCAGCACCGCTCCCCCGGTCAGCATCTCCATGGAGCTGCCGAGCAGCGGCCGGGCCGGCGCCGGCAGCCGGCCCGCCAGTACCGAGCCGGTGCCCCAGCTGAGGCTGCCGCCCAGCACCACGAGGGTCGGCAGCGCCGCGCCGGCCCCGTGCGGCCGGGCAAGGATCGCGACCCCGGCCGCCCCGACAAGAAGGGCGAGCCAGCCGGGCCAGCCAACGGCGCGCCGGTTGATCACCCGGTCGGCGAGCACCATCCAGAACGGCACCGTCGCGATGAGCAGCGCGGTGAACCCGGCCGGAAGCGTCTGCTCGGCGTAGCACGCGGCGCCGTTGCCGAACGCCAGCAGCATCGTCCCGACGACCGACATGCCCAGCCACTGGCGGATCCCGGGGCGGTCGGACGCGCGCACCGCCGGAGGCGCCGTCATCCGGGCCACGGGGAACAGAATGGCCCCGGCGACCAGGTACCGTACCGAGGCCATGACCAGCGGCGGGATGCTCTCGACCCCGACCCGTATGGCCACAAAGGTCGAGCCCCAGACGAACCAGACAACGAGCAGTGCGGCCCAGGCCGCACGGGTCGCGGCGGCGGGATGGATGGCGAGCGCCGCGTCCGTGCGGGCCGCGGTCCGGCGGTGGGCGCCCGGCGCCGGTTCCGCGCGGGCTGCGGTGGTCCCGGCGGCCACGCCGGGGCCAGAGCTCACGGCGAGCGCACAGCCCCCCTCAGCCGCGCTGTTTTGTCGCATGTGCCCAGTGTTGTCGGCTGGGCCGCCGGGCGTGAGTGGCAGGATTGACATTCCCAGGTACTTTCCTGCCACACTGAGCGCATGATCTCGTCGGTCGCGGTCCTGGCCTACGAGGGCGTGTCCACGTTCGGCCTGGGCGTGACCGCCGAGATCTTCGGCTGCGACCGCAGCGCGGACGGCCTGCCCAGCTACGACTACGCCGTTACCGCGGCCGTTCCGGGCGTGATTCGTACCGACGTCGGGCTGCCTATGGTCGTCGAGGCGGGCGTGGACCGACTCGGCGCCGCCGACCTCGGCATCGTCGTCTGCTGGGACGAGATCAGCAGGATGCCGCCAGAATCTGTGCTCGAGGCGTTGCGCGCGATCCCGGAACACGGCGGGCGGGTGCTGAGCCAGTGCACCGGCGCGTTCGTACTGGCCGCCGCCGGGTTGCTGGACGGCCGCCGGGCGACGACCCACTGGCGTTACGCCGCCGACCTGGCCGCCCGGTACCCGTCGGTCGACGTCGATCCCGGCGTGCTCTACGTCGACGACGGCCCGGTGATCACCAGCGCCGGCACGGCGGCCGGGATCGATGCCTGCCTGCACCTGCTCCGGGTGGAGCACGGCGCGGCGGTGGCGAACGCGGTCGCGCGCCTGATGGTGGTTCCCCCGCACCGAGACGGCGGCCAGGCCCAGTACGTCCCGGTGCTGCTCGACGAACCCGGCGACCCGGGCGGCCTGGCCGCGCTGCACCAGTGGACACTCCAGCACCTGCACGAGCCGATCAGCGTGGACGACCTCGCCGCGCGTGCGCTGATGTCGCCGCGGAACTTCGCCCGCCAGTTCGTGGCGCGCACCGGCACCACCCCGCACCAGTGGCTGATCAGCCAGCGCCTGATGCGGGCACAGGAACTGCTCGAGCACGGTGACGGGGGCGTCGAGCAGGTCGCGGCCGAATGCGGGCTGACCCCGCTGATGCTCCGGCGGCATTTCGCCCGCCGGTACGGGACCACGCCGCAGGCCTACCGGCGCACGTTCAGCCGGGTGTAGCTCCGCCGAGCCACCCATGCCTGCGGCTGGCCGACGTGGTCACCGACTGGCGTTCGTCGGCCCGAGCCGCGCTGGTCACCGGCTGATCGCCGCAACGTTTACGCCTCCGGAATGGGCGACTCGGCTCCGCTAAAGAACGGGGGGAGGCGGGGCGTTAAATACGGTCGATTCTGCCCTTGAGATAACGCTTCTCCGCCGTGCTCGCGGTCCGTCGCAGCGCCCCCTGGAATGCCTCGCGCGCGGCCGCGCGGTCACCCGCCATCTCCAGCAGGTGGCCCCGGACCGCGAACAGCCGGTGGTGGCCGACCACGCGGGCGTCGTCGTCCAGCGTGGCGAGCACGTCCAGGCCGGCCCGCGGCCCGCGGACATGGGCCACGGCGACCGCGAGGCTCAGCGTGGCCATCGGGTTCGGCCCGGCCAGGTCGAGCATCAGGTAGAGCGCCATGATCTGCGGCCAGTCGGTGTCCTCCGCGCGGGCAGCCTCGTCGTGGACGGCCGCGATCGCCGCCTGGAGCTGGTAAGCGCCGACGGGACCGCTGGCCAGCGCGTCGGTGATGAGCTCGACGCCCTCCGCGATCAGATCCTGGTTCCACAAGGTGCGGTCCTGATCGGCGAGGTCGACCAGATCACCGAGGGGCGTCAGGCGGGCCGGGCGGCGGGCCTCGGTGAGCAGCATCAGCGCGAGCAGGCCGGAGATCTCGGTGTCCTCGGGCCGGAGGCGGTAGAGCCCGCGGGCCAGCCGGATGGCCTCGGTCGTGAGCTCCACCTGGCTCGCGGAGTCGGTCGCGGCCGGCGGTGACGGGGCCGTGTACCCCTCGTTGAAGATCAGGTACAGCACGTGCATCACGGCCGCCATACGGGCGTCGAGCTCGCGCGCCGGCGGCATGGCGAAGCTCGCGCCCGCGTCGCGGATGCGCTGCTTGGCGCGGCTGATGCGCTGGGCCATCGTCGCCTCGGGGACGAAGAACGCGCTCGCGATCTCGGCCGTGGACAGCCCGCCGACGGCTCGGAGCGTGAGCGCGATCTGGGACGGGGGCGTCAGCGCCGGGTGGCAGCACAGGAGCATAAGGATCAGCGTGTCGTCCCGGTCCATGGCGACGTCCTCGCCGGGGATCCGGAGCACCTCGGCCGGGGGCGCGCCGAACGCGAAGCGTTCCTCCCGGCCGCGCCGCGACCGCTCGGCCCGGATCAGGTCGATCAGGCGCCGGGTGGCCACGGTGATCAGCCAGGCTCGCGGGTTGTCGGGCAGACCGCGCTCCGGCCAGGTGGTCGCGGCCTCCAGCAGCGCCTCCTGGACGGCGTCCTCGCACAGGTCCAGCTCGCCATGGCGGCGCAGCAGCACGCCGAGGACCTGCGGCGCGAGGTCGCGCAGCAGGTCCTCGACGGGACCGGGAGAGCTCACATCTCGGTCCCGGCCTCGTGCAGAATGGGCCAGACCTCGACCGCGTTCTGGGCGGCGAACGGGATCTGGGCCGCGATCTCGAGCGCCCGGGCCTCGTCCTCGACGTCGAGCATGTAGAAGCTCGACACGAACTCCTTGGCCTCGATGTAGGGCCCGTCGGTCACCGCGGGCATGCCGTCACGGACCCGCACCGCGCGAGCGGTCAGCTCGTTGCCCAGGCCGTAAGCGCCCAGCAGTTCCCCGGACTCGGCGAACCGCTTGTTGAAAGCATCCTGCTCGGCGATCGCCCGGGCCAGCTCCTCGGCCGGGAAAGACTCCCACAGGTCCTTATTGCCGTAAATGATCGCGATGTACTTCATGCCGTCTCCTTCGCCTGCGCGGCCGGGTCCCGGTGCCGGCTGGCCCGGGACCCCTGTGCCGTGGAGTCGGAGACGTCCCCCGTCTCTCGACATGGTCCGCGGGATCGTTCCGCCGAGCTCCGAGCCGACCACGGTCGGCGTGCCCTCGCTGTGGAAGAAGATGCCAGGAAATCCGGCCGTGGCAAAACTCGCGCTGGGATTGTCGCGCAGCCTGGCTAGCGCCCGGGCGTCGTCCGCTCGGCCCTGGGTCAGC
>Ga0335074_10007624_pt1 | contig 15008 bp, 15 predicted proteins | sample Lox_Sample_23_FD_206715 | JGI IMG/M metagenome (GOLD analysis project Ga0335074, IMG submission 206715) | Soil microbial communities from Loxahatchee National Wildlife Refuge, Florida, United States - Lox_Sample_2.3 | ecosystem: Environmental > Terrestrial > Soil > Wetlands | place: USA...
TGTCCGGCGCCCGGAGGCCGAAGTCGTACTCCCGAGATTCCAGAAGCGGCTCGAAGCGCTCGGCCAGGGCCGGGGCGTTCCGCAGCGCGGGGACGATGGCGTAGGTCATCGAGACCGGGCACAGGTGCCCGGCCTCGGCGGCGCCCCAGACGTAAAAGCCCGCCGCGCGCGCGACGTGGGCTCCGGGCCGCTGATCGCGCCACGGCGCGGCGTGCAGGCCGTGCCGCACGGCCACGGTCATCAGCTCGTGCCAGGCCGGGTGGAACTCCACCTCGTCGATGCGGTGGCCGTAGCGGTCGTGGGTGCGCAGCACCGGCGGGTGCTCGTTGGCCTGACGGCCCTGCTCCTGGGCCGGCGCGGACCCGGCCAGGCGGCCGAGGTCGCGGATCGCGTCCTCCGCCCAGCCGGCGCCCTCCCGGCGCAGCGCGCTCAGCATCGCCTGGTCGTCGGCGACGTCGTACCCGGCGAGCGGCGGCGGCTGGTTGAACACCTCGTGCGTGGCTGGCATCAGCGTTTCCAAGTTCCCGAGAGCCGTTTCTTGAAATTGAAACATGCCTGTGCTGCCGTTCAGGACCTGCCGCTGGTAGACCGGGTGAAGGAGTGCTTCGTCTCGGGGGCCGGCCGAGGAAGGTGGGCGATGGTTGGCTGCTTACCTGATCCGGCGCGGCGCGACGTCGCTCGTGATCGTGTTCGGCATCTCGATCTTCACGTTCGTCCTGCTGCACGCCGTCTACCCGTCGCCCGCGATCATCGTCCTCGGGCCGCGCGCGTCGCCGGCCGCGGTCAACGCGTGGAACGCGCAGAACGGCTTCGACGAGCCCGTCATCGTGCAGTACTGGCAGTACATGTACGGCGTGCTGCACGCCAACTTCGGCTATTCCTACAAGCTGAACCAGTCCGTGGCGACGCTGTTCGGGGAGCGCTGGGCGTACAGCGCGTACCTGTCGGGCGTCTCGCTGGCGCTTGCGATCCTGATCGCGATCCCGCTCGGGATCTTCCAGGCGGTCAGGCGGAACAGCGTCGGCGACGGCGTGGCCACCAGCGTGGCCTTCACCTTCTACGCCATGCCGGACTACCTGCTGTACCTGATCGCGATCCAGGTCTTCGCGCTGAGCTTCCACATCTTCGGCTTCGAGGCCAGCCAGTCCACCAGCCTCATCAGGGTGATCGGCGACTGGCACGACATGACCCTGCCGATCGCCTGCATCACCGGGCTGATCCTGGCCGGCTACTCCAGGTACATGCGGTCGGCGGCGATCGACACCCTGGCCCAGGATTACATCAGGACCGCGCGGGCCAAGGGGCTGCCCGAGCGGCTCGTGCTGCTCCGGCACCTGGTCCGCAACGCGTTGCTGCCGATGATCACGCTGATCGGGCTGTCCATCCCCGCGCTGCTGGCGGGCAACCTCATCGCGGAGACCACCTTCAACTACGACGGCCTGGGGCTGCTGTTCTACACCAGCCTGGGGAACGCGGACTACCCGGTGCTCCTCGCGTACACGCTGATCGGCGCCGTGCTGACCGTGGCGGGCAACCTGGTCGCCGACATCGCGCTGACCGTCGCCGATCCGAGGATCAGGCTGGGCTGACGTGTCTAGACGATCCTCATCTCCCGGTGGAAAATCCATTAGGGAAGGCACGCTGCCCCATCGGCCGGGGGTTCGCGGCGAGGAGGGTGGCGGATGACTGCCTACGTGGTCCGGCGGTGCGGGACCTCGGTCATCATCCTGATCGGTATCTCGATCTTCACCTTCGGCCTGCTGCACATCGTCTACCCCTCGCCGGCCCGCGTGGTCCTGGGCCCGCGTGCGTCGGTCCTGGCCATCGAGGTGTGGAACCAGCAGCACGGGTTCGCCGGATCGGTGTTCACGCAGTACTGGCACTACGTGGACGGGGTGCTGCACGGCAACTTCGGGTACTCGTTCAAGCTGAACCAGAGCGTGACGGCGCTGTTCAACGAGCGCTGGATGCTCAGCGCCTACCTGTCGGGGACCTCGCTGGTCCTGTCCGTGCTGATCGCGATCCCGCTCGGGATCTACCAGGCGGTCAAGCGGAACACCATCGGCGACAACGTGACGACCAGCCTGGCGTTCACCGCCTACGCCATGCCGGACTACCTGCTGTACCTGATCGCGATCCAGATCTTCGCGCTGTCGTTCAAGGTGTTCAGCTACGAGGCCAGCCAGTCCAACAACGTGATCACGGTGATCGGCGACTGGCGGCAGATGACGCTGCCGATCGTCTGCATGACCCTGCTGGTGCTGGCCGGCTACTCCAGGTACATGCGCTCGGCGGCGATGGACACCCTGGCGCAGGACTACATCAAGGTCGCCAGGGCCAAGGGGCTGCCCGAGCGCCTGGTGCTGCTGCGGCACCTGGTCCGCAACGCCTGCCTGCCGATGATCACGCTGGTCGGTTTGTCGATCCCGTCGCTGCTGTCCGGCAACCTCATCGCTGAGGTGGTCTTCAACTACAACGGCCTCGGGCTGCTGTTCTACAACAGCCTGCAGAACGAGGACTACCCGGTGCTCCTGGCGTACACCCTGATCGGCGCCATCCTGACCGTCCTGGGCAACCTGATCGCCGATATCGCGCTGACCGTCGCCGATCCTCGGATCCGGCTGGCCTGACCCCAGAGGAGACAGCACTGACCGGACCCAGCCCCCAGTCCCTCCCGCCGCTGGACATCACCCGCGCGCCGGAGGGCGGCGAGGTCGGCCCCGTCCAGAGCGGCTGGCGGCTGGCCGTCCGGGAGTTCGCGACCAACCGGCTCGCCGTCATCGGCGTGGCCACCCTGGTCTTCTTCGTGCTGTTCTCCTTCGTGGGCCCGCTGGTGTACCACGCCAACCTGGTGACCGCCAACCTCAACCTCGCGAACTCCCCGCCGGGGGCCGGCCACCCCCTCGGGACCGACAACGAGGGCATCGACGTGCTCGGCGAGATCATGAAGGGGGGCCAGGCCTCGCTGGAGATCGGCTTCCTGTCCGCGATCGTCGCCATCGTGGTGGGCGCGTTCTACGGCGCGGTGTCCGGGCTGATCGGCGGGATCCTCGACTCCGCCCTGATGCGCGTGGTGGACGTCCTGCTCTCGATCCCCTTCCTGTTCATCGTGCTGATCGTGGCGGTCAGGTACGGGGCCTCCGTACTGTCGCTCAGCCTCATCCTCGGCGCCTTCACCTGGCTGGTGCCGGCCCGGCTGGTGCGCGGCGAGGTCCTGTCGCTGCGGGTGCGCGACTTCGTGTCCGCCGCCCGCCTGGCCGGGTCCAGCCAGTGGCGGCTCATCAACCGGCACCTGCTGCCCAACGCGCTCAGCGTGATCATCGTCAACGTCACGTTCAACATCGCGGACGCGATCCTGGCCGTCGCCTACCTCGGTTTCCTCGGCTTCGGCCTGCACTATCCCCAGTACGACTGGGGCGACCTGCTGTCCAACGGGACGCAGTACATGCTGGACGGCTACTGGTGGCTGATCTACCCGGTCGGGTTCTGCGTCATCGCCACCGTGATGGCCTGCAACCTCATCGGGGACGCGCTGCGCGACGCGCTGGATGTCCGGCTGCGCCGCCGATGACTCTCAATACCTCGACGACGAGAGGAAGTACCGCGATGGCGATGACTAGAATCGCGCGACCGGGCGTCAGGATCGCCGCCCTGGCCGTGGCCGGCCTCACCGCGCTGGCGGCCTGCAGCAGCGGCGCCAGCACCAAGTCCGGCGGCGGCAACACCACGCCGTCGACCACGCTCGGCGGGGCGTTCGGCACGATCCCGGCCCCGGCGACCGGGGCGCAGCACTCCGGCACGGTCACGTGGGCCGAACCGCCCGGGGCCGCGCCCACCTGGATCCTGCCGGTGGTGACGTCCGCCGCGTACTCGGTGAACGACACCAGCGACTTCTCGGACGAGCTGTGGCGCCCGCTGTACTGGTTCCAGAACGGGGTCGAGCCCACCGAGACCCCGGCCATGAGCCTGGCCAATGACCCGGTGTGGTCCAACGGCGACACGACCGCCACCATCACGCTCAAGAGCAATTACAAGTGGTCCGACGGCCAGCCGATCACGTCCAGGGACGTGCTCTTCTTCTTCGACGAGGTCAAGGCCGCCATCAAGGAGGACCCGGGCAACTGGGGGCCGTACAGCCCGGGGGTCGGGATCCCCGACGAGGTGGCCAGCGTCACCACGCCTAACGCGAGCACCGTGGTTTTCACCATGAAGAAGGCGGTCAACCCGGGGTGGTTCCTTGACGACGAACTCACCACGGTCAACCCGATTCCGGCCCACGCCTGGGCGAAGGCGTCGGCGAACGGGCCGCTGCTCGACTTCACCGTGCCCGCGAACGCGACGAAGATCTACAACTTCCTGTCCAAGGAAGCGATGTCGCTGAGCACCTACGCCACGGACCCGCTGTGGCGGGTCGTAGACGGCCCCTACCTGCTCACCGCGTTCGACAGCAGCACCGGCGCGTTCACCATGACGCCGAACACCGCCTACGGCGGCCCGCACGCCGCGAAGGTGTCCATCCTCCAGGCGGTCCCGTTCACGTCCGACACGGCCGAGTTCGATGCCGTGCGGGCCGACAGCATCGACATCGGGTACCTGCCGCTGGACGACATCAAGCAGGTAAAACTCGTCGAGTCGGGCGGCTACAACGTGTTCGGCTACCCCGACTTCGGCTTCGAGTACATCACGTACAACTTCGCTGACACGACCGGTCACTTCAATGACATCATCGGCCAGCTGTACATCCGGCAGGCGCTCGCGCACCTGGAGGACGAGCAGGGCTACATCAAGGCGTTCTTCGGCGGAGCCGGCGGCCCGGCCTACGGCCCCGTCCCCTCCGTGCCCCACAGCCCGTACACCCCGGTCGACGCGATGACCGACCCCTACCCGTACAGCGTGTCCGACGCGATCTCGCTGCTGAAGAGCCACGGCTGGACGGTCAACACCTCCGGCACCGACACGTGCGCCCGGGCGGGAACCGGGCCGACCGACTGCGGGGCCGGCATCCCGGCGGGGACGAAGCTCGCGTTCAACCTGATTTACAGCTCCTCTCCGGCGATCATCGGCGAGCAGTGCACCGCCTTCGCCTCCGCGGCCGCCAGCGCGGGCATCACGATCCACCTGTCGACCGCCACCTACAACTACATCATCACCTACTACGACGACCCGGTGCCGCAGAGCAGGCCGTACATCAACAAGTGGGCGATGGAGGACTTCGGCGGGTTCACCGACTCGACCTACCCGACCCAGCTCGGGGTGTTCAACGGCCCCGGCTCCCTGAACGAGGGCGACTACAACAACCCGGAGGCGAACGCGCTGATCAACGCCTCGGTGTCCGGCGGCAACCCGACCGCGGTGAAGGCCGAGGCGTCCTTCCTGACCGCGAACCAGCCGGGCCTGTTCCAGCCGAACCCCGACGGCATCGTCGTCTGGAAGGACAACATCTCGGGTCCGGTGGCCTCGTTCTCGAGCCTGACCCAGTATGCCCTCAACCCCGAGTTCTGGTGGTTCACCAGCTGAGCCCGGGCGAGTAACCGTCAGGCGCGCGGGCCCGCAGCCGCCACCACGAGGGCGACGGTGGTGGCGACCTCGGCCAGCGCGCCCAGGACGTCACCGGTGATGCCGCCGAGCCTGCGTACGGCGTGCCGCTCGAGCCCGAAAGCGGCGGCCAGGCCGGCCGCGACGGCCAGCGGGAGGGTCCAGCCCAGCGGTTCGCCGAGGACCGCGGCGGAGATCACCACGGCCGCGGACGCCGCGGCGAGGGTGCCCAGGGTGATCGCCGCGGGGATCGCCGGGCGTACCGTGCCGGCCACGAGCGCGCCCAGCCCGTCCGGCCTGGCGGCGGGCACGCCGCGCCGGCACGCCCAGGTGATCGCGAGCCTGCCGGTGATGACCGCCGCGATCAGCGCCGCGGCGCCCCGCCCGCCGCCCGAGGACTCGGCGTGGCTGAGCGCCGCGACCTGGATCAGCAGGGTCAGCACGACGGTGACGGTGCCGAGGGGCCCGATGTCCGAGCGGCGCATGATGTCCAGGGCGGCGCGGGCGGGCTGGCCGCTGCCCAGGCCGTCGGCCAGGTCGGCCAGGCCGTCGAGGTGCAGCCCCCGGGTGAGCAGGGCGACGGCGGCGACCCCGAGCACCGCCGCGGTGAGCGGGCCCAGGCCGAGCGGATGATCGGCCGCGAGCAGGACCGCGGCGGCGAGCACGCCGAGGAGCAGCCCGACGGCCGGCGCCCAGGCCATGGCGGCGCCCGCCGTCTCCCGATCCGGCGCCTGCCCGTGATCGCGCAGCGGGATCACGGTGAGCAGCGTCGCGGAGAGCCGCAGCCCGTTTCCTCTCATGGCGAAGCAGCCTATCGGCCGGGTGCCTAAAGACGTACTATCTCAAAGGGGGCTTAAACGGGACGGGATGGTGGTGGAGGTCGTGTCCGAGTGGTGGTCGATCGAGGTCTTCGACGCGGCGGAGCAGCCCGCCCGCCGGTGGAAGGACTCCTACCAGGACGAGCTCACCGAAGCGGCGATCACCAACGGCGCCATCTACTGGGAGTGGCACGAGCACCGGTACGGGGTCGTGTTCGAGGTGCTCTTCGACTCCGATCAGCAGTGGGAGGCGTTCCGCGCGCTGCCCGCGGTCCGGTCGGCCCTGGACGGCGTGCCCGACCCGGTGAACGGCCTGATCATCTACCGGGGGCGCGGCGGCGGGGCCGGGCCGCGCAAGCCGCGCAAGCCCAGGCCCGCGCCGAGCGCGAGCTCGATGGCGCTGCCGGAGCCGGAGAGCGAGCGCATCTTCCACCTGACCGGGATCACGGCGCCGGGGGCGCAGCAGGGTGAGGTCAGCGCCGGATAGACCCGGTCCCGTGCGTGAGCATCCTGCCGGAGCGGGCAGGATGTGGTCATGAGGGAAACGCGAGTCATGACCGAGAGCCTGTGGGCCGCGATCGAACGTCACGGCTACTACCCGGGCCTGGTGTCCGACGCGGTGGCCTCGGCGCTCGGGTCGGAGCCAGTCACGGCCTACGTCGTCCACCACGACGCGATCTTCGACCCCGGCATGGAGGTGCGCAGGCACATGACCGTGCTCGCGCTCACCCCGACCCGGCTGGTGTACTCGCACACCGACGAGCATCCGGCCGACGAACCCGACAGCAGGCCCCGGGCCGAAACCAGCACCGAGGCGATCAGGTTCGCGAAGGTGTCCTCCGTGGCGATCACCCGGGTCGTCCCCGACCCGGCCACCTACGCACCCGGTGTCACCATGCCGTCGGAGGTCATGCTGACCATCGGCTGGAACGTCCTGTCCCACCTGGAACTCGAGCCGGCCCACTGCGGCGATGAGAACTGCGAGGCCGACCACGGCTACCTGGGCACGATCACGGCGGATGACTTCTCGCTGCGGGTGAGCCAGGCGGCGGACGGTGAGGAAGCGATCAGGCAGGTCCTGGGGTTCGCGCGGGCGCTCTCCGACGCCACCGCGTTGACCGGCCCCTGAGGACCTGCTTTGCCGCTGCCGGCCGCGCAGTGGCACGATGTTCCGGCAAGACACGAAGTGGCACCCACGAGTAGCAGACGAGGATTCCCCGCATGACGCTCGAGCCGAAGCATCCGCCGATCGTGCCGTCCTACGGGACCGCGACGCTGGCTGACCTGTCAGCCTCGATCCTCGCATCCCTGGAGCCGGAATCGCCCGAGCCGGTCAACGCGCTCGGCCTGGCGCCCGCCGCCCGGGCGTGCCTGCTGATCGTGGACGCGCTCGGCTGGGAACTCCTCCGCGATCATCCCGCCGCCGCGCCGTTCCTGTCCGAGCTGGCCCGCAACAGCCGGCCCATCACGGCCGGGTTCCCCGCCACGACCGTCACCAGCCTCGCCTCGATCGGCACGGGCAGGCCACCGGGGCAGCACGGGATGCTCGGCTACCAGGTCATGATCCCCGGCGAGGAGCGGCTGCTCAACGGCCTGCGCTGGGACGCCAGGGTCGACCCGCGGGAGTGGCAGCCGCTCCCGACGCTCTACGAGCGCGCTGCGGCGGCCGGCATCGCGGCCGTGCATGTCGCCCGGGGCTCGTTCCGCGGCAAGGGCCTGACCAACGCGGCCCTGCGCGGCGCGCAACTATGGCCCGCCGACAGCATGGGTGCGCTCGCCGCGCAGGCCGCGGCGGCCCTGGCGGAGAACGGGCGCGCGTTCGTCACGGTGTACCACGGGGACCTCGACAACACCGGGCACGTGTTCGGGGTCGGCTCCGACGCCTGGTACTACCAGCTGGAACACGTCGACAAGCTGGCCGAACACCTCGCGCACGCCCTGCCGTCCGGTACCGCCCTGTACGTGACGGCCGACCACGGGATGGTCGATGTCGGCCCCGAGGACCGGCTGGACGTCGACGCGACGCCGGACCTGCGGGAGGGGCTGGCCCTGCTGGGTGGAGAGGCGAGGGCCAGGCACCTGTACGTCCGGCCGGGTGCCGCCGGAGACGTCCTGGCCACCTGGCGCGAGGTGCTCGGTGACCGCGCCTGGGTGCTGGCCAGGGACGAGGCCATCAAGGAAGGCTGGTTCGGTCCCGTGGACCCGCGCATGACCGACCGGATCGGCGATGTCGTGGCCGCCGCCGCGGGCAACTTCGCCGTCGTGGCGGCGACGCGCGAGTCCGGAGAGGCCAGGCTGGTCGGCATGCACGGCTCGCTGACCCCGTCCGACCAGCTAGTTCCCGCGCTCGCCCTCACGGTCTCCTAAAGGGGCCGAGACCAGTTCTGAGCGACGAGATCCTGGCCGAAACTGCGGTGCGGGGTCTCGTCGTCCAGCGTGAACCCGGCCCGCTCGTAGATCCGGCGCGCGCCGGCCAGCACGTCGTTGGTCCACAAGGTGACGGCAGAGTACCCGGCGCCGCGGGCGAACCCGAGCACCTCCTCGACCAGCCGCGCCCCGATCCCGAGGCCCCTGGCCCAGGGCTCCACGAGCAGCAGGCGCAGCCGCGCGGTGGCGGCGTCCTCCCGCACGCAGAACACGCACCCGGCCGGCGCGCCGTCCACCTCGGCGATCCAGGCCGCCTCGGCCTGCGGGTCGCGGTGATCGACGTAATCCGCGACGATCCTGGCCACGAGTGCCTCGTAGGACGCGTCCCAGCCGAACTCCTCCGCGTACAGCGCCCCGTTCCTCGACACCACCCAGCCCAGGTCGCCGGGCCGGGGGGCCCGTAGCAGGTAGCCGCGCGGTGGCGTGGATTGCGTGAGGACGTCGGTGATGACGCTCATGGCCTCCAGGAGCCTGCGGCGGTCCTCGTCGCGGACGTGCGCCAGCATGTCCCTGGTCTGATCGGCCGACTTGGCGTCCAGGCCCGCGACGGCCGCCCGGCCGGCGCCGGTCAGGGCGATGACCTGGCGGCGCCCGTCGGCGGCGGAGCGCTGCCTGGTGATGAGCCCGTCGTCGGAGAACCGGCCCAGGATCCGGCTGAGGTACCCGGCGTCGATGTCGACCACCCGGCGCAGGTCGGCGACCTCGCTGGCGTCGCGCTGGCCCAGCTCGAACAGCAGCCTGGCCTCGGTGAGCGAGTACGGAGTGCCGAGGTACTTGCCGCGCAGGAGCCCGATCACGTTCGTGTAGAACCGGTTGAAGGCGCGCACGGCCGCTACCGCGGCCTCGTCGGCCCCTGTGCCCATACCGTCACCTCGTATCCCAGAATCCTTGCCTAAGTCAGATATATACATGCCTCCGGCAACGATTACAAGGTTCTCTAGGATGGGAAACTGACCGATCGGCACGCGGGAAGGCGGCAGGGATGCGGATGCGGACGCTCGGCGGTACCGGGATCAAGGTGAGCCCGTACTGCCTCGGCGCGATGATGTTCGGCGCGTGGGGCAACCCCGATCACGACGAGAGCATCCGGATCATCCACGCCGCGCTGGACGCCGGGATCAACTTCGTCGACACCGCGGACGCGTACTCGGCGGGGGAGTCCGAGGAGATCGTCGGTAAGGCGCTGGCCGGGCGGCGCGACGACGTGGTGCTCGCCACCAAGGCGAACTTCCCGATGGGCCGGGACCCCAACATGCGCGGCAACTCACGCCGCTGGATCGTCAGGGAGGTGGAGAACAGCCTCCGCAGGCTCCAGACCGACTACATCGACCTGTACCAGATCCACCGCCCGGACCCGAACACCGATATCGACGAGACCCTGTCCGCGCTCTCGGACCTGGTTCGCGGCGGCAAGGTCCGCGCGGTCGGCTCATCCACGTTCCCCCCCGAGCAGATCGTCGAGGCGCAGTGGGTGGCGCAGAGCCGCGGGCACGTGCGGTTCCGCTGCGAGCAGCCGCCCTACTCGATCCTGGTCCGCGGCATCGAGGGGCACGTCCTGCCCACCTGCCAGAAGTACGGCATGGGCGTAATCGTCTGGAGCCCGCTGGCGGGCGGCTGGCTGACCGGGCGCATCCGCGCGCTCACCGACGTCGACATGACCAAGGGACGCGCCCAGCGCATCCCGCTGCGCTTCGACCCGTCGCTGCCGGAGAACGCGGCCAAGCTGGCGGCCGTCGAGGAGCTCATCAAGATCGCCGCCGACGCGGGGTGCTCGCTGATCCACATGGCCCTCGCGTTCGTGATCGGGCATCCCGCGGTGACCTCGGCGATCATCGGGCCGCGCACCATGGATCAGCTCACTGACCTGGTGTCCAGCGCCAGCGTGACGCTGGACGACGACGTGCTCGACCGGATCGACCAGGTCGTCCCGCCGGGTAAGACCATCAACCCCGCCGACGACGGCTGGCAGCCGCCCGTGCTCGCCGACCCGTCCGCCCTGCGCCGCCCCCTGGCGGCCCGGGCGGCGAGCTAGCCGGCGCGGCGCTTTTCCTCGCCCAGCCGCTTCAGTTCCGGGATCAGCCACTCCCGTGTGCGGTCCGTGGTGATACCCAGCCCGGTCAGCGCGCCGCCGCCCTGGGCGTCCTCCTCATCGAGCACACCCAGCAAGATGTGCTCCGTGCCGATGTAGTTGTGCCCGAGGCTCAGCGCCTCGCCTAGCGCGAACTTCAGCACGTCCTTGGACCGCGAGTCGAACGGGACATGCCCCTTGTCCGGCTCGCGCGGCAGCGCTGGCGGCAGCGCCGCGGCCATCGCCTCCCGGACCGCCTCGGCCGACACCCCGAGCGCCGCGATGGCCTTGGCCGCCATGCCCTCCGGTTCGTGCAGCATTCCGAGCACCACGTGCTCGGGCAGGACGTGCTCGTTCCGGCGCCTGATCGCCTCCTGGCGTGACGCGATGACCGCGCGCTTGGCGCGGTCGGTGAACCGGCTGAACTTCTCGCCCGATCCCCACAAGATGCGCCCGAAGGCCTCGTTCAGGTCGGCGCCCTTCGACACGAAGCGCTTCTGCGCGGCCTGCTTGGTCACGCCCATGGACTGCCCGATCTCGGTCCAGGAGGCGCCCGACCTGCGGGCCTGGTCGACGAAGTGGCCGATGAGATGGTCGGCTAGCTCGTCGAGGTACTCAGAAATACGCACCGCCGCCGACACGTGATCCAGCGCGGTGCCATCTTGGCTCGTGACGTAGCCGATGAGGTCGTCGAGCCTGACCGGTTGCTGCTCCATGCGTCAACCATAGGTTGACGGTATCTGAATCGTCAACCTGAGGTTGACGATTCAGACGAAGTACTTGTAGAGCGACACCACCGTGCTCTCGGGACCGGTGGTGATGCTCAGCTCGTCGGCCAGTTGAGCGGCCAGCCACAGGCCGCGGCCGGATTCGGCACCGGCTGGCTCGCGCTCGCGCCGGTCGCGCGCGTCGGCCAGGCTGTCAGGAACCCCGAGGTCACCGCCCGCCGGGCCGGCGCCGGAACTCCGGAACTCCAGCACGTTGTCCAGGGGCGGAGAGGCCAGGGGGATGACCGGGGCCGTGTCGGTGATCAGGCAGCGCAGCCCGGCCCCGGTGCGGCGCAGGATCAGTCGGCCGCCCGCCCCGGCGTGCATGATGGCGTTGGCCGCGATCTCATGGATGGCCAGGACGAAGTCGTCCACCTGGGGTCCGGAAAGGCCCGCGGCGGCGCAGCGCGCCGCGACCAGGCGGCGCAGCTGACCGAGGTCGGACCAGGCGAAGACGGTATCGAGCAGGTCGCCGCGGTAGGCGAGACCATCGGCCGACCACAGCCTGTCTAGAGCGATGACGCGGGACTGAGCGATTACTTCGGTCACGTCGACTGCCCTTCGCTACTCCTCGTGATGCAGATGCTACAAGCCGTGGCGGCCCCTGTCCGGCTTTCCCGGTGTTCGGGGCCCGCCGGGCGTGTCGCGAGGCGCAGGCCCAGGCCAGACGACCAGGACCGGGCAGATCGCGTGGTCCACGATGAACCGGCCGGCCCGGCCCAGGCTGTGCGGACCGGGACGCGTCTGATCGCCATCCCGCGCGATGACCAGCAAGTCCGCGCTCGCCGATGCCGTCACCACCGCTCGTTCGGTATTACCGTGCATCGACAGTCGGTCGCATTGCCGTCCGAGCCGGCGCGCGGCCGCCTCGAGCAGGTCGGCAGCGTGCGTGGTAGCGAGGGCATCGAGCCTGGCACCGGGGTCGTGCCCAGCCCGGCCGAACATACCCCGGTAGGCGCTGTGGGCCGCGTCCGGTACGTCGTCGTCCGTGACGTGCAGCAGGGTGAACGACGCATCGACGGGCGCCACGCGCAGCGCCGCGTCAACCGCCGCGCGCCACGTTCCCGCGCCGACCCAGATATATACCGAACGAGCGGTGGTATCACTGTCTGTCACCGGATCAGCCTCCGATACCGTGCAAGCCCAGCCACAGGGCTAGCACCGCGATAATCAACCCCGCCGGGACCGTAAGCAACCCGAGCCTGGTGAATTCCCCGAGATCCGGCGCCGACCCGTGACGGTGGAGCGTCCGGCGCCAGAGCAACGTGGCGAGCGACCCGGTGTAGGTCAGGTTGGGGCCGATGTTCACGCCGAGCAGCACGGCGAGCACGGCACCCGCCCCTGACGGCGCCGCCAGCGGCAGCAGCACCAGGACGGCCGGCAGGTTGTTACAGACGTTCGCCAGGCCCGCGGACAGCGCCGCGATGGCGAGCAGCGCGGCCACCGACGTGCCGGCGGGCAGCAACGGCGCGAGCGCCGAGCCGAGCCCGTTGCTCACGACGGCCTCGACGACGATGCCCAGCCCGAGCACGAACGCCAGGAACGGCACGTCGGCGGCGCGGAGCACGCTGAGCGGCGTGGTGCGCCGCCTGGCGAGCGCGCGCGCGGCCAGCACTGCGGCGCCGGCGAAGGCCGCCCAGGCCGGGCTCACGCCCGCCGCGGACGCGACCACGAACCCGGCCAGCGTGAGCGCCACCACGACCAGCGTGAACCGAGGGAGGCCGGGGCCTTCGGCCTGCGGGACCTGGGCGTCCGCCGGCCCGGCGGACAGGTCCGAGGCGAAGAACCGGCTGAACACCGCGTACTCGACGCCGATCACGGCCAGCCAGGGCAGCGCCATCAGCGCGGCGAAATGACCGAATGCGAGCCCGCTGGCGGCGAACGCGAGCAGGTTGGTCAGGTTGGACACGGGCAGCAGCAGCGAGGCAGAGTTCGCCAGGTGCGTGCACGCGTACACGTCCGGCCGGGACCGCACGTCGAGCTTCGCCGCGGTGGCGAACACCACCGGGGTGAGCAGGACGACCGTGGCGTCCAGGCTCAGCACGGCCGTGGTCACGGCTGCGGTCACGAACACCTGCGCGAGGAGCCTGCGCGGGCGTCCCGCGCTGGTCCTGGCCATCCACCCGCCGCAGGCGCGGAACAGCCCGTCGTCGTCGCACAGGTGCGCGAGCACCAGGATCGCGGCCAGGAATCCGATCACCGGCCCGAGCCGACGGGCCTCCGCGACGGCCGCGCTGACCGGGATCGCCCGCGTGGCCATGATTACCAAAGCGGCGGGTACCGCCGCGACCGCCTCCGGCCAGCCGCGGGGCCTGGTCACGGCCCACGCCAGTACGGCCAGCAGCGCGATCAGGGAAATCGTCTCGCCTGCGGCGGCGTTCAGCAAAGTCCTCCCTCGCGGTCGCGGCCCCGATCTATCCTCAGGCATCGCATCGGGATTGACGATGGATCCCGATGAACTGATCGCCGGCGAGCGGTTCGAGCGGATGACGTCCTGGCAGGCGCGGCGTAATCCCGGGGCGACCAGGCAGGAGATCGAACGCCAGACGCTGGACTACATGGCCACCATGCCGGCCTGGCAGGACCACCCGCGGGTCGCTAGCCGCTCGCCGGAGTCCTGATCAGCCGGGCCGCGATGGCGGCGATGGCCGCCAGGGGGATGGTGACGGCGACGCGCTGCAGGATCCCCGCGTCGGCGGCGGACGTGTCGGCGGCGAACGCGACCAGGACCGCGCCGGTGACCCCGGCGCTGGCCAGCAGCCAGGGCCGCCACTGGATCCAGGCGGGATCCCGCCCGAATCGAATGGCCAGCAGCACCTGCGCCGCGACCAGATCGACGTAGATCGCGGCGCTGATCACGTCGTGGGCGTGGTTGTGCCACGAGACGCTGCCCGAGGTGAGCAGCATGTGGTCGCGGCGCAGCAGGCCGGCCGCGATCGTGGCCAGGCCGGCCCCCTGGATGAGCCACGGCGCGACGCCCGCGCGGGCCCGGCCGCCCAGGGCCTCGCGCAGGGCCGCGCCGAACGCCACGCTGCACCCGCCGAGGACCAGGAATCCCGCGATCATGATCCACGGATCGCTCGCATCGGGCGCCGCGAGCCCGCTGATCTGGATCTCGGCGGCCGGGTGCCCGGTCTGGCGCAGTGAAGCGGCGATCCACGCGCCGGTGAAGGCGGCCGGCCCGGCGATCCCGGCCGCCGCGCCCGCCCGGGTGGCGCTGCCCCTCATTGGTCACCTACCGGCGTGGTTGGGTCATAATTGCCCTCGAGCGGCTTTGTGGGGCCTGCAATGGCCCACCGGGCCGCTCAGGTGTAGTTTCGCTGGCGAGGGCCGCTGGAGTCGGAGCTGCGGAGGAGTTACATGAGCATTATGGGGACCCGGGTCATCAGGACG
>Ga0335074_10007625_pt1 | contig 15007 bp, 15 predicted proteins | sample Lox_Sample_23_FD_206715 | JGI IMG/M metagenome (GOLD analysis project Ga0335074, IMG submission 206715) | Soil microbial communities from Loxahatchee National Wildlife Refuge, Florida, United States - Lox_Sample_2.3 | ecosystem: Environmental > Terrestrial > Soil > Wetlands | place: USA...
TACGGATGTTCGCATTTCGCAGCCTGTCGGGTCGGTGAGACGATACGATACTGCCTAGGCAAATTTCTGTAAGGGGATGCTTGCCATTGGTACATCCAACGGTGTCCGCAAGGCAAGGAAAGGTGCAACCACTTTTAGCAATCGGAGATGCGGACGTAGACCAGACGGATTATTGTTGTTGTTGTTTTTTTTCTTCTCTCGATCTCTAGAGGAGCCATAAACACACCGCTGGGCTCCGCTCTTCTCGGCCGTTGACCAAAGCGGTTGTGTGGGCGTGTGCGGACTTGGCCCGTGAGATGACACGAGACGAGACGAGTCTTTTGGAATGGAGTGACTTGCCTTTATGCAGCCCGTTGTTTTGCTTGTCTGGGCTGGGCAGACGAAGCGCGCACAACAGGCTCTCCTTGTTGGCGGTCATCTAGGCCAGCGAAGTCAGCCAGCAACCCTCCACAAAGGCTCCTTCCATCGGACAAGGGAAGCAGCAGGTGTGATGTTAGTTTTACACTCTGCTTTCCGCTCGCAAGCCATTTGCAGATACCAAATGCATGCACAGCTCCAATACTCCTGCGACGCAGCCCTGCGAGGGAGACGTTTACGATTTTGGTTTCTGAGGAAGCCAGTAATCAGTAATCCACAGTTGGTAAGGTATTTCATGGTGGAGCTGATTCAGGACCGGAGTCGCTCTTTCTGCTGTCTCAAGTGCCGTCACTTAATTTAGTGGATTACGATAAGCTGGATCCGGTACCGTATCAATCTATCGTAACCCTGGAAGATGAGGGGCCGTACAGAAAGAGAGGCGAAGGGCGTAGGAGGCGGCGGAAGGAGCGCGGTCAGCGACCCAGAACAAAGATAGGTATTGAAGGATTGAAAATTGATAATTTACAACCAAGGTCTTGCTGGTGAAGCCATTTACTCATATTGACGCTTTGATTGAGTGACTACTGTAGGCAGGCTGCCTAGGTAAGACCCGCGGCCTGGATGTTACTTGTCGGATTACTTCCATTTTCCACTTTCCACTTTCCACTTTGCTCGCCTACTCCACCGCACCGCTGCACCTTTCTTCTGACGCTACGCTACGCAGCCCGGCACCAGCAGTTGTGTCCGACATACATAGACCTGCCGCCTCCCCTCGTTTCCAGACTCACTCCTTTCACTGCCATCTGTCCATCAGAAAGCCGCCGGTCCTTTCTCTCCAGCTCCGCTCTATACTACCCCTACCGTGACTCCGTTGCTCATGTTCTGCATTCTCAGACTCGTTACCTCAACGCCGCTGCCTGTAATCCGCGAAGCCCCGCCTTCACACGCCTTCACGCCTCCTGCCGACACTGGCCCTTGATCCTTCGTGAAATCAAATATTCCTAAATATTCTGTGCTGCAACGACCTTCACTCGTCAGGATTGCAAGGAGGAGCTCCATTTGTGGGGAATACTTAGCTAGGAGCTATGCCTGAGATGGACTGGGAGACATCTGGCCAGCCCTTTCCAGTACATCCGAGTATACCATCAGAACGATGTCCATACAGACCACCAATGGACGCAGCTGGTAACTTTCAATTTCCTGGCTTGCTGCCTCAGCAGGCAAATCCAAACGTGCCCTTCTACCCAACACCCGCCTCACATCAGACTTCTTGGGACAGCATCTCTCAGCAGAACATGCTGCCCCACGAAGGCATGAACAGCAGATTCGTCCAGAGGAGTACCCCTGGGCGAGCACCGGATATTACCAGCATCGATTATCAGATGGGACTGGACGGCCACTCACCACCTTCTGGCCCAACGAGGCACTCCCGCTTTGACGGCAGCCGACCTGTACCTCAGAGAACTCGCTCTTATCATAATGGGATGCACTCTTCGGCCGAAGCCCAGCCAATTCTGGCTCTTGGTGCAAGTCAATCTAGCTCTCCGGGAGCAGTGGACCTTGGATCGAGTTATAACGGAAGTATGGCTAGGAGAAATGGGTCTGCAGTCGCCATACCTCAAGAAAGTGGCTCCTTGAACTTACCAGCCTCTCCAAGCAGGCATCTACCACCACCGAATTCAGCATACCAGGGCCTCTTTCTTGGGCAAAATACGGCTCATCCTCGTCAACCTCGCTTCTCAGCCGACGGAAATGCTCAAAGTGGCGTCCAAAGTAAGTTTTTTAATTGAAGATATACTTTAATATAATCTTTCCTGGGTTCTTAACTTCGCCGGCTATGATTCATGGTTCATAAAGCAGTTGCATATTTTTGATTTCCTGCCACTTCTTACTAACGCTTCTCAAGGTTCGACATCCGGTATGCCCCCACAACCTCCTACTCTTCCTCGTGAGACAAGTTGGGCTCGTGCAGAATCTGGTTCCCGGAACTCAACACACCGGAACTGGTTCCACGAAGCATTCTATTCTGCGCAAAATGCTGATATGGACTCAGACGAAGAATCAACCGAGCTACAAGAAGAATCCCTCCGACGCCAGGGACGACTCTACCCGCATGCTACTCTCCAGTTCTTCCAAGAACATATGCGCCTAGTTGGAGGCCCTCGGAGAGTAAACAGTAAGTCAATGGGCTCATTATGTATATAACGCTATGGCTAACTCTTCTGGCAGCTTTGGATACCGAAAGTTCAGAAGCCTCTCTCGAACGTGCGCGTGCTGCACGGCGTGCAGCAGCAGCAGCAGTAAAGTTTGTTGCATCATCCGCTACCTTGGCTTCACTAGAGCCAGTGAACCTCGAAACTCTCACGAGCGACGAGAAAAGTAAGTCAAGACTCTTGCTATTTGTAATTTTTTCTTTTTGGGAATCTTACATTGCCAGGTTGTATTATTTGCTACAACAAGTTTGGCATCAAAAATCCAGATGGTTTCATCGAGCCCCCAGTGCGTTTGCCAAAGTGCAAGCACATCTTCGGCGAGCGCTGTCTGAAGCAATGGCTCCAGGACTCCGACAGTTGTCCCTACTGCCGCGACAAACTTCCTTCAGAGCCGAAGAGAAATCAGCAACAAGATGATGTTCGAAGATTCATCGCACAGTCTCGTCTGGACCCGTGGTCCACAGAAGATTCTAGACTTCAGGCTGCCACTGCCGCCCATGCCGTGGCAGCGGAAAGGGAACAGCAATATCAACAACAACTCGTGCAGCAGCGACAGGAGAGAAGAGGGGGCACTTCAGATGACATATTAGCAAGGTAGATCGTCCTATAAAGTGCCTGCGCTATTCAAGCTAATTAATCTAGGATGCGGGGACCTGATGACTATGACTGGAGTTCTTCGTTCAATCAGAACTCGATAGGACATTCCTCTAGGTCAATGCCGGACTATGATGGCCGACGACGCTATAGGGGGCGACATAGTGTTAGCAGAATGGCCACGCAGGCAGCCGGGCGCGCGAACGGGCCCAATTCCACCCGTTCTGCTAGGAACGTTAATCTACAGCCAGGACCTCTTAGGGCACCTGTTCACAGTAGTACGCCTTCCTTCGACGAGAACTCCGGATCTCAGCGAAGATCTGTAACTCCTCACCCTACAATCGCCGGAATTCCTACTTGGTCAAGTCCACCCCAGTTGCAATCTACAGCTTCTGGCCGACCTTCTTCACTGCCGACAGAAAGATCTCCACTTGGAGAAGCGACTGAGGTCCGACCAAATGCTCTTAACTCTCGTACACCCAGCGGCGGCAGTACTATGTCAACGTCCCTTCTCGATACAACATGGATTGATAGCCATCATGCCGCAAACAGTGCGCTCGTTGGCTGGAGAATGCCTACGACAAACAATGGACGGCCTGCTAGCACCTCATTTATCAATGACACGCCCCAATCGAGACTTCAGCAGCCTCATGAAGACTTAGATAGCCTAGGCGTTCCCATCCAAAGCCATAGACCTCCACCATATTTATTAGCTCCTAATGCTGCTGATCCTGATACTCGTATGGGGAGCATGAACAGAAGGTAGCACGTCTGTAATCCAGAAAAACGAGCTGCAGATGGGGGAGATGGAGGAACACCGAGAACTAAATCACAATTTGCAAGTATAACAGGAACTGGAAGGGTGTAAAGAGTGGGTATTGATATATTTTGCGCACGGCATTGCAGCGAGGTGCACATTGGCGTTTACATTATTTGATTTTACCAGGGACATTCAGCTTCTCAATTTGTAGCTAAGGCAAAAAGCAATAGCTGACCAGTCCACTAGCGTATATCAGATACACAAAGTATCCTAGAGCAACCGGAACATATCAGTCCTCAACCTGTTGCATTCAATGTCTATCTGCAGCATTCAATTGCCATTTATTACATATCTTGGCTATCTGCCCTTAAGGTTTCATTCAGTTCCAACTAGGTATAATCTGACGTCTCCTTGCCAACCCCTGTCCACCTCCGGCTCCATTCTCGCCAACTCCCGCGCCATCATCACCTGCCCCTCTCTCACTATCTGCATATCATCCTCATCCGCTCCAGCCATGCAAATGTCCATCATTTCAAACCAAAGCGGCCACTCCCCAGCCCTGCCTAAACCCACACCAAACAACCTCCTGTCCGTTACCACCTTCGCAGAATCCGCTTCGACGAGCACGAGATCTTCGTCCGTACCAGGTTCCCAATTCCGGCATTTGGGTCCGCGCCTGTGTTTGCGTCAGGCCGAGCCCATTCTTCCATTTCGGCGCCCCCTGGCCCTCTCTCTCTCTCTCTCTCTCCTGAGCTATCTCTCGCTCGCGACGCTCACGGCGATGACGCTGTAAAGAGGGGAAACACGCACTTAAGGGGGAGCCAATGAGACAGTAAGGAGATCAGAAGGCCGAAGAGGGCGCCGGCGAGGTTGGAGAGGATGGCGAGGAAAGAGGGGGAGATGGTTTAAGGGTCAATATTCTGAGTTTTGAATGGGTTGCAGGCACGTGACCCTGCAGAATGTGAAGACCCCGGTTAGGTGTTCGAAACTGACCGTAAGGATTCTGGAGGTGGGATACTGACTTTGAATATCTCAACTGGGGTTTATCGACCTTTCTGGATCGGGTTTTAGACCTAGACAGGATGCTGTGCTTGGGGGACCTGCCCCTATGAAGTGCGGTGATTTTGTATTGGAGTACAGATCGTAGGTGGATTGACGCCAACATTGAGGTGAGTAGTTGGGGTTGTTTGTTGTCGCATGCTGGAATGATCTGTGAATTGCTTCGTGTCGATAGTGACGATACTGCACGTATCTAGGAACGGGATAATGATATCATCGCTGCCTATAAGGACACTAGCCTAGCAGGTGAACTATCTTGGGGTCATAAGATGGTTTGTGAAAGACGAAAGTGTACTGTCCACTTTGCCTTCATGAAAGGCGGTGAGAATCCCTTAGAAATCATTCATCGAGGAGAGGGGGCAATATTGAAAACTGAGCGAGGGAGGAAAAGGGGGTCGGCATACAAAATCTCGAGAAAATAAGTGACCCTGAGCCTTCTAGACATATTAGTCACACTCAATCACGAAGAAAAAAAAAGAGAAAAGAGACAAAGCTTGGCTTTGTAACATATGTGGCATTGAATATTTACAGCCTCGACCTAGACCCCGCCGAGTTCTTGGCCTTTACAACCAATGTCCATGCAAACTCACCAAACGGCTGCATCATATCCGCATAACTCTTTGCGTTCGCACTACTCGCCTGTCTCCTTGCATATCTTGCTGCAATACCTTGCATAATGATGCTACTCCTGAACATGCCAAACGCAGCACCCCATGTCATGTCAGGTGCTGGGTCCCAGCCTGCGACCTCCGCATACCACTGAATAATCTGTTGCTCGGTCGGTAAGCCAGGTGTGGCTCCTGGGAGGAAGGCGGGAGGGTATCTTGGCCCAGTCTTATCCATTGCCAGGACATATGGGGTTGTGAAGTTGGCCAAGTCAGAGAGCGGGTGTCCGATGGTTGCCATTTCCCAGCTGATTATCTACTCAGCACTCGGTGTATCTTGCTAGGACAGAGTAACTTACTCTAGTATTCCAATAACTCTAGGCTCTGTCTTATGGAAGACCAAGTTGTCAATCTTATAATCCCCATGTACTAGATGACCTCGATCTTTTGGCTGTTCTTCTTTGAAAAACTTTAGCATCTCGTCGAAGTGCGGTATCGGTCCTACAGGTTTATGTGTCTCAACATCTACAGCTTTTGCTTGTGCATCACCAATTGTAGAGAATGTAGCTATTTGTCGGTTGTAGAATCCTGTGGGCTTGCCAAACCCTTCCAGGCCGATGTCCTTTGGGTTGATTCTGTGTAATTTGGCTAGTGTTCGAACAGCATCGTGCCACCTATACATGAAATCGTCAGCGCCCATTGGACATTTTGAGTATATGGGACTGACATTTCAGTCCTTTCCTCGGGTGTCACGTCAGGCATGGCTGCATCCTCTATGATGCGCCCATCCAGGAACTCCATGATATAAAATGGAGTTCCAACAACAGAGCCATCTTCACATAGACAGTACGCTTTGGGCACAGGTACGTCGGTCTTCTCCAGCGCGTGGATTATCCGATACTCTCTTTCAACCTTATGCGCTGTCTTGGAAAGCAACTTTCCTGGTGGTTTCTTCCGCATAACAAATTTCTGGCCATTTTTGGCTGTCAGTTGATACGTCGGGTTCGACTGTCCGAAACCGAACTATTGGCATGTCAGAATTATTTGGGGGAGGTGGGCAACATAATGAACCCCACCTGCTTGATGTCTATGGGGACTTGGATTTCCGGAACATTTTTGGAGATGTACCGCTCCAACGATTGCACATCAATTGGCTGTCTTACGGCACCCGCCATGTTGTATAGTTAAAGAGTGCCGAGATAAAACCTTTAACGAAGTCTAACATCTTGAACGAAGCTGCGTGACAGCATAATAGTACCGAGACGTGCATGGGAAGCCGAGGTTGAGCATCCGACGCTAAGTGGCTCCCAGATCTACAATTTCACTTCCTGTGAGGCACTAAGGCAGCAAGCATGACTTGTCAGGATTATCCCTAAGCTTTGAAGTAACCTCTTGAATTGGCAATAGTACATTATTTTCTGCTCTGACTTTTATCATCCTATGATACATGGACAAATGCACGCTTTCGCTGATTCTTCTTGTCCTCGTCATCCCAGGTATCCTCATCAATATAATTCTTCACTCCTTTCTCTTGCACTTGGCTTCTAACTACGCGCAAAGCAGCGAGGTTATAGCCCATCTCGTCCTTCTGTCTCTTAAGAGCTTGTCTTAGGTTCCCCCTAATGTTATCGAGCATCAATCTCATGGTCTTGCTTGCCACAATTTGTCGGTGGTGTGTCTTAAGCATGAAGAACAGTATTCGACAGGTAAGGGGGACATTCATTGACCGCGAAGCAAATAAATTGAGAAATGTGAAGAGCATGGGGATTGCTGAAAATGGAAGGACAAGTAGAGCATCCTGCAGAGCTGCAGCTTTAATGCGCTGCAGCACATTCATGACATGCGTCTCAGCGCTGATGCCTCCGAGGGCAAGGAACAAAGGATTTCGTGCCGGTGGAGCAAGTTTGGGTTGCGTCACCTTTGCTGCTGTCCATTCCTTCATCATCTCATGGTCCGCTATGCCGATTTCTAGAGCTTCGATAATCTTTTCTCCTGCCATCAATGTTTCGACTGTCTGCTTGCCAGCAGCCGCGACCTCGTTATTTTCTCCGCCCTCTTCTGGCTCTCGTTCGAGTGATGTTGCTAAAGTATTCTCATACAGCTCCTCAAGCTCCTTCTCCTTCTCCTCCTCAAGAAATATCTGCTCGTCAGTCTGCTCCCAGACTCTTATGCTCTTGTCGTGGCTGGCACTAACAATAAAATCACCAGTGCGACTCACGGCAAGTGCCCAAATCTCGCCGTGATGTCCATCCAGTCTTTGTATTTGCTCAAACTTATCACCATCCCAACATTTGATCATACGATCCTTGCTACTACTGAAGAAATGATGTCCATTGCCATCTTGATTATGTGGAACGAAAGCCACTTGCAAGATACTGTCTTGGTGCGCGAAGAAAGCCTTATGACAATCTCCAAAGTCAAGCCCCCATAATCGAACATTTTTGTCCGCCGAGCAAGTCACGATGAGTTTGCTGTCGAATGAGATATCCATATTCAAAACTGGAAGTTTATGACCATAGAGATTGAGGAATAACTTGAGTGTATCGTTAAAGAACACTTTTACAGTATTATCCAAAAGGGCCACAGCAAGAAGTCTCGAGTCAGGTGAGAATTTGAGACTAAGGATATCATCAGAAACTTTGAGAGTTCGTGTTTGGACAAGTTTCAACCGCGGCGAAGTGCGCTTCGTGCCTGGTATTTCTTCTTGTACAACCTCGAAGTTCCAGAACTTTGCACTCTTGTCCGCGCTGCCCGAAACGACAGACCTGCCATCGGGGTGAACTTGCAATGCCCATATTGCTCCTTCATGAGCCTTGACTGTATCAAGCATTGCTGCTGAAGCGACATCGAACAGTTCCAATTCTCCACTTTTCGTGCCCACAACGACTATCTTATCGCCAGGAAGAAAGGAGCAACATAACGCATATCCACACTCGAATGTGCGTATACAGTTTCGAGTACGTATGTTCCAAATCTTCAAGCCACCGTTTGACGCAGATGCCAGCATTCTATCATCAGAGCTAAGTGCTAACGCTCTGATATCCGCTCTATGGCCAGGCTGGTCGACTGTAGAGGTACGTGTATAGTCTGGCAACTCATCACTCTTCGCGTGCTTGGAACGTTCCTTTGTTGAAAGCTTATAGAGCTCCAGCTGGTTATTCGTTGTAGAAATCAAAAGTTCAATATGTTTAGATGATCTGTTTGTAGTCCAATCCGTAGAAGCTACACGACCACTAGTCCTTACAATAACGTACTGCACAAAGACATCGGATATATCAGCACTTGATATATCCTCAGCCTTTTCGCCAACTTGATCATCGTCAACGGCGTCTTTGTGAGCAGCTGCGCCTGCTATTGCAGCTAGTTTCTCCCGTCTTCGCTTTCGCTTTCGCGCGAGACTTTTACGCACCTCATCCTCAGACCGAATGCGCCATACTTCGACGGCTTTCTCAGACCCATGAACGGAGAAGTAGTCTTGCGTCGGATGAAAGCGAATCTCTAAAGTCTTATCCTTGCCTTGGCGGTGCAATACGCCTCGATCCTTCAGGAATTGTCGTTCTAAGAATCCATTTAGTTGCTGCGTAAAGTCGTAGAGGCCGGCGACATCGACAGACCACACTTTGATTTCTCCATCATTACCAGCAGTGATACACCCACCGCCATCTGGAGAGAGACATAAGGCCCAGCATTCCCCATTCGTTTGGGCAATATGCGTCTCAACACAGTGCTGCGAGGCGATATCCCAGAGTTTTATTAGGGAATCCTTCCCGGTTGTTATTAAGAAGCCATCCGACATCCCAAAATTTGCCGCAGTTGTACTGGCCTCTCCTGGTAGATCGCCGTCTACCTCAGGACGTACATCGGGTTGAAGGAATTCCAATCCCGTAATTTGATCTTTATGGCCCCTAAGTTTGAACAGTCCAACTTCTGTGACCAGGTCCCAAATAATAACGTCTGTATCCTTTGCGCCACTTGCTAGTCTTACGCCAGAATTATCGAATGAGAGCGCCGTGATGGCTGATCGATGACCGTTGAAGCTCACGATAACTGTTGCAATTTTTGAGTCCCAGATACGTATGCATCCATCGTCATAGCCAACTGCGAAAACATCACGGTCTGTCTTGCTCTGCGCTATCCTTGTAACTTGCGCTTTGCAACCAGTTTCCCTCCAGCGGCTTAACAGCTCGCCCTTTTTGATATCCCAGCATAGGACGTCCTCATTTGCTGCCGTGACAGCTCGTCCAGCCCCAGTATTTCGAGATGTCCCGGACAAGTGATCATCTTCGACCCAGACAACATTGGCAGTGCTTGAAGTTATAAGCCCGAATGTTTTCGAATGCTCATATTTCCTGAGATAATTAGCTTGGTCCTGCACAAAGGGTGAGAGGCAAGAACCAACAAATAAGACTTCACCATGATTTTTTCATTATGGTGGGACAAAATTCAATTCGAATAACTTTTTTTGATGTTTATCCTATTCACACGCCTCAGGCTGCAATCGACGCTTTCCCTCATTGAACTTGCCCCACCAATGCCCACGTACAGTCGCCTTAATCGAAAGCTGCGTCACGGAAGGCCGAATATAACAAACTCCAGAAGAGCTGGAGCATATTCATCATGCTTCTCCTCGACTACCAGAATGTTTTAATACAATCTGTACTCACGGAGCGCTTTTCTGGGTGAGTGAAGAGTGTTCCTACAGCTTTGCAATTGCTGACTCCAACTTGAAGGCTTCCGCCTGTCTCTATTGATCAGACTGTCTCAGACTTTGATGGAGTTACCTTTCACCTTTCGACACCAGAGTCGAAATCTAAAATTCTTGTCTCCATCCAAGTCAAGTGCTACAATGAGCTTATCCGATATGGCGCGCAGCAGGTCCTGGAGCGCGAATATGGACCGTACGTTGTTGCGCCAGAGAATGGCTACAACTTTTCCGTGCAAGTAGACTTGGATAATTTGCCGGAAGACAAAGGTTTGTCTTAAAAGTCAGTGTTTATATGCAAAGGCTTACGAACTTAATTTAGAAGCACGGGATGATTTGATCCGCAAGGTATCCTTACTGAAGAGAAATGCTATGGCTGCACCTTTCGAGCACGCTTTCGAGGAGCACCACAAGCTTAAAGAGGAAGCATCCAAATTTACATCCGAAGAGGCTCCCCAGGGTGTTCGCGAAGGTGGAGAGGTTAAAGCCATCCACTACCGTGATGAGGAGGCTATCTACATTAAGGCCAGCCATGATAGAGTTACAGTAATATTCAGTACCATCTTCAGGGAAGAAACAGACAGGGTTTTCGGGAAAGTGTTTATACAGGAATTTGTCGATGCTCGTCGAAGAGCTATTCAGAATGCTCCACAAGTGTTGTTTCGAACAGATCCTCCGCTTGAATTGCAAAATGTTCCGGGCGTTAAAGACAGCGGCGATGGTGAAATTGGCTATGTAACGTTCGGTATGTGCTCCTGGAACCGCAATACAACTGTGCTGACCAGGATAGTTCTTTTCCCACGACATCTTACGAACCAGCGGAGAGATGAGGTTATTTCGCACATTCAGACATTCCGCGATTATTTCCACTATCACATCAAGGCGTCAAAGGTATGAACTCTTACTCTCGTTTATATCGATGCCAATAAGTTCACTCACTATTTTAGGCATATATTCACTCCCGAATGCGGAGGCGGACAGCAGATTTCCTACAAGGTAAGCCACTTTCACCCTGTATTCTACATGGCCACCAGAATCTAACTGTTTTGAAAGTGCTACGGAGGGCACGTCCGGAGAACGAAGAGAAGGAGCGTAAAACAGCGAGTGGCCGCACGTTCAAAGTACAAGGTAGCTGAGACTGTATCCTGGATGACTCTTATATATTAGAAATAAATAAAAGGAGCCACATGATTTTGAACACTTGTTTGAGAACTCCGATGTCATGCAGTGTAACTTCACCAAACGTCTTTGAGTGAGAACATGAAAATGGATAAAATGTAGATATTGAACTGCACCACCAAAGAACCACAAAATTCTTGAAGTCCACTGCTTGTAAGGAAAATTCCTTGTGCAGTCTTCTAAATCCAAATCTAATAATATTTCCATCCTCGCGAGACCTGCTTCCAAATTTACAAGCGAGACATCGATCATCTTTCGAGAAACGAGCATCATGCGATGGCCTCCATGGTCAGCGGGGTCTAGAAAGGATGAAGATGATAAGAAACGGCCGGTCTCATGGACTGACAGCCTCAATGCCACGGACTGGAGTCATTACACGGACCCGAGGACTGTGATCCCGACAGTGCTTCTAACAACAACAATCCTCGTGTCAGTTCGTATATACCGGTTATACCTCCGCCGCATCCCGAGGGCAACCAGTGTCGCTCCAAACTTTTTCAGGAGGAGGAGTCTGTTTGGAACAGTCACAAGAGTTGGCGATGGCGACAACTTTCATCTTTACCACACACCAGGAGGCCGACTTGCGGGGTGGGGTTGGTTTCCGGGCAGGAAGATACCAGAGAAGAAGGGGGATCTGAAAGACCGAACTGTAAGAAATGAATCTTGGAATATGGTGTGCGCCTGCTGATGGTCCTCTTCTATAGATCGCGATCCGGATAGCGGGTATTGACGCGCCTGAGGGTGCACATTTTGGACATGAAGCACAGCCCCATTCTGCGGAAGCATTGGCTTGGTTGAGAGGTTACATACTGAACCGCCGAGTCCGGGCTCACATATACAAACGCGATCAGTATGACCGGATCGTTGCCACGGTATTTGTGCGGCGTGGACTACTACGCAAGAATGTTGGGCTTGAAATGCTGAAAGCTGGCATGGCAACGGTTTACGAGGCTAAAAGTGGAGCTGAGTTCGGCGACTTGGAGGACAAATATAGATGGGTAGAAGCCCAAGCACGGTCTAGGAGAAAGGGGATCTGGTCTGGCAAGCAGAAAGACTTCGAGAGCCCACGAGACTACAAGAACAGGATCAATGCTGCCAACGAGGGAACCAAGGACGGGCGACAAGGGATATTGAAAGCAGTTGTGTCAACGATCACGTCCTCTCTTAAAGGGAAATCATGATATTCGTATGGGGGCATCGGCGCCTGTATCACAACAGCTTGGGGCGACATCTGTCTTCACCTCAGCATATTCTGGCTAGCCTATCATTTTGGACATAATTGCTAGATGGCTCTTTATTTGTTCCACAGCGCCTTCGGACTTTATCAATCTAGAGTTGATCATTGTTGCCGGTACTCGCGTACATGAACAGAAGGGCAAATCATCGTCTCTGATCTAATGCTCTCTGGTCAGGGAATGGATATGACGGAGATCAGATGGGTGGCTCAAGATCAGAGTATATCTGCTAAACCCATGAGGCTCATGTTTGTACAAAGCAGTTCACAATACGACTGAATGCCTTAGTTGTATGATACAGTCCGTGTTCAAATTCTTGTAGTTGTCAAGTGCATCATGATGCGATCACGTGTGAAACAGGATCCTCGGAGTAAGTTTTCGCCGCGAAAAGATCTCTAGATCTCGTTCATACAAGTACCGTGGGATCTATATTCACACTCTCTCCTCGTTACGGTGATCGCATTCTATATGCCATTGAAGTCAGTCTTCATTGCAAGAGTTTCGAATTTAACATTAGTATCGATGCTGATAGATTTTTTCCTACGGGTGGCAAATTATGATTTACTGTTGACAGTCTTCATACTCTAAACATCATTTCAAGGTCAGGAAACACAGAATCCAAGGAAGATGATTGGCCGCTTTCTGATTTGGAAGATAAGCTTTCCTAAAGTTCCATTTGGCTCGTGTTTCCGCGCTTATGAAATCACGAAATTTCGGGAAATGAGCATGAGACGGCAATGGCTTAGCCCCGAGCTGAAACCAAATGACACATGAGCGAAACTCCAGTCGCTAGAGATCTATCTAAGATCTGGTACTGTACCATGCCATCAATTGAAACTATTTTCAATTAGTGCTGTCGCCATCAGGTGTTCAAGTGTGCCAATCCCAGCTCCAAATGGACTTTCCCGTCCATCTCTGCCACTAAAAGCTATAGGCTAAGGTTACAGCCACTCACCTGTACACATATCTTTGTGCCTGCAGGAAGCTAACCTCTCTGACGCAATGACAACACGAAAAGAACAGTCGATCAGCGAAGGACAGCATTGGGGCTTGGCAGCTCTGCCGCACTCCTTCAGAATCAGTTCCCATGATAACCCAACGTGATTTCTACCAGGTAGCGATGCAAATTACACTGCTGGGGCACTGCATACGAGGCGTGCATTGAGATGTAACTCCGAGTTTTAAGCAGCGCGACGTGGGCCGAGGTCCAAGTCTCAGACTAGCATGGCATTAAGTTTGAGACTAAATATGCAAAGATAGGGATCAAAGATTGAGAGAAAAGACTCATTCACCTGGTAGACTATTACCACGACAGCTGTATTCATTGGCAGGACTACTGAATACGGAAAAGGTTGCTAGCACACAAGGTCACGGATAGATTAACCCGACTTATTGATTTCCCGTCCTAGCGAAGTGTCTGCAAGCCACCAAACCAAAAATCCTGCTAATTCTCATCTTAATATCATCACTCTGTCGCTCATCACCACCACGCTCATTCACTGACGCAATTCTGCGAAGATCACAATACCCGTCGCAAGACCGATCAGCTTGTCGGCGACAGGTTGTTTGAGCTGTCAATCGCGCCGCTTAGATGTCTTGACGTGGTCTTTCTATGCGAGCTGTCAAAGTCGGGGATCTCCTAACCGATTTTCATCTCGCAGTCAACAATCGCAGACCTGACGACAACAACCAAACAAACAAGAGCCTTTGCTCTCGGCTCTAGCGATGAGGTTCACTTCATTGCTGAGTCCGACAGCTAGGGATCGGTTAGGAATATTTTGGCTCTCGCTGCTGTTGACTGCATTTGCGCAGTCTTCAGGAGCCGTAACATTCAGTGCGGTACCGTCGGCGAACCTCGACTTTTCTCAATTAGGGAGCGTTGCCTTCGCTGGAGACTTTGACGGCATATCTTTATACGAATATGAGGGTCAGAACGAAAATGGATTCTTCACCAATGGCAGCCAGTCAATCATGGCTCAGTATCCCGATGGAGGCTTTGCGAATCTCATCACCGCGGATGCAAGCATTAAGGCACTATGCACTTTCATCATGCAGGACGGAACAATGGCAGGTGTCATTGCAGCGGGCAACTTTACAAGCTTAGGAGGGATGGAAACTATAGCCGTGGCTCTGATCAACCCAAATACATCGGCTGTCACAGAATTAACTGGGCTTTCCGGCGAAGTCAATGCGCTGTATTGCGACCAAACTACGAATGCTGTATATTTTGGTGGAAACTTTAAAGGAGCAAATTCGACCAATGCTATAGCCTGGATCGGGACAGCTGGTTGGACGAATCTTCC